>Ga0163161_10000863_pt1 | contig 23632 bp, 26 predicted proteins | sample S45metaG_FD_129847 | JGI IMG/M metagenome (GOLD analysis project Ga0163161, IMG submission 129847) | Switchgrass rhizosphere microbial communities from Kellogg Biological Station, Michigan, USA - S4-5 metaG | ecosystem: Host-associated > Plants > Roots > Rhizosphere > Soil | place: USA... | reverse complement strand
TGATCATCAGAATCAAATCTTTTTCTCAAAAGAGTTTTCAGAGAATCTTCAATAATTGCCATCAGATCGATCTTACTGATCCCCTTTTCGTCTTTAAAATCACCAAAGGATTCAATCAACGCTATATTATCCATTTATCTTTTTTTCTTTTATTAAAATTTAACTACTACCAATGCTTTTTTGATCTCAGAGTACAAAATTTCTTTCTCCTCCTCCACGTCTACTTTACCTTTACCGATATCTTTCGGTTTTCGGTAACGAAGAATCAATGTAACTTTTTCCTCGTCTACTTTAGTCAGCTCACCTTCTATTGTTGTAGAATCCTGAAGCATTACCTCAATCTCTCTTCCAATATTTTTATTAAACTGTCTCGGTGTTGCCAGAGGCTCACTCAATCCCGCAGACATTACCTGAAGGCTGAAATCATGCTCATCACGATCGGCATTGAATTCTATCGCACGGCTTGCATCCAGACAATCCTGCAGAGTCACACCGTTGTCACCGTCTAAAATCACAGTAACGTCATCTGCTGCAGAAATCTTTAAATCAATAAGAAATAAATCCTCTCTTGTCTCAAGGAAATTACTTAATAATGTTTCAATATTTTTTCTAAACTCCATATATTTATTAATGATGATCTACCTGTACGAAAAAAGGCTTTCTTGCGAAGCCTTCTCATTTTTCCGTAAATCTTATGCAAATATATGACTTTTTTTGAGAAAAAACAAATATGTCTAATAATCAAGTTGATATGCAGAAACATTTTTTTAATATAATTATAAAAAATTGTTGTAGCAATCAGTCTAAAAGTTACGAATAAAGCATTTTCTGCCGCTCATATTTAAGATAATATTTCATCTTTGTCATTCAATCTCACTAACTTATTGTTTATTTAAAAAGACTATGAAAGTATTTTAGTATTTTTGTCGAGAATTTTTTAAAAACATATATTTTGAATATTACAATAGTAGGAACAGGTTATGTAGGATTGGTTACAGGAACTACCCTTGCAGAACTTGGAAATTCTGTATACTGTGTTGATATAGATGAAAAAAAAGTAGCGGACATGAAGAATGGCATTGTGCCTATTTATGAGCCGAATCTTGAAGAAATGTTCCTAAGAAATATACAGGCAGAAAGATTATTTTTTACAACAGATTTAAAAGAAGCCTTAGACAAGAGTGAAGTAATTTATCTTGCATTACCAACTCCTCCCGGAGAGGATGGTTCAGCAGACCTTTCTTATGTTTTGAAAGTAGCCGATGATATTGGTGAAATGATGACAGAATACAAAGTTATCGTTAATAAAAGTACAGTACCAGTGGGAACTGCAGACAAAGTCAGTGAAGTTATCGCTTCAAAAACCCAAATAGATTTTGACGTAGTTTCCAACCCTGAGTTTTTGAGAGAAGGCTTTGCTGTAGAAGATTCTATGAATCCTGCGAGAGTGGTTGTAGGATCAAGTTCCGAAAAAGCCAAAGATATTATGGCTCAAATTTACCAGCCATTTACCAATACCGGCATTCCTATTATCTTCATGGATGAAAAATCCTCCGAACTTACAAAATATGCATCCAATTCATTTTTAGCTGTGAAAATTACATTCATGAACGAAATTGCTAATTATTGCGAAAAAGTAGGTGCAGATGTTGACAAAGTGAGACTGGGAATGGGAAGCGACGACAGAATCGGTCACCGCTTTTTATTTCCCGGAATCGGATACGGAGGAAGCTGCTTCCCGAAAGATGTAAAAGCATTAATAAATTCAGGTAAACAGGAAGATTTTAATTTCCAGATCTTAGAAGCTACAGAAAATGTGAATATTTCTCAGAAAGTGATCCTCGTATCTGAAATCGAAAAATATTTCGGAGGAAATATTGAAGGTAAAACCATTGCAGTTTGGGGATTGGCTTTTAAAGCAAACACAGACGACATCAGGGAAGCATCGTCTTTAGATAATATCAATTTGCTTTTGGAAAAAGGAGCAAAAATTGTTGCATACGATACCATTGCTGAAAAAAATGTTCAGAAAATTCTGGGTGACAAAATACAGTACGCCAAGTCAATGTATGAAGCTTTAGAAAATGCAGATGCACTATTCATTGCTACAGAATGGCCTGAATTTAAAAATCCGAATTTTAAATTGATGGCTGAAAAAATGAATAACAAAGTTATTTTTGACGGAAGAAATATGTATCCACTTGAAACTCCTGAGCAGAATGGCTTCTATTACAAAAGCATTGGAAGAAAAACTGTAGGGAAATAAATTTTATTTAATAATTTAAAAAAACCTGTAAAGGTATTTAGCATACAATGAAAAACATCATCATCACCGGAGGCGCCGGATTTATTGGATCTCACGTTGTAAGAGAGTTTGTGAAAAACAATCCGGACTCAACAATCATCAATCTTGATGCATTGACTTACGCAGGGAATCTTGAGAATTTAAAAGATATTGAAAACGAACCCAATTACGTTTTCGAAAAAGCGGATATCACAAAACCGGAAGAACTAAGAAAAGTTTTTGAAAAATATAATCCGGATGCCGTCGTTCATTTAGCTGCAGAAAGTCATGTTGACAGAAGCATTACAGATCCGATGGCGTTTATCAATACCAACGTCAACGGAACGGCAAATCTTCTGAATCTTTGCAAAGAATTCTGGACATTAAACCCCGATCACACGCACGGAAGATTTCCAGATGAGAAAAGAACCAATCTTTTCTATCATGTATCAACTGATGAAGTATACGGAAGTTTAGGAGAAACAGGTTTTTTCCTTGAAACAACTGCATACGATCCTCAATCACCATATTCAGCCTCAAAAGCTGCTTCCGACCATTTGGTGAGAGCTTATGGAAATACTTACGGAATGCCTTTTATCGTTTCAAACTGTTCAAATAATTATGGCCCGAATCATTTTCCTGAGAAACTGATTCCGCTCTGCATTTCAAATATCATTAATGAAAAGCCATTACCAATCTACGGTGACGGAAAATATACGAGAGACTGGCTTTTTGTCATTGATCATGCAAAAGCAATTCACCAGATTTTCAATGAAGCTAAAACAGGCGAAACTTATAACATTGGAGGTTTCAACGAATGGCAGAATATTGATTTGGTGAAAGAATTGATCAGACAGATGGATGAAAAATTAGGAAATCCTGAAGGACATTCTGAAAAATTGATCACTTATGTAAAAGACAGACCGGGACATGACAAACGTTATGCGATTGATGCCAATAAATTAAATAAAGATCTTGGCTGGAAACCTTCTGTAACATTTGAACAAGGTTTAGGAAAGACAATCGACTGGTTCTTAGAAAACAAAGAATGGCTGGAAAATGTGACTTCCGGAGATTATCAGAAATATTACGACCGACAGTATAATTAATACGAAACACCAAACTTTATGAAAGGAATTATTTTAGCAGGCGGTTCAGGAACAAGGCTCTTCCCTCTTACAATAGCCGTAAGTAAGCAATTAATGCCGGTTTATGACAAACCGATGATCTATTATCCGCTTTCCACTTTGCTTTTGGCGGGTATTAAAGATATTTTGATTATCACCACACCTCATGATCAGGCTGGTTTTATCAAGCTTTTGGGTGACGGTTCACAAATCGGATGCAATATCGAATATGTGGTTCAGCCAAGTCCGGATGGTCTTGCGCAGGCTTTCATTTTGGGTGAGAAGTTTATAGGAAATGACTCTGCTGCTTTGGTTCTAGGCGATAATATTTTCTATGGTTCAGAGATGGGAACTTTGTTAAAAAACAAAACCAATCCTGACGGCGGAGTTGTTTTTGCCTATCATGTTGCAGATCCTGAAAGATACGGTGTTGTAGAATTTGACAATAATTTCAAAGCTGTTTCGATAGAGGAAAAACCTACACATCCAAAATCAAATTACGCCGTTCCCGGTTTATATTTCTATGATAATGAAGTAGTAGAAATTGCTAAAAACATACAGCTTTCCCCAAGAGGAGAACTCGAAATTACAGACATAAACAATGTTTATCTAAGTAAAGGTAAATTAGAAGTCGGTGTTCTCGACAGAGGAACTGCATGGCTCGATACAGGAACTTTTGATTCGCTTCATGATGCATCAGAATTTGTAAGCGTCATTGAAAAAAGACAGGGCTTCAAAATTGGATGCATTGAAGAAATTGCTTTCAGAAATGGATTCATCAATGAAGAAAAGCTGCTTGAAACCGCTGAAAAATATGGTAAAAGCGGTTATGGAGAGTATTTGAAAAAATTGGTTTTGTAAAATTTGAAATCTTTTAATTACTATTATTAAATCCCAATTTAGTATCAAAAGATGATAATCAATTAATTATTATAAATTTGCAAAAAATTTCCCACAAATGAATGAGCAACAATGGAGCAATGTAATTGAATCAAAGCATTCTTTATTCCGACTTAATTTAAAAGAAGTATGGCAATATCGTGATTTGGTATTTATGTTTGTCAAAAGAGATTTTATTTCATCTTTCAAACAAACTATTTTGGGACCACTCTGGTTTTTCATCAATCCCATTTTAACTACGATTGTTTTTACTCTTGTTTTTGGAAATATTGCCAATTTACCCACGGACGGAATTCCCCCTATTTTATTTTATTTAGTAGGAAATACACTTTGGGGTTACTTCAGCACTACAATGCTTAGTGTTTCTAATGTTTTCACGGGTAATGCGGGTATATTCGGAAAAGTATATTTTCCAAGACTGGTCACACCCATTTCTACAATTATCTCTAGTTTTATGAGATTGAGCATACAGCTCATCTTATTTTTTATAGTTTTGGGATATTATATCAATCGTGGTGAAGTACAACCCAACTACTGGGCGTTTTTCAGTCCTGTTTTAATCATCTTTTTAGCACTATTTTCTTTAGGATTGGGAATGATTTTCTCCTCACTAACTACAAAATACAGAGATTTGTCCTTATTATTAGGATTTGGGGTAAGTTTATTTATGTGGTTTACACCGGTTATTTTGCCCACTTCTTTGGTGAAGCAAAAACTGGGAAGCTACGGATATTTAGCAGATTTGAATCCTCTCACTCCCATTTTTGAATGTTTTAAATTCGGTTTTATAGGTTCGGGTGATTTTAGTATGGCAAGAGTACTCATGAGCTTCACTTTTATCATTATTATTTTATTTCTGGGAATTGTAATCTTTAATAAATCTGAAAAATCCTTCATAGACACGGTCTGAAATTTTATAAAAACACAAGATTTAATTAATTTAATAAAACGAAAATATGCTTGCCCTAAAAGCTGAAAATATATCAAAACAATATCGCCTCGGACAGGTCGGTACGGGAACACTCTCCCATGACCTCAACAGATTTTGGCATCAAATCAGGGGAAAAGAAAATCCTTATCTTAAAATTGGAGAGGCCAATGACAGAAGTTCTAAAGGATCTTCTGACTATGTATGGTCTTTACGGGATATTGATTTTGAAATAGAACAAGGTGACGCTGTAGGAATTATAGGGAGAAACGGTGCCGGAAAATCTACTTTACTTAAAATTTTGAGTAAAGTAACTAAACCTACGACCGGAAAAATATATACAAACGGCAGAATTGCATCACTTTTAGAGGTAGGAACTGGTTTTCACCCGGAAATGACGGGTCGTGAAAACGTATTTCTGAACGGAGCAATTTTAGGAATGACCCGTAAAGAAATTACCAGAAAATTTGACGAAATTGTAGATTTCTCAGGAGTTGAAAGATACATTGATACTCCTGTAAAAAGATATTCTTCAGGAATGTACGTGCGTTTGGCTTTTGCCGTAGCAGCACATTTAGAATCAGAGATTTTGATCGTAGATGAGGTTTTAGCCGTTGGCGACGCCGAATTTCAGAAAAAATGTCTTGGGAAAATGGGTGATGTGACCAAGGGAGAAGGAAGAACGATTTTGTTTGTGAGTCATAATATGGCAGCCATTTCTGCACTTTGTAATAAAGGGATTTTGCTGGAAAATGGAAAAACGAAAGATATGGGTGATATCAACAGTGTCTTAAACAGCTATATGAATGTTGAAAAGAATAATGAAACCCAAGTTTTTTTTGACGAGAACACCAAAAGAAGCGGAAATAGAAACATAGTTTTTGAATCTGTAGAAATTTTAAATAGTGATAACCAGCATTCTAATAATTTCTCTATTGGTGATGATATTATTATAAAACTAAAAATTAAAAACGATACAGGTCAAAAAAAATCCGAACTGGCAGTACAGGTAAAAACTAGTGAAGACATGCCGGTTTTTCATATGATGACAAGAGATTCGAATTATGAAATTAATCATCAGTCTGCTGAGGAAATTTACGTTATGAAATTAACAGACGTAAGACTTTTCCCTGGAACTTACACTATCACAATCACTTCTGCGAGTACAACCGGACATGAACTGTATGACAACATAGAGGAAGCAATATCATTTAATATTTTAGATGGTGGCTTATACACACACAGATCTTTACCTAGATCTGCCGGATTATTTTTTCAAAATCCTGAATGGAAAAAAATAATGTAAGATGAAAATAGTAAAATTATCTTTCCATTACGATTGGCCATTATTCAGACAGACACCACAATGCCTTGGTGAATGGGGAGATTATAAATTTATTATTGACAAAGATCTAAAAGAATGTGATTTTTGGATTATTTATACGGAGCATGGTTTAGAAAAAGAAACTGTACGTTGTAATCCAGAGAACATAATTTTTGTTCCTGGTGAATGTTACAATACAAGTCCCAGATTTTCACAACAATTTTTAGATCAGTTCGGTATGCTTGTTACCGTTCAAAGAGAGCTCAAGCACAGAAATAGAAAATTGCTTCACAATGCCAATCCCTGGTTTATTGGTAAAAGTTATGATGAGCTTAAAGAATTAGGAATTCCAAAAAAATCTAAACTTATTTCTGTCATATCTTCCAATAAAGCCTTTACAGAAGGTCATAGAAAAAGATTAGAATTTGTTGAGAAAATAAAATCTCATTTTGGAGATCAGATTGATGTTTTTGGAAGAGGCATTAAAGATTTTGATGACAAATGGGATGTGATTGCAGATTATAAATACACGATAGCAATCGAAAACGATGATTGTGATGATTGGGTTACAGAAAAATTCTTTGACTGTTTATATTCCAGAACACTGCCTTTTTATTATGGGTGTCCAAATCTTGAAGAAATTGTAGACAAAGATACCTTTATCAGAATTGACATTCATAATCTCGAACAAAGTATTCAAACCATTGAGAAAGCAATACAGGATGATGAGTTTGAAAAACGCAAAGAACTTCTTGAAACAGAATCTTTAAAAAGTTTAGACAGAGATCAGTTCTTCCCTTTCTTTGTCGAAATTTTAGATGAATTAAATACTAACAAACCAAAGAAAGACATCTCTTTAAAAGGACTTAACGAATTTAATGACAAAAAATCAAAAAATAGTATTTTCAACAAATTCAAACTACTCATATCTAAACGAAAATGAAACAGTTTTTTAAGAATTTAAAACTAATTTTTTTTGAAAGGTTAGAAATTAAAAAAAACACTTCTTCTGCAGATGTAAAAAAATCACCTTTTACTAATGTAGAAATAATGCCTTCAAGTTTATTAAGTGGTGAAAATAAAATTGGAGAATATACTTATATAGGTTTTAACTGTATAATAACTAAATCAACAATTGGAAGATATTGTTCAATTGCTAATAATGTCAGTATAGGAATTGGTGAACATAAAATCAACAGAATTTCTACAAATAGTATTTTTTATAAAGATCCTTTCAAAACTTTAACCGAAAAAGAATGTACAATTGGAAATGATGTTTGGATAGGTTCAAATGTCATAATTAGAAGAGGTGTAACAGTTGGTAATGGTTCAATTATAGGATCAAATTCATTCGTTAATAAAGATGTAAAACCTTTTGAAATTGTTGCTGGTTCGCCTGCAAAACATATAAAAATGAGATTTTCCGAAGAGCAAATCAATCTAATTAATAATTCAGATTGGTGGGACGAAGATTTAGCTGAAGCAAAGGAGAAGATTAAGAAATTAGAACTAACAGATTTATTTGAAAAAAATGATGAATAAATCCTCAAAAATATACATCACAGGACACCGCGGAATGTTGGGAAGTACAACTTTAAATTTATTTAAGGAAGCTGGCTACAACAACATTATTACCGCAACTCATTCCGAATTGGATCTCACCAATCAAAAGGCTGTTGAAGATTTTTTCCAGAAAGAAAAACCGGAATATGTTATTCATATCGCTGCAAAAGTAGGCGGTATAAAAGCCAATATAGATAATCCTGCCATTTTTCTTTATGATAATTTAATCATGCAGGCGAATGTAATTCATTCATCTTATAAAAACGGAGTTAAAAAATTTGTTTTTTTGGGAAGTTCATGCATCTATCCTAAAGAATCTCCGCAACCGATGAAAGAAGAATATCTTCTCACCGGGAAACTGGAACCAACAAACGAAGGTTACGCCATCGGTAAAATTGCAGGAATCAAGTTATTAGAAACCTATTATCAACAATATGGTTTTGAAAGCATAAGTCTCATGCCGAGTAATCTTTACGGTCCCAATGACAGTTTTGATTTGGCACATGCTCATGTTTTGTCTTCACTTGTTAAAAGATTCGTAGATGCCAAAGAAGAAAATGCAACATCTGTTACACTTTGGGGAACCGGTATTGCGAGACGAGAGTTTTTACATGTAAATGATTGCGCTCGAGCGATTTTATTTATGTTTGAAAATTACAATTCTCCGGAGTTCATCAATATTGGACCCGGTGATGATATCGGAATCCGAGAATTGGCAGAAACAATCGCTGAGAAAGTGGATTACAAAGGTGAACTGATTTGGGATGATACAAAACCAAACGGTATGCTGAGAAAATGTATGGATGTCACCAAAATGCTGGAAACGGGATTTAAACCTGAAAAAACTTTAGACCAAGGAATTGATCAGGTAATCAAAAGATATAAAGAATTAAAATATAAAACCGAAATGTCAGATCTGGACATTGAAAAAAAATAAACCCCCACAGATGAAAATACCATTGATGCGTAAAGCCTTCTTAAATGAAGTCGAAACCAAGAAAGCCTTAGCAGAATTTATACTTAATGCAGACCGTTTAAGTATGGATGTAGAATGCGGAAAATTTGAAAAAAAATTCGCAGCATATCAACAGTGTAAACATGCCGTTTTGTTTAATAGCGGAGGAAGTGCAAATTTGGCAATGCTTCAGGCTCTTAAAAACATGGGTAAGCTGAAGGATGGCGATAAAATTGGATTCTCAGCACTAACCTGGTCTACCAACACAATGCCGATCATTCAGATGAATATGGTTCCTGTGGTAATCGATGTAACTCCTGAAGTGATTAATACAACTTCTCAAAATCTATTAGAAAGACTTGAAACTACCGATATTCAAGCCCTATTCATTACCAATATTTTAGGTTTTACGGGAGATATAGATACAATCAGACAGATCTGTGAAGAAAGAAGTATTATTCTTATTGAAGACAACTGTGAATCTTTAGGAACAGAATTACCTGAAGGCAGAACAGGAAACTTCGGAATTGGCGCAAGTTTTTCGTTCTTCGTAGCACATCACATGAGTACGATAGAAGGCGGAATGGTATGTACAAGCGATGATGATTTTGCAGAAATGCTTCGTATCGTAAGAGCCAACGGATGGGACAGAAACCTGAATCCTGAACAGCAGCAAAAATGGAGAAATCAATTTGGAATTGAAACCGAATTTGAATCTAAATATACATTCTACGATCTGGGTTACAACTTCAGACCAACAGAGATCACCGGATTTTTGGGTCAGTACCAAATGCAGTTTTTAGATAAAAATATCAGCTCAAGGGAACAGAATTATCTGAGAATAGAAAAGGTAGTTCATGAAAATCCTGATTTTCTTCCTTTGAAGCATGATCACATCAATGTACTATCAACTTTTGCATTTCCCTTTGTATGTAAAACTGCAGAATTGCGAACGCATTATTTGCAGAAATTTACTGACGCAGGAGTAGAAATACGTCCTATGATTGCAGGAAATATGCAAAGTCAGCCTTTCTACAAAAAATATGTAAAAGAAGTCTATGATATGCCGGGAGCAGATATGATGCACAATAACGGATTTTATTGTGGAAATTACCCCGAACTTTTAGAAGAAGATCTTGTAGTTTTTGAAAACTTACTTCGCAAATAAATTGAATGGTAGCAATAGAACTTATTGGCGGCTTGGGAAACCAGATGTTTCAGTATGCGACGGCGAAAGCTCTGGCTTTGCATCGTAACGAAAATCTGTCCTTAGACAGCCGTCTGTTTGCTGATTATGAATTGCACAATTACTCATTGCATCATTTCAACATTGATGCACTTACCGTAAAAGAAGAAATTATTTTTGAACCTGTAAGTTTTTCAACGAAGATGAAAGCTGCTTTTTCTCAAAAAAAAATATTTCATCAATATGTGGAAAGGAATTTAAGCTTTGATAAAAAATTATTCAGTCTTACAGCTAAAAATATTTATTTGAAAGGTTATTTTCAGTCTGAAAAATATTTTAGCAGATTTGAAAATGAGATCCGTAAAGATTTTGAAATCATCTCTCCTTTGAAAAAGAAAACAGTTGAAATGCTACAATTGATTGATGCTCACAATTCTGTTTCTTTACACATAAGACGTGGTGATTATGTAACCAATGCAGAAGCCAATGCTGTGCATGGAACATGTGACCTCAACTATTATCATAAGGCCATTAAAAGGATAAAAGAGAAAGTAGAAAATCCTGTATTTTTTATTTTTTCTGATGATATCGATTGGGCAAAACAAAATTTGAAAACTGACAGCACGACTCATTTTGTTGATTTTAATGATGCTTCTACCAATTATGAAGACCTGAAGCTGATGAGTTGCTGTAAATACAATATCATTGCCAACAGCAGTTTCAGTTGGTGGGGAGCGTGGCTCAATAACTATAAAAATAAGATTGTAATCGCCCCATCAAGATGGTTTAAAACAGATATTCATAATTCTCAAGATATAATTCCTGAATCATGGCTGAAGATTTGAAAATTCCAAAAATATCAGTCATCATGCCAGTTTATAATGGTGAAAAATATTTAAAAGAAGCTATTGACAGTATTCTCAACCAGACTTATGCAGATTTTGAATTACTATTAATAAATGATGCTTCAACAGATCATACTGAAAATGTAATTAATTCTTATAATGATGATCGAATTGTTTATATTAAAAATGAAAAGAATTTAGGTTTAATTAAAACATTAAATAAAGGTTTGGATCTTGCCAAAGGAGAATTTATTGCAAGAATGGATCAGGATGACATTTCTCTTCCCGAAAGATTTGAAAAACAGATCGCAGTTTTTGAAAAGAATCCTGAAATAGGAGTTTGCGGAACTTGGTTTACGCCGCTGATTAATAATATTTTAATTGATAAAAAGACTTTAAAGCATCCTGAACATTCCGAAACCATTAAAATTGCAATGTTAGGCTATTGCGCATTAGGACATCCCACAATTATGCTGCGCAGGAATATGATTAAAAACCTGCGATATGACACAGATTATCAGGCTGCAGAAGATTACGAATTATGGACAAGACTTTCAAGAAATACCAAACTATATAATGTTCAGGAATCTCTTCTTCATTATAGATTTCATGAGACTAATATATCAGTTCTAGAAGAAAGTACCCAATCAAAAAATTCTGAAAAGATCATTGGAAATCAACTAAATTATATAGATTTAGATAGTTCAGATTCAGACATAAGATTGTCGAAAATTTTATTCGGCGGTTTTTATAGGAGTCATTTTGATGAAGCCGAATTCAGAAAACTTATTATTTTTGCAAATAATTTAGAATCAAATAATAAGAACAAAAATTTCTACGATAAGCAAGAGCTTAACAGAACGATAACCGAAAGGTTACTAAAAACATTTAATAAGACAGAGAAAAAGAAATTATCTCTTATCTATTTTCTTTATCAAAACAGAAAAGAAATACTGATAAAACGAGGACTTTTATCTAATCTCAAAATGTTTGCAAAGATGATTTTAAAAAAATAAACACAACCTATGAAAGTTGCATTAATAACCGGAGTTACCGGACAAGACGGATCATATTTAGCCGAATTTCTTCTTGAAAAAGGATATGAAGTACACGGAATCAAAAGAAGAGCATCCTCTTTCAATACTCAAAGAATAGATCACATTTTTCGAGATTTACACGAAAAAAATGTGAAATTTAAACTACACTATGGTGATCTCACAGATTCAACAAATTTAATAAGAATTATACAGGAAATACAGCCGGACGAAATTTATAATCTTGGCGCAATGAGCCATGTAAAAGTAAGTTTCGACTCTCCTGAATACGTTGCTAACACAGATGGAATAGGTACTTTAAGAATATTAGAGGCGATCAGAATTTTGGGGCTCACCAATAAAACAAGAATTTATCAGGCTTCTACATCAGAACTTTATGGAAAAGTACAGGAAGTTCCGCAGTCTGAAACAACGCCTTTTTATCCTCGTTCTCCTTATGGAGCCGCAAAAATTTATGCATATTGGATTACTGTGAATTAGCGGGAAGCTTACGGAATGTTTGAATGTAATGGTATTTTATTTAATCAGGAATCGCGTAGAAGAGGTGAAACTTTTGTTACGAGAAAGATTACAATGGCTGCTGCAAAAATTGCATTAGGCTTACAAGATGTATTGTATCTCGGAAATCTAAATGCTCAAAGAGATTGGGGACATGCAAAAGATTATATAGAAGCAATGTGGCTGATGCTACAACAGGAAACTGCTGAAGATTATGTAATCGCAACCGGTAAAACAACTTATATTCGAGATTTTGTAAAAATGACTTTTTCTGAATTAGGAATTGAGCTGGAATTTTCAGGTGAAGCGGAAAACGAAGTAGGTAAAGTAAAATCATGCTCAAATCCGGAATATCAATTGCCTGTCGGTCAAGAAATCGTAAAAGTTGACCCTTCTTATTACAGACCGACAGAGGTTGATCTTTTGATTGGTAATCCTACCAAATCAAATACTAAACTTGGCTGGATTCCTAAGTATGATGTGAAAATGTTGTGCAAAGAAATGATAGAAAATGACATTCGACTATTCAAAGAAGAAGCTAAGAAAAAAGAAAACTAATGCCTTTACTTTCAATCATTACAATTAGCTACAATAATGTAAATGGTCTGGAAAAAACTTTTCAGAGTATATTCAATCAAACCTATCAGGATTTTGAATATATTGTCATTGATGGTGGTTCTAAAGATGGAAGTAAAGAAGTAATAGAAAAGCATTCCAACAAAATCGCACATTGGGTAAGTGAATCTGATAAAGGAATTTACAATGCTATGAACAAAGGCATTCTAAGTGCAAATGGCAAATATTTATTATTTATAAATTCAGGTGATGAACTATATAACAACACCATTTTGGAGGTTGCTGTTGAATATCTGCATACTTACGATATAGTCACTGGAAATTTAAATATAATCTCTGAAAAAGATAATTACATAGGCAAATCTGTAGATAAAATAACATTTTCAAAATTGTTTAACGGTACAATTTGGCATCCATGTACATTTATGAGGAAAGATGCATTTTCGAGAACACAATTATATGATGAAAAGTTGAAAATTGTGGCAGATTGGAAATGGTTTTTGTTAGGAATATTTAAGTATAATCTCTCTTACCGAAAAATAGATTTGACGATATCTAAATTCTATCTTGACGGAATAAGCAATCAAAAAGAAAGCCACTCATTACTGATGTCCGAAAGAGAAAATGTCTTGAAAAAAAACTTTGGAAATCATTATGATGATTATACCGAACTTACAAAACTGAGAGAATACAGTAACTTTAACAATTATGTTATTGTAAAAAGAAGTAGTAGCAAGTTGATAGGAAAAGCACAAACTATCTTATTAACTATAGCAAAAAAAATAAGTAATTACTAGATTTAAAACTTCAACATATCTGAAATGAATACACTTACTATTATAATCTCTACTATGAATGAGAGAATATTAGGTATGGAAAAAGCGGTCCGTATTATTCATCCTCAGATTAAATATTTGATAATACATCAGAACAGACACTGTATAGAAATTCCTGATTTTCTAAAAAGAAATGACATAGAAATTATTAATAGCCAGACTCTCGGAACATCGAAAAGCAGAAACCTTGGCATCAGTAACTGTACAACAGAGTATGCTTTATTAACTGATGATGATGTAGATTATATTGATACAGCAATTGACGAAGTATTAAATATCATTGAAACAGAAGCACCTGATTTTGGTATTTTTAAAGTGAAAACTCCCGATGGCGAACCAGATTTTAAAGATTATCCCTCAGAAAAATTAGTGTTTACAAATTTTCTTTTATCACTCGGAACCATTGAAATATTGCTTAATGTAGCAAAAATAAGAAAAGAAAAAATCGCTTTTGACGAACGTTTTGGTTTAGGATCGATATTAAGACAGGGTGATGAAGATATTTTCATTGAAGATGTTATGCAAAAAGGATTCAAAGGCTACTTTTATCCAATATTTTTAGTAAAACATCCTTATGAAAGTACCGGCACAAGACCTATGAAAGAATATAAAAAATATATATTGAGAGGTGCTTATTCACAAAGGCTGGGTATGAAATATAAAGTTCCTAAATTTAATTCAACTTTCCGATTTTTAAAAAACAATTTGTTTTTCTATATAGGAAGAATTTATATATTATCTACAAAACGTACTTATCTATGACTAATTTAGTTTCTATAATAATTCCCAACTACAATAGAGAAACCCTTATCGGAGAAACTTTAGACTCCATTTTTGCGCAAACATACTCTCATTGGGAATGTATTATTGTAGATGATGGTTCTACAGATAATTCTTTAGAAATTATAAAACAATATACAACAGACGATCAGCGTTTTAAACTATTTCTACGTCCCGAAAAACATCCTAAAGGAGCAAATGCATGCAGGAACATAGGAATGCAGAAATCTAACGGAGAATATATAATTTTCTTTGACAGTGATGATTTAATGACAAATAATCATATAGAACAAAAACTAAATTTTATCTTAGAAAAAAAGATAGATTTTGCTGTTTTTAAGACAAAAAATTTCGGTAATATTCCAGACGAAGAAATATATAATGATTACTCTGCATACCAAAAATATGAACTTAATGCTGACAATTATTTATTGAATAGATTGAGAATATTTACATTGGATCTAATTGTTTCAAAAAAAATTCTTGACAAATGTGTATTTTATTATAAGAATCAGGCAGATATTGAAAATGTCTTAATGACTCAGCTTGTTCTTTTATCCAACAATTCTGCTTTCAAAGATGAAATTGTTTCCTTACGAAGATGCCATGATAATAATTTGACATTTGAAGTTGTAAAGGATAGTACAACAACATTAACACACAGTTTCTTCTATTATTATAATATTTTAGATTTTATTTATGAATTACATGCTTCTGCAAAAGCAAAACAATTTATTTTAAATCAACTTCTGCATAACTACAGAAAAATCAATTTTGGTTTGGAGGTGAGTTTTTTTGAGTTCTTTTGGAAAATTTTCAAGTTTAAAAAGCCTTCAATATTATTAGGAATTATAGTTCACCGTTTAAAAAAATAAAGTTTCACCATGTTTAAATCTTTATCACGAATAAGACTGAGAGCTTACATTCTTTATTCTATATTATTTAATAAAACAGTAAGAAATCAGATCAAAAACCCTCGTTCCATTCCTATTATTATTGTTAATTACAATCAGTTAGATAGCACTCGTAATCTTATTGATACGCTTATAAAAAGAGAATTTAGCAACATAGTTATCATAGATAATAAGTCTTCGTATCCTCAGCTTTTAGCATATTACGATCAAATAGAGAATAATCCAAAAATAACGCTTCACAGACTGACAGAAAATGTAGGTCATATGGTTTTATGGTTGAGAAAAGATATTTTGGAGATGTATTCAAGCGGTTATTTCGTTCTTACCGATCCAGATATTATGATTGAGGATGATGTTCCCAACGATTTTATGACTATATTTATAAAACTCCTGAATAAACATATTAATGTGCGAAAAGTAGGATTTAGTTTAAGAATTGATGACATTCCTGATCATTACCCCAACAAAGAAAAAGTAATCAATTGGGAAAAACAGTTTTGGAAAACAAAAGTTGAAGATGGTCATTTTTTGGCAAAAATAGATACTACATTTGCATTATACAGACCTTCATTCATTTATGATTCTAATGGATTTGAGAGTGCTGTAAGAACAAAAAAACCTTATATCTCAAAACACATGGGATGGTATATCAATTATTCTGATCCCACCAAAGAACAAAAATTTTATTTTGAAACGGCCAACAGTTCGAGTTCTTGGCTATCAGACGAAAAAGGAAATTTATTAAGCAACAGAGCGCATAAGCATTATGACTGATATTCCGCTAGTAGCAGTTTTTATGATTTCTTACAATCAGCAGGATTATATTATTGAGGCTTTAGAAAATGTTCTCAATCAAAAAACTGATTTCAATTTCCAAATTATCCTTTCAGATGACTGCTCTACTGATCAGACAGAAAAAGTGGTAGAAGATTTTCTTGAAAATCATCCTAAAAAAAGTTTAGTTACTTTTATAAAACAGGAAAAAAATCTGGGTTGGATGCACAATTTTATTTTTACATTACAACAATGTCAGGAATCCGGAGCCAAATATATTGCTATGTGCGAAGGTGATGATTTTTGGACAAATCATGATAAATTACAAAAACAAATTGATCTCTTAGAGCAAAATCCTGATGTAACGCTCATCTGTCATCAATACAAAGAATTATATAACGACGGAACAACAAAGGACTGTCCTTATTTCCGAAGAGATTTTTTTCAAGGAGAAAGTAGTTTTAAATTTTCTCAGAAAGATTTTGAAGAATTTATGAGAATTCAAACAATGACAATCGTTTTCCGTAGTTCGGCATTAGATCTCACCCTACGAAAAAAATATGATTATTATTGTGATACTCATATCAAGCATCATCTTTTAGACAATGGTTTAGGATTGTACACAAAAGATTTTCATGCAGTTTACAGAATTCATGGCAATAATGTGTTCATGTCTCTTGATGAAAGGGAAAAGATTAAATTCACTTATGACGTTTACAAAGATCTTATAAATAATAATAATTCTACAGGCTACAAGAATTTATTGAATCATTCGATGAGGCGACGAATAAATAATGAATTACAAAATAAAAAGCTTAATATTTTTGATCCTTATTATCAAAATCTTCTCAAAATTCAGTATCATGACGTACATTCGATACCGTTATATATAAAAAATCAAATTAAAGGCTTATTTAACTTCCAAAAATGATCCCAAAAAAAGTACATTACTGCTGGTTTGGTGGAAATCCAAAACCGGAATCTTTCTACATCTGTCTTGATTCCTGGACGAAAAATCTTCCCGATTATGAGATCATAGAATGGAATGAAACCAATTTTGACATCAATTGTTGCGAATACGTTCGTCTTGCAGCAGAAAAGAAAAAATGGGCTTTTGTTTCGGATTATGCGAGAGCTTTGGCTCTATTTGAACAGGGCGGAATTTATATGGATATTGATGTTGAAGTGAAATTTTCTCTGGATGAATTTCTCGTACATCGTGCTTTCTCAGGATTTGAAATTAAAGGATCTCCTTTCACTGCACTTTGGGCAACCGAAAAAAACCATCCCTGGCCAAAAAAAGTCTTGGATTTTTATAATGAAAAAGCAGATTTTAACTTAACGACAAACACTGTTTTCGTTTCAGATCTATTGGTTAAGGAATACAAAGTAGATCCTGATAAAGACGAATATCAGGAATTAGCAGATGGAATTGTGATCTATCCTTCTACGTATTTCTGTCTGGATTTACCAAAAAATTATGCCGCTCATCATTTTGTAGGAACTTGGCATGATCGTGATACTCCCAATCCGTTTAAAGATTTTGTGCATGCTCATTTCAATCTAAAGAATATTGTGGAAATGAAGAACGGCAAAAAGGAAATTCATAACATGGTAAACAATCTACACAAGTTTTCAACAGACGAAATTCTCAATCAATTTCCATTAAAAATGCTGTTAAAACATATTGTTAAACGTTTAAAACGTTAAGTTTTAGTATTTTTACAAAAACATATCGGATGAATGATAGAATTGCGATTATTTATGGAACAAGACCGGAATTTCTGAAGGTCTTTCCCGTCATCAACGAATTCAGAAAAAGAGAGCATAAAATCTGTATTGTCAATACGGGACAACATGATTCTTTGCTCACAGAAATGGAACAAAGTTTCGGCATACAGCCTGATCATCAACTTTCTGTACAGTCTTTAGCCTTCAAAAATTCTAATCTCATCGCAAAACTGATTGATGAAATATCAAATTTAATTCATAAAGAAAATATTCAGAAAATTATTGCTCAAGGCGATACTTTTACCGTTTTGGCATCATCGATGGTTGCTTTTCTTGAGCAAAGAAAATTTTACCACATAGAAGCCGGTCTTCGTACATCAGATATTAAACTTCCTTTTCCGGAAGAATTTAACAGGCGAGTTGTTTCTTTAACGGCCGATGTGAACTTCGCCCCCACAGAATTATCAAAACAAAATCTTTTAAAGGAAAATATTTCACAAAACAATATTTCTTTGGTGGGAAACAGTATTGTCGATATGATTCAGTACGTAACAGAAAAAGAAAATATTGCTGTTGAGTATAAAGATTTTGTATTTATTACCGCTCATAGAAGAGAAAATATCGGTCAACCATTGAGAAATATTGCCCAGGCTGTCAAAGAATTGGCTGAAGAAAACCCCGAAACCCAATTCGACTGGGCTCTACATCCCAATCCGAATACAAGAAAAATTATAATGGAAGCTTTCGAAAACGGAACTCCAAAAAATATACATTTTACAGAGCCACTCTCCTACCTTGAAGCTATCAGAAAAATGGCAAAATCTAAGCTGATTATCTCAGATTCCGGCGGAATACAGGAAGAAGCACCGAGTTTGCAGAAAAGAGTTTTAATTTTACGTGAAGAAACCGAAAGACCGGAAGTAATCACATGTAATTGCGGTGTATTGGTAGGAACTGATATTCAGAAGATCAAGAGCAGCTTCAATTTCATCTATCATAATCCTGAAGAATATATTTTCAAAAGCGAAAATAATCCTTTCGGAGACGGAAATACGGCGGAAAAAATTGTTGAAAAAGTATTAAAATGATTGTTGGAAAAGGACTGATAGCTTCATTATTTGTTGATTTTGACAAAGATGATACGATTTTTTTTGCATCCGGAGTTTCAAATTCTCTGGAAACAAGGTCTGAGGAATTTAATCGAGAAGAAAATTTGATCAGACAAACGATTGCCGAAAACCCGGATAAGATTTTTGTTTATTTCTCGACCTGCAGTATTTACGACTCTTCAAAAACAAACAGCAACTATGTACTTCATAAGCTTAAAATGGAGCAAATGATTCAAAATTTATGTGATCAATTTTTGATTCTCAGAGTTAGCAATGCAGTTGGAAAAGGAGGAAATCCCAATCTTCTGATGAACTATATTGTAAATGCTGTAAAAAATGATGAAACAATCAACGTTCATACTCAAGCGACACGAAATCTGATCGATGCAGATGATATTCGGAAAATAACTTTTGATCTAATTGATAACCAATATTTTAACAACATTATCAATTTGGCTTACATTAAAAATTATTCTATCATTGAAATTTTAGAAATCATAGAACGATTTTATAATAAAAAAATAAATCTTAACCTGATAAAAAGTGGTTCAGGTTATGACATTAATATTCCTGATGTTGAGCAGTATTTTGTGAAAAACAATTTAACAGACAAAGAATCTTATCTGTTTTCTATCTTAGAAAAATATTATTCTTTCTGATTATCTGTCAAATCTCCAACGGAAAAATTTGTATCCCAAAGAAACCGGTAATCTGTAAAACATATCCTGCTTTTTCATTTTTGCAGAGTAATTTCCTGATAAATAATTTAAAAAACTTAAACCTCCAAGTTTGCTGTAAGCTTTATAACTCGCCTTCCAAAGTTGTTCGTTCTGTTGGGCTTTCCAATTCATCTCAAGGGTAGTTGCTTTGAAACTGATAAGATATTCAAGGATTAATTTTTTGCGAAAACTGTCTTTTTCATTCAATAAATAAGAATTTATTTTTTGCGCAATGGTAATCCAGTTATCAAAATGTATTTTCTTACGGTTATGGATCACCGAATCTTGATGCAGATAATATTTATAGGTCTTTTTTCTTAGAAACACTATCTTTTCCAGATATAACCCCATTTCGAAAGTATGAAGAGAATCTTGTGCATATAAGCCTTTAGTAAAATATAGATTATTCTTTTTTAAAAAATCAACGGAGATCAATTTATTCCAGGATGAAACTGCAAAACCGCCATTTACAAGTTCTTTCAAAATTTCCTGATTCCCTTCTAAAATATTTTTTTTTGTATAAATTGGAAAAACATCAACAATTTCCTGCGATGGAATTCTAATTCCCTGAACCTCTCCCATCGTAATTTCAGCATTATTTTCCTCTGCCTTTTTTACCAGATTATCAATTGCATCAGGATAAAGTTCATCATCACTGTCAACAAAAAAAATATATTTCCCTTTAGCATTCAAAATTCCTTCATTTCTGACTATCGAAAGTCCGGAATTAGTTTCTAAATTCCTTAAAGACCAGTTTGATAATTGATTTTCATTTATAAATTGTTCCGAAATTACAGCGCTATTGTCAGGAGTAAGATCATTGACTAATATAACCTCAATATTCTGGTAAGTCTGATTTTTGATAGATTGAAGACAGTTTTCAATAAATGCTTCACACTTAAAAATTGGGATTGAGACTGTTACTAGAGGATTCATAAGAATTTGTACCTGATTATTTTCAGGCAAAAATATATAAATAAACACTAAAACTTTATCTTTGTATAAAATGATTAGAAAAAAAAGACGATGAGAACAGTTTTAGGTTCCTTTTTTATCAAATTGAAAAGCTTTGTCAATCAGTGTATTGTTGCAAAACAGCGCCAGTTGTTTTTCTCAGCGGGAAGCAATGTACATCAAAGTTTCAAGATAGGAACTGATAATCAACTTGATATTTCTAAAAATGCATTATTCAATATTGCTGAAAATGTAACAATAAATCAATCTAATTTTATAACTGTAAAAAACAGTGCTAAACTCAGCATTGCTAAAAATACATATATTACAAGAGCCACAATCTCTTGTTTGGGCGAGATCAGCATCGGAGAAAACTGTATTTTAGGTGAAGGAATGAAAATTTTTGATCACAACCATCAATATACAAAAGATCCGTTTTCAGTTTCAAAAACCGATTTTAATATTGGTAAAGTAACAATGGGAAATAATGTCTGGACAGGCGCGAATGTCATCATCCTTAAAGATGTTACTATTGGCAACAATGTAATCTTGGGTGCGGGATGTGTAATTTATAAAGATGTTCCGGACAATTCTATTATTATCAATAAACAGGATCAAATGACAAAATTTTATTAAATGATAAATTCCGGAAACTATCATTACCTGCATCGGCTTGCTAAAAGAACTGTCCCTTTTCTTCATAAAAAAAATAGGTTTGACAAATTATTGAACAGAGAAAAAAATAATGATGCCAATCATTTAATTTCTGAAATGATAAAAAGTGGAAAACCATTTATGATTGGAAGACTTGGAAGTACCGAGACAAGATTTTTAGTCAATCAGTTACTACAAAAATCCATTAATTCTGAATGGGAAGGGATTTTAAAAACATTATCAGGAGATATTAATCTTTTTTGGAAGAAAGATGCTGTTTTTTTAGACAATCTTTGCTTACTTTCTGGCTTTTTTCCAAACGATACTTCTTTGGCAGAAAAATTCATTGATATTTACAATCAGTCAATAACTAATCTTGATTTGCTTGGTGTGTGGAATGAGATGGAATATCAGCTGAAAAATATTCCCGAAGATGTAAAAATTTGTAAAATAAGGGAATTGGAGCCTTGGTTTCATGATGATCCCTGGTCTTATGAATTGAAAGGAAAAAAAATACTTCTGGTGCATCCATTCGAAGAATCCATCAAATATCAATTCCTGCAAAAAGATTCTCTTTACAAAAATCCCAAAATATTACCTGATTTTGAATTGAAGACCGTAAAAGCGGTGCAGACAATTGCCGGTCAGAAATCAGATTTTGAAACCTGGTTTGATGCCTTAGAATCGATGAAAGATCAAATCGCTAAAACAGATTTTGATATAGCCATTATAGGCTGTGGCGCTTATGGGTTCCCTTTAGCATCTTTTGTTAAAGATTTGGGAAAACAGGCTATTCATTTGGGAGGCGTTACTCAACTTCTCTTGGGAATAAAAGGAAAAAGATGGGAAGAATGGACCCATTATACTGAACTAAGAAAAAACAATGGTGAAAATTGGATCTTCACTCAAGATATTCCAAAGGATTTTGAAAAAATAGAAAATGGTTGTTATTGGTAATTCTATTTATCAATATTAATTTTTACAAAACACATAACTTGATTAAAATAAAAAATGGGGGAAATTAGAAATAAGCTAAGCGTTTTCATAAAAACAAAAGTAAGCTTTGTTTACAATAATCTCTATCAACTAAGAGATTGGTGGCGCATAAAAAGACAATCACTTTTCCCTTATCGTTTTGATAAAAATAGATATTCAAATTTATTTTTAATAAATGATTCTGAACCTTTCTCAAACATCCCTTCGAAGGTTGATAAGATGATCTATTGCTTCTGGACTGGAGAAAATGAAATGTCCGAAAACCGAAAAAGAGGATACGAATCTTTGATGAAAAATTCAGGGATTGAGGTTAAATTAATCACTCCAGAGAATCTGAGCGAATATATCTTACCCGATTACCCTCTGCATCGGGCATACCATAATCTCTCCTTAGTCCACAAATCAGACTATTTGAGATGTTATTTTATGCATTTTTATGGTGGAGGATATAGTGACATAAAAACAAATAACAATAATTGGGAAAATGCATTTGATTCTTTATCTAAAGATGCCAACAAATGGCTTCTGGGTTATACTGAATTAACACCGTTTGGAATGGGTAAAAATCAGGGAATAATCGACCGGGATTTGCAATATTATTACAAGAGCTGTGTAGGAACAGGAGGATTCATTTGTAGATCCAACACAAAATTCACAGCAGAATGGTACTCTGAACTTAATAAAAGAATGGACACTTTTGAAGAAGAACTAAAAAAATTTCCCGGGGATGTTAAAGGCAGAAATCCCGGATATCCAATCGGACTTCTAGTAATTCTTTCACAGATCTTTGCACCTTTGTGCCTGAAGTACAGAAAGCATATCATACATGATGACACAACATTACCAATCTTGACTGATTATCAATAATAGTTAATGCTCTTCCATCCAGATTCCAAGAACCAAAAGTGACCAGTGTTTATAATT
>Ga0163161_10000862_pt1 | contig 23670 bp, 19 predicted proteins | sample S45metaG_FD_129847 | JGI IMG/M metagenome (GOLD analysis project Ga0163161, IMG submission 129847) | Switchgrass rhizosphere microbial communities from Kellogg Biological Station, Michigan, USA - S4-5 metaG | ecosystem: Host-associated > Plants > Roots > Rhizosphere > Soil | place: USA... | reverse complement strand
ACTGAAATCTTAGACTAATCATCTTAAAATAAATTAAAGTTCCGTAAGGAAACTTACGGAACTTTTAATCTACGGGCATCGTCCAATGGTAGGATACCGGTCTCCAACACCGTTGATCAGGGTTCGAATCCTTGTGCCCGTGCAAAAAGAAAATAATGAGCTTAGTAGAATTTTTAAAAGGTTCTTATCACGAATTTAGACATAAGGTAGAGTGGCCAAAATGGTCTGACTTACAGTCTTCAACTATTGTAGTTACTGTAGCAACCGTAATCTTGGCATTATTTACCTTCGGTGTTGATGAATTGTTCTCAAAATCAATCAGCAACATCATCGGAATATTAATCAATACCTTCAACTAATAAAGTATTTTCCCATAATGAGCGAATTGAAATGGTATGTGCTGAAAGCAATCAGCGGACAGGAAAATAAAGTGAAAAACTATATTGAGACAGAAATCAAACGTTTAGGATTTGAGCAGTATGTTACTCAGGTAGTTATTCCTATGGAAAAGGTTATTCAGCTTAGAAATGGGAAGAAAGTTCCAAAAGAAAGACCATATTATCCTGGTTATCTGATGGTAGAAGCAGAGTTGATGGGAGAGATTCCTCACGTTATCAAGAATATTCCTGGTGTGATTTCTTTCTTGAGTTTGACTAAAGGTGGAGATCCTGTTCCGATGAGAAAATCTGAGGTAAACAGAATGCTTGGCAGAATGGATGAACTTTCAGAATTTGCTACTGATGCTGAGATTCCTTTCATTGTTGGAGAAAATGTAAAAGTAATCGATGGTCCATTCAATGGTTTCAACGGTACTGTAGAGAAAATTCTTGAAGACAAAAAGAAAGTAGAAGTATCAGTTTTGATCTTCGGAAGAAAAACTCCGATGGAGTTAAGCTTTGGGCAAGTAGAAAAAGTATAAACTTTTTATAAAATAATAGAAAACCAATCTGAATTTCAGGTTGGTTTTTTTGTTTTAAATTATCATTAAAACTGGGTTAAATGTTGCTTGTCGAAAAACATTTAATTGCATTTATTTTTAGCTTTATTTATTTTTGCGTAAAAAATTAATACCACTGAAAATGAAAAATCTTTATTTTCTAATAACAGTTTTCTGTGTGCAGATGTTAACTTCACAGACACTGATTCATCACACGACCAATTATTTTGGTCCCAATGCTAATCCCGTTCCGGAATTTACCGATGCATTAATTCCTGAGAGTACATCTTTGACTTTAAGTGGTGATTATTATTTCGGATATGGCGATCAGACTTTATCCAATAATATGAAAGTTGAAATTCCGCTTATTTCAGAGAAAGTTTCTGTAAAAGTCTGGAAAACTTTAGTCGAGCATTATTCTGTGACAGATGAAATTGTTTCACGAAGATCAATGCAGAAAAACAATGGCTTTGCAACAGGAGATTTTTATGTACAGACAAGAATAAAAATCTTATCTGAGGGAATAGGCAGACCAGCAATGGTTTTAAATTCAACGTTAAAAACAGCATCTGGAAGTGATTTTAAAAACAGACGCTTTTTTAATACTGCAGGATATTATTTTGATATTGAATTGGGTAAATCTTTTATGTTTGATAATTCTTTTATTGATGAAGTTAGGCTTGTTTCTGATTTAGGATTTTTTTCTTGGGATGTTCAAACTCCAAATCTCAATGTGCAGGATGATGCTGTAATGTACGGTTTGAAACTTATTCTAAAACATAAAAATATGAGTTTAGAAAATACTTTTTCCGGATATAATGGCTGGATTAAAAGAGTCGAAGATTATGGAGACAGACCAATGATTTTTTCTTCAAGATTAAATGTTAACTTTAGAAAAGCTTTGTGGTTTGTACAGTTTCAGCACGGTATAAAGTATTTTCCATATGAGCAAATTAGATTGGGTGTGCAGATCCCGTTCAGGAATCTGACACCAAATTTCTTTTCGAAAAATTAATCAATCCTTATCCTTTATATTAAGATAGGTTCTGACATTGCGAAGTATTTAAGAAATCAAAAATACATTTTTAATTTAATTTGGTTATTTCTGAAATTTAAAGAGTTAAGTATTTGCTAATTAAAAAATATTTCATAATTTTGCAGTCCGAAAAGTAGGTTTACTTTATGTGAGTGCGGTAACCTGCTGAATAATAAATGCTTCCAAACTCATTAATTATTCAATTTTTTAAAAAACAAACAATGGCTAAAAAAGTCTTTAAAATGGTTAAGCTCCAAGTAAAAGGAGGAGCAGCAAACCCATCTCCACCAGTAGGTCCTGCATTAGGTTCTGCAGGTGTGAACATCATGGAGTTTTGTAAACAATTTAACGGAAGAACTCAGGATAAGCCAGGTCAAGTTTTACCTGTAGTAATTACAGTGTACGAAGACAAATCTTTTGAATTCGTTATTAAAACTCCACCTGCAGCAATTCAGTTAATGGATGCAGCTAAAATCAAAGGAGGATCCGGAGAACCGAACAGAAACAAAGTAGGTGCTGTATCTTGGGCGCAAGTTCAAAAAATCGCTGAAGATAAAATGACAGATCTTAACTGTTTTACTTTGGACTCAGCTCTTTCTATGGTTGCAGGTACTGCTAGATCTATGGGATTAAGAGTAACAGGAACTAAACCAACTAACGCTTAAAACTAAGAGAAATGGCAAAATTAACTAAAAAGCAAAAGGAAGCTTTAAGCAAAGTAGAAAAAGGAAGAATATATAACCTTGAAGAAGGTGCTGCTCTTGTAAAAGAAGTAAACACTGCAAAGTTTGATGCTTCTGTAGATATCGCTGTAAGATTGGGTGTTGACCCAAGAAAAGCTAACCAGATGGTAAGAGGTGTTGTATCTCTTCCTCACGGTACTGGTAAAGATGTTAAAGTTTTAGCATTGGTTACTCCAGATAAAGAAGCTGAAGCGAAAGCTGCTGGTGCAGACTATGTAGGTCTTGACGAATATTTACAAAAAATAAAAGACGGTTGGACAGATGTTGACGTTATCGTTACGATGCCGGCTGTTATGGGTAAATTAGGACCATTGGGTAGAGTTTTAGGACCGAGAGGTTTGATGCCTAACCCAAAATCAGGTACTGTAACTATGGAAATTGGTAAAGCAGTAACTGAAGTAAAAGCTGGTAAAATTGACTTCAAAGTTGATAAATACGGTATTATCCACGCTGGTATTGGTAAAGTATCTTTCGATGCTGCTAAAATCAAGGAGAATGCTCAGGAATTAATCTCTACTTTGATCAAAATGAAACCAACTGCTGCTAAAGGTACTTATGTGAAGAGCATTTATTTGTCTTCTACTATGAGCCCGGGTATTGCAATTGATAGTAAATCTGTTAACTAATTATAATCCTTAAGACAATGACAAAAGACCAAAAAGTTGTAGCAATACAAGAGATCAAAGATTTGCTTCAGGATGCTAAAGTAGTTTATGTAGCAGATCTAGACGGTTTGAACGCTGCTAAATCTTCTGACTTCAGAAGACAGGCTTTCAAGCAAAATATTAAAGTAAAAGTTGTAAAAAATACACTTTTGCAAAAAGCAATGGAACAGATTGACGGGATTGATTTCTCTGAAATGTTCGAAACTTTCAAAGGGAACTCTGCATTAATGATTGCTGAAACAGCTAACGCTCCGGCAAAATTAATCAAAGACTTTAGAAAAAAGGAAGAGAAGCCGGCCTTGAAATCTGCTTTCGTACAAGAAACTTTCTATGTTGGTGACAACAATCTTGATGCTTTAGTAAGCATTAAGTCTAGAGAAGAAATGATCGGTGAAATCATCGGATTACTTCAGTCTCCAATTCAAAGAGTTGTTTCTGCTCTTCAAAACAAATCTGAAACTACAGAAGCTACAGCTGATGAAGCAGCACCTGCAGTAGAAGAAACTCCTGCTGAGGCAGCTCCAGAAGCTCCTGCTGCAGATAGCACTGACGAAACGCCAGCTGCTGAATAATTACTCTCAAAAAATTAAATAAATAATCAACAAAAACATTACAACAATGTCAGATTTAAAAAATTTAGCTGAAACGCTAGTAAACTTAACAGTAAAAGACGTAAATGAATTAGCTACTATCCTTAAGGATGAGTACGGAATCGAGCCAGCTGCTGCTGCAGTTGTTATGGCTGGTCCTGGTGCAGGTGAAGCTGCTGAAGAGAAAACAGAATTCGATGTAATTCTTAAATCTGCAGGTGCATCTAAATTAGCTATCGTTAAATTGGTAAAAGATTTAACTGGTGCTGGTCTTAAAGAAGCTAAAGATATCGTAGATGGAGCTCCTGCTGCTATCAAAACTGGTATCTCTAAAGACGAAGCTGAAGCTCTTAAGAAGCAATTAGAAGAAGCTGGTGCTGAAGTTGAATTGAAATAATTCATTTCACTCTTAGAAATATGAAGCCTGAGCAATTAGCTCAGGCTTTTTTTTATTTAACAATTGATATGCGGTGAATAACTTAAATATTTTATATTAATATATTATTTTTGTTATTGTATTTTTTGCAATAATTGAATATTGAATACTTTTCATTAAAATAATCGGATTATTGAATATTCTGAAGTCTTCAAGTGGTTGTGAGTTAGGAAGTTGTGATTTTGAAAATTATTGATTTATATTTAAATCTGTATATTTGCAAACATAAACACATTCAATTGAAAAGAAACTATTTTCTTTTCGACAGTTATTTCACCAAAATTTTTATTTTTTGGTTTCTCATAGTAACTGCCGGAAATACAACTGCACAATCAGCGACAATAGAGAATATCTCTGTCGGTGATTCAGTTGCATGTCAGGCGCAGAGAATTGCTAAGAGAGAGATCGCGAAATTATACGTTACTAAAGGCACCTTTATTGTCAATAATGAAGTTACAAATGCTGATATAGTTACAATTCCTGATAAAATAATTGTAAAAAATTCAAAAGCAATTAAATCTGAGCGGAAAGTAATTAGCGAAGAAAAATACATTGATAAAGAAGTTGTTAAGTATACAAAACCGATTGTAGAAAATAAAATCGTATTCAACGAGGATCATCATAGTTCTGACAGCTTTTCTAATAATACTGTATTTTTTCGAAACATTATTTTACCAGAATACAAGTCAGGTAAGTTAAAAGCAGTCTTACTAAAAAATACGAGATATTATACTTCGAGAATCTCAAATCCTTATGTTGAGCAGTTATTAGAAAATATATTTGCAGACCATTTAATTGTCACAAATTTCTTTACACGGCCTCCGCCAACAATTTCCTTTTTCTATGATTCTTTAAATATTTAAAATTAATTCTCACTCATCACTGAATGGGAACAATAACTCTAATTAAAAACAACAAATAAAATTAATAATGAAAAAAGTTTTAGCTACCGGATTTATATGTGCATTTATTTCGTCTTCATATGCTCAAGTTGGGATTAATACTGAAAGCCCCAGTGCTACTTTGGATGTAAGCGCTAAAAGAGATTCTGGTGGAGCAATCACAGATAATACGCAACTGTACGGCTTACAGGCTCCTAGACTTACGCGTGCAGAACTTACTGCTAATACAGCTACTTATGCTGCCAATCAAAAAGGAGCATTAATTTATATCACAGATGTTTCCGGTGGTACAACTGGTGGTCAAAGAGTAAATATTGATGCAATTGGCTACTATTATTTTGATGGTTCCTTTTGGCAAAAAGTATTAAGTTCAGTTACGAATGATTGGCATTCCGCCGGAAATTCAGATGCTGAAATTTCTACTAGTTCGGAAACTTTAGGATCTGCTCCAGCTTCTACCAATTATCTGGGAACAGTAGGTACAAGTGATAATCTTGTAATTGTAACCGGAAATAAAACTCATGCAGTAGTTAATACTTCAGGAGCTTTATCAGGTGGAGGTGAAACAACCTCATCCCTATATTGGGGTTATAATAATCCTGTTGTTACGGGCTCTCAGAATTTTGCAAGTCCTACACATACTACTCCAGCGGCTTCTGTAACAGCAACCGGGGTTGTTACTGTTGCTGCTTCAAATGTTGTTTTAGGGAGGGATAATAAAGCAGGTGCTGCTAGTTCTAATACTCCGGTGATTGCAATTGGAAAAAATAATTCTGTATTCAAAGGGGGAGTAGCTATCGGAACTGATAATTACGCTGGAACGGCATTTTCTTTTGCTTTTGGAAGAGGAAACACTATTTATTCTGATACTTCTGGTGGAGGATATTTTATTGGTATTCAAAATGAAGGAAGTGGTTATGCTTTTGGAAGTGGAACTAAAACAGCCGATTCTTCATATGCTTTTGGTGGTACTGCAACTGCTGCTCAAGCTCAGGCAAGTGCGGCTAATGCAATGTACCTTGGTGCACAGGGTGGTTTGGCTAAAGGAAATACTACGCTGTACTCAAATACCAGTCATGTATTTGCTAATAGTACAGATGGTGCTGGAGTTCCAACCACAGCTACTCCTGCAAAAGTGGGAATAAACGTTGATGTTACTACTTCTACTGCTGATGCAGATCTTCAGGTAAGTAAGGCTGTTTTCATAAAAGCTGGTGGCGCTTCAACTACAGGTTCATTACCACCGACTGCAACTTGTAATGCAGCAAATGCAGGTACTATAGTTTATGTTGATAATAGTAGTAATTCGACATCTTCATTTTGGGGATGTTCAAAAACTGCTATAACTCCTTCTATTGCATATGGTTGGCAAAGACTTAATAACTAAAATTTTGACTTAAAATAGATACCAAAATGAAAAACGAATTATTAAAAAAAATAACTGTAGCATTGCTTATTGTGGTGATGTCTGTAACAGTTTTTGGACAATACACTCCAATACGAGGTATTGGAACGGATGCGAAACCTCTGAACGGTAATGGAATTTGTCTAGGATGCTTCAACGGAAGCATGGATGCAGTTGTTGATGCAAATCTCGACAATAGTGTGAGCTTGGGTAATTTTGCGACATTGGTAAGCGGAAACGGAATTTCGGTTAAAAACAATAATTTTTCCTATCCTGCCGGAAATATTACAGGCTTTAATGTTGATTTAGGTACAAGTCCTATTACTGCAACATTGCTTAGTTCTTTACAGATTTCTACGTATAAGAATAATGTATTGCAAGAATCTACAACAAGCTCTACCTTGCTTTCTGTACCTGCTTTTGGAGGTACGAAGTCAAGGGTTTTTCTTCATTTCAAAACTTCTAAGAATTTTGATGAAGTTAGATTATTTCAAACAAATAGTCTTTCAATATTTGGCGCTTTAAATGTATATTATGCATTTGCATTTGATCCTGCTAACGCACCAGTAGATAATAATGGTATTTGTGATGACATTATTGCTGGTGGTGGTGTAGATGGTAATGTATCAGGAAGTAGCCAATTTATTGCGCCGCTTTCTTATGTACAAAACAGAGAGAGAATAGGTGACGGAGACAAAAATTCTTATGGATCTATCGTATTACCTGCCGGATTATTGGGATCTTATTCTGTCGGTGTATTAGATAAAAATCAAGTTTATCCTTCCGGTAACAGGGCTGGTTTTGTGATTTCACCTGATGATGAGGGAAAATTGCTTAGTGCTGAATTTTTGAAAAATGTGACGATAGAAACTTACCTTTATGGTCAGTTACAAGACACCAAAACATTATCCGATGGGGGTGGTCTTATCAATATTAAAGTTTTAGGATTCGGAAGTGGTAAACAAAAAGTTTCTTTAACGACTACTAAACCTTTTAACGAGATTCGTCTTAAAATAACTCAGACTGTAGGCGTAAATATTGGGGCATTGAAAGTTTATTATGCTTTTGAAGAGCCTATAAGCTGTGATTGTGATGATAAAATCCAGACAAGCGGATCTGCAATCACAGGATCAATACTTTCCGGCTCATCTTGGACTTCTGGTCAAGGATTATTTGGTATATTTTTCAGTAAAATGACCAATCCGGGAAATATTACAGATACAAATAAAGATAATTATGCTACTGCAACAATTCCTGCTGTTTCTTTCCTTGGAGTTTTCTCGGCTTACGCTACTGTAAAGACAAATGAATTACAACCAGCTAATACATTTGCAGGATTTACATTAGCGAAAGCCGCTAATCTGATTGGATTGAGTGTGCTTCAGAATATTACCGTTACTCTTTATAATAATGATGTTCAAACAGACATTTTCACAGGAAATGGCAGCTTGGTTAACGGAAATTTCTTTACTACTGAATCCAATAAGTTTTATGTAGGTGGAAAAGCAACAAAACCTTTCAATAGAATCAAAATATTTTTCAACGGAGGTACAGGTCTTAATTTCTTGCCTCAAGAATATTATATTTACAATGCCTTCGCTAGTAAAGATGCAGATAATGATGGAGTTCCGGATTGTTTTGATCTTTGTCCTAATGGTAATGATAGTATTGATAATAATGGTAATGGTATTCCAGATTGTGCAGAAGGATGTGTTACTGTTAATGACAAATCACAAGCTTTAGATTCTGATGGTGATGGTGTACCAGATGCATGTGACCAAGATTCTGACAACGATGGTGTTGGTGAAGCTGCTGAAGATGCTAATAATAATGGTGTATATCAAGATGATGATCTTGAAGGGGGTACGGTAGTAGGAACTAGAAGAGGTGACAATGTAGCAAATTATCTTGATTTAGATTCGGATAATGATGGTATTCTTGATTTGTTTGAATCTGGTGTTCCAGTATCTATAATCAATCAGATCGATACAGATCATAATGGAGTGATAGATGTTACTGTAGAGGCTGGTGATAATGGTATTGCTGATATCTTAGAAACTTATACTGATTCCGGTATTATGAAATATCCATTAAAAGATACTGATAATGATGGTAGACCAGATTTTATTGACATTACTTCTGATGGTGCAAACTATGATCTTTATGTAATAGGGAAAGATTATCTAGATACCACTGATGCTGGATTTATTTCTACAATTTTAGATTTTGATTTAGATGGTATTCAGGCGGTTGTAGATAATGATCTTGTAAGTAGAGGTTCACCAAATTCACCACTTTCTCCATATGCATCATTTGCTAAAGGAGCGTCTGTAAATGAAAAACCTTCGGATATTGTTGCAGCATCTGATAATGTAAGTATTTATCCTAATCCTGTAAAACAAGGAGAGAATCTTTATGTAAAATCTTCAGAAGAGATTTCGTATAAAATATTCTCTGCTCAAGGACAATTGGTGAAATCTGGTAAGCTAAAAGCAAATGAAGGGATATCTACTTCATCACTTACAGCTGGAATGTATATTGTAAATGTACAAACAGAAAATATAACAAAAGCATACAAAGTAATTGTAAAATAATTTTTCTGTTTTCTCTTATTTAAAGCCACCCTTTTTTGGGTGATCATGGTCGGAAGAATTTTCTTCCGACCTTTTTTATATTGTGATGAAAAAAACCAGATTTAATCTGGTGGTTTTAGCTTTTTTAATTTGTTTTTTGGATAAAGATTTGAATATTTACGACTAATAATAAGTTTTTATTTCATTTTTTATGATCCCGAATATCTCATAAAGATGTTTTCAAAATTTATTTCCGAAGCGCTGTTTAAGCCATCCTTCTGCCAACTAAAAAAGTAAATCACTACAGTAAGCTGCTTCGCAGAAGGAAAATGTTTATCTGTTCTTGTTCTGTATTTTTGACAATGAAAAATTAAACCAAAGAATTTTGGAGGATACCTTCAACAGCATTGGCTTCAAAGCTTTGTTTGGTTTGGCAAAGAGGAAAAAATGGGAGGAAGTTCTATCTCTGAAAATCTTTCTAAAAATAGATCCCAATTAATTTAAAGAGACTTACGAGCAGATGTACGCAGGATTCTGGGAACTTTTTTTAGAGACTGAAATCGAAAAATATAATCTCATCAGAATGGATATTACAATCATTGCCGATACCTGTCCAAAACTAAAAGAAGAAATCGACCCAAATGGTGGAAAGAAACTGGTAAAGTTCATTTTTTCTTTTGACGGAATTTTACCATCTGCAGTAGAGATTTTTTACATGAGAAAAATACTCGGCAGAAAAGAATGCGCCTGCCAAGACCATTCTGAGTCAAGAAAAAAGAAGAGCATCTAGACAATATGTACATCATATAAGATTTTGCAGCCTGAGAGAACGAAACATTTTGAAGAAAAGTTTTTAAAATTTATTATTCGTTCCAAAGAAAAACGAAAATTTGAAGAGATTGCATCTTTTCTTGAAACAGAAAACCCTTTACACTGGGATGGCTGGGAAGTTATTAAAGACAGTAACTGTAAAAGATGGAATATTAAAATGTACTTCCGTTTTATGAAACGAGAGCTAAATGTAAGCCATCTGGTAACACTCGATAAATAACGGAATTCAAGTAATGATCTGCATGACAATGATCGCTTCTATTGCTCTAGATCCACGAAAAAGCAAATGATTTAGTCTATAAAACTGCAAAAGGGCATTATGATAGTGCTCCTGGATATGACAATAGCTATTCTAATCATATTTACGGGCGGTGATCCAAACAAATTCTCAAAATATAAATAAAAAAGATAACGGGAATTTCTTCTGACCATGAATAATTTAGGAGGCTTTTCAATTGTAGAAAAATATGAAGATTTGTAATTGACATTATTATAAAAAAATAGTATTGCAATAGTTCTGGTTATACAGCTAATTAAAAATGATATATATCAATTAGTTAATGCAAAAGTAATATGATTAAAATCATTAAAGTTGTTATTTTTGCATGATAAAAATTTATAGTTGCAAGGAGTATTCTTTTTTAATCTTATGTTTGTGAAAAATTTAAATCAAAAACGTGATTTAAGAATTTTTCGTATTGCATTATTGTTTTTTATTCTTTTCTGTGCTTCATATTCTTATGCTCAAAAGTCAGAGAATCCAATTCCTGTGGAGCAGGCAACTATTGTTCTGAAAGACGGAGCTAAAATCTTCTCTACTGATGAAGCTTTTAATAAACAAATCAGCAGCAATACAGTTGTTCTGAAAAACGCTGATCTTGTACCTCAACACAATAGCGCCGCTAACGTACTTCAAGCGACCTCTTTACAACCTGAAATACTTCAAAAGGATTTAAAGAAAGAAGCAGAAGCCTCTGCAGAAAAAAAACAGAAAGAAGAATTAAAGAAAGTCAAAAAAGTAATACAGAAACATGAAAAGAGAAAAGGGGCTTTCAGGAAGTTTAATTTCAATGATTTTCCGTCGCCATCACGTTTCATTTCTTTTAATTTTACTTCTAAAAACTATATTGCCCCAAGTCATAATGAAAATGACTTCTCTAAGATTCAAACTTCAAACAAAGATTGTTTTGTCAAACGTGTCATAAACTATTTACATAAGTCAAAATTTACACATTATGACAGCGAATCTTTAAATAATTATTTTTCTTTGGTCTACTACGTAAGACCTCCTCCTTTCTGTTGTTGATTATGCTATATAGCAGTCGATATTTCAGCTCTATTTTTTAAAATTCGATTAATTCAAATTCAATTCAAATGTCTAATAATTTATTAAAATTATTATTTCTCTTCGTGTGCAGTTATGTAAGTGCACAAATGGGAATTAATACCACTACTCCGCGAGCTACCGTGGATGTAAACGGTGATGTTGCGCTTCGAAAAGCTCTTATAGTGCCAAGTACTACAACGCCTGGTAATCTGGATTCTGGCACCGTAGATCAGGTTTTAGTTTCTGGTGGTGCTGGTCTACCTCCAAGTTGGAAGAGTGTTAGAATTCCATTTATGGAAAATACACAATATAAGTTAGTGAATACGTATCTGAAAAATGATCAAAGTGGAATTACAACGCTTTCCAATGGAGTAGCGCCATCAACTCCAGCTGTAAGTGTTATAGGCGAAGATTTTTCTGCGTCATGGATCAAAATCCCAAATCTCACTACCAGTATTCAGGTAAGGTCTTCTGAGAATAAAATTACTTATCAGCTTCAGTCTGGGATTGAGCTGGTTAATAAGTCGGTCGGAATTGGTGCATCCGTTAATTTTATTTGCGGAATATTTAAGGACAATAAGTTAGTGGCACTTCGTCCGGATGGTATTACCACTGTGGATGCTACTCCTGTTCAAGGTATATATACTTTAAATTATACTGAAGATAATGTTTCGGTCGGCTTGCATACTTTTGATGTTGCGTGCCGAAAGATTTCTTCCTCGGACGTAGCTAATAATTATTTTAGAATTGGTGTCAATATACCTGATTACGGTCCGGCTCCTACGGTGACAAATAACAAATCAAATGCCTTTACACTTAGGTCATTGTTTAAAATTGATGTAGCAGAATTAGTAACTTATACCAATTAAAAATGAAAAAAATTTATATAATTCTAAATATCTTTTTAGGAGTTTTAATTTATGCACAAGGGAATATCGGCGTGAAGACTGTAAGTCCTCTTGCTAACCTTGATATAAATGGAGATCTTAATATAGGAAAAAAAATATTTTTAGATAATGGAAGTGGTGTTCTAAGGGCTGGAACAGGCGGTCAGTTGTTGGTATCAAGAGGTCCCAATAATTCTCCAACCTGGAAAACACTACGTATACCTGAATACTTAACAAATCAGTTTTATCTTATTTTTAATGATTCTTACAAAGATTTCGATACTGCTAATCCCAATGATGCGCAAGGTACTGTACAGGGTTTAAGATTCGTAGACAATCAGACTGTTCCGACTGCGTTTGATCCATCTACAGAGTTGGTCGTTGACGCAACGCTCGCGAATCTTCAAGCACGAAATTTTAGAGTAATATCTTCACTTACAAAAAATTTTACTGTTAACAGTACCATAAGTAGTGCTTACTTCATGTTTGAAACAGTAGTACAGCAAAATAACAGCGGTGGGAATGCATCAGATGTCAAATTTGCATGTGGTATTTTCGTAGATGGTTTGTTGAAGAGTGCTAGGATAAATATGCTGCCACGGAGCCCAAATGGAAACACATTTATTACACATACACAAATCGGAGGGGTAGAAAATATTTCACCAGGTACACATTCTGTAAGTGTGGGGTGTGCTAGATTAACCAACCCTCTAGCAAATATAACTTTGGGTATTGGAGTCCCCGCAACAGCAACAATCACAAACCTAAATAATTTTATGACACAATCATCTCTTAAAGTTGATGTGTATGAAATTCCTCAAAATTTTTCACCTGTAATTATACCCTAAAAATGAAAAATATATATATTACACTATTATCTTTCATGTTCATATCAATCAATGCTCAAGTTGGAATAAACACGATAACACCACAGAAAACTCTAGATGTGAATGGTTCTTTGTATGTGCGACAGCAGATGAGGACTGGTGGAACTTCTACTGTAATTGGTTCTCCCGGAGTATCTGGACAACTTTTCAGCGTTGTTGATGGGGTTTCAGATGCATGGAAAACTGTTCAGATTGCAAATGGTACAGGAAGTTTGTCTCTTTTTTATCTGAATACGACTAAAGATGTAACCGGAATACAGTTTATACAGACAGGAAGTACGGGTAGATATGATTTAAATTCTTCTTTCACTACGTCTACGGATACCTCATTGCCCAATTGGGCTTATATAAATGGAACCACAGACTCTTTTAATATTACCAGAACGGATAACTTATCCAAGGCAGTACTATCTTTTCAGACTACTGTTCAAATTACACGAGGTGCAGGGCAAACGTGGACAACTGGCTCTGCAAGTTATGCTTGTGGAATATTTGTAAGCAAGGATTCAGGACCATTTTTACTAAAGGCAGTAAGAAATGATGTTGTAAGAGGTGAAGTTGGAGCTTACAGGGTTTTTAATTTAAATGTTACATTAGATGCTTTGGCTGTGGGTGCTTACCAGGTAAAAGCTGCTTGTACAAACAGAAACTTAGGTAATACTACAGCAGGGACTTTAACTACATTAGGAATTGGACGTGCTGTTAATGCGGCAACATTGAATAGTGATATGGCGCAATCAACAATGACAACATCAGTTCTGCAAACGTACTAATTGTACATCATTAACTGTTATAACAAAATAACCACTTCTGTACTGAGTGGTTATTTTGTTATTAGTTACTCCTGGCAATTCAGATGTTTTAGCAATCCTTTATTCAAACAGCTAAATTTAATTTCATCTAAATTGATTAAAAAATATTCCTCGGGGATGCTTTTTACTTTAAATGCTGCTCAAGACTCCGAAAACTTTTGAAACACCGTTTTCTAATGCTTTTCTTGAGGTTTTTAAGCTTGTTGAATCATCAATAATCTATGATACTCTGGCAAATGGGTACGAAAATATGTTATTATTAATATAAAGTAAATTATATTTTTATGCTAAGTTGTAAAAAGGTTGATATTATTATGTTAAAACAATTTATTGGAAATCAATATGTTGTAATTTTTTGTAATATATGTAATTTCTTTATTTGATCATTTACTAAAATAACTGTCTCTCTGTCTATTAAGGAATAGTAATGAGTTTGGAACCATAATAATGCTTACTTTTGCAGTATCAAAGAATTGTGATTGAGAAAAATTCTATATTTTCAATTTATATATAAAAATAATTGGAACTTTTTGAGAAGTTCTGTTTTTTTGCGTATCATAATTTTAATTATATTATTTTCTTTTAATTTTTTTTACTCTCAGCAAAATCAGTTAGCCTCAATTGAAGATGTTGTTAAGGTTACATTAGGTAAAGGAGTCAAAATATACTCAACAGATCCAAGCTTTAATGAGCAGATCATTCAGCAAAAAATCATTGTAGAAAATGCAGAAGTCACTTTTAAAAAGAGTGATAAGCATAGAATTTTAGTAGCATCTTCGTCACATCGTTCCAAACCTCTAAATCTTTCTCAACAGGTAAAATCGATTGAGGAAAATAGGAAAAAGGAAGAGCTTAATAAAGTTAAAGAAAAGATAGATTCTTACGAAGCAAAAAGTGAATCTTTTCCAAAGCATGATTATCAGGAATCTCCTACACCTTCACAGTTTTCCTCTTCTCACTCTACTTTAAAGAGTTATGTTGCACCTAGTCATAATACAAATGTCTTTTCTAAAATCTATACAGCGGATAAAAATTATTCGATAAAGCGCGCTCTGGATTTTTTACACACGCAACAATTTACATTCTATAATAATAAATCTTTCGATTATTGTTATTCTCAGGTCTATTCTGTGAGACCGCCGCCTGTATTAGTTTTATAAATATTGACTTTTAAAATTAATAAAAATATCTTACAATTTTTGTAAGATACTCTAATACATTTCAAAATATGAAACTTAAAGTTTTTTTACAAAATAAGAAAAGGCAATTTTCGGTCATGCTTTTACTGACTACATCTTTTGCTTTTTCACAAACGATACCGGCGAGTACTGCGGCAGCAAACTGTACCTCATGTGCTCCTACAGGATGGTCCATCGTTACGGGAACTCCCGATATTTCCAGCCAAACTGTTGCTGCTTCCTCGGGAGGGGTAAGTGGAGGAGCTGGTGCATTGTGGACCAATGCTACAGGTGGTGGAGGAACTGCCGTCACTTTGCCTGCAGCACCGAATGGTAGTACGCGATGGATCACTTTACGTGACGTTGGGCCGGGAAATCCAGAGGAATCAATCAGTGCACCAATCGGTTCACTGATTGTTGGAAGAGAATACGAAGTTGTAGTGTATTCTTTAACGGCGACAACGAATCAGGCTGGTACAGCTAATGTTGCATATGCAGGTACTTATAATGATTTTTTTACTTTCCAGGTAGGTGCTGGTCCATTACAGAATGTAAGTTTGAGTCCTGCGATTACACCTGTTAGAACTTGGGGTACCAGACGCCTTAGATTTATTGCTTCTGCAACTTCAGAGACGATAGTTCTAAGACCGGGTACGAATTCTGCCGGTACTTCAGCTAATGGTGCTGCAGATTACTTATTATTTCAAGCTGTTAATTTAGCCGTAACGGTAAATGCTGTGAACGCAGTTCCCATCGCTGGAAATGATACGGGCACAACATTGCAAAATGTGCCTGTCACCGTCAATGTTACAACCAATGATTCTGATCCGGACGGTGCGATTGTGGTAAGTACGGTAGATTTAGATACTGCTACGGCAGGTATTCAGAATACATTGACCACTGCGCAGGGAACCTGGACAGTAAATAATTTGGGAGTCGTTACCTTTACTCCGATATCTTCTTTTGTAGGTACGGCAACTATTCCATACACCATTCAGGATAATTATACTGTAGATGGGAATAGTGTTCCGGCTACTTCAGCACCTGCAAACATCAGTATTACAGTTATTGGTGATAATGATGGTGACGGGATCAGAGATAGTATAGATTATGACAAGGATAATGATGGTATTTTAGATACTGATGAATGTGGAACAGTAAATATCAACTCAACTAATTTCAATTCAGTAGATGGAACTCAGGTTTCATTCACTGCACCGGCTTCTGATGTTGGATATATTTTAGATATTTTCACATTGGATAATTCTTTTAATCTTGTGGTAAATGGTAATAATCTTTTAACAGGTAATAATAATGAGCTTCAATTTCAAAGTGGAGTAACAGGATCAGCCCAGAATGTCAGATTTGCAGACGGAACCATTTACGGTGCGGGGGGTCAGGCTGAAATATATGCATTGACGGGAAATGCTACCAATCCTATTATTAGAGTAACAATTAATAGAGATGGTACTGTTAATTTATTAGGAAGTAAAACTAGCGGCGGCGCTTTATTGCCACTTCAGATTTATAACGGAAGTACTTTGAATAATATAACCTGGAATACTACAGGTAATAATACTGTTGTTTTAAATCAGTTATTAACACCGCCAACTTCTATCTCAGGAAATGGCAGAGGTCTTCAATTAGCCGCTTGTGATTCTGATAATGATGGAATACGCAACTATTTTGATGTAGATTCTGATAACGATGGTTGTGCTGATGCTGTTGAGGGTTCGGAAAGTGTGCGTATCACGCAGATTCACTCTTTAAGCTTACCTACATCTGATGCTAACTATCTTTACAGAGGGCAGATAAAAGTTCTTGCAAATGGATCAATGTTAGGAACTCCGGCTCAGGTTATAAGCACTGTTGCGGCTGCAAATGGAGTACCGCAGTTAGTGAACAATGCTACCGGAAATCCTGGAGCGACAGGGGCGGGTATTGCTGATAATACAGATGGAACAGCCGATATTGGTCAGGGACTTGGTACGTCACAGATCTCGACAACGAGAGATGTTGAATGTGATAGATGTTTTCGTCCTGCAACTTCACCTGGAATCGGAGGTTCGCCAACAAATCACGGTATCACAGCATTGTCTAGAGCTGGTACAGCAAATGGAAACTGGCCAATGAAAATAACAGGAGCGTATACAGCTTTAGATGCAAAAACTAAAGGTTTTGTGGTCAACAGAATGCCTACCTCTCAGTTATCATCAATAACTGCTCCTGTCAGGGGAATGATGGTGTATGATACAACGGTTAATTGTTTGAAAATTTATGACGATTCCAACTCATGGAGATGTTTCAGTAGTCCCACATGTGATAACTTTAATAATTAAAAGAAAAAATGAATAAATATATAATAACACTGTGTTTACTTGTTTCTGGGCAGATTTTTAGTCAGATTACCGTTGGTAAATCTGCTGCAACTTCGGCTCCTGCGAGTGCTTTCGTGTCGATCGAGTTTGGCGATGCTACAGGGGGATCGAGAGGAATTGTTTTGCCTTGGTTAACAAGTGAAGCTGCTGTTTCCGGGACGACTCCTGCACCTATTACAGGAACTTTGTTTTTTGATTCAGCTGCTAAAAAAATAAAGCTTGCCAGTTCTACAACAAGTGGAGCTACGGCAGTAAATCAGTATATCGATTTTTCTGCAGGTGCCGCAATCCCTGCTGCAGGAGTAGGTGTTGCTGATACTAATAATGAAATATCTACAGCAAAAACAGTTGTTTCAATCAGTGCAGCCACAGCAGCAGCAAATACTACAAATGGGATTTTGGTTTTGGCTGATACAGATAAAGCAATGGTATTGCCAAGAGTCAACTCATATGCGGATATTGTAAATCCAAGTCCAGGAATGATGGTGTATGTTACTGGTACGACACCCAATCAACTTGCAGTTTTCAATGGCAGTGAATGGTCTTTTTGGAATAGCGGAGTTCCTGTAGTTACATCTCCTACAACAGGCAGGGTTTGGATGGATCGTAATCTGGGTGCAACTCAAATTGCGACAACTTCTAATGATGCTGCCTCATATGGTAATCTTTATCAATGGGGACGTTTGACTGACGGTCACCAAGTTCGTACTTCCGGGACAACTGCCACGTTGAGTACTACTGACGTGCCGGGTAACGGTACTTTTATCACTAATGGTACAACGGCACCCAATGACTGGCGTTCGCCTCAAAACAATAATTTGTGGCAAGGGGTTGTTGGTATAAATAATCCTTGTCCTAATGGTTTTCGTATTCCTACATTGGCAGAGTTTACTGCTGAAACTACGATTACAAATGCTGCAACAGCTTTCTCTTCATTTTTAAAGTTGCCTGCAGCAGGTATCAGAAGTACAGCCGGTGTAATATCTACAGAAGGAACTGCCGGTAATTATCATACGAGTACCGTTTCTGGTACATTATCTTCCGTTTATGTATTTACAAATACGGGATCTAATGTAGGGCGTGCAACAGGAGCATCGGTTCGCTGTATAAAGAATTAATTATTTCAGTTTAAAAAATTCATCCCAATAGAATGAAAGCACTGTCTCTTTAATGAGATAGTGTTTTTTACTTAATGTGTTTGATAATTTTAAATAAAATTCTTACTGACTAAATTTTTATTGTAGACCAAATATTCTCGATCCAGCCTTGTTTACTTAATCTTCAAACCTTTGTTAAACAAACCGTCAAAATAATTAACGGTTTTGTTTCAATATAGATATTTGTTTTGGTAGCTGTATCATTCTTACAAAAGATTCAATTTCTGAGTATAGGAAAGCCTACTTACACGCTGCGAAAGTTCTTTAATATAGTAACTTCCTAAAAGAGAATGATGGTTTATGATCAAACAAAAAAAACTATTTTGTTTTTACAACGGAACAGTATGGTCATGCTGGAGAGCAGATAACTAAAATAATTCATTAGACGATAACCACTTCAAAACGAAGTGGTTATTTTTTGCTAGAATAAAATTTATGTTGTATATTTGCAATCACTTTTGGCGCTAAAACTATACATATTACGGTAAAACATTGTAAATCAACTCTTTCATAATTTTTGAAAGGGATTTCGTTTTATGTAATATTTGCTTTTTTTCGTCTAAAGTAAAAATTTAAAAATATTTTGCATTACGCTGTGAAAAGATATACCAGCGTTGCAGTTAGAATTAGAACTTAAAATATAGAATTAAGAATAAAGACCACTTCTGATAGCGCCAAACATCAAATGTCTTTTATCTTGCCTCTTTTATCTTCAAGTCTTTTTCTGATATTTTTTGTATAAATCAAAATATTTTTTAACCCTTTCTTAAAAGTTTTATGAGTAAAACAACAGCAGTTACTAAAGGAAATGAGAGAATTAATTTCTCTACAGCGAAAGGAAAAATCATTACTCCGGATTTCTTGGATATCCAATTAGAGTCATTTAAAGATTTTTTCCAGCTGGATACACTTCCGGAAGACAGAAGGAAAGAAGGTTTGCACAAGACCTTCCAGGAAAACTTTCCAATTACCGATTCTAGAAACCAATTCGTTTTGGAATTCTTAGATTATCTGGTAGATTCTCCACGTTATTCGATCGACGAATGTGTGGAAAGAGGTTTAACTTATTCAGTTCCTCTAAAAGCCAGACTTAAATTGTATTGTACTGACCCTGAACATGAAGATTTTCAGACAGTTGTACAGGATGTTTATTTGGGTCCGGTTCCTTATATGACTCCGTCTGGTTCATTTATCATTAATGGAGCAGAGCGTGTTATCGTAACACAGTTACACAGATCTCCGGGTGTATTCTTCGGGCAGACTTATCACGCAAACGGAACAAAATTGTACTATTCAAGAATTATTCCTTTCAAAGGATCTTGGATGGAATTTACTACCGATATCAACAGCGTAATGTACGCGTATATCGACCGTAAGAAAAAATTACCTTTAACTACATTATTAAGAGCGATCGGTTTCGAATCTGATAAAGATATTCTTCAGATCTTTGACCTTGCAGAAGAAGTGAAAGTTTCTAAAGCTGCGCTTAAAAAAGTAGAAGGAAGAACTTTGGCTGCGAGAGTATTGAACACATGGTTCGAAGATTTCGTAGACGAAGACACTGGAGAGGTTGTTTCTATCGAAAGAAACGAAATCATCCTTGACAGAGAAACGATTCTTGAAAAAGAACATTTAGATCTTATATTGGATGCGGGTGTGAAGTCTATCTTGATTCACAAAGAAAATTCAAACGAATTCTCTATCATCCAGAATACTTTACAAAAAGATCCAACCAACTCTGAAAAAGAAGCGGTTGAATATATTTACCGTCAGTTAAGAAATGCAGATCCACCCGATGAGGAAACTGCAAGAGGAATCATTGAAAAATTATTCTTCTCTGAGCAAAGATATTCACTTGGTGAAGTAGGACGTTACAGACTAAACAAAAAGTTAGGTCTTAATATCCCAACTACAACTGAGGTTCTTACAAAAGAAGATATCATTGCGATTGTAAGACACTTGATCGAATTGGTAAACTCTAAAGCTGAGGTTGATGATATTGACCACTTATCAAACAGAAGAATTAAAACTGTTGGTGAGCAATTAGCTGGACAGTTTGGTGTAGGTCTTTCCAGAATTGCAAGAACAATTAAAGAGAGAATGAACGTTAGAGATAACGAAATCTTTACTCCGCTTGATCTTGTTAATGCGAAGACTTTAACATCAGTTATTAACTCATTCTTTGGTACCAACCAGCTTTCTCAGTTCATGGATCAAACCAACCCATTGTCAGAAATCACGCACAAGCGTAGACTTTCTGCACTAGGACCTGGTGGTTTATCAAGAGAAAGAGCAGGTTTCGAGGTGCGTGACGTTCACCATACTCACTATGGTAGAATCTGTCCTATCGAAACTCCAGAAGGACCAAACATTGGTTTGATCTCTTCTTTAGGTATCTATGCTAAAATCAATACTTTAGGTTTCATCGAAACTCCATATAGAAAAGTAGAAGGAAGTACTGTAGATCTACATGCTGATCCTATTTATCTGAATGCAGAAGACGAAGAAGATAAAGTAATTGCTCAGGCAAACGTTGAGCTAGATGATAACGGAGCGTTCTTAACAGACAGAATTATTGCCAGATTGGATGGTGATTATCCTGTAGTTGAGCCTTCTCAGGTTAATTTGATCGACGTTGCACCAAACCAGATTTCCGGTATTTCAGCTTCATTGATTCCATTCTTGGAGCATGATGATGCAAACCGTGCATTGATGGGATCAAACATGATGCGTCAGGCGGTTCCTTTGTTGAAGCCACAAGCTCCAATTGTAGGTACAGGTCTGGAACAACAAGTTGCAAAAGATTCAAGAATCTTGATTAATGCTGAAGGTAGAGGTACTGTAGAGTATGTAGATGCTGATCAGATTACTATTAAATATGAAAGAAGCGATGACGAAGATTTAGTATCATTCGAATCTGCTACGAAAACATATAAACTGACTAAGTTCAGAAAAACTAACCAGAGTACAACCATTACCCTAAGACCAAACGTAAGAGTAGGTGAAACAGTAGAAAAAGGTCAGGTTCTTTGTGACGGTTACGCAACCGAAAATGGAGAATTGGCTCTTGGTAGAAACTTGGTAGTAGCCTTCATGCCTTGGAAAGGATACAACTTTGAGGATGCAATTGTAATCAACGAAAAAGTTGTACGTGAAGACTGGTTTACTTCTATCCACGTAGATGAGTATTCTCTTGAAGTTCGTGATACCAAATTGGGTATGGAAGAACTGACAGCAGATATTCCAAACGTTTCTGAAGAAGCTACAAAAGATCTTGATGAGAACGGAATGATCAGAATTGGTGCTGAGGTGAAGCCTGGTGATATCATGATTGGTAAGATCACTCCAAAAGGTGAATCTGACCCGACTCCTGAAGAGAAACTTCTAAGAGCAATCTTTGGTGACAAAGCCGGTGATGTGAAAGATGCTTCATTAAAAGCAGATTCTTCATTAAGAGGTGTTGTGATCAACAAGAAATTGTTCTCTAGAAACATTAAAGACAAAAAGAAAAGAACTGAAGAAAAACTTAAGCTTGAAGAGATTGAAAACACTTACAAGGCTAAGTTTGACGAGTTAAGAAATACTTTAATCGAAAAATTAAATACTCTAGTTAGCGGTAAAACTTCTCAGGGAGTTACGAATGACTTAGATGAAGAAATTATCGGTAAAGGGGTGAAATTCACTCACAAATTGTTAACTTCAGTAGAAGATTACGTTAACGTTAGCGGTGCAGATTGGACAGTTGACAACGATAAGAATGAATTGATCAAACAATTGATTCACAACTACAAAATCAAATTCAATGATATTCAAGGAGTTAAAAACCGTGAGAAATTCGCAATTTCTATCGGAGACGAACTTCCTGCAGGGATCATGAAGTTGGCTAAAGTATATATCGCTAAAAAACGTAAACTGAACGTTGGAGATAAAATGGCGGGTCGTCACGGTAACAAGGGTATCGTTTCGAGAATCGTTCGTGAAGAAGATATGCCATTCTTGGAAGACGGAACACCAGTAGATATCGTATTGAATCCACTTGGGGTACCTTCTCGTATGAACATCGGACAGATCTATGAAACAGTTCTTGGATGGGCTGGTCAGAAATTAGGTATGACGTTCGCTACACCAATCTTTGATGGTGCTACTCTTGATCAGATTACAGAGTATACTGAGAAAGCAGGAGTTCCTCAATTCGGTCACACTCACCTTTATGATGGTGGTACCGGAGAAAGATTTACACAGGCTGCAACAGTAGGTATTATCTATATGTTGAAACTTGGACACATGGTAGATGACAAGATGCACGCACGTTCTATCGGACCTTACTCATTGATTACTCAGCAGCCATTAGGAGGTAAAGCTCAGTTTGGTGGTCAGAGATTCGGAGAGATGGAGGTTTGGGCTCTTGAAGCATTTGGAGCATCAAATATCTTGAGAGAAATCCTGACTGTGAAGTCTGATGACGTGATTGGTAGAGCAAAAACTTATGAAGCAATTGCGAAAGGTGAAGCAATGCCTGAACCAGGTATTCCGGAATCTTTCAACGTACTACTTCACGAGTTACAAGGTCTTGGATTAGACGTAAGACTAGAGGAATAATTTTAAATTTTAAATTATAAATGTTGAATGGCAACATTCAAAAATTAATCTAAAATCTAAAATCTAAAATTTAAAATCTAACAAATGTCAAATAAAAATAAATCAAGTAGATTTAATAAAATAACCATCGGTTTGGCTTCTCCTGAGTCCATTTTACAGGATTCAAGAGGAGAGGTGCTTAAGCCGGAAACTATCAACTACAGAACGCATAAACCTGAAAGAGACGGTTTGTTCTGTGAAAAAATCTTCGGTCCTATCAAAGATTACGAATGTGCTTGTGGTAAATACAAGAGAATTCGTTACAAAGGGATCGTTTGTGACCGTTGT
>Ga0163161_10000861_pt1 | contig 23679 bp, 25 predicted proteins | sample S45metaG_FD_129847 | JGI IMG/M metagenome (GOLD analysis project Ga0163161, IMG submission 129847) | Switchgrass rhizosphere microbial communities from Kellogg Biological Station, Michigan, USA - S4-5 metaG | ecosystem: Host-associated > Plants > Roots > Rhizosphere > Soil | place: USA... | reverse complement strand
CTTGTCGCTGTGCTTTTCGCAGGCGCGCTTCAGGTCGTCCATGTCGACGTTGCCCTGCGCGTCGCAGGCCGTCACCACCACCTGCAGGCCCACCATCTGCGCGCTCGCGGGGTTGGTGCCGTGCGCCGACGAGGGAATCAGGCAGATGTTGCGATGGCCCTGGCCCTTGGCTTCGTGGAAGGACTTGATCGCCAGCAGGCCCGCGTACTCGCCCTGCGAACCCGCGTTGGGCTGCAGGCTGATGCCCGCGTAGCCGGTCGCTTCGCAGAGCCACGCGCGCAGCTGCGCGTCGAGTTGCGCATAGCCTTGCTGCTGCTCGGCGGGCGCAAAGGGGTGGATGTTCGCGAACTCGGGCCAGGTGATCGGGATCATCTCGCTGGTCGCGTTGAGCTTCATCGTGCAGCTGCCCAGCGGGATCATGCTGCGGTCGAGCGCGAGGTCCTTGTCGGAGAGGCTGCGGATGTAGCGCAGCATCGCCGTCTCGCTCTTGTGCGTGTTGAACACCGGGTGCGTGAGGAATGCGCTGCTGCGGCGCAGGTCTTCGGGCAGGCGCGGCGCGGTGTTGGCGAGGTCGTCGAAGCGCGGCATCGCGGTGCCGGCGGGCACGAACAGGGCCCAGAGCGTTTCGATGTCGGCGCGCGTCGTGGTCTCGTCCAGCGAAATGCCCAGGTGCTGCTGCAGCCGCTGGCGCAGGTTGACGCCCGCGGCGGTGGCGCGCTCGATGATCTTGGGCGTGTCGTCGCCGGTGCGGATCGTGAGCGAATCGAAGGCGAATTCGTTGACCGGCTCGCGGCCCATCTGCGTGAGGCCTTGGGCAAGGATGGCGGTGAGCGCCGCCACGCGCTGCGCAATGCGCGTGAGCCCGTCCGGCCCGTGGTACACGGCGTACATGCTGGCCACGACAGCCGGCAGCACCTGCGCGGTACAGATGTTGGAAGTGGCCTTCTCGCGGCGGATGTGCTGCTCGCGCGTCTGCAGCGCGAGGCGGTAGGCGGGCTGGCCGTGCGTGTCGACGCTCACGCCGACCAGGCGGCCCGGCAGCGAGCGCTTGAACGAATCGCGGCAGGCCAGGTACGCGGCGTGCGGGCCGCCGTTGCACAGCGGCATGCCGAAGCGCTGCGTGGTGCCGCAGACGATGTCGGCATCCCATTCGCCCGGAGGCGCGAGCAGCGTGAGCGCCAGCAGGTCGGCGGCCACGCAGAACGCCGCGTCGCATTGGTGGGCGTGGCCCGCGAGCGGGCGCAGGTCGTGCACATGGCCGGTGGTGGCGGGGTACTGCGCGAGCACGCCGAAGAATTCGCCGCTCACCATCAGGTGCGGCAGCGTCTCGGAAGCGGTGCTCACCTTGACCTCGATGCCCAGCGGCGCGGCGCGCGTCCTGATGACTTCGATGGTCTGCGGATGGCAGTCGCCAGAGACCAGGAACACGTTGCTCTTGCTCTTCACGCTGCGCTTGGCCAGCGTCATCGCCTCGGCCGCGGCCGTGGCTTCGTCGAGCATCGACGCGTTGGCGATGGCCATGCCCGTGAGGTCGCACACCATCGTCTGGAAGTTGAGCAGGGCCTCCATGCGGCCCTGCGAAATCTCGGCCTGGTAGGGCGTGTAGGCGGTGTACCAGGCGGGGTTCTCCAGCACGTTGCGCAAGATAACGCCCGGCGTGTGCGTGCCGTAGTAGCCCTGGCCGATGAAGCTCTTGAACACCTTGTTCTTCGACGCCATCGCCTTCAGCTCGGCCAGCGCCTCGGCCTCGGTCACCGGGGCCGGAAGGCGCATCGGCTTCGCGCGGCGGATGGCCGCGGGCACGATGCCGTCGATGAGTTCCGCCCGCGTTTCCGAGCCGATCACCGGCAGCATGCGCGCCTCGTCCGCCGCATCGATGCCGATGTGGCGGGCGAGAAATTCTTCGGCGTTCTCTAGTTCTTGCAAAGAGGGAAGGGCGGGAATCGGCATGGCGGTGAAGGCTCGAGGAGAAGAAGGAAAGGCGGGGAACGCGGGGGATCAGGATTCGGCGGCGAACTTGTCGTAGGTGGCAGCGTCGAGCAGGGCGTCGAGCTGCGCGGGCTCGCTCAGCTTGACCTTGAAGAACCAGCCGCTGGCCAGCGGGTCGCTGTTGGCTAGCGAGGGGTCGGCGCGCAGCGCTTCGTTCACTTCGGTGATCTCGCCCGAGACGGGCATGAACACGTCGGCCGCGGCCTTCACCGATTCGACGACGCCGGCGACTTCGCCCTGCGCGAAGCTCTTGCCGACTTCGGGCAGGTCGACGAACACGACGTCGCCCAGCGCGTCCTGCGCATGCACGGTGATGCCGACGGTGGCGGCGCCGCCTTCGGCCGAGACCCACTCGTGGTCCTTGGTGTACTTGATGCTCATGGGAAAACTCCTCGTGGAAAAAATGATGATCGGGGTGTGAGCCTAGCCGCGGTAGTAGCGGGTCGGCACAAAGGGCATGGTCGAGACTTCCATCGGCACCGGCTTGCCGCGCACGATGGCCTGCACGCGCGTGCCGGGCTCGGAGAACGCGGTGGCCACGTAGCCCATCGCGACGCAGCGGTCGGCACTCGGGCCGAGCAGGCCGCTGGTGACGATGCCGATGTCCTGGCCTTCGAAAGATTGCAGCACGGTGCCGTCGCGCACCGGAATGCGCTCCAACGCGACGAGGCCGACGCGCTTGCGCTTCAGGGTATCGTGGTCGGTGTGGCCTGCGGCGCCCGCCGTGGTGGCGGCGAGCTGGGCGAGGATCTTTGCCGCGCCCGGAAAACCGCCTTCGCGCGCGCCACCGGCGCGGCGCACCTTCTGCATCGCCCAGTTGAGCGAGGCTTCGACGGGCGTGGTGGTGGTGTCGATGTCGTTGCCGTAGAGGCAGAGGCCCGCTTCGAGCCGCAGCGAGTTGCGCGCGCCCAGGCCGATGGGCTTGACCTCGGGCTGGGCCAGCAGCAGGCGGGCGAGGGCATCGGCGTCCTTGCCGGCCACGGAGATTTCGAAACCGTCTTCACCCGTGTAGCCGCTGCGCGTGACGAAAGCGGGAATGCCGCCGATCTGCACCGCACCGCCCGTCATGAACACGAAGCGCTCGATGCCCGGCGACAGCCGCGCCAGCGTGGCCGCGGCCTGCGGGCCCTGCAGCGCGAGCAGCGCGTGGTCGGGCAGGGGCTGCACCTCGCAGCGCGCGCCGATCTTCTGCTGGATGTGCGCGATGTCCGCCACCTTGCAGGCGCCGTTCACGATCACGAAGATCGAGCCGTGGCCTTCGTTGAAGAACATCAGGTCGTCCAGGATGCCGCCCTCGTCGTTCAGCAGGAGGCCGTAGCGCTGCTTGCCGGCGGGCAGGTCGATCACGTCGACGGGCATCAGGGTTTCGAAGGCGGCTGCTGCGTCGGGGCCGACGAGGCGCAGCTGGCCCATGTGGGAAATATCGAAGAGGCCGGCCGCATCGCGCGTGTGCTTGTGCTCGGCCATGAGGCCGGCCGGGTACTGGACCGGCATCGAATAGCCCGCGAAGGGCACCATGCGGGCGCCGAGCTCCACGTGCAGGTCGTACAGCGGCGTCTTGAGAAGTTGGGTATCGGGAGCGGAAGAAGCGGCCACGGGGCACTCCAAAGGGGCAGTCGAAATCCATGGCTGCAACGCCACGGGCCACCCCTGCTGTCCGCTTTACCTGAGAGATTCGCCCCACGATCGGGGTTTGCTCCTTCGGTGGGCCGGTGCAATGCATGTATGCAACGGCCTCTCTCCAGCAAGGAAACGCCGGTGTGAACCGGCGCCTTGTCAGTCCTTTTGCCTGAGCGTTCGGGGATCCCCTGCGCCTTCGGCGGCCCCGTCGTGCGGGGCTCTCTCCTGACCCCGCCGAGTGTAGTGGACGAATCGCACGACTTCGAAACTCAACGGCGTCGGCGCGGGATTCTGGGCCTCGGCGTGGAGCAGCAGAACCGCACCAAGGCTTGGATAAATCCGTCTGGTTGGCCTCTTCTTTTGGCACTAGCATATTGGGCACACCAACACACCCCCAAAGGAACGCAAAGAATGACAGATGCCAGAAATATGAGCTTCGCGGATATCCAGAAGCGCATCCAGGAAATGGACGATGAACGGGCCCAACTGGAGCTGGCATTGCAGGCCAAGCGTGGAGAAGAATTGAAGGTGCTGGCCGATGCCTATGCGAAGAAACTCGAGGCAGCCGGCTTCAGCATCTCGGAGGGCAAGGCCGCGCTGGACCCCTACGACAAATCGGGCGCAAAACGCACGCGTTCACCCAATGGCAGCTCCGCATCGGAAGCCAAGGCCTATGTGAAGGGCACCGTGTACAAGGATCCCAATTCCAGCGCGACCTGGACGGGGGGAACAAAAGGCCGCCAACCGCCGTGGCTCATTGCCGCACTCGAAGGCGCGCCGGACAAGGTCAAGGCTTATGAAAAGCTCGCTTTAGGCGGCGACCTGGTCAATAACGGTTGATGCGATTCCGGGCCAAGTTTTGCAGCCTCACGCCGGCGATTGCCGTCGATTGCCGGAGTCGTCGGGGCGGTTCAGCTCTTTTTCAAAAATGATCTGAATGGAAATGCAAAAGCGGTGGACATTGCCGCGTCGAATTCAGTTCGCCGAACCGAATTGGAATTTGCGCCTTGGATATGCGGGATCAAATGAGCAAGGTCAATGTCTCGAACAATGACCGATACCGCGAGATATTCAACGACTGCCTGAAATGGGTCATGGTGGACGTCAATGCACCACTTCCGCGGGCGGCAGCAGCCGCTCGATCCGCTCCCGCAACGATTCGGCACGCTCGGCGCCGGCCGTCTTCTCGATTTCACTGAGCATCAGCGCGGCGATGGTCAGCATGGCCTCGCGGTCGCGGGCTTCGCGCAGGGCGTCGCGCATCTGCAGGGCGAACTTGGGATCGCGCCGCACGAACATGCGCTCGCAGATGTCGAACAAAAACATCCGCGTGGTGGCCAGCGAGCGTTTGCCGTCGAAGGTGTCGGCCGAGGTGGCGATGCGGATCGGGTCGGCCGCGGGCACCGGCATCGGGGTTGGTAAAGCCGCAGCAGCCGCAGCAGCGGCCACCGCCTGCGCATCCTGCAGATAGCCCCTGCTCATCAGCGCCTGGATCGCCCGCTCCGCCTCGGTGCGGTTCGCGAACAGCGGGCTGAAGTCGGTCAGCGAGCGCCGGCCGTCGGCCATCAGCAGCAGGGCGCGTTCACGCTGGCTGAGCGTGCGCTGCCCGCCCTGGAGTTCGTCGCGTGCCTTGTCGGTCTTGGTGGGAAACATGGCGGCCACAGCTTTCGGAGATCGAAGGCTGCAGCATCGTTGCGAGCGGTGACATCTTCATGAACCTGTTCGGCTTACAGGGGAAATCACCACCGCCGCGCTGACACGCGCTCGAATCTTCAGGCGCCGGTGCTTTCCTTGCGGATCAGCCACTTGTCGCCCACACGCTGCAGCTCCAGGGTCTTGCGGTCGGTGCTCTTGAGCTTGTCGGCGCTGTAGATCTGCTTGAAGCGTGCGCTGGCGGTCTGGCCGTTGACGCTGATGACGAGGTCGTCGACCGTCACGCTGATCTTCGACTTGTTCGAGATGCGGGTGCGCCGCTCGGCTTCCCATTGCTTCTTGTCCTGCTTCCTGGCCGGCGTGAAGTCGGGGGCGTAGGCCGCGAGGTAGCGGTCCACGTCGCGTGCGGACCAAGCCTCGGCCCAGGCGCGCACGGCGGTTTCGATTTCGGCGATGCCCGCGCTGGGCGCTTGCGCGGGAGCGGCCGCTGGCGCAGCAGGTGCCGGGGTTGCCGCTGCCCCAGCCGCAGCCGATGCGGCAGGTGCTGGTGGTTTTGCCGCCGGGGTCGTGGCGGGCGTGGCAGCCAGTGCGGCCGTGGACAGCAGCCCTGCGGCGAGCAGGCAGGTGGCGAGTCGGTTCATGGTGCGGTTCCCTCGGTTGTCGTTTGTTGGCGTGGCGCCGATTCTGGCAGCGAACCGCTGCACAGGCAGCGGCGCCGCTACTTGAACCCCAGCGCCCGCGGCAGCCAGGTGCTGAGCGCCGGCACGAAGGTCAGGATCATCAGCACCGCGCCGTGCGCCCACAGGAACGGCACCAGCTCCTTCACCAGCGCCGACATCGGCACCTTCGACACGTTGCAGGTCACGAACAGCAACCCGCCGACTGGCGGCGTGATCATCCCGAGCGTGAGGTTGAAGATCACGATCATCGCGAAATGCACCGGGTCCACGCCCAGCTTGATCGCCACCGGCGCGAGGATCGGCGCCAGCACCATCACGCCCGGCAGCGGCTCGATGAAGATGCCGAACAGCAGCAGGAACACGTTGACGATGATGAGGAACATCCACGGCGAGAGATTCATGCTGATGAGCCACTCGGCCATCTGCTGCGGAATGCCCTCGATGGTCAACACCCAGGCGAACGAGGCCGACAGGCCGATGATGATCAGCACCGAGGCCGACAGCAGGGCAGAGCGCGAGAGGATGTCGGGCAGCATCTTCCATTCGAGCGTGCGGTAGATGAACTTGCCGCACACCAGCGCATAGAACACCGCCACCACCGATGCTTCGGTGGGCGTGAACCAGCCGGCGCGCATGCCGCCCAGGATGACCACCGGCAAGAGGATCGCGGGAATCGCCTTCCAGGTGGTGATGAGAATTTCGCGCAGCGGCGGCGTCTGACCGTCGCCCTTGTAGTTGCGCTTCTTCGACACGTAGAAGTTCACCACGCACATCGCCACCGCGATCAGGATGCCCGGCATGATGCCGGCCGCGAACAGCGTGCCGACCGAGACCGTCTCGTCCTGCAGCGCATAGATGATCATGATGATCGAGGGCGGAATGATCGGCCCGACGATCGCGGTCGAGGCCGTGAGCGCCGCCGCGTAGGAGCGGTCGTAGCCTGCCTTGTCCATCATCTTGATGAGCATCGACCCCGGCCCCGCCGCATCGGCCAGCGCCGAGCCAGAGATGCCCGAGAAGAAGGTGAGCGACACCACGTTGGTGTAGCCCAAGCCCCCGCGCCGATGGCCGACGAACTGGCCCGCGAAGCGCAGCAGCACCTCGGTGAGCGAGCCGCCGCTCATGAGCTCGGCCGCCAGGATGAAGAAGGGCACGGCCATCAGCGGAAAGCTGTCGATGCCGGTGAAGGTTTCCTTCAGCAGCACCATCAGCGGATAGTTCTCCGCAAGGATGAGCGTGGTGACGGTGGAGAGCCCGAGCGCAAAGGCCACGGGCACGCCGATGGCCAGGAAAATGCAGGCCGAGACGATGAGAACGATGCTGGCATCCATGGTCGTTCTCCTTACAGCGACGCCGAGGCGTTGGCGTCGAAGTGGGCGTCCGACGCGAACTCGCGCCGCAGCACATAGCCCCGCACCACCAAGAGCCAGTGCACGATCAACAAGATGCCGCCGAACAGCATCGCGCTGTAGATGTAGGCGAACGGAATCTGCGTGACGGCCGTGAGCTGGAACATCGTGCGCTGCATGTAGAGCCACCCGTACCAAACCATGAAGCCGAAGAAGGCGAACAGCAGCGCGGCGACGAAGGCGCGCACCGCGATGCCGCCCGCACGCGGCAGCGCGTCCTGCAGGTTCTCGACCGCGATGTGGCCGCCGTAGCGCAGCACCGGCCCGGCGCCCAGGAAGGTGAGCCAGATCATCATGTGGCGCGACACCTCTTCGGCCCATTCGAGCGACTGGTTCGTGGTGTAGCGCAACACCACGTTGGTGAAGATGATGACCGACATGGCGGCCAGCAGAAGAATCAGCGCCCAGCGGTTGGCGGCGAGAAAGTAGCGCTCGAAGGCTTGCACGTGTGGTTCTCTTGTCTTGAAAAAGCGAAGCGCCCGGCGCACTGAAGCGGGCCGGGCGCGGTCGTCAAAGAAGTCTGCGCGCGAGGCTTACTGGACGTCCGTGATCTTCTTGATGTTGTCGGCGCCGAATTCCTTGGCGTAGCCCGCATAGGCCGGCTTCAGGGCTTCGCGGAAGGCGGCACCGTCCACGACCTTGGTGACCTTCATGCCGTCTTTCTCGAGCTGGGCAATGCCGTTGTTCTCGTCGTCGTTCACCTTCTTGCGCTGGGCCACGGCCGCCTTCTTGGCCGCATCGACGAAGACCTTCTTGTCGGCATCCGACAGCTTGTTCCACACCTTCGGCGAGAGCAGCAGCAGGGCGGGTGAGTAGACGTGTCCCGTGAGCGACAGGTGCTTTTGCACCTGCGAGAACTTGGACGCGAGGATGACCGGAATCGGATTCTCCTGCCCATCGACTGTGCCCTGCTGCAGCGCGCCGAAGAGTTCGGGGAAGGCCATCGGCGTCGGCAGGATGCCGAAGGTGCGGTAGCCGTCCATGTGCACCTTGTTTTCCATCGTCCGCATCTTCAGGCCGGCTGCGTCGCTGGGTTTGACGATGTCGCGCTTGCTGTTCGTCATGTGGCGGAAGCCGTTCTCCGTCCAGGCCAGCGCGATGATGCCCTTGCTCGGAAACTTGGTGAGGATGTCCTGGCCGATGGGGCCGTCCATCACCTTGCGTGCATGGTCGTAGTCGCGAAAGAGGAAGGGGATGTCGACGATCTTGACCTCGGGCACGAAGTTGCCCACGGGGCCGGTCGAGGTGTTCACCAGGTCCTGCGTGCCCAGCTGGATGGCCTCGATCTGCTCGCGCTCGCCGCCCAGGGCCGAGTTGGCGAAGTGCTGGCACTTGAAGCGGCCTTGCGTGCCCTTCTCGACCTCGTCGCAGAACACCGTGGACCCGACGCCGTAGTGCGATTCCTTGGACGTCGCATAGCCGATCTTCAGCACCGTCGGTTGTTGTGCGAGGGCGGATGTGCCCAGGGCGAGCGAAAGGCAGGCGGCGGCGATGTGGCCGAGTTTCATGGTGTCTCCGGGGGGAATGTGGTCAGGGTCAGGAATGCGTCAGGCGCATTCGACTATGCCGCACCCGGGGGCTTGGACGTGTCGGGAGTTTCACGGACAAGCCGAAACGAAAAAGCCCTCCGAAGAGGGCTTGCGGGAGCAGCGCGGAGGGCGCCTTACATGCCGACGTAGTTCGGCCCGCCGCCGCCTTCGGGCGTCACCCACACGATGTTCTGCGTCGGGTCCTTGATGTCGCAGGTCTTGCAGTGCACGCAGTTCTGCGCGTTGATCTGCAGGCGCTGTTTGCCGTCGTCTGTGCCCACGAATTCGTAGACGCCGGCCGGGCAGTAGCGGCTCTCGGGGCCGGCGAACTTCTCGAGGTTGATGTTGACGGGCACTGTCGCATCCTTGAGCGTCAGGTGGGCCGGTTGCTGCTCTTCGTGGTTCGTGTTGCTGATGAACACGCTGGAGAGCCGGTCGAAGGTGAGCTTGCCGTCCGGCTTCGGATAGACGATGGGCTTGCACTCGGCCGCGGGTTTGAGGTACAGGTGATCGGGCTTGGTGCGGCGCAGGGTCCAGGGGATGTTGCCCTTGAGCAGCCATTGCTCGATGCCGTTCATGAGGGTGGCAACGCCCAGGCCCTTCTTGAACCAGGCCTTGAAGTTGCGCGCCTTCTTCAGCTCCGTGTAGAGCCAGCTCTTCTCGAAGGCGGCCGGGTAGGCCGTGAGTTCGTCGTGCTGGCGGCCGGCCTGCACCGCGTCGAAGGCGGCTTCGGCGCACAGCATGCCGGTCTTGATGGCGGCGTGGCTGCCCTTGATGCGGCTCACGTTCAGGTAGCCGGCCTCGCAGCCGACCAGGGCGCCGCCCGGGAACACCGTCTTGGGCAGCGACTGCAGGCCGCCGGCCGTGATGGCGCGCGCGCCGTAGCCGATGCGCTTGGCCGGCTTGATGCCCTTGGCTTCGTCGCCTTCCAGGTACCAGCGGATGTTGGGATGCAGCTTCCAGCGCTGCATTTCCTCGAAGGGGCTCAGGTACGGGTTGCTGTAGTCCAGGCCCGTGATGAAGCCCATCGTGACCTTGTTGTCCTCCATGTGATAGAGGAAGGCGCCGCCGTAGGTGTCGCTCTTCATCGGCCAGCCGGCCGTGTGCAGCACGAAGCCGGGCTGATGGCGCTTGGGGTCGATTTCCCACACTTCCTTCACGCCCAGGCCGTAGGTCTGCGGGTCCTTGCCTTCGTCGAGCTTGAACTTGGCGATGAGCTGGCGGCCCAGGTGGCCGCGCGCGCCTTCGGCAAACACCGTGTACTTGCCCAGGAGCTCCATGCCGAGCTGGAAGTTCTCGGTCGGCTCGCCGTCCTTGCCGACGCCCATGTTGCCGGTGGCCACGCCGCGCACCGAGCCGTTTTCGTTGTAGAGCACCTCGGCGGCCGGGAAGCCGGGGAAGATTTCCACGCCCAGGTTCTCGGCCTGCTGCGCGAGCCACTTGGTGAAGGCGCCCAGGCTGATGATGTAGTTGCCGTGGTTCTGAAAGCAGGCCGGCAGGAAGGCATTGGGGGTGCGCAGGCCCGACTTTTCGCCGAAGAACACCATCGCGTCGTCGGTCACGGGCTGGTTCAGCGGGGCGCCCAGTTCCTTCCAGTCGGGCAGCAGTTCGTTGAGAGCCCGCGGGTCCATGATCGCGCCCGAGAGGATGTGCGCGCCGGGCTCGGAGCCCTTCTCGAGCACCACGACCGAAATCTCCTTTTCGTGCTGGGCAGCCAGCTGCTTCAGGCGGATCGCGGTCGAGAGGCCTGCCGGGCCGCCGCCGACCACGACCACGTCGTATTCCATGGCTTCGCGAGGGCCGAACTGGGCAAGGATTTCGTCGTGGGTCATGTGGGTCTGGTCGATAATGTTTTGAGGCTCGGACGCTACGAGGGCGCGAAACATTTTAGGGGGAGCGCAACCCGTCACCTCCGCGACTCACCAGGACCTGTTTTCCATGGCTTACAGCATCGATCTCTCGGGCCGCGTGGCCTTCGTCACCGGCGCCTCCAGCGGCCTCGGTGCCCAGTTCGCAAAAACGCTGGCACGCGCCGGCGCCGCGGTGGTCCTGGCCAGCCGCCGGGTCGAAAAGCTCAAGGAGCTGCGCGCCCGCATCGAAGGCGAGGGCGGCGATGCCCACGTGGTCGAACTCGACGTCACCGACCACGGCAGCATCAAGGCCGCGGTGGCGCGTGCCGAGACCGAGGTCGGCCCGATCGACATCCTGGTCAACAACTCCGGCGTGAACGTCCGCCAGCGCCTGCAGGACGTGACGCCCGACGACTACGACTTCATCTTCGACACCAACCTCAAGGGCGCCTTCTTCGTCGCGCAGGAAGTCGGCAAGCGCATGCTGGCGCGCGCAGACGGCTCGGCGCCCGGCACCTACATCGGCGGGCGCATCATCAACATCGCCTCGGTGTCCGCGCTCAAGTCGGTGGCCAACATCGGCGCCTACGGCATGAGCAAGGCCGCGGTGGTGCAGATGACCAAGGCGATGGCGCTCGAGTGGGGCCGCTTCGGCATCAACGTGAACGCGCTGTGCCCGGGCTACATCGCCACCGAACTCAACGAAGCGCTGTGGGCCACGGAGGCAGGCGCCAAGCTGGTCAGCATCCTGCCGCGCAAGCGCGTGGGCAAGGCCGAAGACCTCGACGGCCTGATCGTGCTGCTGGCCAGCGGCCAGAGCCATTTCGTGAACGGTGCCGTCATCGCGGCCGACGACGGGTTCGCGGTCTGACTCCGAGGGCTTGGATCGGCATTGCTGCCGGGCTGGGCGCTGGCGCGCTCTGGGGCTTGGTGTTCGTGGCGCCGCGCATGGTCGGGCACTTCGGCATGGTCGACATCACCGCTGCGCGCTTCGCGGTGTTTGGTGCCGTGTCGGCGTTGGCAGTGTTCGCGCGACCAGCGGCCGTGCGCTGGCCCAACGGGCGGCAGGCGCTTGCAGCGCTCGGGCTCAGCGTGCTGGGTTTCAGCGGCTACTACTTGCTGCTGGCCTTCGGCATCGTGGCGGCCAGTACAGAGGTGCCCAGCCTCATCATCGGCACGATTCCCGTCTGGATGATGCTGCTCGGCCGGCCCGCGGGACTGCGTATGCGCGCGCTGCTGCCGGGGCTCGTACTTACGGGCGCGGGCATCGCGCTGATGATCTGGGGCGCGTGGTCGACGCAGCATCGCGAGGGTGGGGTGAGCTTCGGCTGGGGTATTGCGCTGGCCCTCGGCGCGATGGTGAGCTGGACGATCTACGGCCTGCTCAACGCGAAATGGCTGCAGCGCCACACCGAACTCAATGCGACCGACTGGGCCAACTGGCTCGGCATCTCGACAGGCCTCGGCGCCTTGCTGCTGTGGCTGGTGGCGGGAAGCGACATGGCCACATTGCAAGCGCAGCCCGACGGCATGCTCTTCGTCTGGATCGCATTGGCGGGCGGCTTCGGCTCGTCGTGGCTCGCGACCATTCTCTGGAACATCGCGAGCCAGCGCCTCTCGGCGAGCCTGTGCGGCCAACTGATCGTGAGCGAGACGCTGTTCGCCTTGCTCTATTCCTTCGTCTGGGACGGCCGCTGGCCAGAGGCCTCCGAATGGGTGGCGGCGCTGCTGTTCGTGCTGGGCATCCTCGCATCCATCAAGGCGCACCGATGAGAATCGAAATCCCCGAAAAGAAGAAGCTCGTGTATGAAATGTCGATCCCCATCCGCTGGGGCGACATGGACGCCATGGGTCACCTGAACAACGGCACCTACTTCCGCTATCTCGAAACCGCGCGCATCGACTGGATGCGCTCCATCGGCTTCGAACCCGAGCCCGGCGGCGAAGGCATGGTGATCGTCAATGCCTTCTGCAATTTCTACCGGCAGATCGAATACCCGGGCAACGTGCTGCTGAAGATGTACGTGAGCGACCCGGGGCGCACCACCTTCGAGAGCTGGGGCACGATGGCGCGCGAAGAGGCGCCCGAGGTGATCTGCGCGGCGGGCGGGGCGACGACGATCTGGGTGGACTTTCCGAAGCAGAAGGCGCTGGCGTTGCCCGAGTGGCTGCGCGCGCTGGTGAGCGAGTAAGCGCACGATGAAAAGCAAGGTACTGGCGCTTGCCGCGTTCGCGTTGCTCGCCGCCGCGAGCCATGCCCAGACACAGACCGAAAAGAACGCTTGCCCTGCGGACGCGCCGTTCCTGAACACCGATGCGGTGAAGAAAGCGGGCGTCGAACTGCCGGTTTTCAGGCGCTATTGCTACACCGACAAATCGGGCAGCTACGCGTTATTGCTCGCCGAGAAGCAGGACTTGCCTTTCACCAAGGAGACGCTGTCTTCCACCATCCAGGCCACGCTCTTCAAGGTGGGAAGCGATGGGGCATTGACGCGGCAATGGTCGATTCGCGACTTCGCGGGCCAGGACGATGCCGGTATCAACTTCAGGTCGAAGCTCTCCGAGTTCGCAGATATCGATGCCGACGGGCTGATCGATCCCATTCTGGTCTATCGCTTCTTTGCGCCGGGCGACAAGGACAACTTCGCCAGCGACGACTTCTCGGGTGCCATCAAGATCATTGCATTTCACCAAGGCCGCAAGGTGGTGATCCACGCCATCACAGGCAACCTGGACGGCGATCGGAGCACGAGGGCCAACGCCGAGTTCTTCGCCTTGCCGAAGTCCGTGCGTGAGCACCTGGTCAAGAAGATGGCGCGCATGTACGAGGCTGGACAGTTCGGCTTCGACAACTCCGACGACTTCATGCCGAAGAAGGCGAAAGCGCGCTAGGCCGGCCGCAACACAATCCGCGCCTCGAACCCCTGCGCAGCCCCCACCGGCGGCGATGCCAACTCCAGCTTCGCGTTGTGCTTCTCGACGATCGTGCCCACGATCGAGAGCCCCAGCCCGTAGCCCGCGCGGTCCGAGCCATGCCGCACGTGGCGCTGCTGCAGCGTCTTCAACTGCGCTGCATTCACGCCCGCACCGAAGTCCCTCACCACCAGCGTGCACGGTGCTGCCACTTCGATCACCACGCGCCCGCCGCCGCCGTAGCGCAGCGCGTTCTCCACCAGGTTGCGCAGCGCGATCGCGAGCGCATCGACATCGCCGAACGCCACCGGCGCCGCGCTGTCGGGCACCTTGAGCTTCAGGCGTTCGTTGTTCAGTGGGTCTTGCCAGAACTCCTGCGCCACGGTGCCCGCGAGCTGGACCAGATCGACCCTCGCACGCGTGAGCGACGCGCCCGATTCCGCACGCGACAGCTGCAGCAGCTTCTCGGTGCGGTGGCTCAGCATCTGCAGCGCCTGCAACGCGCCCTGCACGTCGTCGCGTTTCAGGTCGTGGTCGAGCGCAGTCTGCAGCCGCAGGCGCGCTGCGGCCAGCGGCGTGCGCAGTTCGTGTGCCGCGTTGGCCGCGAGCGCGCGCTCCACGTCGAGCGATTGCGCAAGGCGCTCCAAGAGGCTGTTGACGTGGTCGCCCACCGAGCGCAGTTCCTGCGGCAACCCCGGCAGCGTGATCGACCGCAGGTCGGCGCCGCTGCGCTTCTCGATCTCGCCCGCAAGCTCTTGAAGCACGCGCAGCTCGGTTCGCGCCACGTTGCGCAGCACCAGCGCCAGCAGCGGCAGCACCGCGCCGAGCGGAATGATCAGGCCGAACAATGTGCGGTTGAGCGCGTGGCGGCGCTCGTCGAGCGGGTCGGCCACCTGGAAGTAGAGGCCGAGCGTCGGATGGCGCACGGTGTAGATGCGCCAGGTCGGGTTGTTGGCGAAACCGGGAGCGAGCGGCACGTCGAAGGTGTCGATGGGCGTCTCGGCCGAACGCAGCAGCACGTGCTCGTGGATGTCGACCACCTGGTACATCACCGCGTCTTCGGCGAACAGCTGCTTGGGCGCGACCAGCGGCGTGGCCGGCAGGGCGTCGGCCCTGTGCTGCAGCTTGTCGAGTTCCTGCACGGCCATGTCGAACATGCGGTGCGACACCTCGACCAGCTCGTTGTCGAAGTTGTGGTTGATCTCGCGGTCCACATACCAGACCACGGCCAGCACGCACAAGAGCCACACGCCGCCGACCCAAAGGATGAGGGTGCGCGTGAGGCGCCCCGCCAGCGAGTCGCGACCGCTCATAGGCAGCGCGGCGCTCATTCCTCGTCGTCCGCCGAGAACGACAGCCGGTAGCCGAGGCCGCGCAGCGTCTGGATGTGGCTCTTGCCGAGCTTGCGGCGCAGGCGGCTGATGAAGACTTCCAGCGTGTTGCTGTCGGCCTCGTCGCCGAAGCCGTAGAGCGCGTCGGCGAGGTTCTCGCGCGTGTGGATGCGCTCGGGGCGCGTGGCCATCACGCGCAGCAGGGCCCATTCCTTTTGCGTGAGCACGACGGGGGTGCCGTCCTTGCGCACGCGGTCGTGGGCCAGGTCGATCTCCAGCGTGCCGAAGTGCAGAACGGGCGATGTGTTGGCGCTGCGCCGCCGCTCGACCGCACGCAGTCGTGCGAGCAGTTCTGCGGGGTCGTAGGGCTTGATGAGGTAGTCGTCGGCGCCCGCGTCGAGCCCGCGGATGCGGTCGGTGACCTGGTCGCGGGCCGTGAGCACGATGACGATGGGGGGCTCGCGCAGCGCGCGCACCTGCGGCAGCAGCGAGAGGCCGTCGCCGTCGCCCAGGTGCAGGTCGAGCAGCACCGCGGCGTACTGCACCGAGAGCAGGGCGCCGCGCGCCTCGGCGAGGCTGGGCGCCACGTCGACGACGAAAGCCTTGGCCAGCAGATAGCTGCACACGGCGTCTGCCAAGGAAGTGTCATCTTCGACAAGCAATATGCGCACGCGGTGTGTCTCTGAAAAAACACGAAGTCTATCGCCGCGGGGCGGTCGGAGGGCCGCGTCAGCATTCGTTCAGGTCGCTTCAGACTGGGTTCATTTCGCGAACGTAGGCTCGCGCCAGTTTTTGTCGAGGCCTGGTTTTTTTTCAATGACACGTACCGCGAATCTCCGTCTCGGAGCCCTGACCTTGCTCGCACTGGCCTTGCTGATGATCTGGGATGCCTCCCACGGCGACCTGGTCCTGGCGCGCATGGCCGGTACGCCCATGGGCTTTCCGTGGCGCGAGAACCCCTTCCTGGTCCACGTGATGCACGAAGGCGCCCGAAACCTGAGCTGGCTGCTGGTGATCGGCCTGTTCGTGGCCATCCGCTGGCCGCTGGGCCTCCTGCGGAAGCTTCCAACGCGCGACCGGGTGCAGCTGGCGGTGACCGTGCTGGCCTCGGTGCTGGCCGTCAGTGCCATCAAGCATTTCAGCGACACCAGCTGCCCCTGGGACCTGAACGAGTTCGGCGGCGTCGCGCACTACGTGTCGCACTGGTCGTGGGGCGTGGGCGACGGCGGTCCCGGCGGGTGCTTCCCGGCCGGGCACGCTTCGGCCGCGTTCGCCTACGTCGGCGGTTATTTCGTGCTGCGCCGGGCGTCCGCCCGCGCGGCGTTCATCTGGCTGGGCGTGGCGGTGGTGGCCGGCCTGGTGCTGGGCTTCGCGCAGCAGCTGCGCGGCGCCCACTACATGAGCCACACGCTCTGGACCGCCTGGGTCTGCTGGGTGGTCGGATTCGCCATCGACGTGGCGGTGACCCGCCGGAACCAGGCTCCGCTCGAACCAGCGGCCTCCCTTCATGCAAGCTCTTGATTTCGCCCTGTTCGGCTGGCTCAACGCTGACGCTTCGGCGCCGCTGTGGCTCATCGAATTCGCCCGTTTCGCCTCCGAAGTGCTGCCGGCCCTGCTGGCCGTGACGATCATCGCGAGCGTGATGTTCGACAAGCGCTGGCGCTATGCGCTTTTCACCGCGCTGGTGAGCGTGATCGCGACGTGGGTCATCGTGAACGTGTTCCGCTCGGCGCTGCCGTTCCCGAGACCCGCGTTCTTCGGCCTGGGCATCCAGTGGGAGCCGCAGGGCATGCGGCCGGGCTTTCCGAGCCTGCATGCGGCCGGCACCTTCGCCGCCGCCTTCTCGCTGTGGTGCCTGCCGCAGCGCGCACCCATGCTGGCGGCGCTCGCGGTGGCGGCGGTGGTGGCCTGGAGCCGCCTCTACCTGGGGGTGCACTTTCCCTCGGACATTGCGGCGGCCGTGCTCCTTGCGGCGCTGGTGTCGATCATGGTCGAGCGCGGCGTGAGCCGCCCGCTGAGCCTGGCCCTTGCCAGAATGCCGGCCCGCCGCCGGCTTGCGCGTGCACGGCGGACGAGTCTGAACGCGGACTGAACGGCCGGTTCAGGCTCCTTTCAGGCAGCGTCCCTACAGTCGCTGCATGTCGTTTTCGCGTATCGAGCCTGCACCCGTGCACAGCGCACCTCTTTTCGAGGCTTCTGCGCAACAGCTTTCCTCGCCCGGTGCGCTCTGGCAACGTGTCGACCAGTGGCTCACGCGCCCGCGATCGGCCGCGCTGGTCATGCTCTGGCTCGGCCTGTACCTGGTGCTGACCACCAACTGGCCGCTCTGGAACGAGCTGGCCCGCATCGGCGGGGCGCCGAGCACCTACCTGCCGACCGTCATTGCCATGAGCCTGCTCACGCTGTGCGGCACCGTGGCGATGCTTTCGCTCACCGCCTGGTCGCGATGGCTGAAGCCGCTGTGGTTCCTGGTGGTCGTGCTGGCCGCGGTGACGCAGCACTACATGCTGGAGTACCGCGTCGTCATGGACCCGACCATGATCGCCAACGCGCTGCAGACCGACCCCAACGAGGCGCGCGACCTCTTGAGCTGGCGCATGGCTTTCAACGTGCTGGTCGTCGCCTTGCCCGCGGGGTTGATGCTCTGGCGCATGCGCATCGCGCCGATGGGCTTTCTCTCGAAGCTCTGGCGCAACGCGGCCCTGCTGGTGCTGGCCGTGGTGGTGGCGCTCGCGACAGGCGTGGCGATGAACCGGCAGCTCGCGCCGCTGATGCGCAACAACATCCACCTGCGCTACATGATGAACCCGATCGCGAGCCTCTACTCGACGGGCGCCGTGTTCATCAAGCCGCTGTTCAAGCGCAGCGGCAAGCTCATTCCGATCACCGCCGGCACCACGCTCGGCGTGAGCTACGCAGCGCAGGTGCGCCCGCCGATGTTCGTGGTCGTGGTGGGCGAAACGGCGCGTGCCGATCACTTCGCCCTCAACGGCTACGCACGCGACACCACGCCGGAGCTCGCCAAGCGCGGTGTGCTGAGCTACCGCGACGTGCATTCGTGCGGCACCAACACGCTGGCTTCGGTGCCGTGCATGTTCTCGCCACTGGGCAAGCAGGGCTACGAATCGCGCAAGGACGACTACGAGAACCTGGTCGACGTGCTGCAGGCCTCGGGCCTGGCCGTGCTCTGGCTCGACAACCAGGCCGGCTGCAAGGACGTGTGCACGCGCATTCCGAATGCATCGGCTTTCGACGGACTCGATGCGGCCACCAAGAAGGCCTTGTGCGACGGCGACGAGTGCCTGGACGAGGTGATGCTCAAGAACCTGGACGCACGTATCGCCGCGCTGCCGGCCGAGCGCCGCGCCAAGGGCGTGGTGCTGGTGATGCACCAGATGGGCAGCCACGGCCCGGCCTACTACAAGCGCTCGGCGCCCGACGTGAAGCGCTTCACGCCCGAGTGCAAGACCAACGCGCTGGCCGAGTGCGGGCACAACGAGCTGATGAACGTCTACGACAACTCCATCGTGCAGACCGACCGCTTCCTGGCCGACACCATCGACTGGCTCAAGACGCAATCGAAGCAGTACGACCCGGCGATGCTCTACGTGAGCGACCACGGCGAATCGCTTGGCGAGTACGGCCTGTTTCTGCACGGCGTGCCGTACAGCTTCGCGCCCGAGGCGCAGAAGCACGTGCCGATGGTCACGTGGTTCAGCGAAGGCATGAGCGAGCGCCGCAAGCTCTCGCGCTCGTGCATGGAGGCGGGGCTCGATGCACCCCTCACGCACGACAACCTCTATCACACGGTGCTCGGGCTGATGGACGTGAACACGCCCACCTACAAGCCAGCACTGGACGCGCTGGCCTCCTGCCGCGCGAAGGCCTGAACGCCTTTACTGCTTCTTCTCGCGGGGCAGCCGCCCCATCAGGAAGAACTCGCTGTTCGGCTGCATGCCGCTGAAGCTCGCGAGCCGGTTGCTCAGGCCAAAGAAGGCGGTGATGGCCGCGATGTCCCAGATGTCCTCGTCGTCGAAGCCGTGGGCGTGCAGCGGCGGGAAGTCGCTGTCGTCGATCTCGTGCGAGCGGTCGCAGACCTTCATCGCGAAGTCGAGCATGGCGCGCTGGCGCGGCGTGATGTCGGCCTTGCGGTAGTTCACCGCCACCTGGTCGGCCACCAGCGGTTTCTTCTCGTAGATGCGCAGCAGCGCGCCGTGCGCCACCACGCAGTAGAGGCACTGGTTGGCCGCGCTGGTGGTGGTGACGATCATCTCGCGGTCGCCCTTGGTGAGCGAGCCTTCTTCCTTGAGCATCAGTGCGTCGTGGTACGCGAAGAACGCGTGCCACTCGGCCGGGCGGCGCGCGAGGCCGAGGAACACGTTGGGCACGAAGCCGGCCTTTTCCTGCACGGCGAGGATCGCGGTGCGGATGTCTTCGGGCAGGTCCTTGAGTTCGGCGAGGGGATAGCGGGCAGCCATGGTTTGTCTCCTGGTGTCGTTCGATGCCGGGATCATAGGCAGGTGCCCGCCACCTGCCTGCCTCTGTCTACTTGAGCGCCTTGCCCTGCGTGGCGCCCAGCGGCGTGTGCAGCTGCGAGGCCACCCACTGCCCGGTGTTGTCGTCGCGGCCCTGCAGCAGGTAGCGCGTGTCGGGCTTGCCGTAGTTCTGCACCGCCATCGCCGAGAACTTGCCGATGTCGGTCTTCGGATCGCGCAGGCGGTTGACGATCAGCACCTTCTTCGTGTCGGCGAAGTCGGCCATCATGTTCTGATCGCCCTCGCTGTCGCCGGCAATGAAGCTCGGGCCGTAGCCGTATTTGCTGACGAGAAAGCGCTGGATGTTCTTCGTCTTGCCCGGCCCCTGCGTCTGGTCGTAGCCGCGGCGGAACTCGGGCTGGATCACGCCGTTGGCGTCGCGCTCCAGCTCCATCGCGAGCACGCGTTCGGGCGGGTTGTTGTAGCCGAAGGCGTGGTTCGACGAGATCTCCTTGATCACGTCGACGAACGACGCAGAGCACACCCACACATCGAAGCCCGCGTTGCGGAATGCAGCGTACAGCTCTTGCATCTCGGGCTGCAGCCGGAGGCCGTTCTTCCAGCTCACCGAGACCACGCCCGCCTGGCCCGGAAGGGCGGCGGGCGAGGCCCACTTCACCTTGACGACCGGCTCCTTCAACTGCCATGCCACCGTGTCGGCCGTGAGCTTGCGCACTTGTGCCTCGGTCATGCCGACGAAGAGGTAGGTGACCCACGGGTAGGCCGTGTCGTGGTCGAAGGTATCGCCGATGGCTTCGTAGAGATAGCGCACCTTGGTGGTGAAGGCGATGTAGTTCGGATCGAGCTTCACGGCCGCCAGCGGCTTGCTGCCCTTGAGGGTGCTGCTGTTCTGGTAAAGCCAGGTGTAGCTGGCCACGATGTCGGGCACCACGAGGTCGATGTTGACTGGCTTGCCCGCCGCGTTGTTATATGCGGGCAAAAAGTCTTTCTTCGGAATGTTCTTGCGCAGCGCCACTTCGAGCTGCGCCGGCGTCGCGCCGAATGCGAGGTTCTCCAGTTGGTAGATGAGCGAGGCTTCCTCGATGTCGAGGAAGACGCTGGTGTTGTCCCAGTCGAACACCACGTAGGGCGGCTTGGCGGCGTTGTAGCCCGGGCTGCCCTTGCCGAGGCTGGCGATCAGGCCTTCGATCTGCGCGCGGTTGAAAGCATCCCAGTGGGCAGGCGAGAGGCCCGTGGCGGGCGAGAGGCTCGCGCAGCCGGTGGCGACCAGCGCGGCGGCGAGCGGGGTGAGGAGGGCGAGGCGGCGTTGCATGCGTTCCCTGTGGTGGTGCGTTGTCGATGGATGAGAAGCATCGAGCGTAGGCAACGCCCATGACACTTCGGCATCGACCTACGCATCAGCCGTGCCAGCTGTTTGTTGTGCGCGGCCGGTACAGGCCTTCGTCGCGCGTCGGAAGTTGTATTTGTGCGCGTGAACGGGAACTTCGTGCACCACGCAAAGGCCCCGCAGCACGCGCTCTTCTCTAAAGTGAATGCCCCTGTCACCCAGCACCCCACCAAGGGGCGCAGCAAGGCGCAACGCACAACACAGGCTGAATGAATAGATGAATGAAGAACCGCTTCGCCTCGCGGCGGGTTGTCGGTGTGCAAGCACCGATGCAAATGCGAGGTATCAAAAGGCGACGGCCGGGGTGCGCAAACACCCCAGCCGTCTAACCAAAGACGTGCAACAACCTCAAAAGGACCGCACAAAAATGGCTACCAAGACTATAGCCCGGCCTCGCACGCCGGTATCTCCCACCGGGAACGACCAGGACCCGACGGACCGCCTCGAAAACACACTCGCACAACTCGAGGCCCTGCTGTGGATCTGCCACGGCGAAGACATCGATTGGTGCAGCGGCAACGGGCCCGCGCACCTCGACAACGTGCTGTGGCTCGCCTCCGACCTCGCGCGAAAGGCGGGCGCGTTGTTCCAGTTGAGCGAGAAATCGCGGCACGAGGCGCCTGCGACCGGCCCGTAGCGGCCACGTAGCCAGCTGCAAGGCAGAATCCGCCCGACCGGACAGCAGTCATGCAAGGCGACGCATCGGGCGGCGCCCAGTTCACAAGGAGCAGCACTGATGGCAGTGGGGGTGACAGTCGGATCCATCACGAACGAACTCGGCGCGCCGTCGTTCGTGCACTCGTTCTTCTCGACCATCAGCGCGCACTGCGAACCCGATGGTTGGGGAAGCCGCTTTCCGCATCTGATGAACGAGCTTTATCAGGGGCGCCTGCCTCACGGGAACGCACTGCTCGCGCTCGATGAACTGCGGCTGGCCAAAGCCGCGCTGGACAAGTTGCCGCCCTCGACTGTGGTGTGGGATATCGGGAACCGCCAGGCCAGGCCGCCGTGGGGGAGCAACATCGCATCGCACATCACGAGCTTGGGTAACTACTTCGTGACGAGTGCGGGGCGTGGGATGTTCGATGTTCTGGAGCAGGTGTTGGTGGCTTCTACCGAGGAGCGGCGAGATGCGGTTTTGCAGTGATGGTGGCAATCGACCGATTCTGTTGAAAAACTCCCTCGGGGGTCCTTGACGCCTGGCATGACAACAATGAACTTCCCCGCACTTGGCAGGCGTGATCGACTGTCCGTCCCCTGCACTTCATTCCTTCAACGAACCAGGAGATTGTCATGACCTCATCCAATGATCCCAAGCGCGTGCTGTTCATCGGCCAGCAGCCCGAGACCGTCGATTTTTCGGACCCGGCGCTGCCACCCGGCTTCGATGCCGCAAAGATCCATGCTGGTATCGCGATCGGCATGCAGCAGATGGCCGCTCGCGGCTGGGCCGCCGAGCTGTGCCTGGTGCCGCCTGACGACTCGGCGACCGAGATGGTGACGAAGCAGCTCGCAGGCAAAGTCTACGATTGCGTCGTGATCGGCGGCGGCATCCGCATCCCGCCGAAGAGCCTGTTGCTCTTCGAGCAGTTGGTGAATGCCGTGCATCTGGCCGCGCCCGGTTCAGCCCTTGCGTTCAACACGACGCCGCAGGACACGGCCGATGCGGCGGCGCGAGCGCTTGAGGGATGACCCGGGTAGGTTGGCTCGGGAGTGCCTCTGCCATTGAACTGACATCGCAAGCGGGCCTGGTGCCAACCCTCTGGTGCTCATTGAGAGGCCGCTTCCAGGCGCGCCGGTACCGCAGGCTCTCCGGCTCCTATGGGGCCCTTCGCGAAGGCGGAGCCACCGGCTACAGTCGGCCACAACCGGCCGTTCGCCACGCCGGGCAAAATTCGGTCACAAGCGGACCTAAACGGGACTACATCAGATGCAGCGCATCAAACTCGCAGGCCTTGACCACCCTGTTCTGGGGCGGCTTGAACCGCACAAGACACTCACCGGGGTTCTTGCTACGACCAAAAAGTTGGGTGATGTTCAACTGGAAATTTGGGTTGATCCAGACGGTGGTCCACTTGACGATGCGCTAAGGCTCGCGGCAAGCGCGATGCCGACGCTTGCAGAACTTGATGCTCGCTGCCGGACGCTCATCGCGGCTGAACTCTTACCGACCTACAACAGCGGATGGCGTTTTGGGCAAGTTGCCAGAGCGGATGGTGCCATGGAGGATTTCGAGAAATCCGCACTCACGGAAGACGAGTTTGCGGCAAAGCTTTCTCCGACCTCGCTCCAGGTCACGGGTGCAAGCTTGATTGAGTTTTGGTACTCCGACGGGGAGATGTTCTGGGGGCATGGTGTCGGGTTGACCTCGTTCAATGCCTTGGCTCTGACCGACGTGCATGTCGAGATATTCGGTTAGCTGGCCGGCGGCTTTCCCTCACGACGAACTTCCGCTTCGGGCCCTTTGCGCCGACCTTGCGTAGGGCTACAGTCGGCCAAAACCGGTCCTTCGACTATCACCTCTGGCACGGAGAGATGACGCCCAATGAAAGCCATCGCCGTTGAAATCTCCCAAGTGGTTGACGACAGCGGATATCCGACCTTCGTGGAATGCCTCTTGATCGATGCGATGGGGCAGAGACACCGCTTCGTGGAGAAGGAGCCCGTCGTGAGCGCGACTGAGATCGACGTCGAGTCGCTTTGAATCGCCCCGGATTCCCTAGACACTTTTGAGCCGTTGGAAATGGCGTCGCTCGAACTCTACGGGCGACAAGTCGCCAGCGGTGTTGTGGCGACGCCTGGGGTTATAGAACATCTCGATG
>Ga0163161_10000858_pt1 | contig 23684 bp, 21 predicted proteins | sample S45metaG_FD_129847 | JGI IMG/M metagenome (GOLD analysis project Ga0163161, IMG submission 129847) | Switchgrass rhizosphere microbial communities from Kellogg Biological Station, Michigan, USA - S4-5 metaG | ecosystem: Host-associated > Plants > Roots > Rhizosphere > Soil | place: USA... | reverse complement strand
CGCTCTCGACCTCCATTTGTACAAATAAAATAATTAAAAGGTTATTACCATGGCAGTTACCAGATTAAAAAGAAAAGACAGAAGAAATAAAAATACAGCTCACCAAGAGGTAGCATTTTTAAAGAGAGCAACTAACATCGAGTTAGGAAGCCGCTCAGCACAACCTAAAAACGATCAATTAGCTAAAAACAATGCTGTTTTAGCTACTTTGGCAAAATAGTTTTTAGAAATTTCTTCTTAAAGATTTAAAGCATCCTTCTGATCAAAGGATGCTTTTTTTATGCGTTAGTATTTTTGATACTCACAGTATTTATTGTAAGTCTAAGCCTCTTTTTTTATTCAATCGTCATGCTGAACTTGTTTTACAAGTAGTGGTCGTATTTTCAATTGTTTTGTAGCTACTACGTGGTCAGCATCTTTTCCGCAAGATAGACCCTGAAATAAATTCAGGGTGACGATGTATACTAACTACCTAAAATCTTAACTTTATGCTATCAGATTTACGAAGACACATGAATCTTACAGAAACCCTTTCAAAACTAGAATCGCTCGGTGAAGAGAAAGTCCGCGCCATGCACATTAAGAACGGCGCCCGAGAAAACACTTTTGGTGTTAAAATGGGCGACATCAGGGCAATAGCCAAAAAGATCAAAACAGACCACGAGCTTGCACTTCAACTCTGGGAAACTGAAAATATTGATGCCCGGCTACTGGCCATCTTAATCCTTAAACCAAAAGCGCTGTCTGCAGAACAGATTGAGCAAATGGTCGCTTCAGAAAACTTTACCTGGGCAGCTGATTGGTTTTACAATTATATCGTGAAAGAATACCCCAATAAGGAACAATTCAGGGAAAAGTGGATGAATTCGGGAAATATTATGCTGGCCCGTGCAGGCTGGAGCTTAACCAGCGGACGTATAACCAGAGCACCTGAAGGAATAGACATCCCGGCAATTCTTAACCGGATCGAAAAAGAAATGCCTAAAGTAGCACCAGAAATCCAATGGACCATGAATACCGCATTGGCCCAGATTGGCATTAACCATCCTGATTATAGAGAAAGAGCCTTGGCCATCGGCGAAAAACTTGGCATTTACCGCGATTATCCTGTTTCTAAAGGCTGTACTTCTCCCTTTGCACCAATCTGGATTAATGAGATGGTAAGCCGTCAGAAATAGTTATTTACCTGTTATCAGCATATTCATGCATGATATCCCTCTATTTGAAGCAGGCCCGGCAAATAACATTTAATCATAAAATTCAGACCTTGTTAAATAAACAATCATAAGCATCCCGATTTTTTCCATCGGGTGAAGTAAAGCGGATGGCGGGGCTACAGCACTAATGAAAAGCTGAACTTTCATTTCCTAAAAACAGAAAAAATATTAATAATGATTAAGAAACGACTGGTGCTGCTCTCTTGGCAATTTCAGCCACGCTTTTGGTACGGGTTACGATGAAGGATCGGAAGCTCCTCCCGACAATCGGGTTTATTTAACTTGGGCCGGCGCACTGAAAGCAAACCGTTGTTTATAAACCTGACAGAAGCGAACACGAACCCGTTTTTTCCATCGGGTGAAGTAAAGCGGATGGCGGGGCTAAAGTACCCATGAAACGCCGGACTTTCATTTCCTAAAAAAGAAAAATTATCAGTAATGATTAAGAAACGGCTGGTTCTGCTTTTTTGGCAATTTCAGCCCCGCTTTTATAGACAAACCTTGCTACTAAACCTGATAATAGCGTAAAACCCGCAGGCGAGAAGCGAGTGATGGCCCGGTGCAGGGTGAATATGTTTAAACCAACTCTTTACAGATGCTTTTGATCAACCCTGGTCCCTCATATATAAAACCAGTATACAATTGAACCAAACATGCACCAGCATCTAATTTCTCTTTTGCATCTTTTGCCGAATGAATACCACCTACCCCAATGATTGGAAATGCTTTGTTCGATTTCTCCGAAAGATAACGGATTACTTCTGTAGAACGTTCTTTAACAGGTTTGCCGCTTAAACCACCGGTTTGCGTAGTCAAGTCTTTCTCTGTAGCCAGATTTTCCCTGCTAACGGTTGTATTGGTGGCAATAATACCAGCAATTTTGGTTTCTGCAACAATCTCGATGATATCGTCCAATTGCGCATCAGTTAAATCAGGAGCAATCTTCAATAAAATCGGACGTGAAATATCGTTTTTACGATTGCGCTGCTGTAAGGTATTAAGGATTTTTTTTAACGGTTCTTTTTCCTGCAGCTCGCGCAAACCCGGGGTATTGGGCGAACTCACATTCACCACAAAATAATCGACCACATCAAAAAGACGATCGAAACATTTAATATAGTCGCTTACTGCATCTTCATTGGGAGTAGCCTTGTTTTTACCGATGTTTCCACCCACAACAATATCAGGATGTTTATCTTTTAGCAAGCGCAAACGCTCGGCCATAACATCTACGCCCTTATTGTTAAAGCCCATCCGGTTGATTAAGGCTTCATCATTAGGTAAACGGAACATCCGGGGTTTATCATTGCCAGGCTGAGGCATTGGCGTTACCGTACCCACTTCAATAAATCCGAAACCTAAATTACTGAGTGGCTCCACATATTCGCCATTTTTATCAAATCCAGCCGCCAAGCCAACAGGATTTCTGAATTTTATGCCAAAAACCTCGCGTTCTAAACCTTTAATGTGTACATCAAAGCTGCTACGGATAATGGTTTTACCTAGTGGAAATTTATCATTAAACCATTTTAACCGCTTAACTACAAAATAATGTACGTTTTCAGGGTCAAATTTGAAGAATATTGGTTTAATAAGGCGATACATGGCACGAAGATAAGAACTTAATGGGAAAAAGGAAAATGGGGCAGTTTTCAGTTATCAATTTTCAGTTACTAATGACCAGTGAACCAATGGCCAATGACCAATAAACCATCTCACTGCCCCATCCTACATCCCTAATAAGCTGCAGTAAACTGCTCCTGGTGATGTGCGTTATTTTCCAGTTCATCAGCAATAACAATTGCTAAATCTTCTACTGATAAAATAGAATGGCCTTCTTCATTAAAAACCGGACTCGTTTTACCCAAGCGGTATTTCCCGGTACGGCCGGTGGTGATGCCTTGATGCATCTCAATAGCCGGACTAAAAAACAACCAGTCTAATTCCTTTTCTTGTTTTAGCGTATTAAAATAATCTCTTACTGCTGTTGCACCTGGCTTGTATTCGGCAGGGAAGTTTGGCCCATCTACAATTTGATGACCATCGATCTGCAAAGTACCTGCTCCACCAATAAAAATGTAACGTTTAACGCCCGATGCTTTTACTGCAGCCTGAATAGCCTCTGCGCCCTGTACCGTATCGTTATATAAATTCGGATTGGTCCAACCTGCGTTAAAAGCACTCACCACCGCATCGGCACCTTTTAAAGCCGCTGCTAATTTTTCAGTATCTAAAACATCGACTGCAATCTTGCTTACCTGATCATTATTATTTTCTATTTTAGCGGTATCGCGTGCAATGGCAATCACTTCATTTCCACGGCTTATCAATTCGTTTAAAAGGGCTTTGCCTACAAATCCAGAGGCTCCAATTAATGCTACTTTCATGTTATTTAATTTTTAAAATTTATTAATCCAGTTTAAATTGTAATGTTTTTTATTACAGTTATATTCAAATTTTTTTATTTAAAACCTGCACTAAAATCTTGTAATGTTTTAGATGAAAGATTCTTCACCAAAGCGGTTTCGGCTTCATCATATAAATCGTTTAGGTGTTTGCTAATCTGTCTCCCTACCGGGCAATCGGGATTAGGTTCATTTTTGCTTTCGCCCAACAGTTTTTTTTGTTTAACCGCCCTATACACGTCACCCAGATTGATGTCGGCAGGATTTTTCGCCAATGTAGAGCCTCCACCCTTCCCTTCCTTACTCTGCACAAAACCATGTTTATGTAGATTGGCCAATTCTTTTCTTACCAAAACAGGATTACAGTTGATGCTTCCGGCAATGTATTCCGAATTCAATACCTGTCCCTTCACCTGATCGAGGAGCGTAAGAATGTGAAGCGATATAGAAAAATGACTGCTATTCATACTGTAATTATTTTTATTACAGAACAAAGGTATGATAATTTTTATACATCATAAAAATCTAACATCATTTAACCCTGCACTGACAATTGTAATGCATTACCGTTTTAAAGATCAACTAAAATTTGAGGATGTTGAGCAGATAGGCGTTATATCGAGTATCAATTTAAAACAGTAATAATTTACTAAACAGGCACTTAAAAGCTTTTGTTTTCATAAAAATTGATTTTTAATGTCATTACGGCACCAATTAGCAAGTATTGCTTACCCATAAACCAATTAATGTTTAGCTTATCCTATTTGACTTTCCAGCTGAAAAAAGCCTTTAAATTTCGTACTTTTGCAGCCGAAATGATTTCAATAAATAATTTAACCTTCCTGATTGGCTCAAGAGCCTTGTACGATGACGCGAACTGGCACATTAAACCTGGCGACAGAGCTGGTTTAATCGGCGCCAATGGAACAGGAAAATCAACACTTTTAAAAATAATTGTAGGCGAATATGCACCGAGTTCGGGTACTGTTTCCATGTCTAAAGACCTGAAAATAGGCTACTTAAACCAGGATTTACTTTCTTACGATTCTCACCATAGCATTTTGCATGTGGCCATGGAAGCTTTTGAGCGCCAAAACCAATTGCACGATGAGATTGAAGAACTGCTTAAAAAAATCGAAACGGATTATAGCGAAGAAGTTTTATTTAAGTTAAGTGATAAACAGCAAGAGTTTGAAGCTTTAGATGGCTATAACATCGAATACAGGGCAAATGAAATTCTGGCTGGCTTAGGTTTTAGCACAGCAGATCAATTGCGTCCGTTAAATACCTTCTCAGGGGGTTGGCGTATGCGTGTAATGCTGGCTAAAATATTACTGCAAACTCCTGATATCCTATTACTGGATGAGCCTACCAACCACATGGATTTACCTTCTATTAAATGGTTAGAAAACTACTTGATGGGCTTTGAAGGTGCCATTGTAATTGTATCTCACGATAGATATTTCTTAGATAAGATTGTAAACCGTACGGTAGAATCGCGTAAAGGAAAGTTAACCGTATACGCAGGTAACTACAGCTTCTATGTGGAAGAAAAAGCCTTACGTGGCGAAATCCAGAAGGGTGAATTTAAAAACCAGCAGGCTAAAATTAAACAGGAAGAACGTTTAATTGAGCGTTTTAAAGCGAAGGCGAGCAAGGCTAAAATGGCACAATCGCGCATGAAAGCTTTAGATAAGATGGAGCGTATTGATGATGTAGATGATGATAACCCGACCGTAAATTTCGCTTTCAAATTTTCTAAACCATCGGGCAGGCACGTGGTGCGTATAGAACACGCCAATAAGAGCTATCCAAATGTGCACATTTTGGATGATGCTGAAGGAGTGATAGAAAAAGGCGATAAAATTGCCTTGATCGGTGCAAACGGTAAGGGTAAATCTACTTTATTGAGAATGATTGCAGGTGCCGAAAAATTTGAAGGTTTCTGCGAAACCGGTCATAATGTGACCACCACTTTCTTCGCACAGCATCAATTGGAATCGCTGCATTTAGAAAATTCGATTTTAGAAGAATTACAAGCATTTGCCCCAAAACATAGCGATACCGAACTGCGTAGTATCTTAGGTTGTTTCCTTTTTACAGGCGACGATGTTTTCAAAAAAATCAAAGTGCTTTCGGGAGGGGAAAAATCGCGTGTGGCCCTGGCTAAATCGTTAACTACAGATTCGAATTTCCTGATTCTGGATGAGCCTACCAACCACCTGGACATCCAATCGGTTAATATCCTGATTCAGGCATTACAACAGTTTGAAGGCACTTTTATTGCAGTATCTCACGATAGGTATTTCTTAGATAATGTGGCCAATAAAATCTGGTTTATCGAAGGCGGAAAAATTAAACAATACCCTGGTACTTATGCCGAATATGAAGAATGGAATAGCAAAAGAATAATTCCTGTAGCTAAACCTATTCCGGTTAAAATGCCTGAGAAAAAGGAACAGCCAAAAGTTGTTACGCCAAATACAGCCAACCAATTGAAAAAGCTGAACGACGAGCTGCAAAAAACAGAGAAGCTGATCACCGAACTCGAACAGAATGTTAAAAATATTGAAGCAGAATTGGCAGATGAGCATGTTTACGCCAACGCCGATAAATTAGCTGAAGCCAACAAACGTTATTTAGCAACAAAACAGGAGTTAGACAATTGCCAAAATAAATGGGAAAGTTTAGCAGCTGAGATTATGGAGCTGGAAGGGTAGTTTTTTAAACACCAGTAGGTATAAATATATAGCCGTTTCGATTTTACATCGTGACGGCTTTTTTGTGCATTAGTTGTTATAGAGGTATTAATGTGCAGTCAGATGTTACCATCTGACTTTGTTTATGAATTCATCATTTAGTGTCAGATAGTAATATCTGACACCACGGATAATTCTTCGTCCCGTCATCTCGACTGGAACGCAGTGGAATGGAGAGATCTATCTCGAGTTAGATTTCTCGACTTCGTTGCTCTCCGCTCGAAATGACGGTAATCTAGTTTTCGGATAGCAATGTCCGACAACACATACAACCCAATTTTGCCACTTCCCAATAAAACTTTACTTTTAACCATGCAGAAAATATTAATTCCGGTTTTATTTTTCATCTCTAGCCTCGCCTTTGCTCAAAACGATAAAACGTTTACCAACGGGAATAAAATTTATCTTCCAAATATTAAAACTGTACTTTGTTATAACAGCAATAAAGAACAAAGTTTACCCGTAATTATGCTCAATTCGTCAGAAACGATAACTTTTTCATTCGACGACTTACTTGCGGGCACTAAAAACTACTGGTACACCATAGAGCATTGTACTGCAGAATGGGAAACTTCAAAAATTTCGAGCATTGACTATTTAGGGAGTTTTAACGACGACCGCATCATCAATTACCGCTATTCTTCTAACACCACAAGAAAATATACCCATTACGAAATCAGTTTACCCAATACCCAAATCCAACCAAAAATTGGGGGTAATTATGTGTTAAAAGTCTATTTAGATGGCGATAAAAACCAACCTGTTATTTCGCAACGCTTCTACATTCTCGATAGTCAGGTTGCCGTAGCGGCAGAAGTAAACAATTCCATGCAGGTGGAAAACAGGAACTATAAACAAAAAATCAATTTCACCATTAACCATGCTTTTCCTATCCCGAACCCCTACCAGGATATAAAAGCAATGGTGATGCAAAACTTCAATGCCAATACTGTTCAGGTTAATACTAAGCCATCTTTTGTAAGACCAAACCAGTTGGTTTATAACGACCTCAATACAAATGATTTTTGGGGAGACAACGAATTTAGAAAATTTGATACGAGGAGTTTGCGTTACAAGGCTGATAATGTTAAAGATATTTATCGCGATAATCAATCCGTAAACGTGATGCTTTTTCAGGATGCGCCCAGAACTGTCGGTGCATTTGCCAATCAGTACGATGAAAATGGAAACTTTTTTATCCGCAATACTGATGGACGTGACGATAAAACAGAAGCAGAGTACATGAGTGTTTTATTTACATTAAATGCTCCGGCACCCAGCCCGAATGGCGATGCTTATGTTGTTGGCCGGTTTAACAATTATACCATGAGCAATGAAAATAAACTGCTCTATGATGCCAACAGGAAACAGTTTTACGGTAATGTTATACTTAAACAGGGCCTATACGATTATGAGTTTGCCTGGTTTAATAAAGACACCAGGGTAATGGAAACCAAACCTTTCGAAGGTGCATTCTTCCAGACCGAAAACAGCTATCAGATATTCGTTTATTATCGCCGTCCAGGAGCGCGATGGGATACATTGATCGGTTATACCAACCTGAGTAATAAAGTTACCGATAGAAGGTAAGTCAGCTTGCAATGATGATGCGTCAGAAATGCAAAACAAACGATATAAGATACATAAGGAGTATAAGCTTAAATAACCTTATATTCCTTATGTGGTAAAAGACCTTTTAGCTATAATACGCTTAGACAATTAATTACAAATAAGATCGGCTTAAAAAATCTTCGCCAAATAGATCCCGAAACAAGTACTATTGATGTTATTTTGTAATATTGAGTAGTTTAGCCGATTGTATTTCCGCCCAACTAGGCCTTAGCACCGTATCCCCGTTCTAATAAATCCGGCCTAACAAATTTTTCGGGTCGCTCTGCCCAAGCCAACCCACTAGCTTTGAAAGAAAAATTTTCAGCCGGTGTTTTTTCTTTCTTTTTGACATCAAAAAGAAAGAAGCCTGTCCGGCTAGGACTAATAAAACACCCCGTCCTGCGGACACCCCTCTAAAATAGGGGAATTATATGCCTCCTGAAATTTAAACGTCATTTATATTGATTTTTATCCAATAAATTACCCTTCAGGATGACGATCGCTTTAATTGTCAATTTGACTTTTAATGTTACATTTATTACCTTTATTGTTACATAAATTTTCTTTGTTTTAAATGTGGTTATTTACTTTAGTGTTTCAGAAAGTAACCAGATAAACACCTAGAAAATAAGTGTATCTAACCAAAAATTATGTTTAAAAAGTTAATTGCCGTAGCATTAATTGCCTATCCTTGTGCACAGATTTCAGCACAAACTTCTAGTGAATCGTACACACAATCCATTAACGGAACAAAATTAAAATTTGATATGCAGGCTATACCGGCAGGCAAATTTAAGATGGGAAGTAAAACAGGGAAACCTGATGAACAACCCGTTCACGAGGTTAAACTCGATGCTTTCTGGATTGGAAAACATGAAGTAACCTGGGATATTTTCGAACCTTTCCTTTATCGCGATTACGAAAAACAAGCCAGCATAAGTGCTATTCCAGCCGAGGTAGATGCGGTAACCAGACCTACAAAACCCTATCTTGATATGACTTTTGGTATGGGTAAGGAACACCAGCCAGCGGTAGCAATGACTCAATACAATGCCATCCAATTTTGCAAATGGCTTTATGTGCGTACTGGTGTTTTTTATCGTTTACCAACAGAAGCAGAATGGGAATACGCCTGTAAAGCAGGTACCGAAACCAATTATTCTTTTGGCAATGATGCAGCCAAATTGGGAGATTATGCCTGGTATAAAGACAATAGCGAAAATAAAACCCATCAGGTAGGGCAAAAAAAACCAAATGCATGGGGATTATTTGACATGTACGGAAACGTTAGCGAATGGACTTACGACCAATATATAGCTGATTTCTATAGTCAAAGCAAGGATAAAATTGCAGAAAATCCTGTGGCAGTTCCCGAAAAACTATATCCAAATGTAGTTCGTGGGGGCTCTTATGATGAAACACCGAACAATTTAACTTCAACAGCCAGATTAGCGTCTGATCCATCATGGAAACAATTAGATCCACAGATTCCGAAAAGCAACTGGTGGTTCCCCGAAGCGCCATTTGTGGGCATGCGTTTAGTACGACCAGCTAAAACGCCATCAAAAGCCGAAATAGATGCTTATTACAATAAACAACCTATAAAAGACTTTTAACCTACACTATCTAACCAAAATAAAAACTAAACACATGAAAAAACCAATCAACCAACAAGATCGTCGCGATTTTTTAAAAGCGACAGCAATGCTCGCAGGCGGCGCAATGTTAAGCAGTATTCCATTGGCCGGGGCTTATGCTTCGGGCTCTGACACAATAAAAATTGCCTTAATTGGCTGTGGCGACCGTGGAACAGGAGCAGCTTTCCAGGCCTTGAGCACTAAATTCAATATTAAGCTGGTCGCTATGGCTGATGCTTTTCAGGATCGCTTAGACAGCAGTTATCAATCGTTAAGTTCGAAATTCGGAGCAAAGATGGATGTTCCAAAAGAACGCCAGTTTGTAGGTTTCGATGCTTATTTAAAAGCCATCCCATTAGCCGATGTAGTGCTGTTAACCACGCCTCCGGGCTTCCGTCCGATCCATTTTGAAGAAGCGGTTAAACAAAATAAACAGATTTTCATGGAAAAACCTGTTGCTGTAGATGCACCCGGCATTAGAAAGGTATTGGCCGCAGCCGAAGAAGCTAAAAAGAAAAAATTAAATGTTGTAGTAGGCTTACAGCGCCGTTACCAGACCAACTATCGTGAGTCGATGAAACGCATTAACGATGGTGCCATTGGCGATATCATGTCGGGGCAGGTATACTGGAACAGTGGTGGTGTTTGGGTACGTCCGCGTAAAGCAAACCAAACCGAAATGGAATACCAAATGAGAAACTGGTATTATTTCAACTGGTTATGTGGCGATCATATCGTTGAGCAACATGTACACAATATCGATATTGCCAACTGGATAAAAAACGGACATCCGGTTTCGGTACAGGGAACAGGTAGCCGTGCCTGGAGAACAGGTAAAGATTACGGAGAGATTTACGATAACCATTCCATCGAATTAACTTATGCAGATGGTGCGGTAATTAATAGCCAGTGCCGACATTTCGAGGGTATCAGTAACCGTGTGGATGAATCTTTTCAAGGTACCAAAGGCAAGATTTATCTTTCAGGCAGCAATCAGGCCATTATGAAAGATTACAGCGGCAAAGAACTATATAACCACAATACCAAAGGAAACGCGAATCCTTACCAAACAGAACACGACGAGCTATTCGATGCGGTTTCTAAAGGAGAATATAGATTCAGTAACGTAGACTATGCTGCAACCAGCACATTCTCTGCAATTATAGGTCGTTATGCTACTTACTCTGGTCAAACCATTAAATGGGATGAGGCTTTAGCTTCGAACATCAGTTTAATGCCGGAGCGTTTTGCATGGGATGCGAACCCAAGGTTAATGCCGGATGAAAAAGGGCTATACCCTATCGCTATGCCTGGACAAGCAAAGGTAATCTAAAACTAAACTGATGCGTTATAGGGTTTTGCTTTTCCTGTTACCACTGATTTTTGCTTTCTCCTTAAAAAAAGAAGTGAAGCAATATAAAATCAATGGTTATGCACAGGGAACCGATTATGCTATAATGTACTACGCTACTGATAGTTTAGCCACTAAGACAGGCATAGATAGTTTATTAAATGAAATTGATTTATCGATGTCGCTTTACAAAAAGGGATCATTGATAAATCAATTTAATGCTGCTAAAAAAGAAATCAAAACCGACAGTTTTATAAATGATGTGCTCAAAAGGAGTTTCGAGATTAATCAAGATACAAAGGGTGTTTTCGATATTACGGTTGCGCCATTAGTACAGGCCTGGGGTTTTGGGCCAAAAGAGGCTAAAAACGAGCCCGATCCTGCAGTCATTAAATCGATACTCGCCTGTGTGGGCATGAAAAACCTAAAACTAAAGAACGGCTTACTAAGCAAACTAAAGCCTTGCGTGCAGATTGATTTAAACGGAATTGCCCAGGGTTACAGCGTTGATTTAATTGCCGCTTATCTCGAAAAGAAAGGAATTAAGCAGTACGTGGCCGAATTGGGAGGCGAAATCCGGATTTCAGGGCCTAAACCCAATGGCGAAACCATGAAGATCGGTATTGAAGGCCCGGATAAGGATGGAACACCTGTAATCAGGCATATCGCCGCTATCAATTCAGGAGCAATTACCACCTCTGGTAATTACCGGAAATTCCACCAGAGCGGAAAGAAAAAGATTTCACACCTGATCGATCCCAAAACAGGTTATCCGTTAGATAATGAAATGATCAGCGTAACCGTATACGCTAATGATGCCATTACAGCCGATGGTTATGACAACGCCCTAATGGCCATGCACCTTAAAGATGCAATTGCTTTTGTAGAAAGCAGAAAAAATCTCGAAGCTTATTTTGTGTACCATCAAAAAGATGGCAAAGTGGCTGATACCTTAACCACAGGGTTTAAAAAATTAATTACGCAAAATACCTATCCGTTTTAAAAACAAACCGATGAAAAGAAGTGAATTTATAAAAAACAGCTTGTTAACTGCTGGTGCAATTACTACAGGAGCCGGAATTACCGGTGCTTTTGCCGCTGAAAAGCAAAATACGTTAAGTGATAAGGTTTTTAACATGGATTATGCCCCGCACCAGGGCATGTTCGAAAACCACGCAGGCAAGAGTTTTTTAGATCAGATCCAATTTATGCATGATAAAGGGTTCCGTGCTATCGAAGATAATGGCTACCTAAACCGTTCAGTAGAAGAACAGGAAAAAATTGGGAACCTGCTGGCGAAACTGGGTATGCGCATGGGCGTTTTCGTGGTAGATGGTGGCGATAACTGGAAAACCTCTTTAACCACTGGAAAAAAGGAATTCAAAGACAAATTTATAGAAACCTGCAAAAAATCGGTTGAAGCCGCAAAACGTTGCAATGCAAAATGGCTTACCGTAGTTCCTGGGTTTTATGAACGCAACCTGCCTTATGGCAATCAATTTGCCAATGTAATTGATGCCATGCGTGCCGGAGCCGAGATTTTTGAACCCCATGGTTTGATTATGGTTTTGGAAACCTTGAGCGATACCCCGGAGCTTTTCCTGCAAAAAACAAATGAAACCTACGCGGTTTGTAAAGCAGTTAAAAGTCCTTCATGTAAAATCCTTTACGATATTTACCACATGCAACGTACAGAAGGCGACTTAATTAAAACCATCGACCGCTGTTGGGATGAAATTGCCTACATCCAGATTGGCGATAACCCAGGCCGGAAAGAACCTACAACCGGAGAAATCAATTATAAAAACCTGTTCAAGCACCTGCATAAAAAAGGTTATAAAGGGGTTATGGGTATGGAGCATGGCAATTCTAAAAGCGGAAAAGAGGGCGAATTGGCTGTTATTTCGGCTTACAGGGCTGAGGATAATTTTTTGTAATTAATATGTTCAAATAAAGCGTCGTCATCTCGACCGAAGCGCAGTCCCGAACTTTCGGGAGAGAGATCTATCAAAACAGATTTCTCGACTACGTTGCACTTCGCTCGAAATGACGATCATTCGGAGAGAGATATTTGCATTAAATTCTCAACGCCGTGGTCTGTGTCCCCACAGACCCTACAAACTACCTATTCTCCTACCCCACTTTCAACACCCACACTGAAACACTTCCGGCATTGCAGTGAAACTCTGCCCAGCCGTTTTCATCAATGGTTACTTCCTGCTCCCTATAACCTAACGCATCAACAAAGGTTTTTCCGGCAAAGTGTTTACCAATTTCCATTTCTTTAAAGCCTTCTTCCCCTGTGCTTAACAATACCGCCAAGCCACTATTTTCATGTTCCTCATCACCGGCGCGAGTCCATCCTACGCAAATGCCATGGTCAAAATAATCGCGTTGCTCACCGTAGGCTAAGGCTGTACGGATTTTACTCATGGTTTCTACTGCAGGAATTGCAACCAGCTCCACATGCACCTCATCACCTTCTTTGTCTTTATCATCATAAATTCCTCCGTACAGATCAGGAAAGAACAAACACGGAATTCCTTGTACACGCAACAGGATGATGGCATAAGCCAAAGGTCTGAACCAAAAATCGACATAAGATTCTAGTGCCTGCAAAGGTTGCGAATCATGATTATCAACAAATGTTACGGCCAGATCAGGCTTTACCTGAACCAGGGTTCCATCAAAAATGGTCCGCATATCAAATTCCTCGTCCTTACTCGCCAGGAAAAAGTTATGATGCAAAAGCGAATCGAATATTTGTGTACGCCCACCCGTAATCTCAATGTATTTCAATTGTCCTTCTCTATCTACCACATTCCAATCTTCTGCCACGATAAAAAATTCGCGGTTAAATTTTTGGTTCAGGTGATCGATCCACTCTACAATAAAATCCGGATTGATGTGTTTAACTGCATCTAACCGAAAACCATCTACTTTGGTGGTTTCCACTATCCATTCGCCCCAGTATTTTAATTCTTCAATTACTGCCCTGTTGCGGTAATCGATATCGTTAAACATCAGATAGTCGTAATTTCCAAATTCTGTAGAAGGAACCTCTTCAAAACCTTCTCCCAAATAGTTCTGAATCGAATAAATAGCTGTTTCCTGGAGGTCTTCAGCCCAGTCTACTCCACTAAAGCATTCATGGTTCCATATAAATTCAGAATATTTTCCCTGCCGCCCCGGGAAAGTAAATTTCGTCCATGCTTCTATTTCGAAAACATCGCTGGTAAATTCGGTTCTATCTTCTGGATTTACGGTTCTAACGGCTATTTTTTCGAGTTCATCGCCCCCGGCTTTGTGATTAAAAACCGCATCGGCCAAGACTCCAATTTCATTATCGTGCAGGGCTTCAATAGCTTTGATGTACTCATCTTTAGAGCCATGTTTGGTATTCACACTTCCTTTCTGATCGAACTCGCCCAAATCGAAAAGGTCGTAAACTGCATAACCAACATCGTAAGCCGCATTATTTGATTTATAGGCTGGCGGCAACCAAACAGCAGTTACTCCAATTTCTTTTAAATGACTCGCTTCGGCAGCTACTTTAGTCCACAAATTTTGTTCTTCGTTATAATACCAATGGAAAAATTGGATCAGGGTCTGATTTTGCATTAATTCGATTTTTTGTATGATAACATGATAGCTAATGAATTTGTTTTTGAATTACAAGAACAATATTATGCATACTTTTCCCGCTGATTTCGCAGATCACCGCAGAAAAACTTCTAAATCCGCTAGAATCTAAGGAATCGCTCTTAAAATATAACGCCTGTGCAATAATTAATTAGCCACCGAAACACAGAAATCACAGAGGAGATTAAAGTTTTTCCGTGTTTTTAGTGCTTCCGTGGCAAACATAACGCTTAGGTATGCGCAAAAAGAGCATCTTTCCCGCTGATTTCGCAGATCACCGCAGAAAAAACATCCTTTCCATCCGCCAGCATCTATTTGTAATACCATTTTACCACATTTTACTTACTTTTGCCATCAAATGAGTTTAAAAAAGAAATTTGCCAGAGAAAGTTTTACCATCATGAACGAATTGGTATTACCAAACGATACCAATACCTTGAACAACTTAATGGGTGGGCGCTTGCTCCATTGGATGGATATTGCAGCGGCAATTTCGGCTCAAAAACACTGTAACCGTATCGTGGTAACGGCTTCGGTTGATAACGTTTCTTTTAAACAACCCATTAAATTAGGTGATGTAATTACCATTGAGGCCAAAGTGACCAGGGCTTTTAATACTTCAGTAGAAGTTCGTTTGGATGTTTGGGCAGAGAATATTCCAAGTGGTGCACGCCAAAAAAGTAACGAAGCCTATTATACCTTTGTTGCAGTAGATCAGAGTGCCCGCACCATCCCTGTACCAGAACTAATACCAGAAACGCCGGAAGAACAGGATTTGTTTGACGGGGCTTTACGCCGCAGGCAATTGCGCTTGGTGTTAGGCGGAAAAATGAGCCCTGATGATGCCAGCGAACTGAAGGCACTTTTCTTTAAAGCATAATTTTTACACTAAATTTCTTTCTGCTTAGCACGATTGTTTTATTTTAGCGGTTTACCCTACGCTGAAAAATATGACAACTTATACCATTCTTATTATTTTAAGCGGATTAGTTATTTTCTCTTATCTGTTTGATTTAGTGGCCAGTAAAACCAAAGTACCATCGGTTTTATTGCTGCTCCTTTTAGGCATTGGTTTACGTTTGCTGGTCGATAACCTGAAGATACAAACCTTCAATTTCCTCTCTATCCTGCCCACATTGGGTACGGTGGGTTTAATTTTGATTGTTTTTGAGGGCTCGCTCGAACTCAAATATGATCAACATAAAAACAAGATCATTAAAAGCGCTTTTTTTTCGGCCTTAAGCATTTTACTCGGTACCATCAGCGTAATTACCACCATCATTTACCAGATTTCGCACCACGATTTATATACCTGTATTGCCAATGCCATCCCTTTTAGTGTCATCAGTTCGGCAATTGCTATTCCATCGGCCGCAGCCTTAAACAATAAAGATAAAGAGTTTGTGATCTACGAATCGTCTTTCTCTGATATCCTGGGGATCATCATTTTTAATTTCACCATTACCAACCATTCGGTCAATACCTCCGCATTTATCGGCTTGGGCTTAAGTACCTTTCTCATCCTTTTACTTTCGGCTATTGCCTGTGTGGTATTGTTGTACATTATGGGCCGGTTGGTACACCACATTAAATTTTTCCTGATTATAGCCATACTCATCCTGGTTTATGCCATTGGTCAGTCTTACCACCTCTCTTCGCTGGTGCTGATCCTGAGTACAGGTTTATTCCTGAACAATGCCGATACCATCCGGAACGTTTGGTTCAGGAGTATTTTTTTATACAAGAATTTAACGGCCGATTTATCGCAGCTTTACCAGTTATCGGCAGAAAGTGCCTTTATTTTGCGGACTTTTTTCTTTGTTATTTTCGGTTTTACCATGAACATCGGCGAACTCAACAACAGGATTGTATTGGCCAATGGCTTTTTCATTCTTATCACAATATACCTCATCAGGATGCTCTTCCTTAAAATATTTAAAAAGGATAACCTAAGCCCGATTTTATACATCGCCCCCCGCGGACTGATCAGTATTTTACTTTATTTCAACCTGCCAGCTTCTTTAAAAATACCCGAAGTGGGTACGCCATTCCTGTTTCTGGTTGTACTGGGATCGAGTATTGTAATGACGCTTGGAATAACCTTGAGCAAGAGAACTAGTGTGATTGAGTAGTTTATTTGGTTAATTGTATAAACTGGTTAACCGGTTAATTGAGAAGGTTTTTTTTTGGAAATGAATGTCAGTATTTCATAGGTACTGTAGCCCTGCCATTCGCTTTATTCCGATGAAGAATCGGAATGCCCGCTGCTGTCAGGTTTATTGAACAACGGTTTGTTTTCAAGGCACAAAACTTTGTACATCAACCCGATTAGAATCTATTGTGTGGACAAATCTTTTTTAAGAATAGTTTAGGCATTTTGCTAACTGACTTTAATAAAACACGGTCCTCCACGAAGGACGCCGTCAATCCCAAGTGGCAGAAGGATCAAAAAAACAGGTGCAATACAGAACAAACAGCACCACCAAACCTGAAACGCAGTGGTTTTGTGTTCATAGAAGATAATTCAAAGCTATAAATGAATTGAACACAAAACAAAGTGCCGCTGTTTTTTTGATGTGCGTGGGCCAGTGAGAAGCCACCTTGTTGGATCCGATAGCTATCGGATGACAGAGCGCTTTGGGTACTTTGGCGCTCCAAAATGCGCAGCATTCTTGAGCACAGCTAAAAACAACATTACCAGCGAAAAACTACCATGCCCCGCGGCAGAGAGCGAAAAAAAATATTTGTAGCCACATGATAGAACTTTATGAAAAAGCAATCTTTAAAATCAGCACGATTTTATAAATCGGTTAATCTACTCCCAAGCATACTCTAAACACCTAAGGTTTAAATGAGGCTGAAATGCTTTTCAGCTGCTTCAATTCTGCCAAAACATTTGGATTGGCCTGATAGTAAATGGAGTAATAACTGAGTTCGTTTAACTTATTTTTATCTATTTTATTAAAGTTAAAACGTGCCAGATTCGGATTAATGGCATGGATAGGCAGTGCAACAGCATTTGCAAGTGCTGTAAAAACCACAGAAAATGCGGTGGCCGATACATCTTCCTTAAAAGTTGGCTCTTCTTTGCCCCATTTATCAACCATTTTACCAGCTGTATTCATCTTATATTCTTCTGCCCGATCTTCACCTATTTTAATAAAACTCGTTCCTTTATAGCCCTTTTTAACCGTTCTGATCTGTACGGTTTTAATTTCATTAATCGGAACCTTAATAAATTCGCCGTCATGATTCAGGATCGCATTTACCGAATCTACTTTATATAAAATCCCTTTGTATTTACCATTTTCGGTTTTAAGAATGGCTATGTAGGGTTTTATGCTTTGAGCCTTTGCTAAAGTTATGGAGAGGAAAAAGATAAGCGTAAAATAGATAGGTTTCATGTTGAGGTATTAAGAGACAGTTAAATTTAATACAATATTTTAATATTTAACATTTCTGTCACACTGAGCGGAGTCGAAATGCTTTTAATACATCCCCAATGATGTTGTTTTTAATAAGCTTTGTGTGTACCGTATGAACTTCCATCCAGCTAGGCCAAACCACTGTATCTTCGTTCCACTTAAATCCGGCCTAACATCCCGATAGCAATCGGGATCGGGCTGTACTGTCCAAGCCAACCTACCAGCTTCGAAAGAAAACGGCGAAGCCCTCATGAATGCAGCTGAAAGTTATAAATAACAAATGAATAAATTTTCAGCCAGCAGTTTTATTAATGGTTTTCTATTGTTTTCATTTGTATTAATGAGCTCGGCAATGCCTCGGTTTTGTTTCTTTTTGACACCAAAAAGAAAGAGCCCTTCGGCGGCGGTGAGCCGAGGCAAGATCGTGGCGTATGGCAAAAGACATTAATTGTACGTTACTAATGTTGATTTTAAACAATTAATTAACCCTCAGGATGACAATTTCGCGTGTGAACTGAATTCATTGAATAAAGATTAATTGTTTAAATCGGTTAACTGAATTCAAATTCGTAAATCGACTAAAGACTTCGGACTAAGCTCCCATTTCCAATATCTTATCAAATTCATTCGCTTTTAACGGCATTACCGATAAACGCCCCTGTCTGATTAGTGAAATATCAGCCAAACTGGGTTCAGCTTTGATCTGTTCTAATGAAACCGGATTTTTCAGGCTTTCTACAGGCGATAAATCAACCACTACCCAATTCGCATCATCAGTGGTAGGGTCCTGGTAAAACTCTTTTACCACTTTGGCAATACCCACTACATTTTTACCCTCATTACTATGATAAAAAAGCACCAAATCGCCTTCTTTCATGGCTTTCAGGTTATTCCGGGCCTGGTAATTACGCACACCATCCCAAAAGGTACGGCCATCCTGATTAAATTTTTCCCAACTGTATTTAAAAGGCTCTGATTTTACTAACCAATGATTCATTATATTTCTTTTTTAAAGTTCAAAACTAGCAAAACAGAACGGAATAGGAAATAGGTTGGAAAGAATGGTGATAATATAAGGAGATTGAGTGCTTCGCTTCATCTTGGCTAAATCTAGTCAGGCTCCACTTTTCAGCCCACCTGCGCAATCGAAAATGCTGCGCTGCGCTTGTGTAAAACATAGATCGACTCCCGTTGCTTTGCAACTACCGATTCTCACATATTTTCTCAGTTCGCAGGCGGTTCGCAATAGCCTCCCACTTAAATATAAAGTTTGATTATTCTTTTGGATATACTAGTTTCAATGAAAATTAATATCTTGCTGAACTAAATTAACAATCATACTCAATCTATTCATATCTGGTACATTTAAGATCAAATAAGAACATCTTAATATACAACACTAGATAAAAAATGCTGAATAAAAGCAATCAAAGACTTTTTGAGATAGTAGGTTTTTATATTTAGCAACTATTGGTAATATAAAGCGCATTGGAATGAAACTAAAAGAATTACAACTGCTTTCAGAAGCATTATGGGAAAGCGTGAAAAGTGACATGAAATTTTTCGCCCCTATTCAAGTTTTTGTTAAAAGACTCTCTGAAGTTGATTACTCTGACCCGACTAGCTTTTCCGACATAAAAATGTATGCTGATAAAATTGAAGAATTCTTCAAACAATACAGACCAACATCCAATAGTGGTTTATATTTTCCTCCCGCTCAAAGTACACGAAATGATACGACAGTCAAATCAATTGATAGAATTGTTCAACATCTTAGCAATTTGGCAGAAGAAGATCTCATTATAGAGTTTGAATCTATTAAACCTAAGCCACAGCCGAAATCAAGTGGTTTAGGAAAAGTATTTATAGGTCATGGACGTAGCAAGCTTTGGGCAAGACTTCAAATCTTTGTAAAAGACGATTTAAACCTTCAAACCTTAACTTTTGAAGACGAGTCCAGAACAGGTGAGAGTATTGTAAATATTCTTAGTGAGTTCTTAGATAATTCATCTCTAGCCATCTTAGTCATGACAGCTGAAGATGAAACATCCGAGGGAACAACAAGAGCTAGACAAAACGTAATACATGAAGCAGGCTTATTTCAAGGGCGGTTAGGATTCGATAAAGTTATTATTTTAAAGCAAGAAGGAATTGAGGAATTTACAAATATTTCAGGTTTGCAATACATTCCCTTTTCAGGAGATAATATTGAGCAATGCTTTTACGAATTACAGCGAAAATTCAAAAAACTAGGTTTGCTAAAATAACTCCTGCTACCAAGGGGATTTAGACAGACTGCTTTGATTATTTAATTAGCACCATTTAAAATTAGAAGTTGGGTATATTATCAGTTACTTGGTAGTCTAATGATCCAACTTCCCATCAATGATTTGACTTATATATATGCCTGCAAAAAAAAGTACAACTAGAAAAATTGTTTTTATATCATCTACTTTCATTGACCTTAAAGAAGAGAGAAAAAAAGTCTGGGAAAGTCTTGAAAAATTTGATGTTGTAGTCAAAGGAATGGAGCAATTTGGAGCTAGAAAAACAACTCCACTAGCAACCTGCATTTCGGAAGTTGAGCAATCAGACATTTATGTTGGAATTATTGGAATGAGATATGGTAGCGAGGAAGCAAATAGCGGAAAATCATACTCTCAATTAGAATATGAAAAAGCTGTTGATCAAAATAAGGAAATTTTAATTTATCTAATTGACGAAGAAAATTCTTACGTAACTCCAAATCTCATTCAGTTTGATAAAATTCAAAAGCTCAATAATTTCAAGGCCATTCTCAGAGATAAACACACTATCGATACTTTTTCAACACCCCAAGATTTAGTAACTAAACTTCACAGAAAATTCAAAGAATTGTTGACACCAAAAGTAACAGCAGTTATAGATGATGAATATGACAATACCAAAAAAGTAATTGACCTTTTCTTTCTGGTCCCCTCAGCTTATTCAGGCAGGGAGATAAAATTAAAAGCAAAATTTATAGGACAACCTCAGCCTGCTTCAAAAGCGATTTGCCTAAACTTTAATTTTGAATTTGGTAAAACCATTATCTCTAAGATTGAAGTAATTCATCCGATTTTTAAGTTTCAGAACTTTAGACATATTTTCATTGAATTTGAACAGTTCAAAAAATACATAACACTTAATAAATCTGCCGAATATGAAATTTTCGCAAAAGTTTTATTCAAAGATGAAAAAATCAAAAACCTCACAACAGAGTTTAAGGATAAATTAGAACGTATCTACAATTATCAACAGGATTATGACCCAAGTGTTGATTATGACCCAAATTATGATGCCGATTACTATGATATAATAAAAGAAGGTGATGGACAAATTGCATTAAACCTGACAGATATTTCAGCACAAAAATAACTTTCAGTGTTCATTTCGGTATTCTAAATAATAATGGGAATAAAAATTTACCACTACACCTCTCTGGATGTCTTAAAGAAAATTCTTACATCAAAGACACTCAGATTTACTAAAATCAATTCGCTAAATGATACCTCTGAATACAAATTTGGTATACAGCTCTTAAAAAATAAGATTAGTGAGTTCGAAAATAACAATAAAATAGAAAATAAACTTGATTTAAGCCTACTTGATAGGTTTTCCTTTGTTGAGAGTCTATATTCTCTGTCATTTACAGAAAATGGGGATGACTTAGCTTTTTGGAACAGCTACTATGTAGATAAAAATATTCCTATTTCGATCGGATTTATGAGTAAAGAGACTTTCAATAAAGACTTTATAATTAATCGCTGCATCTACGATGACCCTTATCCAATTATGGGCACAGAACGTTATCAATGGTTTAGGAGCATATTTGACGTCAGAAACATATTACAGCTTTCAAAAAACAAAGAATACATTCAGATAACGTTTCAAACTGCACACATAAAACACAAAGCCTTTGAAATTGAAAAAGAATGGAGAGCCATTTCCTTTGTTTCAAAAGATAGCTTAGCCGGAAAATTTAATAGAAATGGCAAAGAAATTGAATATTTTGACCAATATTTTAATATTAATAGCATACGAGAAATTATAATTGGCCCTTGTAGTCATCAAGAAAAAAATTTCAAAGAAGTTACGTCAATTATATCGGAGAATAACATACAGTGTTTGGTGATAAAGTCAACTATTCCATTAGAATTATCTAGATAAAATGAGTACCGATAATATTATAAAAGAAAAATTAACTTTTTTCATTAAAAATAACATTCCTCAAGACAGTTTTTCGGACTTGATTGCGGGGGCTCAATATCTTGAACATTTTGGTGGGTTGAAATTAACTGATTATTGGAATTCTAATAATTTTGATAACCGTGATGAAATGCTAATTGTTTTTAATACATATTTATCAATGTCTCCATTGGCAAAAAACATTAAAAACAACAGCGAAAAACGATTAAATTTTGATGCTGCATACTTATTCCAATACAAATCAATAGTACAAACAATAAATTCTATAGATTTATTGAATCAAAGGGACTGTTATGCAGATTGCTACACACTAATTAGAACATTATTATCAAAACTAAACTTTCTAATATTATTCTCCATTAATCCCGGCCTATTTCAAAAATGGTTGGATAATCCAAAATTAGAAATATTTCTTGATGGGAAAATTCGACAAGAATTAAATAATAATGGTATTTATACTGCCCCTTATTTATATGAGTTAACTAGTGAAGTAATTCATGGACAATTCAATGCTTTAAATGATATAGGATATTTCGGTCAAGGCCTATTTAATGAATTAATGCCAGTGAAAAATCAAATTTATGTCCTTATAAAGTTTATTTTAGGATTTTTCATAAAAATAATTGAAAATATGTTTAGAATAGATTATGGAGAGTTAAAAAATGAAAAAATTGAGAAATACGAAAGACTATTTCAATGGTTCGCTAAGAATTACTTAGTACACAATAGGATTGACCATTTATTTGTTTTTATTGCCGAGGACAGGCATTGGGAAAAAGTTGGCAAAAACAAATATTCTGGTGGTGGCCCGTTTAACTACGATGAATTTGAAGAACAGTTAAAGAAGTTTCACAGAAAAAGCCAACCAAAAAAGCTTTCTCAGAAATACTATGATTAAAAGTATTTTGTTAAAATGGCCAAAGCACGAGGCGGGCTAAAGTACAATATTCAACAGCAATTGTTCCCCTACTAGCGCAAGTCTTAGTGCCTAGGCTAACGGGCTAGATGACTTGTGCTTTCATTATTGATCTTCATAATACTGGATAACCTATTCAGAAATTAATATTACTTATTTAAATATTTATATAGCCTTCTGCTTAGTTTGAACTGCTTACTAAAAAGTTTGAATAACTTATTGCAAGTATAGAGCTACGAACTGCAAGTATAGAACTATCAACTGCAAGTACAAAACTACGAACTGCAAGTACAGAACTATCAACTGCAAGTTCTGAACTACTAACTGAAAGCATAGAACTGCGAACTGAAAGTATAGAACTATGAACTGCATGATCTGAACTATCGACCGCAACGCCTGAACTACCGACTGCAACGTCTGAACTATCGACCGCAACGCCTGAACTACCGACTGCAACGTCTGAACTATCGACTGCAACGTCTGAACTATCGACT
>Ga0163161_10000855_pt1 | contig 23757 bp, 21 predicted proteins | sample S45metaG_FD_129847 | JGI IMG/M metagenome (GOLD analysis project Ga0163161, IMG submission 129847) | Switchgrass rhizosphere microbial communities from Kellogg Biological Station, Michigan, USA - S4-5 metaG | ecosystem: Host-associated > Plants > Roots > Rhizosphere > Soil | place: USA... | reverse complement strand
TACTCTCCCAGCACTTCGAATATGGCTGATCGTTCTCGGTGGTTTTCTCTTCGCCCTGGTGGCCGTTGGGGCAAGCAAAGTATTCATACGTGCGCATGGTCATAGCCGTGGTTTCCTCTAGCTAGTGATCAGCCTGCGAACCTTTCCCATTTTTTGATCGCTGCGCTGGTTTTATCCACGTCTATACCACTGACGAGTGAATCGGCAAATGCAAGGTGAGCCTCCATGTAACTGTCAAAGTCCTTCACCTGGACACCGCGACTCCACCAAGAAAATGCGACTACCAGCTTACCGAGTTCAGGATCATGCTGATCTTTCATTCGCTCAAGACCGCCATCGTTATGAGCTACCGCCCAGCCAAAGGCTTTGGAGAAGTCCCGAACCTTCTGCGGCTGTGAACCGCTTGCTAGCTTTTTATGAATAGCAGCGTGAGTTTTTTGATCCTCTACCAAAGATGACACATAAAGAAGCCCGCAGATGCGGCAGGTAGCAGTGCTCATAATTGGGTACCAACAACATAGTTTGACACAACCCCTCGCATAAATCGGGGTCTGTAGGATGATTCAGGGTAAAGACAACAGCAACATAGATTGACCCAGATGGGCTGCGCTTGAAATACAGGGACCGATTGCTCACAACATAGTTTGACACGAAGAGCTAGAAGTAAGCAGTCATGAAGGGAGAGCCCATAAGCTGCTGTCTTCAGCACAAGCTCAGTGCGATGTCTAAATCTGTGCGCAACCTACGGCCTGCTCCCGTAAGCACATAAACCGTGTTTTTCGTCTCAAATAAGCAGTCGTGGGTGAAGGAAACCTCCAACGTTGATCTGACCCAATCACCAGGTGCAAAACGGCCTTTACTATCTTGGATAACGGTCAATGCATAAACCAGGGCAGGGATAAGCCCTCTATCGGTGATGGCTGTTCGTTCGTCGGTGTCCACTACCAACCTGAATGGCGGTTCACCAAGCAAAGGAAAAATTCGCAGACTCAAGCTAGAACGAGGCATCACAGGGAAGTGGTGTCTGCGAAATCGATTCAAACCTGCCTCCTAATCCTGCATCAATTGCAGGTGGGACTGGCCCGAATATCTCCTATATTCACTATCTCGGAGGCCGAAGCGGTTCGGCACCCAGGAAGGAAATCTTCTCTATTCGCTCGTTCAGTCCAAAGGAAATGTGATGAGAGTAGCGATCTTGGATATCCAAAACTTCCGCGGTATCCGTGAAGGAAGCGTTCGCTTTAAAGACCATCCTGTGCTGATCGGGTCCAACAACACCGGGAAAACTACGGTGATAGAAGCTTTGACGCTTCTTCTAGGAAGGGAGCGGATGATCAGGGAACTCACCGAACACGATTTTTACGGTTCAGATCCCCAGCCTGCCGACCGAATAAAGCTTGTAGCCACAATCACAGATTTTCCTTCCGAAGACCCTTATCAGAATACCGATTGGTTTAGAGACGGCAGAGGCGTGCCTAAATGGCTGGACGAAGCCAACGGTACGATCAGCGCGGTTCGAACCGAGGAGGCATCGAAGCTATGCTGCCAAATTGGCGCTCAAGCTTATTTCGACCGCGACTCACTCTCGGTCGAGATGGTTCGTTACTTCCACGATCACGATAGCCCGATGGATCCCTTCGCCGACGACTCGCCCGTAGGCGTTCCTCCACGCCTCATAAAAGAGATTGGGTTTTATCTCGTACGAGCGAGCCGTACCTGGGACAAGGTTTTTTCATGGGGCAGTGAGCTATTCCGGCGCACGCTGCAAGCAGCCGCAGCCCAACCGTCCGAAGCGATTTTAGCTGAGCGCGATCGGCTCAGGCGCCCGGAAGCCCCCATCGAGAACGATGATCGAATTTCACCACTGATACAGAACGTCAACGCTGAGTTAGCGAGATGCATACCGAACGCGCCACATGTTCAACTGCGGGTGACGAGCACTGATAGCCGATCGCTTCTTGACTCTGTCGCTGCACATTTCGCTGTCGTCGGAGGACTGGGCGTACCCGCCGCCAGACAGGGCAGCGGCTTGGTTTCTCTGCAAGGTTTGTTACTACTACTGGAACTAGGTCGAGGACGTGCAGCCGCAGGTGAAGGATTTCTAATGGCCTTGGAGGAGCCCGAGCTTCACCTGCCCCCAGCAGGTCAGCAACAGCTGGTACAACGAGTGCAAGCACTCTCGACCCAAACCTTCATTACTACGCATTCCCCATTGATTGCTGCGGTATCAGATCCAACCTCTGTATTGATTCTCCGAAATGTCGACGGTCATCTCTCGGCCCTTCCCTTTTTATCAGAGCCCTTGCTACCAAATGCCCAGAATTGGAAGAGGAAGTTTTTTCAGCAAAGTCGTGTGGACGTCCTGTCGGCTTTAATGCACCCGTGTGTATTGGTGCCTGAAGGCCGTGCTGATTTCTTGTTACTGAAAACGGTGCTACGACCCTTGATGTTGACCGAGGGTTGGTCCACGAGCATGCCATCTATGTTTGGACTGGAGGTCGGCGTCGTTCCAACTGAGGACGCCAAGGTGGTAGAGACGTTCCAGTTACTGTCAGCCACTCATCACAAGGTCTGCTGCTTGGTGGACGGCGACAGAGACGGTAAACGCTACATCACCAGCATTCTGGCAGAACCCACTGCTCCCTCATCAATAATACGGTGGGCTGACGACGAGATGATCGAAGACGCCATCGGCTGGATTTTGGCTGCGGATGAAGACGACGTTGTTGGGAGGCTTTCGGAGTTGACGGAGGTTGCCCCCTCGACTGTGTCCGACATCGTCACCCACTTAAAAAATAAAAAAGTGGACGTGATCTGCTACGAGTCGGTGGCAGACGCGATAGTTAACTCACCTCTCTGCCGTGCCAGAGCAGCAGAGTTGTTCAGCTGTTTGGCTATGGCGTGCGCGGGAACTGCTAGTGCACATTTCGTCGAAGACCCAGAGGGTGTCTGGGTATTCCAACCATGACAATTCAATCTTTTTCAGGCGCGGCAGGCTGTGGAAAAACTCATCAGTTGATGGCAAACCTAGCCACGAGATTAGAAAGACATCCTCTACAGGCGTTTCAGAAAGTTTTGGCGTTAACCTTTATGCATGGGTCGCGCCGTCGCTTGGACGATCGGCTGGGCGGTGTTGCGCTTCTGCGCCGACAGTACGAGTGCACAACAATCGATGGATTCGCTTGGCGAATCGTCAGCAGATGGCAAGCACTAATAACCCAATTAGAGATGGGGCATCCAAGAGTCAATGATTATGAAGCGGTGTGTCAGGTCGCCGCGGATCTCCTTTCTCACGATATCGTTGTCCGCTGGATCGCCGCGACGTATCCCATTGTGGTCGTGGATGAAGCACAAGATCTCACGCCAAACCGACTGCGGATAGTGCAGGCAATGGCTCCCCATGTGGACCTTCTAATTGCTGCAGATGAGTTTCAATGTCTCATCGAGGAGCTACGTCCTAATCCAGCCTGCGATTGGTTAACTGCTGTTGGCCACGACGCACTTCTTCAGCAGCCTTGGCGCACCTCAGATCGTAATCTCCTTGCCGCCGCCGGTGCTATCCGATCAGCACAGGCTCCAGCATCAAATGGGCTCTTTAAGATTTTCCACACACCCACACCAGCTCTCGCCGCTTCTTACGTTTCTAATGGCATTGGTTGGAATAGAGGGGGGAATTGGGTCGCGATTATCACCCCAACAATGGGGCAATTTGCCCACGGCATCCTCACGTGGGTCGCCACCCGAACAACAGGCAGAGGAAACGGCCCCTACAACATAATTCTGGAAGAGTCAGAGACCAAGCTTGCCGACACATTCGTTAACGATCTGGCTTTGCCGGATCAAGCCACATTGGCGGAAGCTTTCGCATTGATGGCGGAAAAACCTGCACCGATTGCTCAAGACTTCGTGCGTTGGCTAGAGAAACAGCGTCGGACTAAGGGAAGGACTCATGTCCTTCGCGAAGAAATGGAGGACACAATACGGCACTCATTTTCAAACCAACGACGTCTAAGCTCACGAGATGGGCCAGGTATTCGAGCGCTAACCGTTCATGGAGCAAAAAACAGAGAATTTGATCTAGTAATTGTTCTTTGGCCTGCGGCAATTCGTGGAAATGACGAGCAGCAGAGACGGCTACTTTACAATGCCGTTACCAGAGCAAAGCACCAGTGTCTGGTACTAGTACAACTCCCGAGAGCAATGACACTTCCTCCTTTCTCCGTTCGAGAGGAGTTAGCTTTAAACGAGAACTAGCCCCTAGCACTACGTAACTTTAGGTGAGGTTGAGACAAAACGATTAGCTGCCGCAATGTCAGCAGCACCAGGACGAGTTTTATGAGTCGAGCTTTGAGGTATCTCAAATTCGTCTGCCTTAGTCCACCGAACTCCGAGTCCGCGAACCAGATAGCGGTTCGTTCTAGAAAAATCAGATGCCTCTGAAAAGTCACCCTGTCTGAATGAAATCATTCTCAGATCGTACAATCGAGTAATGGCGTCCGCGATGTGGTGTCTCTTAACACCGGTAATCAGCGCTAACCGGTCATAGGACAGCATAGCGATGCCACCTCGATTTGAGTCCCTGTAGGCAAGCAAGGCTACGTACACCTTTAATGCCGACAATGACGCTCTGCTGAAGTTGAACTCAGTAAGCATGAGAATTTTCGCTCCAGACGAGCCATCGTAGAGCCAGCGTTTCGGGATCTTCGCCCAGCTTTTACTTTCAAGCCAGCCGCAAATCAGGATGCTCGACCCCTTCCTGAGGGCCTGTGCTTTTCGCTGAATAAGCCCCTCTACTTCTAGTCGCGTCAACGCCTTCGCAACAGTTGGCCGAGACAAGCCAGTGAGCCGAATCAGCTCCTCATAAGTCACGCTCGCATTTCCAGTTATGAAATCTGCTCGACAGCACAGCGCTAGGTAAAGCTTGAGCGAGGAAATGCATGCGTTTCTTGCGGACTTATCCTCCTTCAACCACATCGACTTTACCGAATAGGACTCATCCGCAAAGTTGACTAGCTCGCCTGCACGTATCCAATCGACAGGCATTTTGGCCCATTCAGACACGGGACGACCCATTTCGACTTCGCTCATTTCGACCTCCACGCATGCATCAGCAAACCAGCACTCAGAAGCAAGATACAGCACAACGCTACCTTCAACGGATCAGCCGAGAGCGCTCTATCAATCACAAACAGGACGGAATTCATTGCCTGGAACCTCAAAAAAAATGGCTACAGGAGAAACGTTATCGCCAAGCGCAGCTGCTATCTAGATAGAGGCGCCCATCAGAATCTTCATAACTATCTGTTAAATATGAAGATACTGGCAAAATTATTAGTTAATTTGAGATAAGCTTGAGACGCGGTTTTTTGCCTGTTTTTTGATCAATTTGAACTCAATTTTAAATTCCAATGCGCTCCAGCACGTCCTATCGAACGAACACATGTGCAGTGAAACCAGCTGACTTATGAGCACTCACTGTTGCAACGGCTCAACATAGGCTAAGTGCTATATCGAGATCTGTACGAAGCCTTCTACCGACCCCCATCAATACATAAATCGTATTCTTCGTCTCAAACAGACACCCATGAGTGAAAGAAACCGCCAAAGTTGTTCGAACCCAATCGCCAGGTGGGAAGCGGCCTTTGCTATCTTGGATAACGGTCAAAGCGTAAACCAGAGCAGGGATTAACCCTCTATCGGTGATGGCTTTTCTCTGACGTGTTGTAACTTCGATGTCCAATATTGCCCAATCAGCAACAAGACAGTAGGCACGGGAAGGGAAGTGCAGATTGGCCAGGGCCACAGCATCTGGGTTGGCGAGTTGGCACCCGCTTGTTTTCTCCCCTGCAGAAAGCAGTGAAGTAAACCCTGCCAAATTCATTCGTTCCTCCGGCCAATCAAAAAACCGATTCGAATGAGAAGCATCCTTCAGCATAGCTCCCGGCGAATCGCCTAGTATCGATGGCGACGAATAGCAGCTAGGTCATCTCACATCTCGTTCCTCTACTCTCCCTTTATCTCACTGAACGGGATGATTTCTATTGGCGGCGCCACCGCACAAAGTGGTTTGCGCCAATAACCCACGCTATGCCATTGGCCGTGCTTGAACCCTACCTCGGGGTAGGTGCCGATGTGGGTGAACCCGAGCGCTTCATGGATGCCTATGCTTCCCGCGTTGGGTAAGGCGATGCCGGCGTAGGCTGCATGAAACCCCTGTTTCTCTAGGACTGGTAGAAGCTGCTGATAAAGGGCACGACCAACCCCTTTTCGGTGCACTGATGGGTCGACATACACGGTGACATCCACCGACCAACGATAGGCTTCCCTGGCTCGATGCTGGCTGGCATAAGCGTATCCAACGACCTTGGCGTCCATCTCTGCTACCAGATAGGGATACGTTGGCAGTGTTGCGGCTATTCGTGCTGCCATCTCTTCGACAGTCGGTGGCGTCAGCTCAAACGAGATGACGGTTTCCAGAACCATTGGTGCATAGATAGCTTGGATGGCAGAGGCATCAGCGGGTGTAGCAACCCTCACGTTATAATTCATGTCTTTCCTTGCTGCCCCTTAAAGTACCGCGTTCGAAGGGCTGAAACACCTAAGGCTCAGCCCTTCAGAATGTCGCGATAGAACCGTAAACTTTGCCTCAAACTGGCTCACCGCACCCACGAACCGTTCACTGAATTGGTAGCTTCTGCTCGTGGAGACCAGGCTGTGGGATATCCACGACGACCTCTTTACCACCGAGAACCTTCGCCAGGAACAGCGCCGTCAGCCCACCGAAAAACTGCGCAATGATAAACGGCGCTACGTCTGATATCCGTATCCCCGAGAACGTATCGGTGAACCCGCGAGCAATCGTCACCGCCGAATTCGCAAAGCTCGTAGAGGACGTGAACCAGTAGGCTGCGACAACATACGCGGCAACCACCTGAGGCACTTTTGCTTTGTGATATTTATCGCACAGCAGAATTGTCAGCACCAATCCCGACGTTGCCAGGTACTCACTGAACCACTGCGACGGCCCGGTGCGAACATGATGGGAGAACTCCGCGTAATTGCATGGACTTGACCACCCGTTTGCATTCGACTTGACCAGCACGCGCCGTAGTGACGACCGGCAGAGAACGGCCCAGAGTGTGTAAAAACGCCCGGACAAGCCCTTGCTATGATTTCTGAGAATTTTATCGCAAGGGAACCCCATGAAACGGTTTATCCAGGGTGAACACCGAGGTCAAAGCACCTTGCTTCCCGAAAGCCTCGACGACTATGTCAGCGATACCAATCTGGTACGCGTGGTTGACGTTTTCGTCGATGAACTCAACCTGGCCAAGCTGGGTTTTGATGGCGTCATTCCAGCCGAAACCGGCAGACCTGCATACCACCCCGCGATCCTGCTGAAGATCTATATCTACGGTTACCTCAACCGCATTCAGTCGAGCCGACGCCTTGAGCGAGAAGCCCAGCGCAACGTCGAGCTGATGTGGTTAACCGGGCGTTTGATGCCCGACTTCAAAACCATCGCCAACTTCCGAAAAGACAACAGCAAAGGCATTCGTGGGGTCTGCCGCCAGTTCGTTGTGCTGTGTCAGCAGTTGGGGCTTTTCGAGGAAAACCTGATCGCCATCGACGGCAGTAAATTCAAGGCGGTGAACAATCGTGACCGCAACTTCACCAGCGCCAAACTAAAACGGCGAATGGAAGAAATTGAGTCGAGCATCAACCGTTACCTGACTGCGCTTGATGCGGCTGATCGGAAGGTTCCAACTGCCTCCGAGCTAGATGCCACGCGTCTGGAAGAGAAAATCGCGAAACTTAAAACTCAAATGAAAGAGCTTCTGGTGATCGAGGTTCAGCTCAACGAGTCGCCTGACAAACAGGTCTCACTGACCGATCCTGACGCCCGTTCGATGAAAACGCGCGGTAACGGAATCATCGGCTACAACGTGCAAACAGCGGTCGATACCCAGCACCATTTGATCGTGGCTCACGAGGTCACCAACGCTGGTTCTGACCGAGACCAACTCAGCTCGATGGCGAAGCAGGCTCGGGAAGCGATGGCCTCAGAAACGCTATCGGTAGTGGCTGACCGAGGTTACTTCAAGGGCGAGGAAATCCTTGCCTGTCACAATGCAGGCATCACCGCCTATGTACCAAAGCCAATGACCTCCAGTGCCAAGGCGGAAGGACGATTCAACAAAGATGCCTTCGTTTATGACCCGACGAAAAACGTATATGTCTGCCCGGCGGGAGAAGCGCTGATCTGGCGCTTCTCAAGCGTTGAAAAAGGCATGAATATGCACTGTTACTGGAGTTCACGTTGCCAGAGTTGCGCGCTAAAACCCCAGTGCACACCGAGTACGGAGCGGCGAGTCCGTCGCTGGGAACACGAGGCCGTGCTGGAGGAAATGCAGCGTCGAATGAACCATGCACCTGACATGATGCGTGTTCGAAAAAGGACTGTTGAGCATCCCTTCGGGACGTTCAAACAATGGATGGGCTCGACGCACTTCCTGACTCGTAAGTTGGTCGGAGTCAGCGCGGAGATGAGCCTCAACGTGCTCGCCTACAATATGAAACGAGTCATGAAAATCATCGGTACAGAAGGCTTACTGAAAGCGATGGCGACGTAAAAGCCCCAGCATTTGCTGCTCCAAGAGGCGCTAAAGCGCTTAATAAACGCTTTGCAGCGCTACCGGTGCTAATCATGGCAAATGTTTAGGTAATCGCCTCGCCCAAGAGCGCTGGGCTTAGGCGTCCCTGATACGAAAGTGTTTTTACACACTCTGGGCCAAAAGCAGCCGTTCGATTCATCCCAAAAAAGATGCATTGATGTATCATCAGAGGCTGGTTATCGCACCACCGAATGCAAAACGATAACGCTCAATGCCCATCCGAATGCAAGAATTCCCATTCCAAACGTGATGCCAAGAAGCAGAGGATGTTTCCACAAGGGTCTGTCTCCTATTGCCGTCTTTAGTGATTCTCAGTAGGAACGTCAGAGCAATATCCAAGCCACTAAACAACACAGGGTCTAGGATCAATGCCTAGCGACGAAGTGGCCGCTAGGTAGCGTTGCAGATTTCAATTGTCTGAGGCAGAAAGCCCAAAACCTGGGGAGCCTTCCCAACAACGGGGGTTAAGACCCCAACATCGCGGCACATACTTCCCTTTCGTTACCCACTCCTTTGTCGCCAGGAAAGGCTCGCAACAAGCCGAATCGCTTTCGGGCAGGCAGGACTCGCAAGGCGGAATACACTCAACAATGAAAGTTGGCTAAGGCATCAGCATTCGAAACCGCTGATGATGCGCTGACCTATCTATTGCAGGCACAGGGCGAATGCCGGCTCGTGATTGTCGATCACGGTCTCCCTGGGCAAATTCAAGGCATAGAGTTCATTGAAATGGTCAGAGGAAAATGGCCTTCCATTGCGTCGATTCTCACCTCCGGATACCAAATAGATCCCGCAGCAATGCCAGCCTCCACCATTTACCTGCACAAGCCGTGGTCCTGGATGACCTGATCACTGCGATAGCCGCTTTGCTTCAGCCTGACTTTCCGATCCGAAAAACGTAAAGCTCGCGAACACCAACGTCGGCGATGGATCGTTCCCGCCCCTCGTGACAGGCCTAAACGGCCAGTTCCGGTCGTTCGCCAGTCCCGTCGAGCGGTCATTCGAGAGCTAATCTTCTCCAAAACTTGTCCGGTAGAGGCAATGCCGCTTCTTTGACCTTAGCTGGGACGAAGATATTCCGGAAGTAATGCGACCATCCTCACTTGGCTCTCGCCATTACATCTGTCTCCGTTGCGCGCAGCGATCGCAACGGTGGTCAGCGCACTGTCCCCTTGTCGAATCCAACTGTGTCCCAACTCACAGCTTTCAGCCTGTCGGCTCAGTTCCAAAATCTAGTGAAAACGTCGTTGGGACTGAAAAAGCTGGATAATATAGAACCATGATTCTAGAATCCAGATTCCAGGATGTATTGGGTGTCATCACATCACGGCACGCGGTTTGAAAGCGACGTGTGTGCTCTGGTCTTCTTGGGCTGTAACTTCGAGATGGCTGAATTCGAGCTGTCCGATATGAGTCGTTTGGTTCAAACAGGAAAATAATAATCATGTTCCGATACTTCCCCACGAATTACGCGTGGAATTTGTCCGTGGACCTTGCCTTAGAAATGGGAGCCCGAATCGGCGAAATCGTCGAAATGTGTGAACCCCTGCAGGAGGCCGCCAAACAATCGGATGCAGCCGGTACTCAGGCGTTTCGAGAAACCTGGTCGAAAATGGCAGACAAGCTGTGCGAGCTGGCCAGCGAAGATATTGCTTTGGGGCGACGCCTTTCCGCAGGTGAGAAATACAACCGTGCAGCCATCTATTACCTGACCTGCGAACGCTTGCAAGCGAACAATGCGCCCGGTCGGCTGGAGCTCTATCAACGATTCCTAGAGACCTTCGCCCACGGTATCGAACTGTCAGGTGAGAACTGTGAGCGTGTCGAGATACCTTATAAAGACACCGTTCTTTCCGGGCTACTGGTGCGTGCCGAGGGAGTTACCGGCCGTGCACCGTTGCTGGTGCAGGTCAACGGCTTGGATTCTTTCAAGGAGATGAAGTATCGGGTGGGACTGCCGGGCTGGTTGGCCAAGCGCGGAGTTTCCTCGCTCATTGTGGACCAGCCTGGCACTGGCGAAGCGTTGCGCCTGCATAATCTCAAGGCCCGCTATGACGCAGAGCACTGGGGCAGTCGCGTGTTCGACTGGCTTGAGACTCGCGATGATGTGGATACCACCCGCATTGGCTGTGAAGGCATTTCACTGGGCGGTTATTACTGCCCGAGAATCGTTGCCTTCGAACCACGCTTCGCCTGCGGGGTGGTTTGGGGAGCGAACCACGATTGGCGCGACGTGCAGCAGCGTCGGCTCGAGCGAGAAGGCGACTTCCCGGTCCCACATTACTGGGATCACGTGCGATGGGTGTGGGGCGGCAAAGACATCGATGAGTTCATGAGCATCGCCCAGAACGTTCATCTTGATGGTGTGGTTGAGCGGATCAAGGTGCCGTTTCTGGTGACCCATGGCGAACAAGATTCGCAGATACCGGTCAAGTGGGCATACCGGACCTATGAGCAGTTGGTGAACAGTCCAAAGCGCGAGCTAAAGATTTTCACCGCGCGCGAAGGCGGCGTACAACATTCGAGCTTCGACAACTCCATTAACGCTGGTCAGTTCATAGCTGACTGGGTTGCGCAAACCCTTGGCGGCCACACTGCCTGACACAAGAGAGATAATCATGAATATCATCGGACCCGATTATCTGGTCTTTGGCGTCGACGACGTCGAGCAGTGCGTGCAATACCTGACCGACTACGGCCTGAAGCCTGTTGACGTAGACCAGCACGGCGGCTACCTGGAGGCACTTGACGGTACCGGGGTACTTGTTCGTCACCGCAGTGACGGCCGTTTGCCGGCGCCAATGGAAATCTCAACGATGCTGCGCGAAACCGTCTACGGGGTGGCCGACGAGCAGGCATTGCAAGCCATTGAAGCCGAGTTGAGCAAGGACAGGATTGTGACCCGTGGCGAGGATGGCGTTTTGCGTGTTGTGGATGACATGGGTTTTGCCCTTGGGTTCCAGATAACCCGTCGTCAAACTTTGCAATTAACCGGTGAGGTCAGCAATGCCCCTGGCTCATACACCGGCCGGCCAGTCAATGACCTGGGTGCCAGCGACGCGATTGAAGCCCTGCCGCGAAGTCTCTCGCATGTCGTGTACTTCGTGCCCGACTATGCTAAAGCCGAAGCATTCTATGCCCGCCTCGGCTTCGTCTGCACCGACCGTTTCAGTGGCGTGGGGCCGTTCCTGCGTCCTGCCGGCACGCTCGATCACCACACCTTGTTCCTGATACAGACACCACCGTTCCTGAAGGGCATCGAACACTTTACTTTCCACATGGGCGGGCCGACTGAGGTGCTGCTGGCAGGTAGTCGCTTCGTCAATAAAGGCTATGAGTCATTCTGGGGGCCGGGACGTCACCAACTAGGGTCCAACTGGTTCTGGTACTTCAACAGCCCGCTCGGCTGCCACGTCGAGTATGACGCGGACATGGATTTGCACGATGAAAACTGGGATCCACGGGAGGCGCTTCCGGGTGCAGACAACTCCCAGTACTTCCTATTCAGTCACCAGAAAAAATGGGCGCCTGGCGGACCACCACCCAAGCATTGATTAGTGCTAACAGTGACGGGCCAAGCCTGCATGCCAGACTTGGCCCTTTCAAAGAGTGCGTTGATACCCGTTGTCTATTCGGGTGGCCTGGTCGTTACTGCTCGAAAATCGCCACAGCCCGAACAAATCCCGCCGAGGCATGTTTGATTTTGTAGGGAAAGCACGAAACGAGAAAGCCATTGGCAGGTAACGCGGCGAGGTTGGCCAGCTTTTCCATCTGGCCATAACCGATGTCTCGGCCTGCCTTGTGCCCTTCCCAGATCAGCGAAGCGTCACCGCTTTCAGCAAATCGTTCACGGGTGTACTTGAACGGTGCGTCCCAACTCCAAGCATCAGTGCCCACGACCTTGACGCCTCGTTCCAGCAGGTAAAGGGTAGCTTCCCTCCCCATCCCAACCCCTGCATCTAAGTATCCGGGTTTTCCAAAAAGCTCACCTGCCCGAGTATTGACGAGCACAATATCCAACGGTTGCAGGTCATGCTTAATTCGCTCTAGCTCTGCGTCGACCTCCGCCGCGGTAACCACGTGCCCATCCGCGAGGTGACGAAAGTCCAGTTTCACGCCAGGTTGCAGACACCAATCCAAGGGCAACTCGTCAATGCCGAAGGCCGGCTTGCCACCATCCGTAGTCGAGGCATAGTGCCAAGGGGCATCCATATGAGTGCCGCTATGCGTAGTGATTGTCAGCCGCTCTGCCGCCCAAGATTCGTTCCCGGGTAGCTGATCAAGCGTCAAACCGGGGAACATTGCCTCCATCTCTGGCCAGCCCTGCTGATGATCCATGTAGTCAATACGTGGCAGCAACGGAGGAGGGTCTGTGTATGGGTTGTTATCCAGCGTCACCGAGAGATCAACGAGGCGGCGTTTGCCTGTAAGCGTCATTTGGCGAGTCCTTGAAAAAGTTGGGTACGGTTGAAAGTGGTCAGTCAGCTGTCGGCCTGTACCACCTGTTGATCAATCACGCCGAACAAGGGCCGACCATCCATTCCGCGCGCTTCCATGCGCACACGGTCACCAAAGTGCATGAAGCGCGTGTGCGGGGCGCCGCGCTCGATCATCTCGATGGCACGGCGCTCGGCAATGCAAGCGGAGCCGACACTGAGATCGGCATTCGACACCGTACCGGAGCCCAGCACTGTGCCCGCACTCAACCGGCGAGTCAGCGCAGCATGAGCGATCAACTCATGAAAGCCGAAGTTCATCGCGCTACCGTTGGGATGGCCAAACCAGTTGCCGTTCCACTCGACGTTCAATGGCAAGTGGACCCGTCCCTCGTACCAAGACTCCCCGAGCTCGTCAGGTGTAACCGCCACTGGCGCGAAGCTTGTGGACGACTTGGCCTGGACGAAACCGAAACCGGTCTTCATCTCCCTAGGCCCAAACGCACGTAAACTCATGTCGTTGAGCTGGACCAGAAGGCGGATATGCCCAAGTGCCTGTTCGGCCGAACAACCCATGGGCACGTCATCAACCACTATGCCAAACTCGCCTTCGAAGTCGATGCCGTGAGCATCACTCGGCAGCGCGAGATCTTCCGTGGCCCCCAGGAAGTCATCCCCCGCTCCTTGATACATCAGCGGAATGGACTGAATGCCATCGATTGGGTCTAGCTCGAAGGCGCGCTGCATCAGGTCGGCATGATTGAGAAAACACGACCCGTCCAGCCACTGCCAAGCTCGCGGCAGGGGCGCCATAGCGTTGTGCGGGTCAAAGGCCAGACTCTCATCCAGCAGGCCCTCATTGAGCGCCTGGTAGCGTGCCTGCAGCGCAGGGCTTACTGCGTTCCAGCTGTCTATGGCCGCTTGAAGCGTAGGGGCTATATCCGCAGCACTGACCATGCTGCTTAGGTCTTTGGAAATCAGGTGCAGACAGCCGTCGCGACTGCCATCTCGTAAGGTTGCCAGTTTCACTGTAAGGAGCTCCCTGTCGTTTGCAAAATGTGTGAATGATCATGAGGAGCCGGCAGAAACTCGATTGAACGGATGTTGTAAAATCCCCGAGCAGGCCACCACGCAGGCGCTCAGCAACCCGGCGAACAACAGCGCCGCCGCCAATGCCGTTGCGCTCGGCGCCAGGACGGAACACAACAACCCCGTCACAGCGGCAAAAAACAGCGTCTGCTCGAACGAGAGCAGCGAGTTGGCCATGCCTTTGCAACCGGCATGGCGTTCGACCGCAATCAGGCAGAGGCACGGATTGACCAGAGCAAATCCGAAGCTCGCAACCCCAAGCGCGAGCACGGCGAAAGGTACCGCGGGTGTGTCCACGCATATGAAGTACACACTGTTGCAGGCGCTAGCACTGAGCAGCACCGCGTACCCTACCAGCAGGTGCTTGCTACGCGACCATCGCGAGGCCTGCCGCGCACTGACAGCGGAGCCGAGCATTGCTCCTGCTACCAACGGCATGAACACCCAACCGAACTGTGTGACCTGCAGCTTTAGGACTTGCAGAACAAACCAGGAGGCTGCGCCGATGTAGAGTGAAAACACCATGAACGTCAGACTACTGGCCAGCACCATGGCCTGAAAATGCGCGTCCTTGGCAACCTTCAGGTAGCTTGCGCCCATGGAGCGCAGGCTAAGCGTTGCGCGTTGCGCAGGCTTCAGCGTTTCGCCAAGCTGCACCTGCGCCCAGATAAACAGGATGGTGCCGAACCCGGCTTGAGCCAGGAAGATTGCCCGCCATCCCAGCGCATCCAGCAGGTAGCCACCGATCAGCGGCGCGACAGCAGGTGCCAGCACGAACGCCATGATCACCTGGGACATAGCACGCATAGCCGCAGCACCTTGCAACGAGTCCTGGATCAGTGCGCGCCCGACGACGCCTCCGGCGCCTGCCGAAAGACCCTGCAAAATGCGGAACAGCAGCAGTTGCTCAGTATTCGTCGAACACGCCACGGCCAGCGAGCAGAGGCTGAACGCTGCCGTGGACCATAACAACACCGGCCGCCGGCCAAGGCGATCAGAAAGCGCTCCGTACACCAACATCATGGCTGCCAGCCCGACCAGATAGGCGCTGAGCGAAAGCTGGATTACCCAGGACGTAGCGCCTAACTGCTCGCTGATCGTAGGCATCGCAGGTAGGTACATATCGATGCCGAGCGGACCGAGCATGCTCAGCCCGGCCAACAGCAGAATGTGGGTGAACTTCATTCAGACTCCTCAGAACGTCAGATTGAGACCCGTTTGGTAGATCAAGGCATCATCCCGCGCAGGCGCGAAGGTCGGCCCCTCCTGATAAGTCAGCCCGTTTACCCAATACAGACCACGGGTCACCTGCGCCGCATAGGACAGGGACAAAGCGGTGGAGGTGCGATCGGCGTCGCCACCGCCTGCTTCAACCGCATCGTGCGCGTACTTGCTGAAGTAGCTGCGGGTGAAACCGATAGATGCCATGTCGCGCTGGCGACTCTCGAACGGCCCGATGTAGAAGGAGGTGAGCTGGAAGTCCTTGGTGTAAAGGTTGCGGTCTTCCGGTGCATAGTTCACCTTGGCATCAAGGTACAAGCCGCGAGGCCCGGATTTGTTCGGCTGTGTCAGTTGATGAGTAACGGCTGCATACCCGCCATAATTGTCATCGGTCATGCCGCCGTTACGAAAGTCACTGTAGTGACTGGTGTTGTAGATAGCCCCTGCCCTTGCCCAGAATGCACGCTGTCCGTCCCCCGCAGCGATCTTGTAGCCGATCTCGTCCACCACCAGTGCGCGCGAACCTTCAACCTTGATTTCAAAACCGCTCGGGTTCTCATCAAGGTCATACTGAAAACGATTTGGGCTGGCGCTGCGGGCCACAGACGCGCGGTTGTACCAACGCTTGCTAGAGTCCTTGATACCGACGGTGAGTGCCGGGCTGGGGGTAAACAGCGACAAGCCGACCTGCACCGGAATCACACTGGTCGGACCGAGTGCCGCCGCGGAGGAGTTACCGCCCAAAACCATGCCGTAGTATTCACGGATCAGGTTGTAGTAGCCGTATTGAAGTTCCAGTCGGCCGTCGTAGAAACGCTGATTGACGGCAAAACTGGACATAGTGGCAAAGTTGGGGTTACCCGACTTGTAACTGCCGGACTCCCACGTACCTCCCAGCACAAACTGTGCATCACCGCCCCAGCCCATGCGTGTCAGGTCGTAGGTTAACTTGAAGCCAGTGGATTGACGGTAGGTTGGATTCTGCCCGTTGTACAACTGCGGTTTTTCATTATGGCCGAGGACGTCATAACGGTAATTCGGCTGGAAGTTTATGGCCAGACCCATCCCGTTTTCCGCCAGCGTCTTACGCAGCCCGAACATCTCGGGGGCAATCGTGTCGCAGGGTTGAGTCTGATTCAGCACAGCTTCGGTACGTGGAATGTACTTGGCATAGGCCCGACAGTCATCATTTGCGACAGGCAGGGCGCTTTGCGGTAGGTTACCCGGGCCTTGGCTCTCTGCCGCCATTGGCGTAGCCGCAAAGGCGACAGGCCAGGTTGCAACACACAGCAAAGCAAGCAGCATCTTCGAGGACTGCATCGTTCCATCCTTTTCTTGTTTTGGAATAGATAAAGTTTTCAGGCGCGCACGCGCCTCCGTTGCCTGTTTCCAGGCAGCGGAGTCATTCAGGTTTAAATCAGGTTGTTTGAGTGGACGGCCGGCGCACGTTTCGTGGGATAAGCCAGACCACCAGTACCGCAATCAACGAAATCCCACCCAATGCAACGATTGCCGTCGTCAAACCGCCAAGCAAAGACGCCAGCAAGGTGACGGTGAACGGGCTGACGAACTGGCCGATGAAGAACGCGCCTGTCCAAATGCCGACCCCACGGCCGCGGTACTGAGCACTCAGGCTCCCCAGGCACCAGTTGATCAAGGCCGGGATCAACATGCCGCAACCCACCTGCGCGACAAACGCGGCAGCAACAGCCCAAGGCACACTGCCGGCTTGGCCCAGGCCGATCAAACCTATGGCAAACAGCGTCAACACCATGGTCACATGCACATGGATTTGTTGTTTCGAGAGTTTCGCGAACAGTACCGCGCCTAAGGGCACACCCAGCCCGGCAATAGCGCCTGCCATGCCGATATCTGCCGTGCTGGTCAAACCAAGAAGGTGAAATACTTGGCTGACCTGTAGCACTTCAACGTAATACAGCACTGCACAGAACAGCGTGACCGAGGCGATGATGCCCATTTGACGCACCGGAAAGCGCTCGTTACCGACAACACCTGAAGGCTCGCGCTGGGATACCGGCTCCCAAGTGAAAAACATCAGCAGTGCAAAAATCGGAAACGCCAGCAGGTAGAGCAAGAATGGTCCTTGCCAGCCGTAGCCGCCGAGTAGTCCACCGAGGAACAGCAACGCGGTTCCCGACAACGAACCCACGGCGCTCTGCACTGCTAGCCACTTACGACGGGGCTCTGGCGAATAGAAATCCCCCATGAGTGTGTTAGCGACGGTCATGATGATTGCTTCTGTGATTCCAAGGCAAAAACGGCTGGCGATAATGACTGTCAGGTCTTCCAGGAAAAACGGTGCGAAACCACAAATCCCATAGCCCAGCACCGCCCCCAACAACAGGCGCCGACGGCCCAGTCGATCGGCGAGAAACCCTGCCATCGGTGAGAGCAATGCGATACAGACACTGGGCGCAGTGATCATCAATGGGATCAGGAACTTTGCATTTGGATGCTGCCCGAACTGCTGGAACAATATCGGGATAATGGGGATGAGAGACAAAAGCCCCATGATCGGCAACTGCGTTGTGAACACCAAGATCAGCGCCTGCAACGCACCGGCTTGACGTGTTTCGAGATTCTCTGGGATAGGCGGGGCCAGAGACTCAGCATTTGACATGATCTACTCCTCGGCGCCGCGTGGGGCGCCCTATTGTTTTTGTAATTGGATGACACGCAAAACCTGACGCTGATGAGTCTTAAGGTGTTCGAACTCCCCCCCCTTTTTCGACATCCAACTGCAGGCGGATAGCGATGTCATCTACAGAGTGTCCAATCAGGAGCTCATAGCGACCACAGACCAGAACCTTGCGGTTCAACACGGCGTCCCATCGAGAAAACGCGTCAGCACTCAATTGGAGTCGTACCGCTTGCTGTGCTCCGGCCTTTAGATGCACAGACTCAAACGCTTTCAATGAAAGACGTATTGGCAGACCTTCTTTCTGCGGTTCCAGGAGATAGAGCTGAACAACTTCTTTGCCTGCTCGACTGGATATGTTGCTCAGCGAGATCTCGACCTCAAGATCGTTCACACACTTCCCGTTAATGCCTAAGGGGGCATAGTCAAATCGTGCGTAGCCCTGGCCGTAACCGAAACCGAAAGCAGGATGGATGTCTCGGGCAACGAAGCTGCGATAACCTACCCACCAGCCTTCGTGATACTCCAGATCACCGTTAGCTGCAGGAGTCAGCGACCACACGGGATAGTCTTCCTCGTGACGTGCGAAAGTCACCGGTAAGCGCCCGCCTGGCTCTCGATCGCCTGACAAAACAGAGGCCAGCGCCGGCCCGAACTGTTGGCCGGGGTACCAGGTGAGCAAGACCGACGCTGCTTCCTCCATACAAACGATGTCCACTGGGTGGGCAACGTTGAGCACGACGACCGTATTGCTGTTGGCTGCGCATACTCGCCGAACGAGCTCTTCCTGATCGCGCGATAAATGAGTTGTGGCCCGATCGATACTCTCCAGGCCTGCATCCGCCGTTTCACCGACCATCAGCACCACTGCATCAGCCTTTTGCGCCAGGGCAACTGCCTGTTCCAGCAGGTCGAGTTCCTGCGGAACCTGACATCCGAACCAAAGGCCATGGGCAAGGCTACGAGCGATACGCATTTCGAACTCAAGCTCTACCTTTTGACCAGCCTCAAGCCCGACACTGACAGTGGTGTGTGGCGCCTGCATCAATTTGCCCATGATGTCGGCTTCCAGGCTCACGCCATCAAAGGTCGCCAAACATTGTCCATTGACGTTGAGCGCCACTCCGCCGGTTCCACCCACATAAAACCGATACTCGCCACTGCGTTCGGCGGCAAAGTGGGTTTGTGCTTTGATAGTCGCCTCGCAATCAAGCGTCAGCAAATTTCCCACCCCCGGCATGTCCTTGAACCAAATCAACGACGAGGCATGACGAACTTCATGGTGCACCGCTGGCTCATCCAACCCCGAGTAAAAAAACAGGTCAATCCCTGGCAACCCTTGGTCAGTCAGTAGTGCAAGTGCGGTCAACGGTGGAATGCGATGTTCGGCGGCTACGCCTTGGGCAAACATGACTTGCTTGCCTTGCCCTTCAAAGCGATCGCGCAGTGCTTGCAGTGGCGAGGTCACATCACTGGAGAGGGCGACCTTGGCGAAAGTACCGCCCTGGAAGCAAGGTACCGTGGCATTAGGGCCGATGATGGCTAATATCCCTGGTTTTTCATCCGCCAACGGCAGCAATGCACCCTCGTTGCGTAACAACACCATGCCAGCCGCCGCCGCGTCTTCCAGCACCGTCAATCGATGGGTCTGAGCTTGGGCGGTAGCCTCGTATTTCTTGGGCTTGGCGACCCGCCCCGCGAGACGCACCAACCGATCCACAGCATCGTCTACACGCGCCTCGATGACCGTGTCGGCACCTGCACCTTCCAGTAACGCTGTGCCCATGTGTCTTGCTGGCCCAGGCATCTCCAGATCCAGGCCGTTGCTTAAACTGGCGGCACCATTACGCGTACCAAACCAGTCAGACATCACCAGTCCATCCCAGGCTAAATCGCCTTTGAGCCAGTCGGTCAATACCCGCCCCTGCTCGGCACAGGCAGCACCGTTGACGCGGTTATAACCAGTGAGCATTGCCCAGGCACCCTGGCGGGCGGCAACCTCGAACGGCCAGAAATACACATCGCGCAAGGTGCATTCATCCACCACTGCGTTCATGCCCCGCCGGTTTGTTTCCGAGTCGTTGCATACGACATGCTTGATGACAGAAGCCACGCCTCTGCCTTGCACACCTTGCGCCCAGGCAGAACCCAGCTCAGCGATCAAGTACGGATCTTCCCCAAACAGCTCGAACGCCCGACCAGCGAGCGGGCTGCGCATCAAATTAAGGTTTGGCGCCAGAACCGCCTGCACCCCCATACGCAATGCTTCATCACCGATCACTTCGCCCACTCGACGAACCAAAGAACGATCCCATGAAGCTGCCAGCGAAAGACCACACGGAGTCAGCAAGGCAACATCTCGCTCATCGACGCGCCCCCCCGTAATGCCCATCGGCCCATCGGCCATGCGAACTGCCGGCAACCCGTACTGAGGCAACGCACAGGTCGACCACATGTCATTGCCAGCTGTCAGGCGCACCTTTTCCAGAAGAGTCAATGTCGCATGCTCCTGACCCATATCAAGCGCTCCGAGTCAGGGGGGCAGCGGGTACGGCTAGGGCTTGTTCGGCCAACATCTCCAGCGAGCGTTGTACGTTTTGCTCAATACATTCTCCGGCGCCGCCAAACAATGCGACGCCCGCGGTATTGAGGGTTACACCCAACGGAGTTGGCCAACCGCGCATGGCATGAACGATTGAGCGCAACGCACCCAATGTGGTGTTGCATCCTTGCCAGCCTGCGGCGGTGACAATGCAACCCACCGCGCGTCCGTCAAAGTACACACGTTTGTCATCACGTAGGTCTTCGAGTAAATCGAGCGCGTTTTTTACAAGACCCGACACACCACCGTGATAGCCAGGCGTGGCGATGATGATACCGTCCGCCTGACGTACGGCTTCGACAAAAGCGCGCTCTTCAGCAGTTCGCTCGGACACTTCCGGGTTGAAACCTGGCAAGGCGGACAATTCATTACCGCCGAACAATAGTGTCCGGGCGCCACACTTGCGAGCATGCTCAAGGGCACATTTCAATGCTTTTTCAGTGCTGGAATTCGCCCGGGTAGTCCCGCCAATTCCTACCAGCAAAGGCCGCGAATCCGACTCGTTTCTCACGTTCTGGTCGTGCTGAATCATGACATTTTCTCCGGCCGACACTATTGAAAGCGCGGCATGACTTCGCGTGCGAACAGCTCTATTGACTGGTTGGTGTACTTCAGCCGCTCGGCAGTCAGCGGCCCATTGGTAAAGCCCATAAGCACGTTTCCGATTCCCAACTGCCGATGTTTTTCCAATTCAGCTGCGACCGTGTCAGGGCTACCGTGCAAGCACCAGGTTTTGATCCATTCGCGACTGAAGCAATCAGGATGCGGATGCAGTTCAACGCCACTCAGCTTTTCTCCACGCTTGTTGTAGGCGTGCTCGCGGTCAATCGCCTGCTTGTAGGCAGCCAGGATGATTTGCAGTTCTTCTTCTGCCTGCTCATCGGTGGGGGCCACATGCACGCACTGATAGGTGTGCGTGGTCCAAGACAGACAATGGTTCACCACATCCTGCGTGTGACCCGCAGCTTGCAAGGCGTCGCGGTAACGCGTGAAATAGCGAGTCAGATGCTCGAACGGTTCGGCGCTGGCAGCAACAGGCGGCGTAAATGCCGGTATAAAAGCCGGCCAGCCCATATCGGCGGCGCGTTGCATGCTGGTCTCGCGCAAGGCCACTGGCATGATGCGATTGAACGGACGTTGGTAGGCTGTTGGCACGATGCGCTGAACGACTGCGCCTTTGTAGTGACTGGTTTCAAAGCTGATAGGTTCGTCTTCGATCTGCTTGTCCCAAAGTTTAAGCACCAGATCGAGGTTTTCCTGCATCAGCGCTGAGGCTTCTTTGTAATTCACTCCAAAACCGATCATTTCTTCAGGCGTCGTACCGCTGCCAATCCCGACCAACAATCGACCCTCGGTCAATTGATCCAACAAATTTACCCGCTCGGCGAAACGAACCGGATGATGCAACGGAACGGTCGTGACCGACATTCCAAAGTGGATACGCTTGAGCTGGCCGGCTAGGTGCGCGGCGAACATAAACGGATCACTGGACATCGGCGCGTAACCGGTGAAGTGATGGTCTGGCATGAACACAGCATCGAAGCCCAACTCCTCCGCTTGACGCGCATGATTGACCAGCGCGTCCATGACCGGTTTGTCTTCCTGAGGAGCAGTCGAGCGACCGACTAGAAATACTGAAAAGCGCATGGTGTAACTCCTATTATTATGAGCATACCGATTTTTATTAGAATCAGAACTCTGGTTCTATTTATAGCTTCAAAAAAAATTGCTATCCAATCAAACGACCCAGACTGACGGCCACCCACTCACTGTCGACGGAGGATTAGCCCAAGGCGCTTTGCGAACCGAAGTCTTTAGAAAAAGGGACAAGCACAGGCACTTGATGAGGGGGACAATCATGCGGTCACGGCTCTTATTATTGGGGTGCTGGTGACTGGGTAGTATTTAGAATCTACGTTCTAATAATGCAAAATTACCAGCTCGCCTGCTTTCCGTCAACGACATTGAAGGCATTTTTAGAAGCATCCTCCTCAGGCCCACAGAAGAGGTATCAACAGGTTAAACTGCGGTCCAACCGCTCATAAGAGGTCGCTCAATGCTCACCAAATCAGCTTCTCGAACACCCAAGCAAGATCGCAGCCGCGCTTCACTTGAGCGTTTGATGGCCGCGTCTCGTGAAATTCTAAGTGAAGGCACCTTCGAACAACTGACGATCGTCGGTATCAGCAAGCGCTCCGGTGTTTCTGTAGGCTCGATCTATGCACGTTTCGAGGGCAAGGATGACCTGTTTCTTGCAGTGATGATGGATGTGCTAGGCGAGCTCGACAGCGAGTGGGAGCAGTTGATTGAGGGGGTACGTAATCGCAATCTGCCATTGGCCATGCAGGTTCCGGAACTAATTAACACCTTGGCAGAGTTCTTGCGACGTCATGCCAGTATTCTGAAGCCGTTCATGAGTCGCGCATTCGACCCACGAGTCGCAAAATTCGGCAAAGAGAAGCACCTGAAAGCTGCATACGCATTTCAGAGCCTGCTCCTGTACTCTCGGGAAGACATCCAGCACCCCGATCCTGAGCATGCCGTGAGCGCTTGTTTTTCGATCGCGTATGCAGCGCTCGCACGTTTTCTGGGACTAGGGTCTGCAGATGAAGCTGCTGGAGAAGGTGATTGGGAACAGCTGAAGCACGACTTGGGCATCATGTGCTTTGTCTTCCTTCGCCAACCTGCCAGCTAATGGCAGGCCGGCGACGGCATCACGTTCCAAATGCCAACGGCTCGCACAAATACTGTGGAGGCCCGGACGATCTTGTAGGAAAACCGTGCAATCCTGATACAAAAGGCCGGCATGCTTCCCAGATTGTTCAGCTTTTTCATCTAGCCATAGCCAGTATCTTTGCCAGCCCTGCGCCCTTCCCAAATCAATCAGGTGTCACCGCTTTGAGCGAATGCTCACGCGTATACTTGAATGACGCATCTCAGCTCCAGGCATCCGGCTGACCAAACTGAGTGGCAAGAGTCGTGTTTGATCAGCACGATATCCGGTGGCTGGAGTTCATAACATCTGTGCATCAATTGCTCACTTATCAGACTGCGTGCCATTAGCTGCTTGAGAAC
>Ga0163161_10000854_pt1 | contig 23768 bp, 17 predicted proteins | sample S45metaG_FD_129847 | JGI IMG/M metagenome (GOLD analysis project Ga0163161, IMG submission 129847) | Switchgrass rhizosphere microbial communities from Kellogg Biological Station, Michigan, USA - S4-5 metaG | ecosystem: Host-associated > Plants > Roots > Rhizosphere > Soil | place: USA... | reverse complement strand
TCATCCAGTGCGCGCAGCAGGCCGGGTTCAGCCTGGACGAACTGAAGCTGTTGCTACCGGACACGGTGACCGGCGAGTTCAAGCACGACGAATTAGTGGCGGGGCTTGTTCGCAAGGTGGCGCAGGTAGAGGAAATGCAACTGCACCTGGCCCAGAGCAAGGCGCAGTTGCTGGCGGTGATCGAAAATATCCAGACACGGCCCGAAGGGATGGCCTGTGATGCGAATGCCGAGCGATTGATGGCGTCGTTCAAGCTTTAGTTCTGATCGATGCACGAATCACCGTAAGCCTGGTAGCGCAAGACATGGGTGGTGCCCATCGTGTCGATGTAGGTCATTTCCCGTGGGCCGATGCCGCAGTAATCGCCGCTGGTGATGTTGACCACCTTGGCGATGTTCAGCGCTTTCGAATAGCTGTAATCCTCGACATTCGAGGGGCTGGCGTTGTCGACAGAAGCGGCGCCTGCAGTACTGCTCAGGGCAATCAGAAACAGCGTGGACAGAAGGTTTTTCATGATGGGGGCGCTCGTAGTGGCTACTGAAGGATTTCAGTGGCAGTACGACGAGCCCCGCCAGGGTTTATTCCAGGCTCAAGGCAACGTTCTTCAGATCAAAACGCGCTTTAGGTTATTCATGAAAGGTGTACCGATCTTTCCCCGAGTGCTTTGACTCATACAACGCCTCATCGGCCTTGATCAGCGCCTGATTCAACGTGTCGCCGTTCTCCACCCGCGTCAGGCCAATGCTGATGGTCACCGGATGCCGGGTCGGGTGTTCGCGCACCACCCGGCACAGTTCACCCGCCAGGTGCGCGACGTCTTCGCGGCGCACCCCGGCCAGGTAAATCGCAAACTCCTCACCACCCAGTCGTGCGTATTCAAAATCGATCATCACCGTTTTGATGTCCGCAGCAACGCGCTTGAGCACTTCATCACCGATGTCGTGCCCGTAGACGTCGTTGACCTTCTTGAAGTTGTCGATGTCGATCATCGCCAGGTAATGGTCGTGCTCGCGGGGCTCGGCATGCCGTTGCTGCTCGGCGCGGGTCATGAATGACCGGCGATTGGGGATTTCGGTCAGGGTGTCGAAGTAGGCCTGATCCAGCAATAATTTGGCCATGATGTAGTTGTTCAGCTTGGCTTCACGCAATTTGAAGAAGCTGTAGAGGGTCAACGCACAGAGGAAAACACTGTAATTGAGGGTCATCACACCCCTGAGCTCAAACACGCTAACGTCGGAGCGATAGAACGGGTTGAGGTTCACCCAGGTAATCAGTTGCGCGCCGTAGAACGACCAGCGACTGAGGGGCAGGATCGACGCGCTGTACAGCGTGGACGCTGCGGCAATGACCAGCCATGCGGCACGATAGCTGTCAGGCAAATCTTCGACTAACAACCGCGTGCCCAGCGTGATCGCGAACACGAAAAGCAGGTTCAAGGCATCGAATTGCCCGGCCTTGCGGGTGAACAGCAACATGATCGTCAGGAACGAAAACATCCCGTAGAACAGCAGCGACAGCCAGGTGTATGGCCGACCGCCAATGAAGCTGAGGATCAAGTCGAACACCACCCACATGGCGACACTGGCGACATAGATCAACAGGCAGAACGTATGCTGCCGTTCGAACTCGTGCTGGATGAACTCGGCTTTCAACGCGGCCGGCGCGGCTTTGCTACGGACTTCATCTTCAATCGTTTTGTACATTGCCGGCCCCGCTGCTTTGCTGGTTGTCGAGGATCACCTTGCCCCATGGCCGGTAGCGCAGGGAAAACACCGATGTCGGATGGCAACCCGCTGACGTTGCGTCAGGCGTCGCGGGTTGCGCACGAAACGGCTGGCCTTCGGTGCTGACCTGACGGAAGGCTTCTCGCACGATGCCGACCCGGCAGGGCAGTGCGCTGGCGTATGCCCGGCGAACCAATGCCGGCAAGCGGCCGGTGCCAGCGCCGTCTTGCCACCAGACATGCAGGCCAGCGTTGGCCAACGCGCCCAGCCATTGTCCGTTGACTTGCGGCGCGAGCTTGCCGGCACTGAAGGCACTGATATGCAGCGGCGCATCAAGTTTGCCGGCGAAGTCTTTCAACTGGCGCTGCAGCGTGGTGCGTCGATCGGCGGGCAAAAAGTGCAGGTCATCCAGTTCCAGCGGCAGGTACCAGCCGCTGACGGGCAGTTTCCAGTCCTTGCGCAGTTTCTGCTGCTGAGCCAGCGACTGCCCCAGTTGTGCTTGCCAGTAAGTGGCCAGCGCGGCGCTGTCCAGCTCATTGATGCGCTGGTAGTAGGCCGGGTCCATGGACAACCCCAGCACCAGTTTCAGGCCCTGCTCATGGGCCAGACGCAAACTGCTGGCGAGCCAGCCAGTTGCCCCGCCGAAGTTCGAGTCGCCGTACGCCGTCCACTGCACAATTAACGTTTGCCCCCCCTGTCTGGCGGTTTCTTGCCAGATCGTTCGCCATTGCGCCTGGCTGAGGCTGGCATCGACGTTGAGCGGTTGATAGAAAACTCGCTCATCAGCACGCGCTACGAAGCTGACCAACAGTACGCAGAACATCAGCACTATTTGTCTCATCAGAAATTCAACTCCACGCCCACCAGCACTCCGCTTGCGCTCTCGTACAAGTTGCCGCCCAGCGATTGCTGGTACTCGGTGCGTACACTCAGGTGCGCGCGATAGGCGTTGTAGAGGTCGTCGTCGAACCACCATTGCCAGCGCATGCCCAGGCCAGTGCGCAGGTCCTGGCGCCAGACATTGCTCGGGTCCTGGCTGGCGAACTCGAGAAAACCGTACGGCATGAGGGTTTGCGCGCCGTTGAATGGCAGCTTCCAGGCATGCCCCTGCTGGAAACGCGAGAGCCATTGGTGGTCGCCGGCCTTGGACCACCAGGCGGCGTCAAGGTAGAGGGAACGTTCTTCCCAGTCACTTTCATCGATACGCCAGTCGTTGCGGAACCGCCCCTGATCGAGAAACGACCCGGTGGCGCGCAACAGGTAGTCGGTGGTGGTGTGGCCGTCCTGACGGTGATCCTCGACCTGATCAGCCAGTTTTTCAGGAATCAGCAGTTGCCCCAGGCTCAGGCTGTGATTGTCCTGGTCGTCGAACTGACTCTGTTTGTAGAACTCGCCGTAGAAGTTGATGTTTGCCGTGCCCCACGGTTTGTAGCGCAGACCGACGCCTGTACCGATGGATTCGGCGTAACTCGTACGACCGACACCGCCGAGCAACACCCGTCCATAAACCGAAAGCGTGCTGCCGGCCCGGCTCGGTTCTTCGCCCAGCGCATGGTCCCACATGGCCAATTGCACGTTCTGCGAGGTGGGCTGGCGGCTGGTGCCAGTGCCCTTGTTGTCGGGGCGCACGAAGTCGTTGGTTGATATGCCGGCCGGCGACCAGGTGCTGGCTAATGTGCGCGTGTCGCGGCGAGACAGGGCTTCGTGGGCGCGACGCTGGCGATAACGCCGCGCTTCCATGCTGCCATCTTCGTCGTCGGCGGCCACCGGGTTTTGCTCCAGGTCTATCACCCGGCGCAGTTCCTTGCGCGCCGCAGCGCTGTCTGCGACCTCGTCATGGCGCAACGCGAGGGTTTCGCCGAGGCGGTAGTCCTCGGGGAAATCCCGGGTGGCGGTTTGCAGGTAGGGGAGCGCTTTCGCGCGTTCTTCGCGGGTCTCGGCCCCGGCCAGTCGCATGCCGTAATCGGCCCGATAACGTGGGTTGCCTGGCTCGCGGCGCACGGTCTCGGCGAGCCACGCGGTGCTTTGCTGCGTATCACCGGCTTTTTGCGCCGTGACGGACGCCGCGTAGTAGTTCCCGGCATCAGGCGATTGCTGCAAGGCTGAGCGTTGTCGCTGCAAGGCCAATCCATGATCACCCCGCGCATCGGCAATTGCAGCGCCCAGCGCCCAATCATTGGCACCCCGCGCGCTGCTCTGTTGCCAGTAGCGTTCAGCGGCCTGATTGTCACCGGCGGCAAGGGCGCTGCGGCTGGCGGTAAGCTTGGCGTTGTCGCTCATTTGTGCCGCAGGAACGCTGCGCCAGATCGCCAGGGCGCCAGCCGAGTCACCCGCTGCTTCAAGGGCATAGGCCAAGGGCATGCGGCTGCTTTGGTCCCCGAGTTTTTCAGCTTGTTGGTAATAAACCACCGCTTCGCCGGGGCGATCCGGCATGGCGCAGCGACCGAGTGCGCGGTAGTCGCCCACAGCCTGAGGATGTTCGCCGATCGCTTGCTGAACCGCGTCGCATTGACCGTTCTCGGCCAGTTGCGCCAGCAACTGACCGCGCGTGGCGGGGTCGACACGATTGAGCAGCGAGACAATGCGTCGTTGCTGCGCCAGGGTCGGGGTCGACGTGGCATAGAAATTCGCCAGGCGTTGCAGCAGGGCGGCCGGCAATTTGCCGTTGTGGCGATCGTAAGCATTTTCGAGCAGTTGTTGCGCATGTTCTCGCTGGCCGTTGTTCAGCGCCAAATAAGTGGCCTGATTCAGCGAGCCGAAGTTACCGGTCTGCTGGTAATGGCGCTCCCACAACGCAGCGGCTTCAGTTTTACGACCCAGTGCTTGCGTCAGATCGGCGCGGCGTTTGACCACGTCGGCGGTTTGCGGCTGGCTGGCCAGCCAGGCCATGACTTTGTCGCTTTCGCCCTGGGCCTGCCAGACGTCCAGCAGTTGTTCCTGCCGGCGCGTGTCCCACGGCTCCGGCAGGCGTGTGCTTTGCAGCAATTCGGTGGCTTGCAGGCGTTGGGCGAGGATCAGCCAGGTCTGCGGATCGTCGTCTGGCCGACAACCGCGCAATTGGCTGAGTGCAGCGTCCGGGTCGTGACGCGACAGCCATTCTGCCGTTTCCAGGCAGGGGCGCTGCAAATCGCCGCTCAGGCGCTGCACGATGGCTACGTCGCCGGTTTGCCGTGCCAACTCCCACAGCCGCTGACGCTGGGCCGGGTCCGCGAGGTCGCTGGCCGGCAGCGATTGCATCCAGCGCTGGGCTTGCTGGGTGTGTCCCATGGCAATCGAGCGGTCGACCATGGCCAGGCGGGTTTTGCGCGCGGTTTCGGCGCTGGGTGCCTGTTCCAGCAGTTGTCGAAGCGCTTGCTCGTCGAGACGCTGCACGTAGGCATTGGCCAGCCGTTGCCAGCCTTGGGCGTCCAGTTGTTTGCGGGCCGCCAGTGGCGCCAGTTGTTCGATGGTGCCGTTCCAGTCACGCAGTTGCTCGGACCAGTTCGCGCGCGCGCGGCGCAGGATGTCCTCGTCGCCCCGGGGCGCCAATTGCGCCAGCCAGTCGTGCGCCCTGGCCGCACCGCCGAACTTGGCCAGGCTCAGGCTGTAAGCCTGCCATAGGCGCACGCGGTGCTGAAGGGGGCTGGTGGTCATCCACTGTTCGACTTGTTCGCTGCCTGGCGGGTCTTGTTCGATCCAGGTCAGGCGCAGGTTGAGCAGGGCATCGCTGTTTTTCGGGGTATCTGGCAGGGTCTGCACCGCGTCCTTGTAGCGGCGTTGCCTGGCCAACGATTCCACCAGCAACGCCCGGGCCTCGTCGTTCTTCGGCACCTTGCTCAGCACATGACGCATCAGCCGCTCCACTTCGGCCCAGTTGCCTGTTTTCGCTTCGCGATAACTGCGGTCCATGTAAGGAAAACTGCGGAACTTCTCGAAATCGCTGAGCGGTTCGGCCTGCGCCCACGTGTTGAGGCTCAGGCTGAACAACAAGGTACCCAGGCAAATTGTCCGAGCCTTCATGCAACCTCCCGGGCGATGCAGTAGGCGGCGTGCTGTTCGCTGGCCTGATCGGCCAAGGCTTGTTCGAGTACTTCCCGGGTGATCATGCCGCGTGAGATCAAATGTTCGCCCAAGGACATGGTTTCGGCATCGAAGTCGATCAGGGCCTGATTAAACAAAGACGCCGGGACCATGCCGCGCTCTTGCAGCAGATTGCCCAGCAGCACCTGATGGTGGCTGACGCGTTCGAGCAGGGCTTCGTCGTCCTGATGACGCTCAAGCACGTGGAGCATCTGCCTGACCTCTTCATTTTGACGGGGGCTGGCGTACCAGTAACGAATGCCAAGGGTGACCCGGCCTTGAGGCGCGAGTCGGCAGCGTACCTGGCGTTTCAACTGGCGGCTGATGGCTCCCAGCGATACTTGACTGACCGGGCCTTCCGAGGTCAGCACCAGCGTGTCGCCGTCTTCGGCCACCGGCAGCACGCCGTAATGAGAGGCGACTTTGCGCGGCACCGCATCAATCAGGCGTTTGTCGAGTTTGAACGGATTCAGCGGCGCCCATTCCAGCTCCAGTTGCTCGGCCAGCGTCTCGACCAGTTGTGCAGTGGTGATGCAGTCGCGCAGTAACAGCTCGCGTCCGAGGCGACGCCGCACCGGGCTGGTGATCGCGTCTTCCAGTTGCTCCTCGGTGATCAAGCCTTTTTCCATCAGGCGATGACCGAGCGGCGTGCGCTGGGCTTTGGTCAGGGCCGGAAATTCGTGAGTGGTCTTGTCCCAGGCCACACGGCGCGAATCGCCCATTTCCATGACCTGGCGCAGCGCCCGCACGTTGGCGAAAAAGTTGACGTAGTTGCTCCATATCATGCGCGGCGCCGACAGCAACCCCTCAACCAATCCGTAGTACCGGGTGACAAACCAGCCACGCTGGAACAATCGATTGAGCAGCATCAACCCGTTAAGCCAGAGCAGCGCGGCCAGCAGCTTGCTGTCGGAAAGGATTGATGGATAACGCCAGGCCTCGGGGAAAATCACCGTCACCAACCACATCAGCAGAAGCACCACGAACAGCAGGTTGACCAGAAAACTCAATAAATACGCGATCAAGCCGCGCCGGTCGCGCCACAGGAAGTAGTTGAGCAGACCTTTAGAACTCCAGCCGAGGTTAGTGGTGCCCTGGAAGACGATGCCGACAATCCAGCGCGATTTTTGGCGGATGGCGTACTGCAAGTCCCGGGGAAAATGCTCGCGGACGCAGATGACCTGGGAAAACTCACGGTTCATGCCGAATGCCCAGGGCTGCTCAAGCGCCAGTTTCGGGTCGGTTACCGAGTAACGGGCAAAAATGCACTTCATGCCTTTTTGCTTGAGACGAAAACCGATGTCGTAGTCTTCGGTCAGGCTCTGCACATCGAAGGCGATGCCGTCGCCATCCTCCAGCAGGGCGCTGATGGCCTTACGGCTGAAGCAAGTGCCGACGCCGGCACTCGGCACCTGACCTGTCAGGGCTTCGCGCACGATGACGTCCTTGCCATGATTCTCCGCGAACTCGTCAACGTAGTGCCCGGCGGTGAAGCCGTGCCACTCCGGCGCGTAGGGGTATACCGGGATCTGGATCAAGTCTTTGTTCGGCAGCAAGTAATTGAACAGGCGTAACTCCATCGGCGAAATCACGTCCTCGGCATCGTGCAGGATAAAGCCGGAAAACTGGATCCTGGCCTCGCTTTCGAAGCGCAGGATCGCGTCGATGATGTTATTCAGGCAGTCGGCCTTACTGGTCGGGCCGGGTCGGGCACAGACCACTTTGTGCACATTGGGATAGTGCTGGCAGACCGCGTCGACATCGGCCTGGGTGTCGGCATCGTTGGGGTAAGTGCCGACAAAAATCTGGTAGTTTTCGTAATCGATGGTCGAGGCCGCCAGACGTGCCATTTCGCCGACCACGCCAACTTCATTCCACGCCGGAACCATGATCGCCAGGGGCTTTTCGGCGATGGAGTAGAGCCGCTCTTCGTCGGCGCGCTCGAATTTTTCGTAGATTCGCCAGCGACGGATCAACTTGCGCGTCCAGTACACGAGGTCGATGAACAGGTCATCGAGCCCGAGTAAAAACATCAACAGGGCCAGGGCTATCGCGATGTATTTGAGACCAAACAGCACATAGGCAAAGAAATCGACAAGGCCCAGACTCATGTAGCTTCACTCGCCGCCGAGCGTGCACGCAGCCAGGCGTCGAGGCGGGTGGCAATGCGCTCACTGGCGTGGCCGTCACCATAGGGGCTGAACACGCGGCTCATGCGCTGGAAGTGGGCAGCATCTTCCAGCAGCCGGCTGGCTTCATTGACGATCCGGTCGGTGTCGGTACCCACCAACAGCACCGTGCCGCCTTCAAGCACAGAGGGTCGCTCCGTAACATCACGCAGCACCAGCAAGGGTTTGCCAATCGACGGAGCTTCCTCCTGAATACCGCCTGAGTCGGTGAGGATGAAATGGGCGCGCCCCATCAGCCAGACGAAATGCTGGTAGTCCTGTGGTGCCACCAGATAAATGTTCGGCTTGTCCGAGAGCACGCCATACACCGCGCTTTGTACCTGGGGGTTGAGATGCACCGGGTAAACGAATTGCACATCCGGGTAACGCTCGGCGAGGTTGGCCAGCGCCAGGCAGATGTTGCGAAAGCCGCCGCCGAAATTCTCCCTGCGATGACCGGTAATCAACACCATCCGCCGTTTGTCGTCGAGCACGGCCAGCGGCGAGTCTGCGGCCGGGTGCCAGTTGATATCGTGTTGGTGCGTGCGCATCCATAGCAGCGCGTCGATCACGGTGTTGCCAGTGACTTCGATGCTGGCTTGGGGCACACCTTCGCGCAGCAGGTTAGCCTCGCCCTTGGTGGTCGGGGTGAAATGCAGGTTGGCGATGACGCCGGTCAGGCGCCGGTTGGCTTCTTCCGGCCAGGGCGCGCTCAGATTGCCCGTGCGCAGGCCGGCTTCGACGTGGCCGATTGGCAACTGGCGATTGAAGGCAGCGAGGGCGGCAATGAAGCTGGTGGTGGTGTCGCCATGAACAAGCACGATGTCAGGTTTTACGCGCTCGTAAGCCTGGTCGAGGTGAATCAGCAGTTGTTGTGAAAGGCCGTTGAGAGTCTGACCCTGGGTCATCACTTGAAGATCCTGATCGACCGTCAGCTCAAAGGAGTCGAGCACCTGTTTGAGCATCTCCCGGTGTTGGCCGGTGGAGCAGATGTTCAGTTCGATGCCGGGCGATTGACGCAGCACTCTGGCCAGCGGTGCCATTTTTATGGCCTCCGGACGAGTACCGAAAACCATCATGACTTTGAAAGACATAGACTCTCCTGAAACGTGGCAACGTCCCGGCTTAAGGCTAGCAGATCGCGTCTCGTGCTGAGATATGAAAATAGCAACCGAACGGAAGCTGTTCCTATTCGGATCAGCTCCTGATTGATCTCAATCCAAGGCCGTGGATTCGCGGTGAATGAAGGCTTTAGGCAGGCTCTTTTTCGGGGCCTTTCAATCCGCAGCCAAAGTTGACGGGATGGTACAACGCACATAGGCGGTTCAGCAGTCGGGAGTTTGTAACAACTTTTCCGGTGGCCGGTGATCAGCTTGTGCCATAAAAAAGCTTTCGTTTCAAAAGGTTACGCGCTCGCGCCGGTTGGCAAAGGGTCTTGAGGGTGTGTCGAAGCCAGGGCAAATCGTGGCGCGTTTTTCGCTCAGGCTTGCCTTGCCGCTTCGTGACATGCCGGGCAAAGACCTCGCTCAAAAACTGCTTGCTACCGATGCCCTTGAGTTTCTCCTGTAGTTTTCCGTCCTGGTAAAACAGCACGGTCGGCGTGCCGGTCACATTCGGATGGCGGGGAGACTCGCCGGTGTTCAGCACGTAAATACTCGCCCGATCCCGATACTGTTGCGCAACCTGACGGAAAATCGGCTCGGCGAATTCGCAGGCTGGGCAGTGGGTATTGCCGAAATACAGGATCACCGGGCGCCAGGTGTTCAAGGCTTTTCGATAGGCAGGGGCTAGTGTTGGAGGGTGGCGGGTCGAGCTCATTGAAATCTCCTTTTCACAACGACCATCGAGATTTTCCGACGTTAAAGGAGGGGGCTGGGTGGGTCTACTGTCAGAAATTACAGGTGGCTTTTTCCTGAGCTGTGAACGATGCGGCTTACTGCATCGCAAGTCCTGGTTTCAATCTCCCCAGCATTTCTCCCCAAAACCTGTGGCACACTTTCTGCTGGCGGTTCCGTTTTTATAGGCACGCTTCCGCTATAGCGGAAAATGCATCAGTCAGGAGAAACACTCATGAGCATTACCCGTTACGGCACCGGTAGCACCGCTGGCGGCGGCCAACCCCGTCCTTTCGCCCGTGCCGTTGAAGCCGATGGTTGGCTGCACGTGTCCGGGCAAGTACCGGCGCTGGATGGTGAAATCATTGTGGGTGGCATCGTCGAGCAGACTCACCAGACCATGAAGAACCTGATCGAGATCCTCGAAGAAGCCGGGTATGGGCTGGAAGACGTGGTGCGTACCGGCGTGTGGCTGGAAGATCCACGGGATTTCTGGAGTTTCAACAAGGTGTTTTCCGAGTACTTCAGCCCCGAGCACGCCCCGGCACGTGCGTGTGTGCAGGCGAGCATGATGGTTGATTGCAAGGTTGAGATTGACTGCGTCGCGTACAAGAAAAAGGCCTGAACCGAGTCGCGCCCATCGCGGGCAAACCCTGCTCCTACAAGCGTTGGTGGCCCGGCGTATCAACGAATAACAGCGGTTGCTTGCCGCCGCAAACGTGAGGATTTCGACCATGTCTACTGCCCAACACACTGCCGCCGTGGAAAAGGGCTTTGCCCATATCGGCGCCAACCTGGTCCGCGATGTCAGCTTGCCGGCGCTGGTGCTGCACAGCGAAGCGCTGGAGCACAACATTCGCTGGATGCAGGCCTTTGCCAGCAACAGCGGCGCCGAGCTCGCGCCCCATGGCAAAACCAGCATGACTCCGGCACTGTTTCGACGCCAACTGGACGCCGGCGCATGGGGCATCACCTTGGCCAGCGCCACGCAAACCCGTGCGGCGTATGCCCATGGCGTGCGCCGGGTGCTGATGGCCAACCAATTGGTCGGCAAGCCGAACATGGCACTGATTGCCGTTCTGCTGGCAGACCCGACCTTCGATTTCCATTGCATGGTCGATCACCCGGACAACGTCGCTGACCTCGGCGCTTTTTTCGCTACGCGCGGTGTGCGTTTGAATGTGATGATCGAGTACGGCGTGGTGGGTGGTCGTTGTGGTTGCCGGACTGAAGCAGAAGTCATCGCACTGGCCAAAGCCATCAACGCGCAACCGGCGCTGGCGCTGACCGGCATCGAAGGCTATGAAGGCGTGATCCATGGTGATCATGCGGTCAGCGGCATTCGTGATTTCGCTGCGTCGCTGGTACGCCTTGCGGTGCAGCTGCAGGACAGCGGCGCTTTTGCGATTGCCAAGCCGATCATTACCGCGTCGGGTTCAGCCTGGTATGACTTGATTGCCGAGGAGTTCGAAGCGCAGAACGCGGGCGGCCGTTTCCTCAGCGTGCTGCGTCCCGGCAGCTACGTGGCCCACGACCATGGCATCTACAAGGAAGCGCAATGCTGCGTGCTCGAGCGCCGCAGCGACCTCGACGAAGGCTTGCGTCCGGCAATGGAGGTCTGGGCGCACGTGCAGTCAATGCCGGAGCCGGGTTTTGCAGTGATTGCCCTGGGCAAGCGCGACGTGGCCTACGACGCCGGTCTGCCAGTGCCGTTGCTGCGTTACAAAGCCGGCGTGGTGCCGGCGAAGGGCGATGACGTCAGCACCTGCAAAGTGACGGCGGTGATGGATCAGCACGCGTTCATGAATGTGGCGCCAGGGGTTGAATTACGAGTGGGCGACATCATTTCGTTCGGCACCTCGCACCCATGCCTGACGTTCGACAAGTGGCGCACGGGGTGTCTGGTGGATGAACAGCTGAATGTTATCGAAACCATGGAGACCTGTTTCTAGGGCTTGAGACCGAGGTGCGGCCATCGCGAGCAGGCTCATTCCCACAGGGGAACGCATTCCACTGTGGGAGTGAGCCTGCTCGCGATGGGGCCCTAAAGCCAACCGCTCAATCCCGGTAAAACACCTGCACCAGGTGATACCCGAATTTGCTCTTGATCGGCCCATGTACCACCCGCAGCGGTTTCTTGAAAATCACTGCATCAATGACGCCGACCATCTGCCCCGGCCGCACTTCGCCCAAGTCACCACCGCGCTTGCCGGACGGACAGGTCGAGTACTTTTTGGCCAGTACATCGAAGGCTTCGCCCTTGGCGATGCGTTGTTTGAGCTGCTCGGCTTCTTCCGAGGTTTTCACCAGAATATGGCGGGCTTGAGCTTTCATTGGCATACCTTGCAACGGTGGTGGCTATGTTGGTGCCAGCGGGGGGCGGGCGATTATGCCTCAACTCACTCGGGTTGGCCGATCATCGTGCGTATCTTGTTGGCCAGCAAGTCGATGGAAAAGGGTTTGGCCACCATGTCCATGCCATCTTCCAGAAAGCCCTGGCGTTCGGTGGCTTTTTCCGCGTAACCGGTCATGAACAGTACTTTGAGGTCCGGGCGATGTTGACGGGCGATCTCGGCCAGTTGCCGGCCGTTCATGCCCGGCAGCCCGACATCGGTTACCAGCAGATCAACGCGCAAATCGGATTCGAGCAAGGGCAGGGCGGTCTTCGCATCTTCGGCTTCGTGTGCGTGGTAACCCAGCTCATTGAGCAAGTTGAGCACCAGCATGCGCACCGCCGGATCGTCTTCCACCAACACCACGGTTTCACCGGCAATCGCCGCCGGCGCTTCGCCCGTTACCGGCTTCAACACGACTTCCGTTTCCATGGCGAGCAGGCGTGGCAAGTACAAACGAACACTGGTGCCCTTGCCCGGTAAACTGAACAGGCTGACATGCCCGCCCGATTGCTGGGCGAAGCCGTAAATCATCGACAATCCCAGGCCAGTGCCTTGGCCGATGGGTTTGGTGGTGAAGAACGGATCAAACGCCTTGGACAGTACTGACGGCGTCATGCCGGTGCCGTTGTCACTGACGGCAATCATCACGTAATCCCCGGCCTTGACCGGTTCCAGCGTGATGATGTCACTGCCGTCGAGGAAAACATTGGCGGTTTCAATCAGCAGTTCGCCGCCATCGGGCATCGCATCGCGGGCGTTGATCACCAGGTTGAGCAGGGCGTTTTCCAGTTGGCTGACATCGGTGCTGATCGGCCAGATTTCGTCGGCCAGTTTCAGGTTGAGATCGATGTGTTCGCCCTTGGTCCGGCTGAGCAGGTCCTCCAGAGAGCGCACCAGGTCATTGGTGTTCAGCGGCTTGCGATCCAGTGACTGGCGTCGGGAGAACGCCAACAGACGATGGGTCAGCGCGGCGGCGCGGTTGGCCGAGGAGACGGCGGCTTCAGTAAAACGGCCAATCTCGTCGGTGCGCCCCTCGGCGATGTAGCGCTGCATCAAGTCGAGACTGCCAATGATCCCGGTCAGCATGTTGTTGAAGTCATGGGCGATGCCGCCGGTGAGCTGGCCGACCGCTTCCATTTTTTGTGCATGGCGCAAGGCGTCCTCGGCGCGCTCACGTTCGAACATCTCGTTTTGCAGGCGCTGATTGGCTTCGGCGAGCTGTTGCGTGCGTGCGGCGACGCGTTCTTCCAGGGTTTCGTTGAGATTGCGCAAGGCTTCTTCAGTCTGTTTGCGCTCGGTTTCGTCGATAACAAAAATGTAGAACCCATTCACCGCACCATCCGCACCGTGGCGCGGCAGGTAATTCATCAGTGCCTGGCGCAGGCTGCCGTCACGGTGCGGCGTGCTGATGCTGAAACAGCAGGGCTTGCCCTTCAGCGCGTCGGCGATGTATTCGGCGCGCAAGGAATAGGCCTCGTCGCCCAGCACTTCACGAATGGTTTTGCCATAGAGCTCCTGCGGCGTCAGCCCATACCAGTCCAGATACGCAGAGTTGTTCAGGCGGAAACGCTCTTCACTGTCGACGTAGCTGATCAGGACCGGCATGGCGTTGATGATCAGTTGCAGCTCGGTCTGGCTCTGGCGCAATGCCTGCTCGGTGTGTTTGCGCTCAGTCAGGTCCAGTGCGGCGCCGAGAAAGCGCATCGGCCGGCCGTGGTGATCCTTGTAGCAGCGCCCCCGGGCAAACACCCAGCGCAACTGGCCGTCCGGTTGCAGCAGGCGATATTCCTCGGCGTACTCGGTGCCGTGAGTGATGCAGTGCTTGATGCTGCGCGCAATCATCGGCCGGTCTTCGGGGTGCACGCCGTGCAGGTAGTCGCTGATCGGCAACTGCCCGGCCATGGCCGGATTGACGCCGTGCAGTTGGGCGAAATGGGCGTCGGCAAGGAAGCGGTCTTCGCCGATGTCCCAGTCCCAGGTGCCGACCGCGTCGGTAGCGGCCAGGGCCAGTTGCAGGCGCTGTTCGGTTTCGCGCTGGGCCTTGAGGCTGGCGGCCGAGCGCTGTTCCAGCTCCAGGGCTATGCGCCGACGCTCGTTGGTTTCGATGGCCGTGACCAGAATGCCGGCTACCTCGGCGCTTTCGTCGCGGATCGGGCTGTAGGTCAAGTCCAGCCAGAAGTCGGAATCCTCACCGTCACGTTGCAAGGTAAAGCGCTGTTCGCTGTAGGTGCGCACCTGTCCCTGCAGGACGGCGCGGTAAATCGGATCGGTAAAGTCCTGGAGTTCTGGCCAGATCTGGTGCGTTGGTTGTCCGAACGCGCGTGGGTGTTTGCTGCCGGCGAGGAGGGCGAAGCCATCGTTGTAGATCTGCGTCAGCTGCGGCCCCCACAGCAACAGCATCGGCATCGGTGAGTGAATCACGATATCCACGGCGGTGCGCAGGCTCTGCGGCCAGGTGCCGGCAGCGCCCAACGGGGTGCGGGTCCAGTCCAGTCTGGCAATCAAGGCCAGGGCATCGCTGCCGGTGGGTGATGCTTTCATCAAGTGGTCCTGCGTTTAAGTCGGCAGCGTTTTCTATCTCGTCGGGCGGTAGACGCTGGATGACCCGTATTGGGTCATTATTTTTTCATTGAATGCTTTGCGCGGGCTTTTTGCCATGGAAATCGAGGCACTGTTGAAACCTCTGGCCAGCGGAATTGGCTCGGATCTTTACCTGTCCACGGGCGCGCCGTCCAGTGCGCTTTCGGGGCAACCTGTTCAAACAGCGCAATGTCGATATACGGAGTTTTTGCGCCGCGCTGAAGAATAACCTGCGCCAAGCTCCGGATGTGATCCACGGACTAGTGGTGGAAGGCGTGATCGGCGAGGACGACGGGTTAAAATTTGCGGAGTCGCTCAATAGCTTTAAGTTGCGCTTTAAATTATGCGGTAATGGTATTCCAATAATTGATTCGTCTAATGCTAGTTGAGATTTTCTGGGGGTGTCATGTGAGTTAGTTGTAAGAATTGTGGGCTGTTGGACATTTTACCTCATATATTTTTACTGGTTGATTATGCGTCGGGAAGTGATGATCGTCGGCGCTGAAATCGTCAGCAAGTTAAATCATGAGGTTATCTAATGCGGTCGAAACTAAAGTATAAATCCTACTCATTGTCGGGGCTGGTTGCTACGGATCAGCATCAGCTATTAAAGGCGGATACCGTGGAACGGGATCTGGTCTTGCGCTTATTAAAAGTTGTCTTCGAAGAGCAGGCGGACGAGGGTCCTTACAACTTGCAAGGGTATGAGCTTAATTTGGAGTCGGGGTCTTCGCTGTATAAAATGCACATGCCGGGGCGCGTGTCATGGAATAATTTGGCCAACAATACCATCGTGATGGAGGAACTCCGCCATCAACGTGTCGAGAACATGGCGTCAACGCGTATCAACGCCTCTGGCAGGCTGGAAATATTCAGAAAGGATACGGCGATTTGGGAAGCGGTAGACCTGAACATTATCCATGAGTCCCGCAACTATCAGGAGCTTCTGATGGTGGGCGATATTGCCAGTCTGGCCGGTGGTTATGTATATACGGCAGACCTTGTGGACGTTGATCAATGGCTAGCGTTTCATGGCTTGAATGTTCCGACTAATGCGTCTGAAAACAACAATTTGATGGCGTTTTTAGAGTTCGATCCTGGCGTAGACGAACTGGGGAACTACTGGGGGCAACTTGTTGCGGATGATCCGTCGTTAGTCGTGTTGTCCACTGAACAATTTACAAGTGTGCGTCAGATCACGGCCAAGGTTATAGCACCGGACAAAAACCTGTTGGAAAAACTGCACCGTGAAACGGGGCGCGTTTTTGTAACGTTCGATAATGCCGCTGAACGGATCGTTCAAATCGTCAACCATCCGGCTGCTCAGGCTTACGCCAGAAAATATGTATCGGAATTGGATTGGTTCGGCGCGCAATCCGGGCAAGACGTGTCGGCAGAGGACCTTGCGCAACTGTTGATAACGGCCATTTTGCTGGATCTGCATCCGCTCATTGGTAACGCTCAAAGTCGAAAGAGTATCGACGGGTTCGATTTGTATGCACCGGACAATGTCGGGCGAGCTTCGTCGCTCGTGCGCGAAGACCTGCAAGCCTTTCTTTATACCAAGGGCTGGGTGGATCCTGCATTGGCCCCGTTGGCGTCGCACTTGCTGCTGGCGGAAATCGCCCCGGAATTTCTGGTCAAGGGCGTTCCGCCATCGCTGATGATGGGTTCGGTTGGCTGGGTGTCCTTCTGCCGCGCAGTTGCGCTGGCGGAAGCGGTCAGCAAAGGGGCTTGTCGTGTGATGACGTATGCGCAAATCATGGCGTATGCCGACCTGGAGCCTGTCAGTGACCCTTTGACCCGCCTGCGGGATCTGGCAATGATTGATCCAATCGTTGACTGGGCGCTGATAAATGGCGTGGTGACGACGAATGAACTTACTCAAGCGGAAACGGGCACCACGGAGCGGGCGCTTTCTGCTTTCCAGGAGTACGCGGATAACTTCACGCACCTCGCTCGCGCCTATTCCAGTCCCCTGCCGAGCAGAGAAGATATCGCAAGGGCGGCGTTACAGTCGGCCGCGCCAACGTGTGATTTTCTTGACGATAAAGTTCTCAATCAGCGTCCCGGCCTATATGCATCTCCTACCGCCATGTCCATGGTCGATTTGCATATGTCGGGTGACCTGGTAGGTGGTCAGTGGGATTTTCGCGCTGTTTTTCCCGATGAGCATATTTCCACAACGCCCGATTTGTTGGCCGGTATTAGTAATTACAAAAGGCAAACGCTGTACGATGCCTCCGTCGTTAGCGTATATCGCCGTTATCCGCAGTTGTTGGGTCTGGCGCCCAGTAACAATGAGTTTCATCGCCAATTGCGGGGGTATTTCGACAATTTAAATAGTGCGCTGGTCGCCAATGTGAAGTTGGCGCTTGCACATATGCTTCCCTATGATCTGGAAGCCTTTCTAAAAGGTAAAATCACCTTCTTTACTTTCCGTCCTTCCGCGGTAGAAACATCGTCCTTCTTTTCGTTGAGCCCGGTACCTGTCAGAAGCGAGTACGAAACCCAGCGGGGCAAAGATGCTGTTACAGGGCGCTTTGGTTTATTGATGTGCGCTTCCAACGGCAACACGATAACTTGTTATGAACTGTTTCCCTTGCGCGGCGAACTGCGGAAAAACAACGCTCTCGGGGCGCTGATAGCCACCTCGGGAAAATTGCAGTCTGCCGCCAGAATGGATTTCAAAGGGGACTTGGACGCTCAAGTACCACCCACACCCCTCGATTCTTTTCCCGTCACTCTAAATGAGTACACCGAAGGTGTAGTTGAGACCTATTGGTCAGGCGGCAGGGCGATTATGGAAAAGCTGGGTGAGCTTCCCGCACCAGCCATAGCGAGGATGCGGGAACAGAGCACTTATAAAAACTTTGGCAATCCGCAACTTGCCCGAATTGCCGAGTTTGTCGTGAATAACCATCCGCTCCGGACGTTTGACGAAACTGAAGAAATGGCCACCGTACCGACGGCACTTGAAAGCGAACGCAAGAAAGGTGAAGAAACTGCGACGTACATTGTGAATCTGGTGGTTCCATTTAAAAAGTGCATAGAGGATTTATCTTCCGCAGAACACAGCAAGGTGGTCGACGGGGTTTATGGTTGCATCATGGACTCCATCGCATTGGGCGGGGCGTTCCTGGGTGCAGGCGCCAAAGCGCTGAGTATCTCGGCGAAAGCGATCTCTTTGTCGTCCAAAACCGCTCGCCTGACCAAGCTCGCGTTCGTGACGTCTGTGTCCCTCTTTAACCCCGTGGATGATGTGCCAACGGTGTTGTTCGGGGGCGTGAAGCTCGTCCACAAGGGAGCGCTACGCTTCAACAGGCAGGCACAAGAGCTTCTTGGGCTGGCGAAATCCCAGTTGGGAAAACTCCATGGCCGTGAAAGAACGTACGATCTGGTTCGAGCAGCCAATACCGCCTATACCGGCCAAGGCACCTGGCGGCCCCGCGGTGCAACTGGTGACACGTTTAACGTAGTCGCAGCGCGGAACAACTTTCAATGGTATGCCCTCAATCGATCGGGTAAACCCTGGGGGCCTAAGCTGAGTCATTTCACCTTTGTGGCACCCATCCGGTTGCCGCGCTCCCACAACACATTGCCCCTCAGCTATACCCGGCAGTTCATTGAGCAGAGCTTGCCGTGGGCACGTACAAAAATCGACAACGCGATCAATGTCTTGACCCTTCCTGACTTTACAGCGGAGCGCGACTTGGTCATCAAGTTCCTGATGGGTAGCAATTCGAGCGATGCATTGAATCGCTTGTTGAACAGTTTGAGAACGGTCAGGGCTGACTTTGGGGGCGTTTCCATCAGTAACTTTTTCCTGGACCCCCTCAAAGACACTGACAACATTGCAGCTTTTGACTCGATTGCTTACCAGCAATGGAAAGGTGCAACCGGGCAATCCGACACGAAGTTCATCGAAATCTACACCCCCAATCTCAACAGGCATTTCATCAGTCTGGGTTTTAACCATAACGTCGTGGCAGACGACCTGATTCATGAAATGTTCCATGGGGCTGCGCAAACCGGTGATGTCGGCTACGCCCGCGACGCCGGCCGTGACGCAGGCGATGGCCAGTTGCTGGACGTGGCTGCGCTAGTGAATCTTGCGTCCGGACGTCTCCCTGTCACAGATGAGGGCAGTGCCTGTCACGCCAGTTCCAAGGCCTTTGAAAATGCTGACTCATTGGCTGTGGCCACTTCGCTGCTAAGCCAGTTGTACACGGACAAGGGTCGATATGATCGCAACATGGCTATCGTGCAGGGCGCGCTTGAAGCGCACGCTGATAGGGCGATTGCAGGACCGGTTCTGATCACTCTGAACAACACAGTCGTATCTGTGCCGGCGCCTGCCTATGGAAGACGGCCACTGGGTGCATACGTTGATTGACGCACCCTCATGATCGTTTAAGTTCCGAGTTCCGGCCGATCCCGAAATTGCTCTAGCGCTTCGGGATTGGCCAAGGCATCGGTGTTTTTCACCTTCTCACCCTGCACCACGTTGCGTACCGCCAGCTCCACGATTTTGCCGCTGATGGTCCGTGGAATGTCGGTCACCGCGACAATTTTCGCTGGCACATGCCGGGGTGTGGTGCTGGCGCGTATGACCTGGCGGATTTGTTGCTGCAAGGCGTCGTCCAGTTCAACACCGTCCTGCAACCGGACAAACAGCACGACCCGAACGTCATCCTGCCATTGCTGACCAATGGCCACGCTGTCCAGCACCTGCGGGACTTTTTCCACTTGACGGTAGATTTCCGCCGTGCCGATACGCACGCCTCCAGGGTTGAGCACCGCGTCCGAGCGGCCATGGATCATCATCGCGCCGTGGGGCAATTGCTCGGCGTAATCGCCCTGGGCCCAGACGCCCGGGAACTGGCTGAAATACGATGCTCGCAGCTGTTTCTGCTGCGGGTCGTTCCAAAAACCGATGGGCATCGCCGGAAAGTGCCGGGTGCACACCAATTCACCTTTTTCGCCGATCACAGGCCTGCCTTCGTCGTTCCACACTTCGACTGCCATGCCCAGGCTCTTGCCCTGCATCTCGCCTCGGCGCACCGCTTGAAACGGATTGCCGTTCACAAAGCACGAAACGATGTCAGTGCCACCGGACATTGAGGTCAGACACACGTCGGGTTTCAGGTCGCGGTACACATAGTCATAACTCTGGGGCGACAGTGCGGAACCGGTGCAGAGCAGGGTTTTCAGGCTGCTCAGGTCATGGCTTTCCCGCGGTTTCACGCCGTTGCTTTCCAGCGTGGCGAGATATTTGGGGCTGGTGCCGCAGACGCTGATGCGTTCGTCGTCGATCAGGTCGATCAGGCGCTGCGGATCAGGATGGAACGGCGAGCCGTCGTATAGCACCACGGCACTGCCCACGGCGAGGGCCGAGACCAGCCAGTTCCACATCATCCAGCCGCACGTCGTGTAGTAGAACAACCGGTCGCCGGCGCCGAGATCGCAATGCAAGCCGTGCTCTTTGACGTGCTGCAGCAACACGCCGCCGGTGCTGTGGATGATGCATTTCGGCACGCCGGTGGTGCCGCTGGAATAAAGGATGTAAAGCGGATGCGCGAAGGGCACGGGGACGAAATCCGGCTCGCCGCCGACGGCGTAGAAATCCTCCCACAACGTCACGTTGGCGCGGGTATGGAAGTCCACGATGTGCGCTTGTGGCCGTGCATAAGGCACCACGATCAACTGCTGCAACGACGGCAGGCGTTGCAGGATTTCGTTGATCTTGCCGGTCTGGTCGATGTCCTTGCCGGCGTAACGGTAGCCAGCGCAGGTGATCAGTACTTTCGGTTCGATCTGGCCGAAGCGGTCGATCACGCCTTGAGTGCCAAAATCCGGCGACGAGCAGGACCAGATCGCTCCCAGGCTGGTGGTGCCGAGCATAGCCACCAGCGTTTGCCAGGTGTTGGGCATGCATGCCGCGACACGGTCGCCGAGGCCGACACCCGCGGCGATCAAACTGTGTTGGAACCCGGCCACATGCTCGGCCAGCTCAGCCCAGGTCAGGTGTTCGCGCTGGCCATTTTCGCCAATCGCAATCACCGCGATGGCATCGTCGCGACGGCGCAGCAGGTGTTCGGCAAAATTCAGGGTGGCGCCGGGGAACCACTGGGCGCTGGGCATTTGCGCGCCCTCGACCAGTACCGCGTCGGGTTGATCGTGAAAGCGGATGTCGAAAAAATCGACGATGGCCTGCCAGAAGTCTTCACGCTGATCGATGGACCATTGGTGCAGGGCCGGGTAGTCATCGACGTGGAGGTGGTGGCGCTGACTGATGGAGCGCCGAAAGGCCTCCATGCGCGACTTGCCGATGCGCTCGGCGTTGGGTTGCCAGAGGATCTCGGACATGGCTTGGCCTCTCTCGTTCCCACGCTCCGCGTGGGGATGCCTCAGCGGACGCTCCGCGTTTGGCTCTTGGGACGCAGAGCGTCCCGGGCTGCATTCCCACGCAGAGCGTGGGAACGATCAATCGCGGGCAAGCCACGCTCCCACAGGAGAACGCGATCTAATGTGGGAGCGTGGCTTGCCCGCGAAGAACGATAACGCGGTCTGTTGACTGATTACTTACTGCGCCAACCACCCACCATCAATATTCCACGCCGCGCCACGCACCTGGCTACCGGCTTCGCTGCACAAGAACAACACCAGTTCACCCAGCTGTGGCGGGGTGACGAACTCCAGTGATGGCTGCTTTTCTGCGAGCAAATCATGCTGCGCCTGTTGCGGCTCGATCCCGGTCGCGGCGCGGTCATCGATCTGCTTCTGCACCAACGGCGTCAGCACCCAGCCCGGGCAGATTGCGTTGCAAGTCACGTGCGTGGTTGCAGTCTCCAGGCCCACCACTTTGGTCAAGCCGATCACCCCATGCTTGGCCGCCACGTAAGCAGCCTTGCCCACCGAACCCACCTGACCATGCACCGAGGCGATGTTGATGATCCGCCCCCAATTCTTGGCCCGCATGCGCGGCAGGCACAAGCGGGTGCTGTGGAACACCGACGACAGGTTGATCGCGATAATCGAGTCCCAGCGCTCTATCGGAAAGTCTTCCACCGACGCCACGTGCTGGATGCCAGCGTTGTTGACCAGAATGTCGATGCCGCCGAACTCACGCTCGGCGTAGTCGATCATCTCGGCAATTTGTGCCGGGTCGCTGACGTCGGCCGGGTGATGACCGACCTTGCCGCCGAACTGCTGGACCTCGGCAATCACCTTGGAGGCATCACCGAAACCATTGAGCACAACGTTCGCGCCGGCCTTGGCCAGGCTGAGCGCAATACCCAGGCCGATGCCGCTGGTGGAGCCGGTGACCAGTGCGGTCTTGCCTGTAAGAGTCGTCATGATTACCTCACACAATGCCAGTGGCGTAGAAAATGCCGATGACCACGAAGACCGCCAGGGTCTTGATCAGCGTAATACAGAAAATGTCTTTGTAGGCTTCGCGGTGCGTCAGGCCGGTGACCGCCAGCAGGGTAATCACCGCGCCGTTGTGCGGCAGGGTGTCCATGCCGCCACTGGCCATCGCGGCCACGCGGTGCAGCACTTCCAGCGGAATATTGGCCGCATGGGCCGCCGCGATGAATTGATTGGCCATCGCCGCCAGGGCGATGCTCATGCCGCCCGAGGCAGAACCGGTGATGCCGGCGAGCACGGTCACGGTAATGGCTTCGTTGACCAGCGGGTTCGGAATGCTCTTGAGCCAGTCAGCCAGCACCAGGAAGCCAGGCAACGAGGCGATCACCGCCCCAAAGCCGTATTCCGACGCCGTGTTCATTGCCGCCAACAACGAGCCGCCGACTGCACTTCGACTGCCTTCGGCCAACTTGCCGCGAATCGCCTGAAAACCGAACACCAGCACCATGACGATGCCCACCAGCAACGCGGCTTGAACCGCCCAGATCGCCGTCAGCTTGGCGATTTCAGTGGTCACCGGCGCGGCCATGCCCGGTAGCTGGAGGGTGTGGGTCTTGCCGTACCACTGTGGAATCCACTGGGTAAACAACAGATTCGAGATGCCCACGGCCAACAGCGGCGACAGGGCGATCCACGGGTTCGGCAGTTTGATATCGAGTGCCGTTTCCGGCTCGTTGCGCAATTCAGTGCCATAGCCTTCGCCGGAGCGCTGAGCCTTATTGCGCTGGCGCTGAAGAAACAGCATGCCGGCGCAGAACACGAAGATCGCGCCGATCAAACCCAGCCACGGCGCCGCCCAGGCGGTGGTGTTGAAGAAGGTGCTGGGGATGATGTTCTGGATTTGCGGGGTGCCGGGCAGGGCGTCCATGGTGAACGAGAACGCACCGAGGGCGATGGTCGCGGGGATCAAACGCTTGGGGATGTTGCTTTGGCGGAACATTTCAGCGGCAAACGGATAGACCGCGAACACCACCACAAACAGCGACACGCCGCCGTACGTGAGCAGGGCGCAGACCAGCACAATCACCAACATCGCCTGACGCGTGCCGAGCAGGCGAATGGCGGCGGCGACGATGGAGCGGGAGAAGCCGGACAACTCGATCAGTTTGCCGAACACCGCGCCGAGCAGGAACACCGGGAAATACAGTTTGATGAACCCGACCATTTTCTCCATGAACACCCCGGTGAAGACTGGGGCAACAGCGGAAGGGTCGGTGAACAGAACGGCGCCGAGGGCGGCAATCGGGGCGAAAAGGATAACGCTGTAGCCGCGGTAAGCAGCCACCATCAGCAGCGTGAGGGCTGCCAAGGCAATGATCACACTCATGGTGTGTCTCCTGGATTGTTATTTTTGTAGGGTAGGTCTTTTGTGGGAGAGGGCTTTAGCGAGATTCGTGCCATACACTTAGGTCATTGAAATATAAGGATATTTGTTTCGTTTTTGATGGGCTTTCGAGATGGTTGTCTCTCATTTGAGACTTGTTTGGCAGTGATGGCCTCATCGCGGGCAAGCCCGCTCCCACAGTTTGACGGCGTTCTCCTGAAAAATAGCTGACCCTGTGGGAGCGGGCTTGC
>Ga0163161_10000853_pt1 | contig 23771 bp, 23 predicted proteins | sample S45metaG_FD_129847 | JGI IMG/M metagenome (GOLD analysis project Ga0163161, IMG submission 129847) | Switchgrass rhizosphere microbial communities from Kellogg Biological Station, Michigan, USA - S4-5 metaG | ecosystem: Host-associated > Plants > Roots > Rhizosphere > Soil | place: USA... | reverse complement strand
TTAAAAACGTTTCTAATGGCATTCTCAGGAACCATCTCATCATCAGGGCGCAATTGATTACGTGCCAAACAGTCTTCCAGCGAAGTAGTGAACCAAGTAGCTACCACATCTACCCCATGCTTCCTGGCAGCCTGTATAAGCGATTCACGCTCGGCTTGGGAGTCACTAGCAGAGCCTCTGATAGGGCAAGGTGAGCTCTCTGCCAAGCCAGTCTATTTAGCTCAGCATTAATAATGCGGCCATTCTCCGTCTGTAGGAAGTGATCAGGATTGATGTGCATGAAGACGGCCTGCCAGGAAAAGCGTGAATGTAGCATTTGAAAGCAGGGCTGGCCGGAAACTGTTTTTTACGCAGGAGTTCGGAAAGGTTAGCCCTAAACCGTGAAAATCTACGGCTTACACAACAGCATCGAAGGTGTGTTAGCCAGACGCTTACGCAGCACCCACCGACAAAATAGTTGCTCTGAATGTGGCACCACGTCAGACTCAAAAGTCGACGACATCCGGGGAAAAGTGCTGCTCAAAGCCCAATAATAAAGCAGCTGTGCCTACCTTTTGCCCCGTCGACTTTTGCAGCATCAAAAATTCTGCCTTTATCACCCCCCCCCTGCGGACACGGAATATGGATAATCTGAGCGGGTTGATTGCTTTTGTGCGGGCAGCAGAAAATCAAAGTTTTACCCTTGCGGGCAGAGCGCTGGGTATCTCGTCTTCTGCCGTAGGGAAAAGTGTCAGCCGCCTTGAAGAGCGGATTGGCGTGCGCCTTTTCCATCGTAGTACCCGGCAAATCAGCCTGACCAGCGAAGGCTTGGACTTTTTTGGTCGTTGCCGCACTTTGCTGCAGCAATTACAGGATGCTGAGGCCGCGCTTTCCCACTCCAAGACCCGCCCTCGAGGGCGTCTGCGAATCAGTTTGCCAGCGGTGGGCTATCGGCTGATCTCGGGTATGTTGCGCGAGTTTTATCAGCGCTATCCGGAAATCGAACTGGACCTGGATTTCAGCGACCGGCTGGTCGATGTGGTCGATGAAGCCTTTGATGCGGTGATCCGAAGCGGCGAGCTGCCCGATTCCAGCCTTGCAGCAAAAAGAATCTGCACGTTCCGGTTCGTCTTGTGTGCAGCGCCCGATTATTTTCAGCGCTACGGCATGGCAAAGAGCATCGAGGACTTGCAGCATTACAAAGGCATCGCCTATAAATTCCCTTCGAATGGAAAACTCCAGCCCTGGTGGCTGAAGGTCAATGGCGATACCGTCAAGATCAGCCTGGAAACCACCATGGTCATGAACAGCGTGGAAGCGGTCCTCGCTGCGTGTCGCAATGGCCTGGGCCTCGCCTACCTGCCTGACTTCGTCATTCAGGAATACCTGGCCAGCCAGGAATTGATCAGGGTGCTGCCGGAATTGAGCCTGGAGGGTGATTTCTGGATTGTCTGGTCACCTAGCCGCTTGCTGTCACCCAAGACCCGCGCATTCATTGATTTTCTAGGTGAAGCGCAACTGATGAGCAGCCCTGAAGGCGGTTGATGGCGCCTTCAGGGCACGCCACTTCTCAGTCAATCAACAGCTTTTTGAACCGCGTCGAATATTGGATCGCCTCTACCGATTTCAAGCGTACCGGCACCTTATAGGCATCCATCAGTCGCCGGGCAAATTGCCGGATATCGCGCAGCACGGTCGCCGTTGCGTCGCCATAGTCGCTATCGAGGACGATGTGCGCAGCAACGAATTGCCCGGTCAAGGCATTGGCCTCGCCGTACGCCTTGCAGTCACGTACCTGCGGATGGCGTAGCAGCACGGATTCCACTTCTGCGGGGTAAACCTTCTCGCCACCGACGTTAATGATCTCTTTGCTGCGGCCGAGGATCTTCAGGTAGCCATCGGCATTGACCTCCACCAGGTCGCCGGTCTTGAACCAGCCATCCTCGGTGAAGCTGTCCATCGAGTGGTTCAGGTAGCCCATGACTTGCGTCGCACTGCGCAGCCATAGCTCGCCGTCGACGACTTTGTGTTCACTGGAGCCTTCCTGAAAGCGCATATACAGGCTATCGGACGACAACGAACTGGTGTTGATGATACCCGTCTCGCTGGTGCCGAAGGTCTGCAAAAACTTCACCCTTGGCAGGTGCTCGCGAAGTTTGAGCAACAAACTCTCCGGCATCGGCTCCGTGCCATAGGTGATCATGCGCAGGCTACTAAGGTTGCGGGTATCGAATACCTGGTTGATCAACATCAGGTTCAGGAATGTCGGCGAGGTCGGAAGCACGGTAATGCGATGTTTTTCAATCAGCCGGGCAACGGTGTCTGGGGTTTTGCTGGCGGCAATCGTTGCCGTTCCGCCAATAGACAATATGTTCAACAGCGTATTGATGCCGCCGATATGGTCAAACAGCAAAAACAGAAAGATATCGAGGCGTCGAGAGCGTTTTTCAGAAAACTCGCCCACCAGTCGATCAAGGTCATGCAGCATCGCCTTGGGTGTGCCGGTGGTGCCACTGCTGAACAGAATCAGGCCGGCGTGCCCCTGCTTTTTAAGCTCGCCGATCATCGGGTTTTCCGGCGCTTGAGTAAGCATGCATGGGCGAATCTGGCGGGTCTGGATATCGATCACAAACTCAGGGTTTGCGGCTGCCTGCTTGTTTTGAATTTCCGCCGGGTTTTCAGCAGTGTTGAGCGCAATGATGTGGCCGTTCTGGTACAGCGCCAGAAAGAGCGCGATACCCGCGAACGAAAAATCGCCGCTCATGAACACGACCGCTTGCCTGGACACACCATTGGCGGCCAGCCAATCCAGTTGGGCACTGATCTCTTCGCTCAGTTGGGCGTAGGTGTAGGACTGTTCAGGGTCATTCAGAACGATCTGGTTCGAAAACTGCGCAAATCCGTTTATCAGCGGTTTAAAGATCATGGCTTATCCCTTATTGAAAAAGCATCAAAAACGCACGGGCAGTTCGTCGGGACGGCGTAATACCGTGCCGTTGATCCAGCGGATCGACGCCGGGTCACAGGCCAGTTCCAGGTTGGGTAATGCCTGTACCAGGGTGGACAGCACAGTGGCGATTTCCAGGCGTGCCAGCGCCGGCCCCATGCAGCTGTGGATGCCGTGGCCGAACTGCATGTGCGCGACCTTATTCTGGCGCTCGGGGTTGATCAGCAGCGGCGCGTTGAACACGCTGGGGTCGCGATTGGCGAGGAATACGTTGGCGTACACCGTAGTGTTCGCCGCGATCACACCGCGGCTGGTGTGCAGCGCTTGGGTGGTCATGCGGGGGAACGCTGATAACTTGCCGATGGGGATCAGCCGAATGAGTTCTTCGATCAACTGCGGCGCTTGATCGGGCTTCTCTCGTACGTACTGCCACAGCGATGGCGCGCACAGCAACGTATAGAGACTCTTGGTCATGACGCTTAGAGCGTTATGGTCGCCCCCCAGCAGAATTCCCAACAGAACCCCTACAAACTCCCGATCGCTCAGTGGGTCTTCCAGGGTGTGGCGCTGGTCGACATATTGACGAATGAAGCCGTCCGGATGCGCCTGCCTGCGGCCCTGCACGAAGTCCATCATGTAATCGAAGCTGGCGTTGACCGCCGTTTCGATACCGACGATGTCATCCGGCGGTGCTGATTGGATCATTTGGCTCCAGGGCCGGAACAACTGCCGGTCTTCTTCGGGGATGCCGAGAATGTGACACACCGTCGAGGAAGTCAGGCGCTCCAGCACCGAGGCAAACAAGTCCGGCGGCGTTACACCGCTGCGCATCTGCTCGATGCTGTCGGCGGTCATAGTGGTCACGTGTTGGCGCACGCTTTCCAGGCCACGCTTGCTGAACGCACGCGCGACGGTCGCGCGCGAACGCATGTGCGCCGGGTTGTCCAGATTGAGCAACAGCTCCGGCTGCGTCGGGCCGGGGAGAAAGGTCGGGCCGTTTTCGACGTTACATAGGGTGCGACTGATGCTCGGGTCGGCCAGAAACGCCTTGCAATCGGCGTATCCGGTCAGATGGGTGGCGACGTGGCCGCTGGGCAACCTGATTTGCGGCAATTGATCCTGCCAGCCCACGGTTTGGTAATAGGGCGCGGCGTCGAGGTTGGGGATATCCAACACGCTGGGATGGACACGCATGTTCATCGGGCACCTGCCAGTGCACGGGGTTGCTCCGTGCCGATGAGTGCCCGCACAGCCTGCTGCGTCTCAAGGCTGTCGACAAATAAAATGGCGTGCCAACCGGCGGCTCGCGCGGCGTCGCAGTTTTCTTCGACATCGTCGATCAGTACGCAGGCGTCAGCGGGTACGCCGATCTGCTCGGCCGCCAGCGCGAAGATCTTCGGGTCAGGCTTGCGCAGTTTTACCTTGCAGGAATCGACGATGCTGTCAGCCACATCATCCAGGCCCACCATACGCCGCCAAGGCGTTTCCCACTCCACGACGTTATTGGTGAGGATGCACGCCTTCAGGCCGGCCGCTTTGACCTCATGAAACAGCTCGAACATGTGCTGGTTGACGTTGTGCGGGGAAAACCACTGCTCACCGTGGTTATCAAAATCGCAACGACTCAGGTCAATGCCCGGATACAGCTCGGACAATGCCTTGCTCATGCCCTGTCCCCATTCGACCTGAGTCATCATTGCCAACTCGATGGGCGCCTGGAATTGCACGTTCAGGGGCTTGGCCACGGCATGCATGGCGGCCTCCATCTGGCTGCGGCTGATGCCAGTATTTTGCTGGTAGACGCGGTACAGCTCATCTATGGAGGGCGACAGCACGCCGCCGAAGTCGAACCAGATTGCTTGGATTGTCATGGTCATCTTTCCTTGAAAGTAAGGTCAGTTAGGGAGGGCAGGTACTTCTACGGGCGCAATGATGTGGGCATCGCGCAGCGATAAATGGGCAATGCCGATCGACAACCCGACGCCAAAACCACAGGCAATCAGGTTGTCCTGGCGCACGTCTTCACTGCCGTGGCGCTTGCAGATCATCAGCGGTATCGACGAAGGGCCGGTGTTGCCCACGTCTGCCACTTCAATGGGGACTTTGGCCTGCGCAACACCGAGCTTTTTGGCCAGGTAATCGAGCATGAATTTGTTGGCCTGGTGCAGCAGATAAAACGGCACACGCTCAGGGTCGATGCCCTGGTCGCGAATGAAGGCGTTGATCGCCGCCGGTACCTTTTCCAGGGCAAAGTTCATCACTTGGCCGCCGTCCATATGCAGCCCACTGGCCTGTACCCGGCTGGTCACGCTGGACGTGTAATCCAGAGCAGTGTTGAGGTACTGCGCACCGGCGCCATCGGTATTGAACGCAAACCCGAGCGCCTGCTCACCGCTTTCCAGCAGCGTGCAGGTCGCGGCATCACCAAAGACCAACCGCACATGCCGGTCTTCAGGGTTGAGCAATTTGCTGATCACATCGCCGGTACACACCATGACTCGGCGGCAGCCGCCGGCCTTGATCAGCATGGCCGCTTGAAACAGGCCATAGACGTAGCCGGAACAGCCAAAATTGAGGTCGAAGGCTGCAAGCGCTTTCTTCAACCCCAAGCGATCAGCCAGGAGTGCACTACTGGCGGGCATCAGGCTGTCGGGCGTTTGAGTGACAAGCACCAGGCCATCGATGCTGGCGGGGTCGATATCCGCCGTGTCGAACAAGGTCCGGGCAGCAGCGGCGCACAGATCCACGGTCGACAACCGATTGGCCACCCGCACCTGATGGATTCCGGTGCTTTTGGCGATCCGCTGAACCTCTTTTTCGCCGAACAACGTGGCGAAATCGGCCAGGGTCATCACGTCCTGAGGGATGGCCGCCGACAGTGCGCGGATCGACACCCCGTCGATAGACAGGCTCATGAGGGTTCACTGATGCGAGCGCCAACCGCATCGGCCTGGATGGCGTCGAACAGCTCACCCATGGTTTCAACCTCATCGAGCACGGCAGGGCTCAAAGCGAAACCGAACTGGTCATTCAATACACCCAGCAGCGTGACCTTGGTCAATGAATCCCAATTGCTCAGCGGCTGCAGCAATACATCGGCTTGCAGTTCCGATTCGCGCAGTTCCAGAAGTTCTGCCAGTTCTTTCTTGATCGCGTCCAGGTTCATGGTGAGGTCCTTTTGCAAGAGCACGTGAGTTAGAGGCCGCCGAGGTACACGACTTGGCCAGTAATGAAATTGCTACGCGGCGACAGGAAAAAGTCCGCCACGTTGGTCACATCGTCGAAAGTGCCAAAGCGCTTGAGCGACTGTTGTGCCAGCAGGTCTTTCATTTTTTGTGCGGGTATGACCCGCGTCAGATCCGTATCGATTGGTGTCGGGCCTACGGCATTGACGGTGATGCCAAAGCTGGCGAGCTCCTTGGCCATCACGCAGGTCAGGGTTTCCACGGCGGCTTTGGACGCTGCGTACAGCGCTTCGCCTTCCAGCTTTAATGGCTTGGCCACCGTGGAAAAATTCACAATGCGTCCCTGCCGTCCGGCACGCATGAGCTTTGCCGCCTCCCGGCTGAGCAGGAAAGTGCCCAGCACGTTGGTTTGCATGATGTTTTGCGCGGTTTTGTAGGGCGTCAGCAACGAGTGATTCATGCTGGCGATCCCGGCATTGTTGATCAGGTGATCAAGCCGACCGCAGGTGCCGCGCACATGCCTCATCAGTTCGCTGATGGCCTGTTCATCGGCTACATCGGCGATAAAGTGGTGATAGGCCGGATGGCTCAGATCGCTGGATGAACGGCTACAGCCGATCACCCGATGCCCTTGCGCAAGGTAATGTTCGGCAAGATGCCTGCCGATCCCCTTGCGCGTTCCCGTAATCAGCGTGACAGGCGTGTTATCGGGCATGAGACACCTGTGCATTGAGCTCGACAATGTAGTTGGCGAAGGTTTTTACCGACTGAAACGGGCTGCGCTTGGGGGACATGGCACTGTCGTTGACCAGCGTCAGCTTGACCCCCAGTTGCTCCTCGATCATCTGCTCGACGTCAATCACGATGGACACCAGACTCATCGAATCAAGGACACCGCCAACCCCATAGAGGGCAGTGTTTTCGCCTTCTTCCAGGCTGATGGGTTGGGCGAGACTGTGGTTTTCATTTTCAATCGCGCTATAAATGATGCCGAGAACTTGCTCTTTCATAAGGGTTCCTTCCTCTCAAAGTGGATCAGACGAGACGCTTGACGAATTGATGAATAAGTTGCGCTTCCTTGAGTTGAAAGTAGCGCGAGTCAATCACCGACAATTCAAAACCGAGTTCAACCTGGCACTGGCCTTGTTGTTTGAACTCAAGGCGGCAGCCAAACCGAAAATTCGAAGCACCCGAGCGACGTAATTCAAGCGGAATGCAGAGAATTTCCGTGTGTACCGGTAACAGGAAGTCCCTATAGTTGACGTCCATCTTGTGGGTAACAAAGTTGACTTTGCCTTTCGCTTGAGGCGCGACGTAATAAGCTTCCGCAACCGCGATGGTCATCTGGCGCGCCGCCTCAATAACCATCATGCCCGACACATGCTGGCCAGTTAGGTGATCGCTTAGTTCGGCATTGGCATCATCTATCATCAGCGAGGCCGAGTAAGTACCGTTGCCATTTTCGCCAGGCGCAGAGATGGCAATATTATGACTTTTCAACTTATGGGTGACGGTTGAAGAAGCACGCGTCCGGCGGTCTTCCGGCAGGATATTCAAGGCCGGCGACAGCACCTTCTTGAATCCATATAACGTGTTAAGTTGCTCATCGGTAACACCCTGGCCGACATGTAAGGTTAGTGATTCATCCCTATCAAGCCGGGTGACCATTTCTTCTGCGGCTGTCACCGAAATAAACATATTATCGCTGCACTGACTTTTGATTCGGTCCCCCACCACAATGTAATGCCTGGGTGGTTCCTGCGGCTGTGCGCTGAGCGAGGAAAGTCCGGCAAACGGGCACGAAGAAACGCTGTTTGAAACACTGAGCTCTTCCATTTCTTTCACCTTATATGCGTGCTGAGATCCAGGTATCGGGATGAAACAGGCCGGCGTGCTATTGAGCCGACAGGCTCCATAATTGTTTTTGTAATGGCAGTGACATGCTGAGTGAGGAAAAAATGATCTCCCTCAAAAAACTCCATACATGCAAAATTTTGGCTATGCTCCTCCCAGGCCATTACGTCCTCAACCGGTGCGAAAGGGTCGTTACTGCCGCCCAGCACCGTCATGGGAACCTCCACCGGGTCACCGGCAACGTGACGATATAAAGCGGCGGCCTGGAAGTCCTTGATAAGAGAGGGCAGCATGCGGTGCTTGGCCGCCGAGTGCTGGAGTACGAAATCCGGAACGGCACCAAACTTGGAAAGTGTTTGAATAAATTCCTCTTCAGAACCGTCAAGCGTCAATTGCGCGCAACTGAAAATGCGCGGAGCACGACAGGCTGCGACTACCAGCTTGCTCAGTCGTGGTCCAAATTCATGTTGGCGACGAGCAACTTCGTAGGCAACAATCGCACCCAGGCTATAACCAAAAAGAATGACCTCACGCGCCGCCAGGCCGTCGATAAGTGCAATGACTTCGTTCACCATGGCCTCGACAGTACCGGGGGCCTGCGTTAGATCTTTTTGATAACGACTTTTATAAGTAACGCCCACGACCGGCATGTGAGCGCTTACCGCACGCCGCAGGGTTTCAAAAGACAAACCACTGCCCCCGGCAAAGGGGACAAACACACACACTTTTTCAGAGTCGATGACAGTCATCGAAGACTCCTTGTTTGAGAGATCAAAAGAAGCCCAGAAACTAACGAACGCCCGGACCTTTCTGCCAAGTTGGAGCCTGCCTGATTTTTCCGAAAAATCTGTTTGCTGCGGGCAATTGTATTTCAGAGTATTTCAAAGCATTTGAGCGTTTTAGGCTCAACTGTCTGAACTATAAGTTCAAGGTCCAACCGTGCTAAATAAATCATTGCGCGCACGCCTCGGCGGGCGGACAGAAATACACATGACTTATTGAGTAAAAGGGAAGGAGCAGGCAGGACGAAACGAGTTGTACTGTGAACAACCAATACAACTAGTCAGTGCAGGAAGGGGATAACAAGTTACGAATGTGGCCGTTCAGTCATTCAATGATTAAACGGTGGCAAGTTGTTTAGGGCGAGGTCTAAGTATCGCCAATAAGGCGACCATTGCTAATACGGCGCACAGCAATCCCAGTAAGGCGCATCCGGTCCACCCGAAACGCTGCCAGAGATACCCTCCCATGGCACTGCCGAAGGCACCGCCACAAAAATTGCAGACCATATACACCGTGTTCAAACGGCTGCGACTGTCCGGGCTGAGGGAGAAAATACGCGTCTGGTTGGCCACCTGCCCCAACTGCAAGGCGAAGCTGAGCAGGTTGGCGCACGCCAGCAACACCAGAAAAGTATTGGCCCAGGCCATCGACAAAGCGAAGCTCAGGCTACAGAGCACAATAGAGGTGATGCTGATAGCGACCGTGCCGAAACGTTCACACAACTTACCGGCTGCGGGCGTCAGCAATGTGGCAAGAGCGCCCCATAAGCTGAACAGCCCGACATCGGCAGCATTCATGCTGTACGGCGACGCCATCAGCTTAAATGCGATGACCGACCAGAACGCACTGAATGCCGCAAACACTGCTGCGCCCAGGGCGCAGGACAAACGCAGCAGCGGCTCATGCCAAAACAGATGCAGCATCGAGCTCAATAATCTGCCGTAGGCAACCGGCACTCCAGGCGCTTGGCGTCGGGGCAGAATGCTCGGCAGTGCCAGCGCACACATAAGCATGGCAGCCGCTGCCACCCAATAGACCGACTGCCAGCCGAGGTGGTCGGCCAACCATCCGGCAATGGCGCGGGACAGCAGGATGCCGGTGACCAGTCCCGTTTGCACCCAGGCAATGACACGACTGCGTTCTCCGGCTGTGGCCAGCCCGGCCAGGTAGGGCAGTAACACCTGCGGAATGCAGGTGCCCATGCAGAGCAAGAAGCTGGCACCTGCCAGCATTGAAAGCTGGGTGGCCTGGCTGGCCAGCAGTAACAGGGCGGCCGTCCACACCAGCAATAAGCGACAGAGCCGCAAGGGCGCCACCCTGTCGCCCAGCGGTACGATCAGCAACATTCCCAGGGCATACCCCATCTGCGATGCCGTAGCGATCCAACTGGTTTGCCCTGCATCCGCGTGTAAGGCACCTGCAAAGACCGGCAGCAGCGCCTGGTTAAAGTAAACATTGGCCACCGACAAGCCGCACAGTAAAGCAATGCCCGCCAGAATCAGCGGCGTAAAGTGTGTATTGGGCGACATCAGGCATGGCTCCAGAGCGGCTCTCAGGTATCGGATGAAAAACGCACGGCATCGGGCGCGGATTCAACACCGGCCTCGCTTTGGCGCCCCAGGAACAGGAAGACCACGGCAGCAGTGAACAGCGTGAACATCGCCAATAGCTGCAACAAGGTGTTGAACCCCGAGGTATAAGCCGAGCGCAGCACCGCTAATGGAATTTGACCGGCGTCGGCGCTCGCGTGTTGGATATCACCCATTACCAGGCGTTGCGCGATACCCGAATAGTCGACAGCAGACAGTTTGACCGCGTCACTGAGACTCAGATGATGCGCCACCAGCGCCGTCAGCACCGCAACCGTAATTGCCAGGGCGACACCTTCGCTGGCCACCCGCGTCGTATTGAAAATACCCGCGGCCATCCCCGCTCGTTCCTTGGGAATAACGCTGATCGACAAACCATCCATCAGGCCCCACGGCAAGCCGGTGCCGATACCGGTCAGCAGCATAGCCGCGATAATCTGCGCATGGGCGCCGACCGGAATCGTACTCAGCCAGTAGAGCCCGGCCGCCGCGATCACAAAGCCGATCGCGCAAAGTATCCCTGCCGACAGCCAGCGCGTCAGCGACGCGGCAGCCATCGGTACAATCAGCATTGGGGCAGACAGTGCCAACATCATCAACCCCGCCTCAAACGCGCTGGCCCCTTCCACACCGATAAACCGAAATGGCAGCAAGACGATCAAGACGATGTAGCAGTAGCAGGTGCCGATCGGCAGGATCTGTACACCGACAAAGCGCGGAAACAGGAACAGACCCAGTTCCAGCATCGGATGTTCCGCCCGATTTTCAACCATGATAAACAGCAGCAAAAACACCGCTGCCCCACCCAGCAACGCATGGATGATCGGCGAGCCCCACCCTTGCTCGGGTGCCAGGATCACCGCCGTGGTAAACAGGATCAGCAGGCCGGAAAACGTCAGCAAGCCGGGTGTATCCAGACGTCGTGCCTGCGGGTCGCGGCTTTCGCGCATTTTCGGCAGAGCAAAGATCAAGGAAAGGATGGCGATCAGGGCGGTGCAAAGGAAAATGGAGCGCCAGCCCATCAACTCGATCAATAACCCCGATAACAACGGACCGAAGGCCAGGCCAACCCCGAACGTGGTGCCCAAAAGGCTAAAAGCACGCGTGCGGTCATGCCCATCAAACTCCTGCGCCAGGGCCGCCGAACCACTGGCCAGGGCCGCGGCCGCAGCAATGCCCTGCACACCACGCAACAGGTCCAGCCAGATAATATCGGGGACCACCGCCAACAGGGTCGACACCAGTGCAAACAACGCCATCCCGCACATGAACAGACGCTTGCGTCCGTAGAGGTCAGCAAGCGTTCCCGCCGCCATCAAAAGGCTGCCGAAGCTCAGCATAAAAGCGTTAGTGATCCAGGCCAGTTCCGTGGGATGAGCAGCGAAGGTTTGGCCAATGAACGGCGTGGCCACTGCTCCGCCGGTAAAACTCATAGGCAACACCAAGGCTGCCAGGCAAATGGCAGCCAGGATGGAGTACCGGCCATGAGCCGGAAGCGGTTGGGTCGTTGCGTTCATTAGGTCATTCCCTGCATGTGTATGAAGTATCCGTGCCGGCCCGGCCGAGGCGCGCGAACGTTCACATACTCTAGTTAGGATACAATCGAAGATAAATGGGGTTTTATTCCACTTATAGTGAACCAAAAGGATGTAATAGATTTGTGGACAGTCTCAGTGGTGTGATCTCATTCGTAAAAACCGCCGAGGCGCTCAGTTTCATCAGCGCCTCCAGGACGTTGGGTATTTCTGCCTCGGCGGTGGGCAAAAACGTTGCCAAGCTCGAAGCTTCGCTGAATGTGCGGTTATTGCACCGCAGCACCCGCAAAGTCAGCCTGACCGCAGAGGGCCAGCTGTTTTATGAGCGCTGCCGAAAGGTCCTCGACGATCTTGAAGATGCCCGTGCAATGCTTTCCCATGCCACACAGCAACCCCGTGGAAAGTTACGCGTCAGCTTGCCTACCATCGGATATCGCTTTCTGTTGCCCCATATGGCGCGGTTCCGCAAAGCCTACCCGGAGATCGAACTGGAACTGGATTTCAACGACCAGTTGGTGGATGTGATCGATGAAGGCTTTGACGTGGTGATTCGCAGCGGCGGCCAGGTCGACTCCAAGCTGATGGCTCGAAAGTTGGGGCCTTTCAAGTTTGTCCTGTGCGCATCGCCCGACTATCTGCAGCGTAAGGGGCGCCCCGTCACGCTTATTGATCTTGAGCATCACGAGTGCCTGCGTTACCGATTCGTCACGACGGGTAAAATCATGGACTGGAGTATGTCTTCGGCGCCCCAGTTCACGCAGCTGCGCCTGCCCACCGCACTGACCTTGAACAACATGGAGGCCATGCTGATGGCTGTGGTGGATGGGCACGGCATCGCATTTGTCCCGGATTTCCTCGCGCGCGAAGCCATCGCCCAGGGGCGCCTGGAAACCGTGCTCGAGGGTTACAGTGAAGATCAGGGGCAGTTCTGGGCGCTGTGGCCGTCCAGTCGCCATCTTTCACCGAAAATTCGCGTATTCGTAGACTTTGCCGCCGAGCATCTATTTGCAACTCCCGGGGTAGACAATCCGGGAGCAACGCGTTCATGAAGCATTGTCGCCACCGTGCCGCCTAGATCTCGGCCTTGTCAGCCCGCAACGATATTGCTAGTGTCGATTCATGACTCATTATTGCCTCACCTCGACAACCCCCACCACGACCGCTGAAAGCGGAGCGTGCGAGGTGTCGTGAGCCAATAACAGACGAACACTTCAAAGGCCCGCCAGCGATGGACAGGGCCTTTTTTATGCCCTTGTGTCGCTGGTTCATACGCAAGGAGATGCACCTATGTACGCCCTGTTGATACTCGATATCCAAGTCGGACTCATCCACGGCCCGGAAAAACCATGGCGTTGCGACGAACTGTTGGAAACCCTGAATAGCCTGATGAACAAGGCACGCAGCGCAGGGGCACCGATTTTTATCGCACGCCACATCGGCCCCGCTGGCTCGCCAATCGAACAAGGCAGCCCGCTTACATTGGTTGCACAGGAACTGCAGTTGCTGGGTGGCGAAGTGGTGTTCGAAAAACGGCGGCCTAATGCGTTTGCGATGACCGACCTGGCTGACAATTTGCACGCCTGCGGCGCCACCGGCGTGGTAGTTACGGGGATGAAAACGCAATACTGCGTCGACAGCACCTGCCGTGCCGCGCGTGATCTTGGGTTCGATGCGGTGCTTATCGCCGACGGTCATACCTGTTCTGACACGCCCTTGATGAAAGCAGAGGCGATCGTGGCTCATCACAATGCCACGCTCAATGGGCCGTTCTGCCAGTTGGTGCGGGCTGAGGAGTGGAGCTTTTAGCAGCGTTTTCCGGCGTGTACTCAGGCATCATCTATGCCTTGTTTCACAAGCCTGAAGGTGAGCTTTGCGCGTGGCAGTTCGAACACTTTACCGCCGTCCAACCAAGGTCGCTCACGAATGGAAGATCCGAGTATTGAGTACACCGACAAGCAACGCTGGTGTGCGCTCACCAAGATAAACACCCTCTCGGCCCTGTCGCAGATCGTGCAGATCGGTACAGTCACTCCGTTGCTGTCGCTTTCGCTTGAGCAGCAAGGGGTCGAACCGGCAAAGATCGGGGTGATTGTCAGCGCCTCGTGGTTGGCGATCTTGCTGCTCTACAAATGGGTTCCGCGTTTGCTGGCCCATCTGGGGCTGGTCAAGACGAATATCCTCAGCGCAACGCTGACGATTGCTGCGCTGATCGGTATGACCCTGACAACCCATTTGGCACTGATTTTTTCGCTGAACTTCGTGCTCGGTATCGGCTTGATCCTGCGCTGGATCGCCTGCGATACGTGGATTGTCGCGGTTGCCTCGAAAGACGAGCGCGGTCGGGCGATCGGCGTACATGAGACCTTGATGGGCCTGGGTATTGCTGTCGGCCCGCTGCTGTTGGTTGTATTCGGCGTCGGGAGCGCCGCGCCTTACTACGCCTGTGCCGTGATCGTGGTGTTGTCCGGCGCGCTGGCCTTAACCCTCAGGGACTACGATACGCGACCGCAAACCCCGGCAGAAAAACGCCATGGCAAGTTGTTCAGCATCATTCCAACGGCACTGTGTGGCGCGTTTATCGCAGGCTTTTCGGAAACCTCATCCGTATCGTTCCTTGCGGGCTACAGCCTCTCGGCTGGTTATCTGTTGACCGCCGCCACCCTGCTGATATCGACGTTCGGAATTGGCGGCACCCTCCTGCAACTGCCAATCGGCTGGATGGCCGACCGCAGTTCGTACAAAGTCGGCCAATTAGTCTGCGGCTTGATACTGTTGCTGGGCACCCTGGCCATTCCGTTCAGCCAGCCGCTTCCTTGGCTGGCGACGATTGTCGTATTCCTCTGGGGCGGCGCCATTGGTGGCATGAACACCCTGGCTGTGATCGAGGCGGGAGACCGGGTCGGCGAACAGCAAGTGTCCACCGCCATGACGGCCATTGCGATGTTCTACACCTTGGGCAGCGTATTAGGTCCCATTGCCACGGGCGCCACAGTGTCCTATGTCAGCGAGCACGGATTGATGATCTCGGTGGGGATAGTTGGTGTGCTGTTCATCGCAATGTTGGTTTTGCGCAGAGTCCCCATGCATGAACGTGCAGCACAGGATTGATGAGGGCTTGTGCGTGCACACGACCTGGCCCCTATCACGGGACTTGTCAGCGGCGTCTGTGTTGACGTCTCAGTGAGTTCCCGGATACCGAGTCTCCATCACAATCGACAACGCATCCGGGCGCCAGAATTCCTGGTCGAATTCCACCGGCCGGTTGTCCTCACCGAAATTCAAACGCTCCAGGTACACACTGGTGGAACCCGGCGACAGTTGTAGCAGCTCGGCCTGTTCTTCATTCACTGTGCCGATGTGCATCTCCAGCTCGCAACGCGATTGCACCCGTGCAAAGCGCTCGCGCAGCAGTTGGGTCAGCGAGGTATTGAGGTCGGCTTCCAGCAGGCCTGGGCACCAACTGGCGAGCAGCGCGTTGAACTCCAGCAGCACCGGGCGACGATCGATCCAGCGGCGGCGTTGCAGGAAAAACATCGGTTCGTCCACCGAAGCCAAACCCATGCGCTTGGCCAGCCACGGGCCAGCCGGGCGCAGTTCGGCGTGCAGGCACTCGGTGCGCGGTGTGCGACCCTGGGCAGTGACGTAATCCATAAACCCGCTGATGCGCGTCGGGTCGTAGCGGATGCGCTGCGGGCTGACAAACCAGCCCCGGCGATTTTCTCGATATACCAGGCCCTCGGCCTCCAGTTGCTGCAAAGCCTGGCGCAAGGTCACGCGAGTGCAGCCGAAGCGTTCGATCATGTCTCGTTCAGAGGGGAATTTCTCGTCGGCCTGGGGCCTACCTGCGGCGATGTCGTTGGCGATCTGTTCGCGGATACGCTGGTAGTGTGGGGAAATTGGGTCGAAAGGCATCCTGGGGTTCCGTGTGCAGGCATGACGTGGGGGTGACTCTACCGTTCCTGTTGGCGCAGGTCACCTGGTCCCACGCAGGCTTCAGGCAAAGCGGAACGAAGCGCCATGGGCCGAGCTTGGCAGGCGATCGCTGCCGTCGACGCTGAGGCGCGAGCGCAGTGTGCCGCTTTGCGCGTTGGTGCGGTACAGCCCGCGTTTTTGCAGGGCCGGGATCACCAGTTCGACGAAGTCATTCAACGAACCTGGGCTGATCAGCGGGTTGAGCATGTAGCCGCTGGTACCGGAGATGCGTGCGTGCTCCTCGATCTTTTCTGCGATCTGCTCCGGGGTACCCACCAGGATCAGGTCGCTGCCACGGGTGACATTTGCAAAGCGTTGGCGCACCTCGCCTGCGGTCAATGGTTTGCCGCTGCCGTCGGCTCGCATCACGTAAGAGGTCATACCTTCGGTGTGGGTCGACAGCGCTTCGTTGTCGGCGTAGCGGTTGATGTCGATGCCCGTGTCGCCGGCATAGCTCACCAACTGGGCTTGCAGGTGATAGTTGCTTTGCAGGGTGTCGTATTTTTTCTGTGCCTCGATGGCGGTGGGAGCGGTGACGATACGCAGCACGGTCAGCGACTTCACATCGGCGGCCTGACGTCCACGGGCTTCGGCCTGGCGCCAGATATCTTCAAGGCCCTGGCGGATATCCAGCGGGTTGGACTTGGCGATAAACACCAGTTCCGCGTGCTTGGCCGCGAACTCCCGGCCGCGTGCCGACCAGCCGGCCTGGATCAGCAACGGCGTGCGCTGTGGCGATGGCGAGCTGAGGTGCGGGCCGGCGACGCGGTAATGTTCACCCGCGTGCTGGATCGGGCGCACCCGCGCGCCATTGGCGTAGGTCTGCGAGCGTTTGTCGGCAACCACGGCGTCATCGGCCCAGCTGCCTTCCCAGAGCTTGTAGACCACCTCCAGGAATTCTTCGGCGCGCTCGTAGCGGTCATCGTGCTTGATCATCTGCTCCAGGCCGAAATTGCGCGCGGCGCTGGACAGGTACGAGGTGACGATGTTCCAGCCGATGCGCCCGTCGGACAAATGATCCAGCGTACTGAAGCGTCGGGCATGGGTGAACGGGTGCTCGTAGCTGGTGGTGACGGTGACGCCAAACGCGAGTTTTTCGGTGAGGGCCACCAGCGCCGGAATGATCGTCAGCGGGTCGTTGGCGGGGGCTTCGACGGCCCATTTCAATGCCATCGCTTCAGAGCCGCCAAATACGTCGTAAAAGCCCAGCACATCGCCGAAGAACATCAAGTCCAGGTTGGCTTCATCCGCCGTGCGGGCCAGGTTCGACCAGTATTTGAGGGTGTTGATATTCAGCCGTTCATCGGCCGGGTGGGTCCACAGGCTGGGCGCGCCGCCGCAGCCGACACTGGCTTGTTCATAAAGGCCGAATAACAGCGGGGTGGGATCGGACATGGTGCTTCCTGCGGGCAAAAAGGTTGGGGGACACGCGGGGGGCGGGTCTGCTGCCTAAGAACAGCCGGGCGTTTGTTTATATTTAAACGTGATAAACGCTGTGTGTTTAATGATATTAAACGCTGTGAACCGACACTTTGGTTATATGCTCCTGCTGCTGCAGGTCACGTTGCCAGGCACGCAAACCGTAGGCGGCCAGCAGCACAAAACCGGCATACAGCGCAGCGGTCAGTTGCAGGTCCTTGTACAGGAACAAGCCCACGTAGGCCGCGTCCAGCACGATCCACAGCCACCAACTGACCACGTACTTGCGCGCCGCCCATAGACTGGCGACCAGGCTGAAGGCCGTGAGCAGCGAATCCAGCCAGGGCAGGGCGGCGTCGGTGAAGTGGTGCATCACCGCACCCAGGGCCACGGCGCCGATCACGCCCGCGAGCACATGCCGCCACGCTTCCTGAAGCGGCAGGCGTTCCACCCGCACCTTGCCGGCGTTAACGCGACCGGTGCTCCAGCGCCACCATCCATAACCTTGCAGCACGGCAAAGACCAGTTGCAGGAGCATGTCCGAATACAGCTTCACGTCGAAGAAGATCCAGGCATACAACAACACCGCGACCACGCTGACGGGCCAGCACCAGCGCACCCGTTGTGCGGTGAGCCAGACCCCGGCGATGTTGAAGAGTACGGCGACGATTTCGAGTGGCGACATAGGGTTCTCTCAAAAACCAATTTTCCAGGTGCAACGCCTGTTGCTTGAGCTGGCGCTTGCGTTGGTCGGCCAGGGTAACGCTCGGCCTTAAAAATTGACGGTGGCTGACAACCGCGCCGTGCGCGGCGCACCCAGGAACAGGTAGCCGTCGCCTGCGGATTCACCCACATCGCGCCAGTAGCGTTTGTCGAACAGGTTGTCGACAGTCAGGCGCAGCACAGTGGCGTAATCGCCCACCTTGGTGCTGTAGCGACCGCCGACATCGAAAACTGCGTAGTCGTCGACCTTCACCGTGGCTTCGCGGTTGGCGTATTTGCTCGCGCTGTATTGCACCCCGCCGAGCAGCGCCAGCCCGGGGATGCCGGCAATGCTGTAGTCACCGTGGAGGCTGGCACGCAGCTTGGGGACGTTGATCGCCTGGTGACCGTCGTAGTCATCGGTGCCGCTGCCACTGACCCGGGCGCGGATCGCTGCAACGCTGGCCGACACTTGTAGATCGGAGGTCACGTGGCCGTTGGCGGACAATTCGATGCCCACATTTTTCTGCTTGCCTTGCTGCACAAAGGTGGTGGTGCCGTCTTCGTTCGGTCGGTTGTATTGCAAATCCTGGGTGATCTGGAACAGCGCCGCGGTCAGGCTCAGGCGCTGGAAGTCACGCTTGATCCCGACCTCCAGCTGGCGCGAGGTGGTCGGCGGCAGCACCTCGTCGGCGTTGCTGCTGAACCACGCGGCCTCGCCACCCAGGGACAGGCCCTTGCTGTAGCTGGCGTACAACGAGGTGTCCGGGCGCGGTTTATAGATCAGCGCCACCTGGGGCAGGAACACGCTGCGTTGGGTGTGCCGGGTGGTGGCGCCGGCCTGGTTGTAAGTCTCTTCATCGAGGCGTACCTGGCGCCCGCCGAGGATGGTTTGCCACTGCTCGTTGAAGCTGATGCGGTCGCTGGCGAACAGGCCGTACTGGCGGCTGTCGAGGCGCCGGTAGGTGTGGCCAAGCGGGCCGTCGTAGGGTTCCAGTACCGGTGACGGCTGGTAGATATTGCCCTCGCCGATGTACGCGTTGACCGACGTGCGCCGGTCCACCAGGCGACGGAACGCGGTGGTGCCGAAGGTCAGGTCATGCTTGAGGAAACCAGTGTCGAACTGACCATTGAGCGCAGCCTGGGCCTCTTCGTTGCTGCGGGTGTCGTCCGGGCTGCGGTAGTCGGAAATGTCGTAGTCGCCCTCTGCGCTGAAGTGGTTGGGCACGGCGGTGCCCGCGCAACTTGTGGCGCCGTAGCAACCCCAGGCGAAGGTGCTGTAGTCGTCGATCACCACGCGGCTGCGGGAGGCGCTGAAGCTGGCCTTCCAGGCGTCGTTGAAGCGGTATTCGAACAACCCGTCGAGGTTCAGGGAACGGATGCCCACCGGGTTCGACCAGCTCTGGTACGCCAGCAGGTCCTTGGGCGAAACGTGATGCGGCACGTCGGTGCCACCGAGCAATTGATAGCCCGGCACCGAGCGCTGCTCGCGGTCCTGGTACTCGGCGTTGAGTTGCAGCAGGGCGCTGGGGCTGATGTTCCAATCCAGCGCCAACGAGGCGAAGTCGCGCTTGCCGTCGGCGTGCTCGACATAGGAGCGGATGTCTTCGTGGGCCAGGTTGATGCGTACGCCCACTTGCTGTTCAGTGCCGAGCCAGCCGCCGACATCGGTGGCCAGGTAGCGCTCGCCCTGTTCGTTGGTAGACACCGTCACCGAGCGCACATTTTCCGGGCGCTTGCTCACGTAGTTGACCAGCCCACCGGGCTCGGAGACGCCACTTTGCAAACCGGCCAGGCCCTTGAGCACTTCCACTTGCTGCTTGTTCTCCAGCGCGACGTTCTGCTCGCCGGTGATGGTGCGGCCGTTGATTTTGTAGCTGCTGGCCGGGTTGAGGGCGAAGCCACGGATCACGAAATTCTCGTAGTAGCCGACCGGCGCGTAGCTGTCACCCACCGAGGCATCATTCTTCAACACCTCACTGAGCAGGCGCGCTTGCTGGTCTTTCAGGCGGGCTTCGGTGATCACTGCGACGGACGCCGGGGTGTCCAGCAACGGCGCGTTATCGAAGCCGGCCACGGCGGCTTTTTTTGCCTGATAGTCGGTGGTTTCCTGGCCGACGACGGTGACGGTGTCCAGCGTCGCCTCCTGGGCATGGGCCGCCGCAGCGGCAAGGGTGATGCTCAGGGCGAGCAGCGTTTGACGATAAGGTGTAGCCATATAAAGAGCGCTCCAAAGGTCTGCCGGCCATTGCCGTACGCTTTTATCGGGCGCAAAGGGGCCCAGCGCTGCGCAACGGACGGGTTGCCAGTTCGTGATGAAAAAGCCGAATTCGCCGAAAGTGGCGTCAGGCCGGAGCTGCTCCGGTAGTCATTGGTAAACGTGCGTCGGCGGCCCATTCCTGCAAGGAACCGTCGTAGATCGCGATGTCCTGGCGACCCAGCAGGGTCAGGGCCAGCGCGTTGGCAGCCGCGGAGATACCGCCGCCGCAATACAGGATCAGTGGGCCTTCGCTGTGCAGCAGCGTGGGGCCAATCGCCAGGGCCAGGGCATCCTTGGGCAGGTAGCGGCCGTGGGCGTCGAACAGCAGGCGGGCCGGCAGGTTAAGGCTGCCGGGGATATGCCCGCGTCGGGCGTAGCGGGTGGCAGCGGTACCTTCAAAAAGGGCCGCGCCGAGGGCGCAGATCAGTTGTCCCCGTGCGTTGCCAGCGACGATTGCTTCTACGCCGCTGCGGTCAATCCACAGCTCTGGGCGTGGGTTGATTGACCAGGGTTGCACAGGCGTTATCGGCTTGGCAGGGCCGCTGTGTTCTGGCAGACCGGCTTTACGCCAGGCGTTGAAACCGCCATCCAGCACCCTGGCGTCGATACCTGTTCCACGCAGCATCCACCACAATCGTGCGGCCCAGAAGCCGTCGGCGCGGTCATAGATGACCACGGCTTTTCCTTCGCCGGCGCCAAGGTTTGCCAGCGCGTTCACCAGTGCCTCGGGGCTCGGCAAGGCAAAGCTGAAACTGGCCTGGGTGTCCGCCAGTTCAGTCAAGAGGTCGGCATGCCGCGAGCCTGGGATATGTGCCTGCAACCAGCCCTCGTAACCGCGCTCGACGCGGTAATCGCCATCGAACTCGGGTGACGGCAGCACGACGGTGGCATCCAGCACCACGACTCCAGGGTCGTCCAGATGCGCCTGCAGCCATTGGCTATCGACCAGAATACTCATACGGTTTTACGTCGGATATGGCCGAGCAGACGTTGCCCTTGCAGCCCGGCAAACCAGCGCAAATGGCCCAGCAGATACGTGTAGTACGCCACATCTGCACTGGCCGTGGAGCCCACCACATCCTGGTAATACGCCACTTCGGACAGCGCGAAATCTACATGCACCAACGGCAGTAAAGCGCTGAGGGTATGTAAATCCTTCGCGCCCAGTGGGCGCACCTGGTGATAACCGGTAAGCAGGGCATCGACGCTGTCGAGATCGGCGCGAGCCGCACCGCCAGTGTCCAGTTCCAGCCACGGTACGGCGTTGCGTTCGATGGCAGTGGCCAGGTCGAAGAGGGCGAAGGTGCGGTCGGCCAGGCCGAAATCCAGCACGCTCGAAACGCCACCGTCAGCATTCCATAACAGGTTGGAGGCGTGCCAGTCGTTGTGAGTCCACAACGGTGGTTGTTCACGTAGCAACGGGTGCAACGCGTTGTGCCACGGCAACAACAGTTCGCTGAGTTGGGCTCGCCAATCCTTGCCTGCCAGGTAAGGGCTGGCGATGTTGGCGATGGCTTCCAGGGGCGCAGACTGCCCGATCAGTCGTGCGTTGGCCAGAAGCACGTGGGTCTGGCGTTGGGGCGCGTCGTGGTGTTCGGCGGCCTGATGCAAACGGGCCAACGCCTGGCCGGCGGCGAAGGCATGCTGAAGATTCTGGAACGGCGACCACGACAGCGCATCGCGGTACAGGTCCAGGCCCTCGGCGACGTGGTGCACTTCATAGGTCCACTCACCTTGCACCGTGGCCGTCGCGCCATGTCGATTCGGTACTACCGCCGCCACCGGCGCGCCCCGGCGATGCAGGTGGGCGATCAGTTGGTGTTCTTCGTGCAGCCACGCGGCTTGGCGCACCCGTTGGTGATGTCGTTTGACGAACAGCGTCGCGTTACCGGTGGTGATCAATCCGGCGGCGGAAAACGGCCGTGGGCTGTGCCAATGCAGCCTATGCAGCGGACCCAGTTGCGGGTACTCCCGCAGCAGGTGTTCGATGTCGGTTTCGTGCAGGGCCGGCCAGTCGGCGGTAACCGGCTCCAGCCCCAGGCCGTGAGCGGTGCGTTGGGGATTCATGCGCTCACCTCGGGCAGATAAGCGTTGCTGGTTGCGCCTTGCCACACGTGCGGATTGTCGAGCACCGCATGCTCGTGCAGCCACTCGGCGTAGGGAGCCAGCAGCGTCTGGCGTTGCTCGCCCCAGCGGCCTTCATGCAGCCAGGTCGGGGCGATTTTATGCAGCGAGGCACTTAGCAATTCGGCCGGGAAATACGGCGTGGTGTGTTCGTAGGCGGCGAGGGCAATCGACGGATCCTGCGCCACGGCCAGGTAACCTCGGGCGGTGGCCGCGAGGAAGTCACGCACGACTTCAGGTTTGTCGGTCAGGGTGCGTTCATGGGTGCCGAGCAGGTAGCTGTGATAGGCCGGTGCGCCGATGTCGTCCACCCGCAACACCACGCGCCGCGCCGCTTCGATGGGGCTGTGCATCAACGCTTCCCAGGCCCAGTAACCGCCAAAACTGGCGTCGGCGATACCTTCGGCGAGCTGCTCGGGGCGCAGTTCGCGCACACCGCTGTCCACCAGGATCACCGCATCGAAGTCGCCTCCGTCGCGGCTCACCAAGTGGCGCACCATGGCAAGGCCACGTGGTGTCGGGTTGAGGGCCAGGCGCTTGCCGGCCAGGTCTCGCGGGCGACGGATGCCGGAATCGGTGAGGGTCTGGATCGACTCCAGGCCCGCATGGTTGATCGCCGCGATGCCTTGCAACGGTTGGCCCAGGGCACGGCGCACCAGCAGGCGGTTGCTGGGAAATACGCCAAAATCCGCCGCACCGGCCAGCAGGTGCTGCAGGGTGTCGCCACGGTAGGGGTCGTGCACCACCAATTCCACATCCAGGCCCAGCTCTTCATACCAGCCGCGCTCCCGCGCCAGGTACAAACCCGCCGAATTCGGCCAGGGATGGAAGTACTCGAGCATTACCTTTACCGACACCATCGCTTGCCACTCCAGTCCAACGTCTTTTGATGGAAGCGATTTATAAGGGAGTGATCTGGTATATACCAATATCCTTTGTTGCTATGGATATAACCGCACCGCGCGGTCTGAATTCGACGTTCTGGACCCTAGGGCGACAACCGAGGAGCGTCAATCATGTAGCTCAACGTCATCCGACTCAGTGCCCGGATCCCCACCGCCAGGCTCGGGTCATCCACCTGGAAGCCAGGCGAATGGGGAGGGCTCAGGCGCAGTTCATAGCGTTCCGATTGGCGCGTCACGTCGAAGGGCAACAGCGCGCGGCTGATAAATGCACCGTTGGCGCTGACCAGGCGTTTGCTCCGGCTCGCCGACAGCACGACCACGCCTTCGAAAGCCTGATGCTCGAGAAACGCGGCCATCGATATTTTTATAACGATAAATGCATATTTTGTATTTATTGATACCTTTTAGTTATTTTTGATTTCAATAATCAGACGCAGATAGCCGGGGCAAGAAGGCTTAAGTTAATTCCAAAAAGATATTTATTTGTTCTTTTTAAGATCGATTAGCTTTATGTCTC
>Ga0163161_10000852_pt1 | contig 23791 bp, 20 predicted proteins | sample S45metaG_FD_129847 | JGI IMG/M metagenome (GOLD analysis project Ga0163161, IMG submission 129847) | Switchgrass rhizosphere microbial communities from Kellogg Biological Station, Michigan, USA - S4-5 metaG | ecosystem: Host-associated > Plants > Roots > Rhizosphere > Soil | place: USA... | reverse complement strand
GAGCAGGCGCTCCCGGTCGCCGTGGATCACGGCGTTGGCGTGCACCATTTCCGTGTACAGCCGCGCACCCGGGGCCAGCAGCCTGTGGAACACGCGGCAATGGCGGTCCGTCCAATCCATCATCGGCGCAACTGAGAGACGGATGGAAGCGGCGTAGCGCTGTTTTTCCGCCTTATCGACTGATTTATTGGCAGTTTTATCGCTTTGCATTGTCGGTCATTTTAGCGCATTTTCGGGCGTTTTCGAGGCCTAAGTGCTACATTGGATGCTACACAGCGGAGTCCGTAGCACCGATGGGAACGATCACCAGCAGAAGTCGCAAAGACGGGTCCACAGGGTATACAGCCCAGATACGACTCAAGCGCGATGGCCAGCTCGTCCACAGCGAATCCGAAACCTTCAGCACCAAGGCGCTGGCGAAGGAGTGGATCACACGTCGAGAGGCCGGCCTGCAGCTTCAGCGCGCCCGAGGTGAACCGCTGGGCAAGCGAATGACCTGGGGCGAACTGATCGGGTGGTATGAGCTTCGGGAGCGCCAAGGGGAAGAATGGGGGCGATCCAAGAAGGCAGACCTGGCCAGGCTCAAGATGACCAGTTTAAGGGATCGCCGGGCCGACAGCCTGACTCGTCAGGACTTCATTCATTACATAGAAGGACGGCGCGCCGAGGGCGCGGGCCCTGCTACGGCTGCAAACGACCTGATTTGGCTTCGCATGGTGTTCAAGACCGCCACAGCTGTTTTGGGCCTACCTACCCCGCTGCATGCGCTGGATGAGGCGGCGACCTTTCTCCGTGGGGAGCGAATCACGGCGAAATCGCGTCAGCGGCAAAGGCGTCTCACAGAAGAAGAGGAGCGGAGCCTCATTGCCTATTTCAGCCAGCGCGATCAACGTGCGGACATCCCTATGGTCGACGTTATGAAGTTCGCCCTCGCTACGGCTAGACGGCAGGAGGAAATCACCCGACTCCGCTGGGATGATCTGGATCGTAGGCGGGGCATTGCCCTCCTGCGGGACGTGAAACACCCAAGGCTTAAGACCGGAAACCACAAGTCTTTCAAACTCCCCCCCGACGCTTGGGCAATAATTGCACAGAGGGAAGCATCGAGTAGCAGCCCCCTGATCTTTCCCTACAACTCCAAATCAATTGGTGCAGCCTTCACCCGCGCCGTGCACGTCCTAGGGCTTAAAGATCTTCGATTCCATGATTTGCGCCATGAAGCAACATCCCGCTTGTTTGAAAAGGGCTATAGCATTCAAGAGGTCGCCCAGTTCACCCTTCATGAGTCTTGGGCTACCTTAAAGCGGTACACGCATCTGCGGCCCGAGGACGTACCGAACCGCTGACGCTGAAAATCGCTGGATGCGCCGTGGTAGTGCGCTTGGTTCTGCGAGCTGACTTAGTTTCGATAGATCTCCATTACAAACACCGAAACCCGCCCCTCGCGTGCTGCTCGACTCCCATCCAGGAGCATAGCTTCAAGCTCTGAAGCGGTCTTAGGAACAGGGAATCCACGGCCTCGACTTCTGAGCGCCTTGTTCTTTTCAGACTGCTCCCCAAACCAAAGGACGAGATATATCCCTCGCATACCAGCCCGCCAATCGCGCGCGTACATCGCGTCAAGCTGCCTATCGGCCCCAGTCCAAAGGTCGGCATGCCACTGTCCCTTAATCTCGATTGGCAGTCGCAAGTCTCCTACCGCACAAGTTATATCGACCTCTCCATCACCCCCAACGTGACTCTCCGGATCAAGCGCGACTCCATCAACGCCCTGACGGAGCAAACCCAGAAGATGATCACGGCACCTCTCCTCCGGGTGCGGAATTCCTAAGTCGTTGAAGAATCCGCGCCAAGACTCTGCGTCGTCGCTCAAGATCTTTCTCTGGACCTCGTTGAGTTCCTCTAACATGAAAGCCTGAAGATCAACTGCCTCTACAGGCGCGCGATCATTAGAAATCGCCTCAATTCCGGAAACGGTGACAGCAACGTACGACCTTTCCACTCGTGCGCGCGCTTGCTCGGCAGCAACTGCTTTGATCATCTCGGTATAAGCATCGGATGTTCCATCTCTTAGCCGTTGCAATGCCTCAGTCGCCTCAGCCTCCGAATCTGCACCCAATCTCCCAACCAACGCGCGCAAGTACTCACTGGCATCCCACTGGTTCCTGTCACCGACGACGCCTCCCGACGGATAACCGCACTGCGGCCAGATCACGCGAAATCTGGAAAAGATCCATTCAACCTGTGAAGGGGTCAATGGCGCATTTGCACCGTTGCCAAACCGACCGATCGTGCGATCTCTCAGGGCCCAAACCAGCTCGGCATCTACGCCACTTTCGTCCAGCCGACTAGATGTGACCTCGAAGTCCGTGATCAATGCAACAGAGTCCCAAAGTAGCCTGCCCTCAACAGTCTCGCTCGTACGACCGGGATACAAACTGCGAAGGTCTGCGAACCGACCTGACAGAAGCAGCCTATCTACCAACTCCTCCTCCACCTGAATTGGAAGCCCAACAAATCGCCCCAGCCAATCGACAGCAAGGTCCGCAGCCTCATCGGAGCAAACATCATTTCGCATCAGTTCGTAGAGCCCGTGCACATGCGTTCTGAAGGACGCTAACTGAGGCTCAATCAACATTCTCGTAGCCTCTTTCCAGCAGGACCTCGCCCGCAGCTCCGTCTCTAGCAGCTCTTCCATATTGCCGATCCCAGTGCGATCCCCGAGCTTCCTGAAACGCAGTTCAAAGAACCCCGCCATGATGCGATCATTAGACAGATCCGATAATCCAGCACCCTTGCGAAGCCGTTCTGCCAGCGCTGTGACTATGATGTACCCAGCATCCCACTGTTGAGACTCAGCTAGTGCACTGGCTATGTCAGCTGCACTGGGAACTTCCTGCGTTACCAGGAATTCTTCGAAGCCTGCAAGGGCCGCTTCCCCGACATCTTCTCCAACCCAGACTTTGATGCGCTCGTGCGGCTCGATCGATTCACTTATGGAGCTGAAGAGGGCCAAGTAGGCTCTTGCAAGATTGACTACCGCGCCATAGTGGCCCGCAGCGACCCTATCTATATTCTCAAGATACTCTCGACGCCTCTCTGCATCCTGCGACGCTCTACTCTGCTTTCGCTTCTCGTCTCGTTCTTCCTGCTCGACCAGCCACCCAGGCTTTGTAGGAACAGCGAGATCCATGAGCCACCGCCTCGACTCCTCACTATCTCCCACAAAGACTTCTGCGGCCGCGCGGGCATCCGCTCCGACTTCGCCCTCATGACGTACCAACGAAACAGCATCGCGCCATCGCTCGTCGTTCTTATCCGAAGGGTCGAAAGCAGCCAATAGAGACACCACATCATCAGAGGTGACGCACAAACCTGCCGAACGCCGCTGCAATTCAATTGAACGCTGCCAAACGCTTCTATCGTCAGGAAGGTCAACTAGCACAAGCCGCTGTATTGAACGGCGAAGGGCATTGTCTGCACGAAACATGGCATCGAGCCTATCGCGATAGTCATCACGGTATCCCTCACTGGAATCGAATGGCTCAAGCCAAGACCAAATGACCCTGCCATCTAGCTCCCCAGCCTCGACTCCCCGGCATATCAGATGATAGGCGAAATCGGTCAGGCCTTGTTCGCCTTTTCGTTCATGAGGCTCACCAAGCTCTTTAACGGCATGGATCAGCCGGCCAAGAACTCCAGCTATTCGCGAGTCAGGTAGATATCTCTCCAAGCGATACAGGATACCCGCGACGTGCTCTTCACTCGTAAGATGGGCAACAATCATGGTGACTATGATTTCATCATCGAAATGGTCATACCCCACGGAATCGGTAAGTTCGATAGCCAAGCGAATCGATACTGAGTCACCATGATCGAGCAGAACCTTGCCGAGGTTCTGCCAGTCCTCCGCAGGAGAGATTCCTGCCAACGCCTCGGCTGCCGCTCTGCGCACGGACATGTAGGCTCGCTTATCGGTAATAGCTGAACGAAGCTCGCCAACTAGGTTCGCAGCGATCGGCGACCCCTTGATTGACTCGAGGACCATCTGCCTGATGCCGTAGGGCGTGTCCTTCTCCGTTATGAGGCTTCGCACGTCATCGATGAGTTCGAGCTGCACAATCCCTCCTACGGAGTACCTCCCCCAGTCGTGGAATCGAGGGTTCTTGGCCGCCAAGTCCTGCAGCGCTTTGATCAACCATCGCGCCTGCAGTGGGGTTAGGCGATCCGTACCGCCATACTCGATCACACCCATTGGGTCAGCTTCGATTATTGCTTTGGAGAGAGCAGCGTCTCGCGCCAACCACGCGTGGGCCCCTCTAAGACTTGCCGGTACCAGCCCATAACCATGGAACAAAGACAGAAGGCGCCGTCTCTTCCGATCGGTGTTTGCTTGCTTCGAAAGCCACCTCGCAGCCAGGAACTCCCCAATGCTTCTGTGCCAGTAGCTGAACCTGTCACCACCTAATGCCCTGAATAGGCGAGAGTCGAGCATGTCTGCGACTGCCCGAGCGTCTGGCAAACGCTCAATATCTGCCACGCGCAACTCATCAACAAAGGTGTCGCTAGTCGAGATGGCTCCGCTATCGGTCAGGATTAGCGCGGCGAACGCCGCGCCAGCGGAATCCAAACCCGATTCCCCTGACGGTCGTTCGCCCGCTTTTGTTGCCCTGTGCTCCAGTGCCAAAATTTGCGTAGCTCTCTCAAACAGCTCGGCTTTGGTGCCGGGTAACGCTCCTTGGGTCACAACTTTGACGATCATCTCCAAGGTTTGCGGATTGCCAAGCAACCCTCCCAATCCAAGACTCTCGAAGTGCCGGACCACCTCAATTGCTCTCAGTGGTCCGACACTGGTGCCAAGAAGCTGCTCCACCTCCTTCTCGGTGAAAGGCTCCAGATAGAGTTGGATAGGAGCGACAGCGTACTGCTCAGAAATGGCCTCGCTGCTCGTTGCCGCACGCCAGTCGGCTACGCGACACGATAGGATGAATCGCGGATAGCCAAGTTCGCCGAGTTTTCGAAGTACTTGATCAACAGCGTCACCCTCTCTCTGCGCGCCCACCTCATCAAGCGCATCGACAACCAGCGCACCTTCGTCGCCGAGCAACGTCAACGGGTCGATGCGATTGATGAGCTGGCGCGCCGTGCAATACGCGAAGCCCGACTGCTCACCAATCCACTTGAGCAAATGGGTTTTCCCCATGCCAGCTTCACCAAGGATAATCCCTGGTGCGGCAAGGGAGAGCAAGGCACGCTGGTCGGCTTGCAACTTCTCGCCATCCTTTTGGTACCACAGCATCCGGCTGACGGCTTCAATCGGCATGCTTCTAATCTCCATGTGAATTTTCGCTGGCGCAAGCGCCCCTTTGTCCGAGCCGCCGGTCCTGCAAGTCTGCGCCTCAGGCGCTCGGCTGCTAGATGGTAGGACGCGGCTATGTGGGGGTCCAGATGCTTCGATATTTGCGGCGGCCGCAAATTTGGAATTGACCCAGCAAAATCAAAAGAGCCAACAGCGCCCAAGCCGGTGGGATGCATTTGGGATGCAAATAGGCCACGGCGGGATGCAGAAGTTATCCATGTAAATCAAAAGCATACGTACTGAAATGGCTACATAAGCATCCCACCCTTTATGTTCCACTATCATCTGGTGGCTGTTGGTGGCTTCTCCTGAAACGTCGTCCACACGCAGGGGTCTCAAAGCCATCGGCCCGTAGGCCCCACGAGATTTGCCGGGTGGTCTGGCTCTGGTGAAGTGGGAACGAGTTCCGCGACCTTAATCATCTGCTGGGGCCACAGAGCAGCAAGCAGCCCCGCCGCGAGGCTGTTCGCCCGGACCACGCGGCATAGAGCCTCGTTTGCGGCCGCCGCCAGTTTCAGGGGCCTGAAAGAGCGGCTCCACTGTCAGGAGCTGGAAGGCGGCGAGTCCAAATTTGCGGCCGCCGCAAATTTGATGGCCTCAAAGGAGCGGTTCCATTGCCAAGTGCCGGAGGGCGGCGAGACGAAATTTGTGGCCGCCGCAAATTTGAAGCGCTCAAAGGTGCTGTTCCGCCGCGAGGTGCCGGGAGGCAGCGAGACGAAATTTGCGGCCGCCGCAAACTTGAGGCGCTCAAAGGTGCGGCTCCACTGCCAGGTGCCGGAAGGCGGCGAGCCCAAATTTGCGGCCGCCGCAAATTTGAAGCGCTCAAAGGTGCGGTTTTGGTGCCAAGTGCCGGAAGGCGGCGGGTCCAAATTTGCGGCCGCCGCAAATTTGGGCTCAAAGAGGTGGCTCAGCTAATAGGCACCAAGGAGTGGCACTCCAAGAACAGCATGGCCGCAGCTATGATTCGCGCACTAGTAGGCATGGCTAGATTTCGCGCCTCGGCTGATTGGTCATCCATCCATAGGCAGATTGATCCACCCCGGGGTCGCTCTTGCCCATAACGGTCAGTTGCAGAGCTTGATCGAAGTCGGAGTTCTTTCCCCGGCGTTCCTCGACGCCGGCGAGGGTTGATCCTTCGCTTGGCCCCCCCCGGCCTCCTGGATTGACTGGACTCGCGCGCCCCGAGCTGCCGAGTAGCTTCACCGGATTCCAACCACGATTACGGACTCATGCGACATGTCCTGGCGGCCCGCAGTATGCGGGCCGCCAGATGCAATCAATGCCCAATCTTGATCGGCTTCGGCTTGAATCCCGATCGCGTGTCACGGTACTGCGTGGCGTCACGGATCGACTCTTCTCGCGAGTGGGTAGCCTGGGTCTGCGCAGCCATGTATGTGCCCTCAGCTTGCATCTGGGCAACCATAAGCTCGCGCAAGCTCTGCATCTGGTTGACCTGAGCCAATGCGATCTGGTTGGCCGCGTCCAGAGCTTCCTTTTGCCCACTGGTTGACCCTACGGCCTGTTTCAATGCGGACAGCGCCTGCTGCTCATCCCCATACCCGTTTGCCTGAAGGTTCGCGACCTTCAACGCACCAAGCACGCTGTCCCGCGTTGTTGCGTTCCACCTGTCATAGCTCTGACTGAAGTCTTTGTTCGCCTTGTACCCAGGAAACATCGTCTGGAACTGACGAGCGTAGTCCTTCCCGGAAACAGCAAGCGAATTTCCCTCCTGCAGTACGTTAGCCAGGCGAGCGATGGTGTCGCCACCTTCGTTCCATCGTCCTTGCGCCAGTGATCGGGTGTTCTGAGCCTGGTACTTCAGACCCTCCAGCTGCTGCTGGATTTGCTTCGCTTCATTCAGGTTTGACTGCACCGCCCTCAACTGTGTCATGAAATTGGCGACGTAGTTGGTAGGATCAACCACAACCCACTGGGCGGAGGCCGGCGGTACGTGAACAACCGCACTGACGCTGGCTAGAAGCACGGCGACTGTGACTGCAATTTTCTTATCGGCCTTCATGTTTACTTCCCCTTATTCTTCATTGTCGATTCGGATAGAAATGGCGCTGCTGGGCGCGGTGTCAGGCGGCAAGGTCGGTGGAGCTAGCCGGGGGCCGGAGCCGGACCGGATGGCACCTCCAGCAAGCGGGCGACCCGACTCAGGAGTTTGGACACCGCTGCCCGCACCGTCGCTGGGAGCGGCGGGAGAGCCGTGGTTCGCGGCTGTCGATTCTGAGATCGCTCGCCGGCCGATTCCTTCGCTTCCCTGCGGGGACGGAGCACCCGCCTTGGCTTCCCTCTCGGCCTGAGCCTGTTGAATCAAGTCATTTGCTGCACGGGTACCTAGGCTGTCTACCACGCGCCCCCGATGGTCGGTTGCGTTCGGGGAAGGAGGGGCAAGGCCAGCCTTGGCCTTCATCGAACTCCCTGCTTCTTTCGCTGCGGAACTTGCCGCATGACCAAGCCCCTTCAGGACGGCTGAAACACCCGAGCTACCCTGCTGAGTCGCAAGTGATGTGCCGGCAGTGGCCGCCTGCACCGCTCCCTTCGCTGCCGTTGCAAGTGCGGAGGTACCCCCGGTAGCCACTGCGGTTCCCGCAGCGGCCCCGGCCGCTGCCGCGCTAGCCGGTGCGAAGGCATCGGCGGCCCCCATGCTCACGGATCCGTTGACCAGACTGGCCGCCGCCTTGGGGATCGACCACGAGAGCGAAGCAAATACCAAGGAGGCAACGAATAGCTGAAGCACTTGGCGAAGGATTGCGTCAGGCGTGGTGTCAGTTGACAGGCTTGCCGGCCAAGTGTCTGCCAGTTGCATCCCCAAGCCTACGAGGACATAGACCATGAACAGCTGCGCTCCGCAGCTGATCGCGTACGAAAGATGGTTTCGAGGGATATCCCTGGTAAACGAAATCCCACCAAAGCCTAGAAGCAGGATTCCGCCGTAGATCACCATATGCATCTCAATCAGTCGGATCATCAAGAGAATCGCAACCAAGGCGAAGCACACGAGGATCGCGATACCACACAGCGCCAGCGGGAGACCGAATGCGGCTGTATCACCCCACCCCATTCGGCCAATGGCATCGAACGTACGAAAACATGTGTCGAACCCGAGCACGACTATCCCTGATGGCGACAACTGCCCCGCTTGTCCGATCTGTGATCCGGCGTCCGTGAAGTAGCGCATGAACTGCATCAAGTAGTCCGGACCGACATCGATCACCCACAAGAAGAAGCCCGCCTTCAGTATTTCCAGGGCGAACTTTCCGACTAGAGAGGGCGCATCGCTGCCGTTGAGCGAAGCACGTATCCAGAACAGGGCAAAGCTGATGATCGCCAGCGAGCCATAAAGCTGCTTAGCGAGCGGCTTAAGAATCGCGGCCATCTGCTGAGACTGCGTGACGTAGAACGCCGTGGTGTCGTCAAGCATGTTGTCGCCCATCGGACCCGTCTGCGCCTGGGAATCCGGCGTCAACACAAGCATGACAATCACCAGGGCGACAATGAAGATCCATGGCCTGGCTTTGACGTTACGCTTCGACCCGTCCTGCAGATTCCCGACGAAGATCATGTCGTGCGTATCGGGGAAGTACCGGCGGACGTTGAGGAAGATCAGTCGCCCACCGCACAGTCGTATCGTGGTCCTCAGGGCACGCACGGCGCGCGGCGACTGAACTTCAGCTGCCGGCCCGTGCCTACGAAACAGCAAGGCCATCGCGATGACGCAAGCGACCAGCACAGCCATCCATCCCTGGAGTATCCATACTCCCAGCTGTACCAGCTGGATAGCGGATTGGTCAGCGACGATCATCGTCGCTCTCCTTCTTCGGGCGTAGGTCGCGACCGACCACAATCGGCTTCGGCTCGAATCCGGCCCGCGTATCCTGGTACTTCGTCGCTCTCCGAATGCCCTCCTTCACCTCAGATTCCGACTGCACCTTATGGATCACGCTCAGCTGCTCCGGCTCTCTGCTGCAACCGGTCGTAGCCAGCAAAGCCGCCAAACCAATCGATACGAACCCCATGCCCCTGTGACTTCCAGTGAGCGTAGCCCCGGCACCGGCCAACACGAGGCCAGCGATGAAGCCACCGACCATATGGCCCGATGCGATCCCAGCCACAACCGATGCAGCGGCCGCAGCTGCGAGAATGTAGCCAATCCGGTCCTGCGTGCGTGGCAACTGTAGCTTCCAACTATCCAGGCAGGACGAGGGGACGACGCGGAACTCAGCGTCGACAATTTCGGAATCTTTCTTGTGCATGTGCAAGCTCCTGAGCGGTGGGCAGAAATGGCATGTGAGGCATCGGCCCGACCTTCTCGGCAGGCGGATCATCGACATGGCGTGTCGGCTCAACAGCGCACCCGTATCCGTGGGTTTGCCAGTGGAAAACCGTGGGGAACTAGCCCTTCGGCGAAGCGTTCACCGGCATCTGACCGGCTATCTTCTTTGGATATTCGTGTAGCGAAATGACTGCAGGGTTTCGGCGCGCATACAGCCCTCCCCCTGACACTCAAATCTACTATCAATGCGCATCCATGTCTGCAAGGAATTCGTTCCTTCCTTTGTCTCTACCGCGAATGGACTGCGAAAATTGCGGCGGCCGCAATTTTGACTGATCACTTTTTCCATGTGAGTGATCTGCTTACTGTGCTTTTAACGGAGTTGACTGAGTGGACTACCAAATAGCGAGGACAAATAGGTCAACTTATAACAAGGCTATCCACCGACGTGTCCCCAGGACGTGTGGATAAGTCGCAGATGATCGTAAGAATTTTTCGATGGAGGCACTCCATCCGGTCACGGTGCTCGCCACGGGCTATTGCGAGCCAGGATTAGGAGGGCTTCTTGCTCGGCCTCAGGGCGCTCGGCAATAGCTGCCCGCTACTGCCTCTATTTCAGCCGAAGGCAGAGCCGAGTATGTCGCCTAGCAGTGCAGATGTACGGCCGCGCCGCGCGGCCAGCGGCGGCCCCGCTCCAGTTCGTGGAAGCGACGCTCGCAGCTCATCCGCGAGCCTGTCGATTTGTGCACGGCTCTCCTGCACGCGCCTTCTTCGCGCCTCTACATCTGCCTTGGCTTCTTCAACCCATACAGTGCTAGCACCTTGCTTCTGATCCGCATGACGCCTGTCGCGTTGCAGCAGCCAGGTCGTGCCCGTCATTTCACAGATCCGCCTCAGGTTCAGGCGGCGGACGCCGGGCTCGCTGCGAAAGGTAGCGTCGCCTGCATAGCGGCGTACCTGTTGGGTGGGGTAGGCCCATCCAATGCTCACCATGACAGCAATCGCTCGACTGGCACGGCGCACATCTCGCTCGCCCTGGGCACCATACGCGAGCTGTGCCAGATCGCGGAGCGTGTAGCGGTGCCAACGTCCGCCGCCGACGCGCGGCTTCCCGACGAACCCAGTTCGCACGTCTGTCATATAGAGCAGTGCGACCACCATGGCCAGAAGAGATTCAGCCCCATCGGAGCGAAAGGCACGCACACGTTCTCGCGCACGCTCTATCGTGTAGCCCGCGACGTGTACCTGGTCCTTGATGCGTGTCCATACGGCCCCGTGGCGCAGCTCAAGGCTTCGCACAAGCTCGCATCGCGTGGCGTCGATCACACCGGGGCGGCGAGCGCCGGCGGGCTTCCTCCAACGCACGCGCTTGTGCCGAGCATCCTGGATGTGGGTCTGCGCCGCAGGTCCGGCCCCTGCCATCACCGTAGAACGGGCACACGAAACCGCCGCGGCCGGGGCCCCGGGGAAATACCTATCTGCTGGAGATTTCTGAGGTGAGGAGGGCCCTACCGTCTCGACGCACATGCGAACGGAACGGCAAAAGTATTCAAGTGGCCGCTCAAGGTCATCACGCCGCCCTATGGTCCCGCAGTGGAGTCACCGCTCCACGGACCCGACGCCATTCTTCTGCGGCGAGCGCCCTTTTCTGATCCAGGTACGCGGCCAAGGCATGCACATCCACAAGCCAGGGAGACTTCTGACTCGCAAGGCGATAGGCCGGGACGGGCAACGCGGCCCTCGCCGCTCGCTTCGATGCCTCTGCCGGCGTCAGCCCGAACATGGGACATAGCCTTTCCAGAGGGATCTGCGCGGTTTCATACTCCGCCATCAGCAGAAAGACGGTGTTCATACGCACGCCTCCGGATGCTGGTCCTGCTGCCCATCGAGGAGCTCTCCGATTCGCTCTGTGCTGAAGTACACGCGGCGACCTACCCGGATCCTGGCGGATGCCAGCATCTGACCCGACGCACTATCGCGCCTGCTCAAATTGGTCCGTAGGCTGGCGGTCGTCCTATCGAGGATCTTCGCCAGCTGTTCGTAGGTCAGCAATGGACCATATAGGTCTACCAACAGCGCTCGGGTGCTCACGTTGCTTCCAATGAGTTCTTGTTACATGACGCGACGATAGGTCACCAAGGCTGTTTTATGGGCTTCCATTTATGTCACAATTGGTTGACATGGAATCCATCAGCACCCGCATCCACAAAGCTGTCGCCACCTATGAGGACTGCCCTACAGCACTCAGGTCAGGTGCATCTGAGTTCGCGAGGGCACTTTCGGCGTCGCACACACTCACCTCGCGTCGATACTCGGTATGGGCGTTGCTCAAACGCCATCTCGATCTGCCGTTTGCTGAAGCCATTGCCTACCCGGGACCATGGGACTCGAAGCTGCTTGGAGGGTTCCGTCCTTCTGGCGGTTGGCGTCAGCCCAAAGCGTCTGTAATAGCGCAGCTGGCGACGTACCCGGCGGTGCGCCACCTGTGCACTACCGATTCCCGTGCGCCAGGCGCATCGCCTGCAGATGAAGCCATTTCCGCCATGGAGCGCTGGATCCAGTGCTTGCGTCTGGCCATCCATTCCTGTGACGATGCCAAGGGCGTCGCACCGCCAGCATTAGCTCCTTTTACAAGTTCGCTGGACCTGATGCGCGAGATACTGCATCTTCTGAAGCGGCTCCGCCCAAGTCACAGGAATCATGTGGTGTTGGGTCGTGTGCCAGATCACGCACCCGGAAGCGAAACATGCTGTGAGCTTTGCTGGCGCCCCAGCATGCGGTGGGTAGCCACGGCCAAATCCCCACAACTGCTGAGCAGCAGCCAGAGAAGCGCCCGCTTCTGCGACGTCCACGACCCAAGCAATCCGAAGTCTCGGTACCGAACTGACTTGCGATACAAGGCGGCGTTCCTGAAGGAGCTGGAAGCGGTCTACAACTTTTCGTCATCCGCCTACGCCTTTGAGTTGCCCGGGTTGCCTCACCCGGACGAGCACATGCTTCGCCGCTTGGCCTACGACCGTGTTCATTCCGGCGTAAGGTCGCCCAACGCCCGTAGGGATCCCAGCCTGAAAGAGCGTGTATGGAGTCTTCTACAGGAAGGGCGTTCCCAGTCTGAAATCGCGAGGGAACTCGGCATATCAAGACAAGCGGTTAACTCAGCCCATCGGAAGTTGAGATCCATCTGGGATGACCACCAGCGTCGCTTGAAGGATTACCTTCTTCCCTGAATGCGGTTGTGAACATTTTCGCGAGTTCGTCCGGCTTCTCGGAAGCGTCAGGTAGCTGCTCAACGTCGACGGTGGTAGGTGGCGGCATGCTGCAGGGCTGATTTGAGCGATCCATCGCGGCTCACGATGCGTTTCCAGTGTCTTGAATCGCCGAGTTGATGTGGGCAAATCGCGTTCAGAAGTCGGCTCAGGCGAGAATGTTCTGAAGAAGCGGAAGCACTCGGTGCCAATTCTCTAGACCCGCATCCACAAGCTTCAGTGCCAAGTGTTTTGTGGCTTCGCCGGGAAGTTCTCTAAGCTGATCGATAAATCTTTGCTTGTCGCGTTGGGATAGATCAGAGCCCATGATCTTGTCGGCAAGAAGATCTTTGATGGAATCTTCATGAATCTTGACAGTCACTACGCCGAGGATGGCCCCAAGTCCTCCGTCGTCCTGAATGAAGTCGAAGCCTTTATGCGTAAGTGTTGCAGTCAACACTGGATTGCCGCGCCACTTGGGACCAAGATACTCGGCCGCGATCAGGCCATGCTCTTCTAGGTAGGCAATATTCGACGCGAGTAAGCTTGGCTCTATGAGCTCATATAGGAAGTCTGCCGCGACATCCTGTGGATAGTCCTCAGCCAGTCGCTCAAGTATTCTCCGCTGCCCTTGGCGGTCCAGTTTCGCGCGCCATTCCTGAACTTCGTTCAATGCGGTGCCTCTAGTTAGGTACCTGATCTGGACGGATCATACCATCGCGCAAAAAGAGAAGCGCCCCAACCGTGATTGGGGCGCTTCAATCCCGCTCGCTGAGGGATCAGCACCGGGCGGACGCAGCTTCGGGCTGATCACCATCCGGTGTCAAGCGGCGAGCCTCGAACCGCTGTGCTCGGGTCGAATGTCTTGCCAAGACAACTTGTACTAGCGGCTGACAGGAGAACACGCGCTTCTGCAGGGCGCTAGGCAACTGAAGCTGGCCAAATCCCTGCGAAATATCTTCACCGAGATCCGGCGCTTACGCTGTAGGTTGCCAGCGCGGCGGACAGGCTGGTCCCGAATAAGTTGGCGACTGAGGGAGCAGCGGCGGGACATAGGTGCATCCGGTAGCACGGCCAAGAGGACAGCGGGTCACGTGTTGCCAAGTGCCGGGATGCCTCGCTCTGGCTGCCGGCGGATCTGCGAACGGCCCCGTCAACCCTTACTTCAATAGACTGTCGAACACAGAGGCAACACTTCAAGCCCTACTCAGGCTCCCTTGGCCCGTCGCATTTCACCTAATCCTCTCGTAAGCCGCGGAAGACGGCGCCGTTTGGGCGCACGATGCTCTGTTATGGCCCCAAGCGGCCCACCAGTCGGATCAGTCCTGGTAGGGGTGACAATTTTCGCTCTAGACCCAAACCGGAATCCAGTAGGCGCGCCCGCAGCACGGATGCTACCTACCTACGCCGATGGACTCCTCCTTCTGATCCGCTCTGCGGTATCCAATGCCCGTCGGAAACATGGGTGGATCTGTACCTCGTCGAAACGAGGATGGTGAGGTTCCTGGAAGGAGTAATGGACGCGGGCTCCACCACCGGCACCGCCCGTAACGTAATCTCCTATGAGCCCAGTTTCGTACAGAATGGCGATCATCTTATCAACGTTGGTGGCCTCGACGATTTCGTTAAACCACGGCTCGTTGATCTGCGATCTGGCGAGGAGAGTGATGATCACTTCGTCTAGATCCGAGCGACGAAGGTGATAGGCATGACGAGGAAAATGCGAACGCCATGTAGAGAAGAAAGCCTGCAGGCCAGGATACTGATTGGAGAACTCGCTACACAGATCCGTAAGCTTCCAAGTCGAATAGCCGCTCTCCGCAGATTTCAACGCGATGTCACTGGGCTCGAAGCCGTCAACGCTTTCGGTGTAGGCACGCACCAATTGCAGCAGCTCCCTCGGCCTATTAAGCGTGCGCTCCACCAACCAGTTGACCGTATTCGATGTCGCGACTGTTTCAGGAAAAACACTTCCGAATACGTCATTCACTGGCCCCGCCGCGTGTACAACACGATTGAACTGAATGCGTGACGTCAGGATCTGGACAAGCTGCTCGCGCTCCCAGCGAATCAGCTCGATGTTCCGGTACTTGTCCGCATGCTGGGTGATGCCCATAAGGAGCGCATATACATCCTCACGAAGGAAGATCACGGGAAAAATATTCGCGCTCTTTCCATTGAGGATTGTCGCCGCACGCAGCAAGCCTAGCAGCAGCTGGTTAGATGCAGTCGAGTTATCCCACCCTTGATCCAGGTCATCGAACATCAGTACGAATCGCGCACCACTACCCGCAAGCTCGAGGACATGATGTTCGAGTGCATCAACATCGGCGATGTTACGCAGCTCTTTTTCAAGATCTAGCCCAAACTCCCCGAGCTCGCCAACTTTGGCTTTGGTGCGCCTTAAGACCTCGGTAATGTTCTCCAGCATGTCCAGCGACGTGCGGTTGAGCTGTTTCGCCACGTCGCGCGCGAATGCAACGCTATCTGCTGCATACCTGCCCTTTACATCATGACCGACCGCTGCCAAGCAATCGGTCAGAATCTGCCGCAGCCAAGTATGCTGGAAGAATATTTCCTGTCCGAACGCATGCTGCAGGTCACCCTCATTGAGGATGCTTCGAATCGTCGTGTACTGGGGAGCGACGGAAATAACGAAGGTATTTGGCTGCGCCTCGAAATGCGTTTTCAGGCGCGCGCGCAACGCGCTCTTGCCGGCACCCTTTCGGCCGATAACGAGCTGCTTTTGCTTATTTCCGATGCGCCGGAATGCAGTCGAGTCGTAGAAGTACTGGAGCAGGTGCGGGTCATTCTCGGCGCTGTCGGCACCCCAGTTGATATCGCTTAATCGCATGCCACTTGCTTCCTAGATGGACAGTGTCATGATGATAGAAAGCAGCTAGGCACTGCAACCGGCTCGCGAGCGCGTCGCCCATGCCGAAAGGGACGGGCAGGACTTTCGACCGCAAACTAGGACATGGTGCCGATCTGCTATCAGTGGCAGCGCCAAACTGTCCCGGGCTGCCAGCCTGGGTGAGGCGCGGGTGGCCTAGTTTGATATCTGTCCGCCCGAACTGTGCTACCGGACTGCGGAGCGTGACTTGTCAGCTAATGGCCGAAAGCGGACATGCGGGTACCCCAAGGCGATTGGGGACCGTTATCGGGGTGGCACTGTGTCTGATTCAGTCTTCCGGCAGGGCCCTTCGCACCGGCACACGAAGCAAGGGACGTCGTTCCTTTCGCTGCCCCAAATAATTGCGCGGTGTGGAGAGGTATCGGCGGTGGCGAACCAGCCTCCATTACCTCCGCCACGCCACGCGCTCTCGCCGCGAAGAGTGCACCACGCTGCTGCTCAACCCGGAGTTGGGTTTTCATCCATGCGCATGGACGCCGGAGGTATCGAGAATGCAGTTCCGCGAATGCCGGCCAGTGCATGGCGGGCGAGCGCGCATCACCAATTCCACCGCATCCCCAGTTTTCCGTTCCACGCGGTTTCATTGCCGTCGAAGCTCCGGCTATAGTCAATGTCGGCGAAGAGGTAGCCGGTCTGCGAGACTTGCCAGGTGCCTCCCACGCCAACTTCAGCCCAGCTGCCGCCTAGATCCACCGCGAACGGCAGGTAGCCGCTGTTGGTAGCGAATTCCGCACGGGGTTCACCGCGAAACTCTCGCCAGATATTTGCCCGCAGCCAGGCGTTACTGGCCCGACGCTGGCCGTTTTTGTTGTCGCGCTGTCCATTGCGATTGAGACGAGCGCCGATGCGTGCGACTAGTGAATCGCCGTCGGTGAAGCGCACTTGCGCGATGCCGTCGTTGAGGTCGTCCACGTCGACGCGCTGCCAGATGACCTGGCCCTGCGGCTCCAGCCGCCAGCGTCCGTCTTCGATTGAGCGGCCCTCGCCATCATTGAGGATGAAGGGCCAGCCGCCCTCCAACGACAAAGCCAGGCCTTCGGCGTCGACGAAGCTGTCGTCAGTCCGCAGTGACTCCACGCGCAGGTCGTACCAGGTGTACTGGCCAACAGCATCCAGATAGGCGCCCTTGTCGTTGAAGGCGGTCCAGTAGCCGCCTATCGAGCCCGCCTTGAATTTGTCGGTGCCCGCGTGGAAACGGTACTCTAGGAAGTTATGGCGTACTTCGCCCTCGCCCTTGCCGTAGGCGAGATAGAAGCCGGCGTGCTTTCGGCTGTCGTCGTCGCTATCGATGTGGCGATACAGGTCGAGTCCGACCTGCAGGGCTTCGAAGCGATAGTCGAAGTCGGGCCCCCGACGGCCGTAGACGCCCAAGCGCCCACCGTCGTGCTCGCCATCGTGGCCGACGTAACGCATCCAGGCGCCGTTGACGCCACGGCGGTCGGGATCGAGATCGTCGCGCTGGCGCAGCAACTCCTCGTCGCCAACGCGCTCATGCAGCGTGTCGATGAGTGTGCGCCCGTAGATCTGCGCCATCGCCGGCACGGCCGCGATCAACGAGACCTCCTGCCGGATAGCGGGGATCGGCGGCGGTGGCGGATCCGGCGGAGGCGGAGGCGGAGGCGGAGGCGGTGGCGGTGGCGGTGGCGGTGGCGGATCCGGCGGCGGCGGCGGCGGAGGCGGCGGCGGCGGCGGAGGCGGCGGCGGCGGCGGAGGCGGAGGCGGAGGCGGTGGCGGTGGCGGTGGCGGATCGGGCGGCGGTGGCGGAGGCGGCGGCGGTGGTGGACATGGCGGTGAAGGTCCGCCCGGCACCGAGCAGTCGATCACCGAACGCAGGTACCAACTGTTCTCGACATCGGCAGTGGAGGCGGAGGCGGCGCCGCCACGGTAGAGGAAATACTCATACGGCCCGGCCAACACCGGCGTGGCCAACGCGAAGTTGTTGGCGGTGGAGGTGGAGTTAATCGTCTGCACCACGCGAATGCCATCCGCGACGGTGAGGTCGCCCCGGCCGCCGGTGTTGCTGACTTCGATGAAGCCGGGGCCGCTACTGCTTCCGTTGACCACGATCAACTGGTCGGACGGCGCACCGTCGCTCGCCAGCCAAGTGTTGAGCGCGAGCGACCCGTCGCCGCTGTAGTTCGAGACGGTAAGGGTCTTATAGTTGGAAGCGAGCGAAGGATCGCCGACGGGGGGCGCGAATTCGATCCGGCTGGGGTCATTCACCAGCGTGGTGAGGTTGGAGCTGCCGGTCATCCTCCACAGCGTTTCGACCAGGGTAAGGTTCGACACGCTGCCATCGGCGGTGAACGCGGAGCCGGTCAGCGTGCTGCCCGTAGCGGTGATGTCAGCTGCGCCGGGATGGGGGGGCACGGGGGCGCCGGGCGGAAGCGGCGGCGGGTCCATGGGCAGGTTGCCGTCGTCGTCCGGGAAATCGGCCGGGCCACGGACACCTGGCTCGCTGACCGCCAGCAGCGGGAAATTGCTCAGTTCGCCGACCCGCAGCCACTGATCGGCGCCGGTCACGGTGGTGTTGGTCAACCCGATCCTGCCGTTGCCAGCGACACCCACGGTAGGGCCGCTGGTATTGGTCAACTCGCTGGCACTGAAGTAGGCCTCCGAAACGGCCGTAGGTGTGCCAACCAAGAACAGCGCCATCGCATCGGTCCCGGTGGGCGCCACTGTAGTCGCCTGGCCGACGATGCGGCCACCGATCACTGAGACCGCGCCGTGTGCAGCCGCGCCGCTGGGCCTCAGCACCACGTTGTCCATCTGCACCAGCGTCGGGTTGTCACGTGACAGCGCGCCGTGCGCACCGGGGCCGGAAGTGGTGATGGTCAGGCTGTTGGCGTAGAGCTGCGCCTCGCCTCGTCCCGTAGCCGGGGCCGTTCCGTAATTCGCCAGCACCGCACGCAGGCCAACCGCGTCGTTGCCGGAGGTGGTGATCGGCGTACCGGTGAGGGTGATCTTCGCCAGCTCGGTGGAGATGTCGTTGCGCGCCTGGGCAGACGCGCCGTGGGCGAGCGCGCCGGAAGTGACCACGCTGCCGCGGTTGTAGACCACCGTGGCAGGAAACTGCGCGCCGGTCTGCTCGGTGACGGCGAACACGCCAATGGCGCCGTTGCCCTCCGTGGTGACCACTACATCGTTGACCGTCGCGGTGCCCCCATCATCAGCCCATACGCCCATCGCATAGGTGCCGAAGGTTTGCGCGGTCGTGCCTTGGGCATTCAATGTGCCGCCGGGGTTGCGCGCACCCAGCGCATGCGCGAACGAAGCCTGCCGCACTTGGTTGCCATACGTGGTGATGGAGCCCCCGGTCAGGTTGACGAGGCCGCCCAGGTCCGCCAGCGCGCCCATCGCGTTGTCGGCGCCCCGGGTGACGATGGTGAAATTGCTGGCGACAACGGTGGCCAGGCCAGCTTCGATGCCGGCGGCATCTTTGCCCAGCATGGCAAGGCTCGTCCCGTCCAGAGTGACCGTGGCGCCGTCGAACGAGCGCACGCCGGACGAGGTAGGGTTCGTCGTGGAGATCGTCCCCCGCTCGATATCGATGATCGAGCCTGGGCCTTCAGCCTGGACCGCGGCCTGCTGCGAGCCAGTGGCATTGATGTAGGACGCGGCCACATCCGTATCGACAAGCGAGGCCGACGCTCCGGCCTGGACATACACTGCGACTGATCGCAGGCCACTGACGGTCACCGACGAGTTCTCGAGGCGGGCCACCGAGCCGGTGCCGTCGACCACGAGGCCGGGCGAGCCGTTCAACCCGGCGGCAAAGATCGAACTGCCGCCGTTGAGCGTCAACGAGCCGCCGCCGGTCACCCGCACCGCGGCCGCAGGCGCGCCGATATTGCCCGCTCCGTTGCTCCTGAGCGTGCTTGAGGAAAACTCCGCGCTTGCTCCGTCGTCGACGCGCAGGCCGTTGCCGAAGTTGCTCAGCGCGGTCGCGGTCACGTTGGTGCCGGTGGCCCGGCTGGTGGCTCCCCGCGCCACGATGGCGTTGGCGTAATCGAGCGTCGACAGATTCTGAGCGCCGGTCGAAGTGATTTGCGTGCCGTCGAGGTCGACCAAACCGCCCCCCAGTGCGGCGACGCCGAACGCTCCGCGCGAGGAGGCATCCACGCTGCCGCCGGTCAGCGTCAGTGAGCTTCCGCCGCCTATCGCTTGCGCGCCATGGTTGTTGGTCGCGTTTGTGCCGCCGCGCACTTGGATCTGCGCGTTGGTCAGGTTGATCGACCCACCTACTTCGGCGCTGACACCTTTCAGGTTGGCCGGCGCAGCGTTTCCGCCAGGCGCCATCGTTATGGTGGTGCCGGTCCCGGTGATGCCACTGCCCGTGCCGGTGGCACGCAACCCAAACTGGCCGGTGGCGTTGCCGGCGGTCGAGGTGGTCCTTATGACGCTGTTGTTGACGCTGATCACGCCACCCAGTTGCGCCAATGCGGCGGTGGCATTGGCACCGGCGAGGTTGAGACTGACGCCGTCGCCGAGGATGCGCCCGGTGTTCGACGCAGAAAGTCCCGTCGCGTTGGCGGCGATGTTTATCGTGGTGCCGGGTGGTACCGTGCACTCTACTCCGTTGGCCACCGCAGGGCTGGGGCAGGTTTGTGCATTGGCTTGCCAGGCTAAGGTGAGCGAGACGAAAAGCGTCAGACAACGGACGCGCGGCGGCCGCTGGACTGCCGCGGCCCCGGACTTGTACCGAACTCGCATGACGATTCCCTTCTGCCGCGGAGGGACCCGGCTGTGATCGAAGCGACAGCCGAGACAAGCGTATCTTCCGGGTTTTTCGGTGGGGATACTCTCAGTAAATATGCTGAATTTTGCTCACCCATGTCGTGTTCATGCGTAACGTGAATACGGCAACGCTGAAGGCCAGAGCGCGCGCCGCGAAGCGCGCGGTGCAGGTCAGACGCTCGTCGTCCCGGAAAGCGATCGAGCAATCGCCGTCCCAGGCGTTATTGCACAGCCTGGATGCCCATCATGGCTCGCCTGAAAGGCCGGGTGTCGGCACGGATGCGCTGGTCTCAGTAGTATTACCGAGTCACGCCACGTACTAATTCGGCGGCAGTGAGCGCTCGCAGCATCCAGAATCCATCCAATGGCCGGCGTTTTGCCGAGTCAACGGAGCTGCTCGATGGATACCACCAACAAGCCCAACATCATCATGATCATGGCCGATGATGTCGGCATCTGGAACGTAAGTGCTTACCATCGAGGCATGATGGGCGGGAACACGCCGAACATCGACAGATTGGCCAGCGAAGGTGCGCTATTCACGGATTACTACGGGCAACAGTCCTGCACGGCCGGACGCGCGGCCTTCATCACCGGGCAGACACCCTTCCGTACCGGCCTGCTCAAAGTGGGCCTTCCCGCCGCCAAGCAGGGGCTGCAGGCTACCGATCCGACTATTGCTGAGATCCTCAAGCCGTTGGGCTATGCGACGGCGCAGATCGGCAAGAATCATCTCGGCGATCGCAATGAATACCTACCCACGGTGCACGGTTTTGATGAGTTCCACGGAATTCTCTATCACCTCAATGCGATGGAGGAGCCGTACGATCCGGAGTATCCGAAGGACACCGGCTTCCGCGAGAAGTTCGGGCCCCGCAACATCATCCACAGCGTAGCCGCCGACGAGGACGACGCCACGGAAGATCCGCGCTGGGGGCGAATCGGCAGGCAGAAGATCAGCGATGCAGGACCCTTGCCACCGCATCCAGGGATGGATGCGGCTGCCCAGGTGAGCATGGAGGATATCGACGCCGACCTGGTCAAGCGGTCCTGTGAATTCATCGAGCGCTCGGTCAGCGCGGGCCAGCCGTTCTTCCTCTGGCATAACTCCACGCGGTGTCATTCCTGGACGCATCTGTCCAAGGAATGGAACGGGAAGACCGGGTTCGGCCTGTTTGCAGACGCCATGGCCGAACTTGACTGGATCGTGGGGGAATTACTGGCCAAACTGGATGCGCTAGGCGTCGCTGACAACACGGTGGTTCTGTTCACCAGCGACAACGGTGCCGAGATCTTCAGCTGGCCCGACGGAGGCAATCATCCCTTCCGGGGCGAAAAGGGTACCGTGTACGAGGGTGGCTTCCGCGTGCCGATGCTGGCGCGCTGGCCCGGCGTGATCGCACCCGGCGTCATCATCAACGAGATCATGTCTGCCGAAGACTGGATGCCGACGCTGGTAGCGGCCGCTGGCGAGCCGGAACTCAAGGAAAAATTGCTTAAGGGCTACCAAGCAGGCACTACGACCTTCAGGAACCATCTTGACGGTTACAACTTCAAGCCTTTCTTTGAGGGAACGGTATCGCAGAGCCCGCGTCGCGAATTCTTCTACTTCAGCGACAACGCCGATCTGATGGCGGTGCGTTACAACCAGTGGAAGATCACCTTCAAGACCATCGTAGGCAACCTGTTCAGCGGCAAGGAAGATTCAACCAACGTGCCACTGGTAACTAACCTGCGGGTTGATCCGTGGGAGCGCTACCAGACCGAGTCCACGTCCTACGGCCAGTGGTGGGGCGAAAAACTGTGGGTAATGATGCCCGCCACGGGCGTCGTCGGTGCGTTTCTAGCCACCTTCAAGGACTATCCGCCCAGCCAGGTGTCCGGGTCGCTCAGCGTGGATAAGGCCCTGCAAGCGTTAGAAGAAGGGGGCAGAAAGAACTGATAGTTCCGCAACGGCGGCCCCAATGTGCTTTTACTCGCAACGCTGCATGTAGCAGCATCCAGCGGTCCAGCCTATGGGTCAAAGGGTAGAAGATGACGTGTGAGCGTGCACTTGGTCCGCTATTGGCCGGAAGCGGACACCGGGCCCAGTCCGACCGCCGGGAAGGATGGTAATGTCGGCTACTGACCCGAAGCGGACATTGGGCAGGGGGCACTTGGGATCTCAATGGACACTCTCGTCGTAAAGGCTATCGAACGTTTCGGCGATTCAGCGGAGGTCACGTTGGACAGTGGCAACGGCGAGATCGTTGCCTTCAGCTATCCCTGCGACCTATTGGTAGGACAGCTGGTACCGAACCTTGTGCACGGCATGACCGAGTACGTGGCTGCTGCATACCTTTCGGATTGGCCCGAAAGCCTGAAGTTCGAGCGATCATTCGAGCGCCTTGATCGGATTGAGGGGTTCGCCTATCGAGGATGCGGGCAAGTTGTGGACCAAGCGGCCGGGCTAGTAGAGGTTCTCGGATTCGTAATGGAACTGGGCGAATTGCCCTGCACAGGCTTCGTGGAGTTCGAGTGCAAACGTCTCGACATCTGGGATGCTTGACTGCGGGAACGTTCACTCCTGGCCGAAAGCAGACACCCTGTATAATCGAGATTTTCGCGTCCCACTCTGTGCGCTTAAGGCGGACACGCCCCATCCGAGTCATCTCTCGCCATAAGGCTTAGAGCAGTCAGGACCATAGCCTGCTTCCCACACCTCCAGCACATACCTGAGCTGGCCTCCGAGCTCTGGATATGCTTCACGCAGAAGGTCCATCACTTGCCGCCGGCTTTTAGGACAATCGTCGGTCCGGATTACGGCATATGTCCAATCCTCCGCGGTCCAAGTCCCGACGGGCCGAGCCAGCAAGCTTTCCCACCTCGAAGGGGGGCCTTTCATTGGTCCTATGCCGCTCGCGTCGTACTCGCACATAACCCCTCGTAATGTCTATGACCGTTGAAATGACATCGCCGTATCTCGTCCGAAATCCCTGTGCCAGTCTCATTTCAGGCTAATACCTGATAGGCCTCGCCGCACCCGCCGCGTCGAAGATGCTCTTGGCCCGAAGCAACAGAGGTGCTACAAACAACAACCGACAAATCGCAAGGTATTGATATACAACACCTTTTCACGCCACATCGTCCAGTCCATCATGGGGGCGACGGAAAGGCGCAGGGAAGCGGCGTAGCGGTCTGCAGGGGTGGCAGGCAGGGTCATGGGTATCGGATCAGGCTGGGAAGTGCTGGGTTTACCAGCGCGATCAATAGTT
>Ga0163161_10000850_pt1 | contig 23827 bp, 21 predicted proteins | sample S45metaG_FD_129847 | JGI IMG/M metagenome (GOLD analysis project Ga0163161, IMG submission 129847) | Switchgrass rhizosphere microbial communities from Kellogg Biological Station, Michigan, USA - S4-5 metaG | ecosystem: Host-associated > Plants > Roots > Rhizosphere > Soil | place: USA... | reverse complement strand
TTTTTAAGGGTCAACCAGCTCTCTAAAGGCTGGATATTAAGATTTAATTTCATGATATGGGTAATTAATAGGGGGTTTTCGAATTTGTTTATTTGGGGGTGATTACTGTTTTGTGTTATACTTTGTCGTTTTTCAGGTACTCGCCCATGATGTTAAAGTTTACGGTGTATTTGAGGGCTTTGCGGACGGCGATATCGTATTTTTCCATGTCCGTCCATTCCAGGTCTACATAAAAATAATATTCGTTTCTTCTTCCCAGTACGGGCATCGACTGGATTTTGCTCAGGTTTACATTTTGTTCGGCAAAGATATTCAGCACCTGTGAAAGCGCGCCTACATGGTTGCCCACCTGGAAAACGATAGAAGCTTTGCTGATCTCTTTCAGGTCTTCATTTTTCTCCTTTTGGAGGATCAGGAAACGTGTATAGTTCTTGCTGTTGGATTCAATCCTTCTTTCCAGGATGTTCAGGCCGTATAGTTTGGCTGCCAGTGTATTGGCAACGGCCAGTGTATCGGTTAATCCTTCGTCCTTAATCTTTTTAGCGCAGGCCGCAGTATCAGTACTTTCAACGATTTTAAGATGCGGAAAATCATCAAAAAAGTCGATGCACTGGCGAAGGGCGATAGGGTGTGAAGTCACAAACTCTGCATCTTCCAGTTTTACGCCCGGCAGTCCCATCAGGTGTAGCTGGATCGGCAGGTAAACCTCTCCGGTTACGGCAAAATTGTGTTCCCTGATCAGCGTGTAGTTGGGTAAAAGGCTGCCAGCAATAGAGTTTTCAATAGCCATCACCACGTAGTCCGCTTCGTTGGCTTCCATGACTTCGCAAGTCTTTTTAAAGGAGTTACATTCAATGGTTTGAATGTCGTTGCCAAAGAACTTGAAAGCAGCTTCTTCGTGAAATGATGCTTTGATACCCTGGATTGCTACTCTTACTGGTGTGTTCATTTTGTTGTTTATCTGCGTTATTTTGATGTTAAAGCAACTTGAAATTTTGTGTTAAAAAAAAAGTCCCGGCTTTAGGCCGGGACTTTTCATATACAATTTATCTTGTTTCTTTTGATTGCATATCAGTCCCGGCTCTTACTAAAGTAGTAGAAGTAACCAAACCAATATGTAGTGATGTTTCTCATCTTTTTATTTTTCAGAGCTAAATAGCAGCTCTTTATGTGTTTTTTATTTTTCCAAATGTACTAACAAAATTTAATTTGTCAATAGCAAAATAAAAAAAATTATTTTTTGTGTGTTTTGACCTGTAATGATGTATAGAGATATGATTGTTCAATATTACTGAGCTCTCCATTTATTTATACCTTTAATTACCTTTATCATTCATCGTCAATAAATTAAGTAATGGGAGAGCGCATCTTTATAAGACTTTAAGTATGCTAAATCTTAAATAACCATTCTCTATTTTTTGCAACACATGGTTATCATCAAAAACGCTCACATTGAATTTAGCTTCTAACAGATAGTCAGATTCCCTTTTTTGTATGCTGATGATTTCAAACCTGGAATCCTTTTGATCCAGCTGTGTAACTGACGCAGGTTTAGTTAAATCCCACTGTCCGTATGATTTAAAATCGCCACTGTTATTGATCACCCTTACCGCAATTCCGGAGATTGAATTGTTTCTCCAGAAATCTGTTGCATATTTATAGGTGCCTACAGCAAACATATCGGTCCGGTTCTTTGGGTAATTCAGAGTGCCACCGTTATTCTCGCTGGTCAATTCTGTATCCTGATTATTATATATTTTTATAAATGAAAGGATCATGTACGACTGATCTGCTTTGATTGTAAAATCCCTTACGAATAAAATTGAATCCTTATCGCCTTGAACAAGGTAATTAAAGTTAACACCAGATGTGATTTTTGTATTTGATTGCGTGGTGAGGGTTGTGCCCTTTTCAACGTTGCCTGATAAATATTTTTTTCCATTCACGGTATAGGACACCGAGTCGGTGATTACCCGGGCGACTTCCTGTGCAGGATTTTCTTTTTTACATGCAGATAGCATGATCAGGAACACGAACAGGCCTGAGAGGTTAATTAGCTTCATATTTGATTTCTTTTGTGTGTAATCAAATCTATCAAATAATAACTATTTAACAAATTAAGTTAAAAATAATTTTTATATGCGGGGGTATAATGTTGAATAGCGTAATTTAGCTGCCGTAATGCAAACCAGGGACAGGTTGTCAAAAAGATAACCGGCTGTTGATCACCGGTTATTGGAATGAAGTGTTGTCAAAGGCTAAAATAATCAGCTGGATGGCCATCATCTATAATTTCGTGCCTTCGGCATTCAATTGATAAACCGGTTCTTCCTGTTTACTGATCACCCTGAGCTTTGGTTTAGGTGCCGTTCCTGCAGTTTTTTGAAGTGGTACAGTATCTTTTTTCTTTTTCTTGAATTTACGGCCATACCAGATCAGGAAACCTGTAACCGGTAAGCTGGCGCCGATGAGTGCGGCGAGGAAGGCCAGTACCTTGCCCGGGAAACCCAGGATACTGCCAATATGGATATCATAATTCATCTTGCGCAGCTTACCGCCAAATCCTGACTCCTGATAAGGAACAGCATAAACACCTTTGCCTTTGATTTCTTTCAGCGAATGCTGGTCGAATGCATAGCTCTGGTTATTGTAAAACTGCCCTGCGGTAGGGTAAACGGTAATGCTGATGGTGGCTTTGGCCTTTGCCGTATCAGGGAAGGCGTAGTAAAATCCTTCTGAACGCGGGTTTTTGGCAATCACTTTGGCCCATGCCATATCCATAGCCTGTTGCGGACTGTATAGTTTCCGGATATTCAGGGTGTCAGATTTGAGGTCTTTTGATGTTGTCAGTTTTTCTCCTCCGCTGGTTACCCAGTAGAGTCCCTGGCTGTACCATTTGATGCCGAATACCATGCCTGTAAGTGCAATGACCAGCAAGAACAGCATCGCATAAAATCCCAGCACATTATGAAGGTCCAGGTTTACCCTTTTGAAAGAAGCGCCCCATTTGATCTTAAAGCTCTTGTCAACGATTGATTTGTTCCATTTTTTGGGGTACCACCAGATCAGCCCTGTAATCAGGATAATTGTAAATACAAGGGTAGCATAATCTACAATTGGCCTGCCTATTTCTCGCGGGAGCCAGAGATTGCGGTGGCCGTTGAGGATAAACCTGAAAAAATCTACTTCGCCTTTCTTGCGGACTTCCCTGCTGATGATCTCTCCGGTGTAAGGGTTGACTTTCAGGAGTGTCCCGCCGCCCCGTTTTTCCAGCTCCCTGGGCTTGCGTAAGGTAACCTCAACTGCTCTGCCCTGGATATACCGTGCATTGGCAATGACCATATCAGGATCTGCATGGGCTGCAACAGCGCTGAGCTGAGAAGGAGTCAGCACAGGTTTATTTTGTTTTTCAATTCGGCTCTCGGGCTCCAGAAAGGCATTGATCTCTTCGTTGAAAACCCAGATACAACCTGTGACACAGACAATGAATACAATAATTCCGGATGCCAGTCCCAGCCACAAATGCAACCATTTATAGACTTTGCTGAAAGTTGAATCCTTTGCTTTCTTTTTCGGGGTTTGTCTGGCTCCTGTAATCATTTTTTTTTTAAGCGTCTGATCGGTTATATATGGGCAGGGTATGCTGCAACAAATATATGAGTACTTAGACCAAGTCCAAATAGTGGAACGCTGTTTTCTGATGATAATAAAGCAAAAAACGATATAACTAGAGTGTTATATCGTTTCATCAGATGAATCTTAAGAAGTTCAGGTTAATGCCGAAAACAGTTGAATCTTCGGCCTTACTTCACATAGGTTAGATTGTAATATTCCATACTTTCGCGGATGTCACTTTCAGAAACCCTGCAATTCCAGGTACATTTGCCTATGCTTTCCAGCAATGAGAAAAGTATATTTCCGTGTTCATTCTTTTTATCTGCCTGCATCAGGGTCAGCAGCTGATCAAAGGATTTCTCTTTGATTTTGTAGGCTGGGTAAACGCTGGCAATATAACTCCTTACTTCTGCCAGTTCTTCTGCAGAGAGGTTGCTGTTTTTATGGGATAACCAGGCTTCACAGATCATTCCGATAGCGATGGCCTCTCCGTGGGTCAATGGTTTTTTGTCTTTGCTCAGTGAATAGCTCTCTACGGCATGGCCGATGGTGTGACCAAAATTGAGGATCTTACGTCTTCCTTTTTCGAAGGGATCTTCAGTCACTACTTCATTTTTGATCTCCACTGAGCGGTAGATGGCTGCGGTACTGATGTTTTGATACTCATGAGCCTTTAACTCCTGATAATACTTTTCATCAGCGATAAGTCCATGTTTGATCATTTCTGCAAAACCGGATAACATCTCCCTTTCAGGGACAGTTTTCAGAAACGCGGCTTCAATAAAAACGGCCTGTGGCAGGGTGAATGTACCTACCATGTTTTTGACATTGTCAATATCAATACCCGTTTTACCCCCTACAGAGGCATCCACCTGTGACAGGAGGGTGGTTGGAATATTGATAAAATCTATACCGCGTTTATAAGTGGAAGCTACAAATCCACCCATATCAGTGATGACGCCACCGCCGAGGTTGATCATCAGGGATTTACGGTCGGCCTCAAAATCAAGTAATGTCTTCCAGATACCTATGCAGAAATCAATATTCTTGTTTTCCTCTCCCGGATCAGTTTCTATCAGGTCAAATCCGCTGAAATCATCGAGCATATCCCTGAATACAGGTAAACATGCCTCAGCAGTATTGCGGTCGGCAAACACGAAAATGTTGCTGTATTTACCTTTTTCTATGATTTCTGCCAGTGGGGCTAACTTGGTATCAAAATATATGTTGTGTCCGGAACTTTCAATTGTATTCATTAAACTATCTTAATTTGGTTTCCCATAAAATCAATCACATCGCCCTGGCGTACTTTTAAACGCTTGCGGTAATCTACGCTGCCATTATATTTCACTAAACCGTCTTCCACAACAGTTTGGGCTTCGCCGCCACTTTGTACCAGTCCGGTTGCCTTAAGCAGCTGGATCATAGGGATAAATTCGCCTTCTAATTTAAATTCTATCATTGTGCAGCAAATTTACAATTAAAAACAAAGCGTTTTACCTTTGATCATGGCGGAATTTATATTTTTGCAACCGTTTGACTAACTTATCAATCCAAAATGCAAGTATCCCCAGGGAAAAAATTAAATTTTGATAATACTGAGATCGCCTTCCGAAGTAAATCAAAAGCAGAATTAAACAGTGCTTACTGGCTTTTCAAAGTCATGAGCAGCAATTTCTTAACTCAGGTAGGTCCGCCGGTGACCAATTTATTCTTAAATATCGGACTGCCTATCCAGGGACTGATCAAATCCACCATTTTCAAGCAATTTTGTGGTGGCGAAACTATCGCTGAATGCGAAAGTACCATTGCGCAGCTTGCCGTAGGTAAAGTGGGCACGATCCTGGATTATTCTGTAGAAGGAGAAGAAGAGGAACATGTTTTCGACTTTACCTGCGCAGAGATTATCCGCACGATTGACCGTGCCGCTGGCGATATGCGGGTTCCGGTCACTGTATTTAAGATCACGGGTATTGCCCGGTTTGCCCTGCTGGAAAAGCTGGATGCACAGCTGGAACTTTCTGCTGATGAAACCGCTGAATTTGCAAGGGTAAAACACCGCTGTGAACGTATATGCAGAACAGCATTTACAAAAAATGTACCGGTAATGATCGATGCAGAAGAAAGCTGGATACAGAAAACAATTGATGCGCTGGCTATTGATATGATGATGCTGTTCAACAGGGAAAAACTCATCGTTTATAATACTTATCAGTTGTACCGCCATGATAAACTGGCGCATATTAAGGCAGATCATCTGATTGCGAAAGAAGCAGGTTTTGTGCTGGGCGCCAAGATTGTCCGCGGAGCATATATGGAAAAGGAAAGGAAAAGGGCTGCTGAAAAAGGTTACCTTTCACCGATCCAGCCGGATAAAGCATCAACAGATAAAGATTACAATGCCGCAATTACATATTGCGTAGAAAATATGAGCCAGGTAGGTATTGTTTGCGGTACGCACAATGAAATTAGCTGTAAGGTGCTTGCAGAACTGCTGGATACCCATGCTATTCATCACAACCATCCGCATGTCTATTTCTCACAGTTGCTGGGCATGAGCGATAACCTGAGTTTCAACTTATCCGATGCCGGATATAATGTAGCGAAGTATGTGCCTTACGGACCTGTCAAGGCGGTAATGCCTTATCTCTTCAGACGTGCGCAGGAAAATACTTCTATTGCCGGACAAACCAGCCGGGAGCTGGACCTGATTGCAAGGGAAAAAGGAAGAAGAAATTCTTAACGTTTTTATTTAATTCTGCTGTATAGCCACTTTAGAAGAATCAGCAAACTTTTATAGCTATTTTAGGAGTTGACCCTGTTCGTATAATGGTCGTACATTGTTCGAACAGTGTTCAATGTGAGTTCGCCAAGTATTTGGTGTGTGCTCCTGTTAACCTTGAAATAAGAACCCCGCCTTTTGAGCGGGGTTCTTATTTACCAAGGCTGTTTAGCTTTAAAAGTTTGTCTGCCCATAATAATATCGCCAAATAAAAGGAAGTCACAGGCAATACTAAAAAAAGGATACTTTAATGTCGAAGGTTTATTTCGTTCAAAAAATAAGTGTCCAATCCAGGAAAAGCCAAAAGCAACAAAAGGGATAGCTATAAAAAAATAGACATTATGGAATAACATGGAGGCAATAAAACACAGGCACAAGAGTGATATACCGATAAAATGCAGCGCCCTGTTCATCGTATTCTGATGTTCAGTTAAATAAAATGGATAAAATTCTTTCAAAGAGTTGTATTTCTTTGGCTGGATTTTCTGGTTGTTATTGATCATACCAAAATGCCCTTACTTTTCAAAAACGCACCGAGGTCTTTTGGATGTTCTGTCATCAGCAGCGTTTGCATACCAGCTTCTTTTGCTCCTACAAGATGCTGCGGACTGTCGTCAATAAAGAGCGTTTCTGCAGGGTTGAGGTTGTTTTCTTTCAGCACCTGCTCAAAGATCTCTACATGTGGTTTTCTTAGCAGCATTTCATGTGAATAGTAGGTTTTTTCAAAAAACTGATCATTGCCTTCCAGCTGAAATTCTCTTTTGAGGTAGTCTGTAAAGTAATCGAAGTGAATCTGATTGGTATTGCTGAGCAGGAAGGTTCTGTAATGTTTTTTTGCTTCTACCAGTGCGTCCAGTGTTTCCGGTACTATACCGATTAGCAGACTGTTCCATGCAGCGTCGATTTCTTCGTCTTTTAACGCAGGATTTTGCGCTTCAAGGCGTATTCCGTCGCGGAACTGAGCTGGAGTAATGCTACCTGTCTCTAATTCATCAAATAAATTATTGTGTCCTTTATGACCGAAAAAATTCTCTATATTGGGGATACCGATTTGTGTAAGAGTCTTTTGTGCAATTCTGAAGTCAATCGCAAAAATGACGTTGCCGTAGTCGAAGATTATATTTTTAATTTTTTCCATAAACTGTTTTTAAAATTGAATACAAATATGTAACATTGCACTCGCAAAATCTAATAGATTTTTCGCGGGCCAATAGCTCAGCTGGTTAGAGTAGAAGACTCATAATCTTTTGGTCGATGGTTCGAGCCCATCTTGGCCCACTGCTTAAAAACCGTCTTACAAAGCAATTTGAAGGCGGTTTTTTCGTTTCTTTCGCTATTTTTATCTAGCGAACGCGCCGAAGGCAGTCGCCCTTTTGGCAGGATTTACATAATTTTTTGTTGAACTTCACGCAAAACTGTAACAAATACGTAACGGAGTTTTGTGTGCTAAAATGAAGATTATGGCAACCGTAAGCGCTAAAGTTTATGAACACCACAAAAAAGCAGATGGTACCTACAATGTGAAAATTTGTGTTTACCACAAAAATGAGAGAAAGTTTATTGACACCGATTATTATGTAGTCAGGAAACAGCTAAACCCCAAATTAAAAATCAAGGATAATTTTGTAAATGACTTGATTGATGATCAACTGAAAGGCTACAGGAAAGTAATCGGTGAATTGGGAGATAGACTGAGTTTTTTCACGGCGGAATCATTAAGGGACTTTCTTCGAGATAAGGACAGTGACATTGATTTTATCAAGTTTTGTTCCTCGCATATAGAAAAAAGCGAAGCAGAAGGAAGAAAGGGCACTGCACATAACCATCGTGTGATTAGAAATAGTTTGATCGATTATTTTCACAGACCTTCTGTCTCAATCACAGAGATTAATTCGAATATGTTGAACTCCTATGAGCACTATCTGAAAGGTGAGCGTATTATGAATCGAGATAATGGTCAAAATGGTATTAAACAAACTAAATTAAAAGGAATTTCTGATAGTGGCCTTCACAATCACATGAGAGATCTCAGAACTTTATTTAACGCAGCCAGAAATCTTTACAATAATGAAGATTTGGGGATCTACCGGATCAAACATTATCCCTTTAAAAAATATAAAGTCGGTTCTCCACCGTTAACAAGAAAAAGAAATAATACCCTTGAACAAGTTAGGTTGGTTAGGGACGCTATTTGTGAAGCCGGCAGCAGGGCTGAGCTCGCAAAACACATGTATATGCTTTCATTCTATTTGTGCGGAATGAATGCAGTAGATATTTTTCAGTTGACCAAGCGAGATATTAGAAACGGGAGGATTGACTACAATCGATCTAAAACACGAAGACAGAGAAAGGATAATGCTTACATCAGTATCAAAATAATTGATGAGGCCAAGCCTTTACTAGAGAAATATGTTGAACAACTGTCCACTCGTTATGTCAACATTAATGGATTTAATAAAGCACTGGGAATGGGAATGGTTCGTCTCCGGAAAATCACCGGCGTTCCAGAACTCACACTTTATTGGGCTAGACATACTTTTGCGACAATTGCGCGCAATTCTTGCAGAATGAGTAAGGATGATGTGGCTCTATCGCTCAATCATGTAGACTCTGAACATTCGACTACTGACATATACATAGAGAAAGACTGGAGTATTGTTGATGAGGTGCAAATTAGGGTTGTCTCTTTATTGAAGAATCTAGATCAGAAGAAAGGGACTAGAAACCAAAAATCCACGCACAACAAGATACACCTTGATTCGTGAGCTGCATGATTGAATTTAGTTCATGCAGGTTTGAAAATTATTTTTAAATTAATAAATTTAGTATCATGAAAAATTTACTTTTATTTTTCTTAGTCTGTATCATTGGAACCGGTTCTTTACTAGTTGGTACTACCACGAAAAACCCGTTACCTTGTTTTATATCAGCACTTGGAGTGTGGTTGCTTTTCTTTTATAAAATCAGCAAACGATGAAAATTTCTGATAATAATCTGAGTTGTGATTATCTATTGCTTCATTTGTACTGAAGCAATAAATAAGATCAGGATTCTTGTCGTTTAATAAGTTTAACATTATTCCTTAAATTACTACAATTTGAAACATAATATTTCAATGTGCGGCATAATTATTGTACTTGCATCATCATAATGGTGATAAGCAGTTATGCAATTTTCGAATCATTGCAGCTTTACAACCAATAAGAATCTTGTTTCTTCATTGATATCAATGTGGAGGTATGTCATTCTAATAAAACCATGCTATAAGAACTCAAATGCAAGAAATAGTTTCTAAAAAAAATATTGGAGAGAGATTAAGGAAATTGAGACTTGAACGCGACTTATCCCAAGCAGAGGTCTCTGAAACATTAGGCTTATCAAGAAGCCATTATTCGCAGCTGGAATTGGGCAAGCAGTTTCCTTCCTATACAATTTTGTCAAGAATTGCAGAATTTTATAGTAAAGATTATGAATGGATATTACATGGTTCAGATTTGAAGTGTGTGATCTCAAATGTCAAATCCGTCCTGGCTGAAGAGCTAAATGACAAATCTTCTATTCCATCACATTCAATCTCAAATAGTGCTTTAAACCAATCCGGCGAAGCATCAATTAATAAAAATGTCGTAATCAGTCTGTCGGAGCAGTTAACTTATCTGGAAAACAGAACCGATCCCGATTATACAGATGCGCTGCCAGATTTCTTTTTCCCGATGCCCCAGCTGCCTTCTGGCAAACATCGGGCTTTTGAGATCGAAGATGACAGCATGGATGGGGTGTTGTGTTCACATGATTTTGTAGTGGCAACTGCAGTTGAAAACTTTAAGAAGATATCTCGGTCAAACATTTACGTAGTGGTGCTGGATGAACAGATCTCCACTCGCAGGTTAATGGATTATAATAGAAAGTCTGGTATGTTTTCATTTGTTCCTGACAACAATAGGTATAAGACAGAATGGATAAGACTTGATGATATCAGGGAATTATGGGAGGTAAATGCCAAGGTGTCCTGCTGCCTACATAAAACCGTAACGAACATTACGCAGTACTTTTCTGATTTTGAAAGTTCTGTAAATGAATTAAGAGAAGAGGTGTTCAAAATGAAAGCTCATATGGCATAAAATGTGCTGAATTGATAAATTAAACCGTGATTGATTGATACTCAGACACGGTTTTTTTATATCTTCATTATTTTTTTTAAAAATAATCCCATTAACTTTGTCGTGTTAGCAGGCTATATTCTTATACATGCAATCCTCTTTTTTGAACTTGTAAGTATGATATTAGGAATTGAAACTTTGTCTATAGAATTGATATATTTTTTAAATCCTTTTAAGGGAGCGTGCTGTTTGGTGATTGTAAGTTAAGGGTTTTATGAAAACAGTTTTTGGTGCATTAATTTTCTCAGGTGTTATCTTATCCTTTCTCGCCAGCATCATCCTGATTACGGTAGGTAAGGGCAGAAGCCGCATCAACCAGCTTCTTGCAGTAGTCCTGTTCACGGTAGGTCTGGACGCCTTTTTTAAAATTTTATTCTTGGCAAATGTGATGACGGAGATGTCTGCCTATTTCAAATTTGTAGTTCCCGTATTTTACCTGATCCCGCCTTCTATTTACATTTATAGTTACGTTGCACTCTATGGAACGATCAATTTAAAGCGCCTATGGCTCCATCTTCTACCTTCAGTCTTGATTGCCATATCAGCCTTGGTTTTTTTCTTCTTACTGGATAAGAAAGGGTATGAATTTATTCAATTGGTTGCAGATGACCGCCGTTCTGTTTTTACAGTTGAGGCGGGAACGATATTTTTGGGCGTTCAATTTTTAACCCGTACACTTCAGGGCTTCATCTATTTGTTTTTGCAATGCCGCCTGATCTATAGATATCACAGACGGGTGGAACGGTCTTCCTGGCAAACAAGGAAAATTTACCATTGGGTACTCGTATTAACCTTTACAGAAATCTCTCTTTTTGTATTCATGCTGTTGTACCATATTTTGATTCTGCAGGGTCAGGTGACCTTAGGATATATCGTCAACCTGGGCTTATCAGTGTTATGTGTATGTTATATTGGTTTTCCTATTTATCTCTACCTATCTCCTTCACTCTTATATGGAGGTGGTACACTAACGCCCGGTATAACAGAACTACATCAGGATATACCCGCAGAGACGGTCACGCTCCAGGAAGCACAGGAAAAACAGCTGGTGATAATGGAGAAGTCCAATACATCACCTTACACCGATGAGGACATCCTCGAATATAAATACCGCTTGGAGCATATCATAGTAGAAACAAAATTGTTCAGAACTCAAGGTTTAAAAGTGCAGGAAGTTGCCAGGGTATGTGAGATACCACCCAGAGCACTGTCATACTTACTGGCAACAGTCTACAATAAAGGCTTCAATGATTTCATCAATGAGTGCAGGATAGATTATGTGGTGGACCGCCTCACAAAAGATGACTGGAAAGATCTGACGCTGGAGGGTTTGGGGTTCGAAGCAGGCTTCTCATCGCGAACAACCTTTTTTATTGCTTTTAAAAAATACAAAATGGTAAATCCTACAAAGTATATTCAAATGCACCAATTTGACAGGAAATTGTAACAGCAGTATGGATTTAACAATCCACTACAACTTGTAGTTATATTTGATATGTTCCGTATCAGAAATCTGAACATATTATCACCAATGTGTATATAAATTAATCTGTTGATTTGTCATCTCACCAATGAATAACAACGAGCTTATGTACACACCAATCTCATTTTTCAATTACTCCCCGCAGTTATACAATGAAGTATCGCAAGCTGGGCTGATCTTTTCTGAATGTTCAATTCTTAGACTTTTATGCTTCAAGGATGGAGCTGCCAGCGCTACCGAGAAACTCGCTATTAACGGTTTTGAAACCTGGGCAGAAGAATTCCTGAACAATTCAAATCGAGTTTTTCAGTCGGGAAATAAAGACGATGTCAACAGGTATTCATCGCAGTTTATCGAACATGTTTTAAGTTATTTACTGGTGGCATCCCTATATGATTTTACCCGATTTACCCCTCTAAATCAACCAGATAAAGCATCATTCGTAGCATGGGAAAATGGTAATTTAATAAGGGTGCGGTTGCTGTCTGACTTACTATAATTAACTTTAATTTAACATCACCTATTTTTAAGCATACCACACATCAGTGTGATTAACATATTTAACGATGGATCGCTGTTTCTTTTTGGCTACATTGTAGCTGAGAAATTAGCAGTCTGTTTGGGCGTCCCAAGTTAAATATGGAAGAGAGAGAATTGGTGTTAAAACTTAAGAATGGAGATCAGAATGCGTTTACCAAATTGATGGAAGTTTACAAGAGCTTACTGGCAAAGCGCATACTTCGCATTTTGAAATCGCCAGAGGAAACAGAAGAAGTCCTGCAGGAATTATTCGTGAGAGTTTGGATTCACCGCCAAAAAATAAACGAAGAATTGCCCCTGCAAGCTTATCTTTTTCAAATTGGTAAAAATCTGATTTACGATGCGTTACGTAAGGCAGAACGCGAGAAGCGATTTATAGAATATTACAAACATATGCATAGCTCTGAAACCTACAACCCTATCGAAGAAAGCCTATATAAAGCAGAAAACCGGGCACTGTTAGATAGTTTGGTTAGTCAAATACCTGAGCCTTCTAGGGCTGTTTTCAAGCTTTGTAAACTGGAGGGACTCAGTTATGATGAAGCAGCCAAAAAGCTTTCCATCTCATCCGCTACTGTAAATTCCCATATCACAAAGTGCAACAAGATTTTGCGAACCTATCTGAAAGATAATAATGTGTTATTAGCCCTGTTGGCAGCAGAATATATCTTCCTAAGTTGATTTAAAGTGAAGAGAAAGTAAGTATTTTTATTTGATCTTCAGTTGTTTATAAGTTTTTTTAAGTTTTCATCATTGGTTTTTTTGTTGAAAGCGTATAGACAATTATATATCACGTAATCACAGAATTGGTGGAACAGGAAAGGTTAAATATATTATTTAAAAAGCACATAGAAGAAACTTTGCTGCCTGGTGAAGCTAAGGAAATGCAGAATTACATTGCAAGCCCTGCATTCAAATTATACTTCCAGTCACTCATTGCAAAAGAGCTGGAAAGTCAGGATCCTGCAGCTGAGCTTGCCTCCTCAGATGTAAACGGTATTGTAGAGGGGATTGAAAGCAAAGTGCTGGCCTGTATCAACAAGAAAAAAACTATTCCGCTATACAGCTACGGCAGGTATGCCGCGGTGGCAGCCGGACTCATTCTTGTACTGAGCATCTTTTTGTATTGGTCAGGAAGTATATCTGGAACTGATCAAAAACACCAGTCAGCAACCTTAAAGGAAAAGATTCTGCCTGGAACAAACCGTGCAACTTTACAGCTCAGCGATGGAAGGGTGATAGCCTTGAGTGAACAGGCAGAAGGTATCATTGCAGATGGTCAGCAATTCCGTTACGAAAATGGGACGGTTTTAATTGATCATGTTGCAGGCCAAATATTTACGCTGACAGTTCCCAGGGGTGGTAAATATAAACTGAAACTTTCAGATGGTACTCAGGTCTGGTTAAACGCAGCCAGCTCCATAACCTATCCCGCTGGATTTGCCGGATCCACACGCCAGGTGAAGGTAACAGGGGAGGCCTATTTCCAGGTTGCACACGATCGTAAACATCCGTTTCTTGTAGAAGCTGAAAGCCAAAACATCAAAGTTCTTGGTACCGAATTTAATGTGAATACCTACAACCATCATCAAGCGGTTACAACGCTGATTCAAGGTAGCATTGCGCTAAGAACGGCACAAAATGACGTTAAAACCCTCATCGCGGGTGATCAGGCCATCCTGGCAAAAGGAAAAATCCAAATCAGAAAAGTAGATGTGCAAGATTATATCGGATGGAAGGATAATGTGATGATTATGGATGACCAGGATGTAAATGAAATTCTAGAGCAGCTTGAACGCTGGTATGACGTTAAATTTATAAATGCTGACAAGCTAGCAGAGGGGAAGAGATTGTCAGGGGAGATCCCACGGGATTCCGCCATAACTACCATTCTACATGCCCTGGAAATACAGCTCGGCGTAAAATTCGAGATTGACGGACGCAAGATTATCATCAAATTTAACCCAAATTAATACTTCTGACATACTCCCAGTTATCATTATTCATGAAATTATCACTCTCACTGATACTCTTCTTTACGCTACTGATCAACCTTCATACCCATGCCCAGCAAATTCATATTGATGTGAAGAATGCTGAGATGAAAGGTGTATTCAGGACACTGCGGAGGCAAAGTGGCTATGCGTTTATGTACAATCTCCATGACTTAAAAAAAGCCCGGCCGGTCACCTTAAAATATGATGGTAAGGATATAAATGCAGTGCTGCAGCTGGTATTTAGAGGCCAACCACTGGCTTTCACCATCAATGATAAACTGGTGAATATCACTCCCCGCCAAAGTAGGAAATCCGTTGGGCTTGCAAGAGATGTGCTGATCCTTCCGAGAGTTGAGGGACTCATAACTGATGAGGATGGCAGTCCCATTGCTGGCGCCACTGTGGCTTTGCAAAACGGCAATCAGGATCATCCCCAGGCGAAAACAAAAACAGATGATCAGGGAAAGTTTGTTCTTATAGATGTGAGAGCGGGTGCAGAATTGGAAGTGTCCATTATAGGTTATCTAAAACTTACCCTGAGTGCTGCGCCAGAACTGGGATCCATCCGGTTGAAGCCAAATACTACTTCACTCAAGGAAGTAGCTGTAGTTTCTACCGGTATGACAGTCAGGGCTAAGGAAACCTTTACGGGTGCAGCGGCAGTATACACAGGGGAGCAACTCAAACGTGCCGGAAATGTAAACATCATCAAGAGTTTGCGCTCGTTGGATCCCTCACTGATCATCCTTGAAAATAACAGGTCAGGATCTAATCCGAATGCTTTGCCGGGTATGGAATTGCGGGGACAGTCAAGCATCACCACCGCCTCGCTGCGGGATGACTTTACTGAAGATCCCAATCAGCCGCTTTTTATACTGGATGGATTTGAAACCACACTGCGCACCATTGTAGATTTAGATATGAATAGGGTAGCTACAATCACTTTATTAAAGGATGCGGCATCAACAGCAATATACGGATCACGTGCATCCAATGGAGTGGTGGTGGTGGAGACCATCCAGCCCAAACCAGGAGAAATAAGGCTCAACTATACCTCTGATTTTACTATGGAAAGGCCCGACCTGAGTGCCTACTCAATGATGAATGCCTCCGAAAAGCTGCAGTTTGAAAAGCTTTCCGGTGTATATACCGCACCAGCCCTCTATCCGGAGCTCCAGAATCTATATTATGATCCTTTATATTCACAAAAACTCCGGAAAGTGATCAGTGGTGTTAATTCTTACTGGCTGAATGACCCGCTCCAGACGGGAATATCGCAGCGGCAGTCTCTCTATGCTGAAGGTGGTTCTTCATCGCTGACTTTTAATGTGGGCGGTAATTACAGAACATTGCAGGGAACGATGATCGGCTCAGGAAGAAAAGATTGGGGTGCGAGGCTAAATCTGAGTTACCGGACCAAAAAATTAAAGGTCAACAACAATGCGTACCTCTCAGGTTACCGCGCCGATGAATCTAATTATGGCAGTTTTTCTACCTGGGTAAATATGAATCCCTATTATGAAAAAGTAGATAACACTGAACCTTATGTGTTTAGTTTTTATGATTCCAGGTCCAATGATTTTTATTATCCAGCCCCTTCAAGTTTTATCCATGTCAGTAACCCGCATTACAATGCAGCATTAAACAGTTTTAATAAGAGCACCAATCTTGCTATAACTAATAATTTACAGTTGATCTATGACTGGTCAAAAAAGTTCCGTCTCCAGGCTTCGGTTCAGTTTTCCAACAGTTCCACAACGAGCAATGTTTTTAAATCTCCTTTAAATACCGATTTCGATAATGTGGATGTCTTAAAGAAAGGAAGCTATAACTACAGGCATACTGAGAGCCTGTTTTATACCGCAAATGCTATGGCTTCCTATGCAGAGAAAAATGGTAAGCATGCCTTTCAGGCTAATCTGCGTACAGAAATTCAAGACAAGAGCAATGAGCTAAAAGGTTTTATAGCAGAAGGATTCCCAAATTCGACAAACGGTAATCCCAGGTTTGCTTACAATTATGAGGAGAGTGGAATTCCGCTGGCTGTCAAAAGTATTGCCAGGCGGAATTCTTTGATTGCTAATGGCTATTACTCTTACGATGAGCGGTATAATGTAGACGTATCCTTTACCTATGATGGTTCAACCTCCTTTGGTCTGGCAAACAGTTATCAGCCCTTTGCTGCTATTGGTGCAAGCTGGAACCTACATAAAGAACATTTTGCGCAGTCAGCAGACTGGCTGGATGTGATGCGCTTAAGGCTTTCCTATGGGGTGACAGGTAACCAGAATTTTGCTTCTGCCAGTTCCATCTCCACTTTCAGGTACCTGCCAGATTACAATTATTTTGGCCAGGGCGTCTCACTGGAGAAACTGGGTAATCCCAATTTGAAGTGGCAAAACACCTATCAGGCAAACCTTGGTCTTGATGCAGAGTTGCTTCATCACCGGCTAACCCTGCAGCTGAATGGTTACCGGAAATATACGCGTCCCCTGGTATTGGCCATTGACCTGCCTTCCTCCACCTCATTGTCAAACTATCCTATCAATGCAGGAAACCTGAATACCCTGGGTCTGGAAGGCACTGTGCGTTTTGCACCGGTTTATCAACCTGAACGCAGAATTATCTGGTTTGTGAATTTAACCGGAACCACTATGAAGCAAAGGTACAGTGGTTTTAATGACATGCTTTCCGGATTAAACCAAAGCCTTCAGTCGCTGAATTCCCTCACACGGTACCATGATGGCTATGATTATTATGACATCTGGGCTGTACCCTCCCTGGGAATAGATCCGGCAAGCGGCCGTGAAATTTTTCAAAAAAGAGATGGTTCAAAAACATTCAGTTATAGCTATGATGACATCGTGAAGGTGGGCAACAGCCGGCCAGACCTGCAGGGAGTGTTTAGCAACACTTTTAGTTATAAGGGCCTAAACTTTTCGGTTTATTTGCGTTATTTCCTTAACAGGGATGTTTGGAATGAGGTGCTGTTCAATAAGGTAGAGAATATTTCTCTTACCAGGGTGATCAATACCAATCTGGACAAGCGCGCCCTATATGACCGTTGGCAGCAGCCGGGAGACCAGGCGCAGTTCAAGGCAATATCGCTTACCGGAACTACCCCTATGTCTTCACGCTTTATTCAGCGTGAAGATGCCATATCGATTGAAGCAGTAAGCATGGGTTACGAGTTCGCAAAAAACCGATGGATGGCAAAAGCCCGGATCTCAAGCCTGCGGTTAAACGCATACACTAACGATCTGTATTATTTCTCAACAGTAAGGGCAGAACGTGGTCTGGATTATCCTTTCGCCAGGTCTTTTTCCCTTAGTTTATCGGCTACATTACAATAACAAGATGATGGCAAAATATACATATATATTAATAGCTTCCCTATGCGTAATAATGATCAGCTCATGTGGCAAATGGCTGGATGTACAGCCGGAAGACAAACTAACCGAGCGACAAGTATTCAGTACCAGTCAGGGTATTGCTGAGGCATTGAATGGCTTATACCTACAGCTGGGCTCCAATGCATTATATGGACAAAACCTAAGCCTGGACAAGCTCGATCTTTTTGCACACCGTTACAATGCGTTTGCAACAAATGCAAAATACTATAATTATGTTCAGCACAATTATGCCGATGAATCAGTGAAGGCAAGTATTGAGGAAATCTGGAAAGGTTTATATCAGGTCATTGGAGATGCCAATAGCTTTATTGAAAATCTGGACAAGCATCGGAATGTATTAACATCTGAAAAAGCACAGCAATACAGGGGAGAGGCTATAGCCATCCGTTCCTTGGCCTATTTCGATCTGCTTCGGTTATTCGGACCAGTATATGCCACTAATCCCACTGCCGCCAGTATTCCCTATTACACCACTGTCAGTGCAAATGTAGGTCCATTCCTGCCCGCAAATGAAGTCCTTGGCAACATACTTCGCGACCTGGATCAGGCCATTTCCTATTTGCAGCGTGATCCTATTGTGAATCAAGGTGGTTCAGAGCAGCACAATAGCTATAGGTTGAATTTATACGCAACTATGGCACTTAAGGCGCGGGCGCTGCTATGGAGCGGCAGTACAGCGGATAAGGCTCAGGCCCTGATCCTGGCCAAAAGTGTTATTGCTATTGGTGCGAAATTTACATGGGTTACCCACGCAGCAGTATCAGGCAATGCAGCAGATGCTGACAGGATTTTCTCTACAGAGCTCCTGCTTGCTACTTTTAACAGTAGACTTTACAGCCTGCAGAACTCGCTTTTTTCTGCTGCCATCACTGACCTAAATATTCTTGCAGCTGGTCCGGGCAGTTACCTGGACAATATTTATGAAGGGAACCAGGGCGATTATCGCTTTGTTTATTCCTGGCCACTCCCGTCCGGAGGATCCGTGACCTACAGAACCTTTATCAAATATCAGGATATGGCCAGCCCCGCACTTAGCCGGCGTTTCACTATTCCGCTTATCAGACTTAGCGAAGTATATTATATCGCCGCTGAGTGTGAGACAGATCATGTAAAGGCAGTTGCTTATCTGAATACGGTGAGGCGACAACGTAATATAGGCCTTGACCTTGGCAATGATGTCCCGCTGCGGGCTGAACTCACCGAAGAATATCTTAAAGAGTTTTATGGCGAGGGGCAGCTTTGGTATTACTATAAGCGCAATCGTTTTACGAGTTTTGCAAGTCCCAACACAGTCAGTGGCAATGGTACCTATACCATGTTGCCTGACTTGTATGTATTGCCTATCCCGGATTCAGAATTGAGCTCACGATAATTAGTATCTGTTATGAAGATCAGAATTGATATATTTTTACTCCTGTTGGCGGCCTTGTACCTTCAGGCCTGCAAAAAAAAGGATCTTGAAGTGTACGATCAGGGCGCAAACGGCGCCAGTATCTATTTTAAGGAAGCCATTAATGCGAAACAAAACCTTCGAAAAACAATTTCCTTTGGCTTTTCAGGATATAGTGTACACGACTCTGTCGTCGCTATTCCTATCGCGGTTACCGGTAGCCCTTCTCTTAGTGACCGGGTTTACCAACTCCGGGTCACTGATTCTACCACAGCATCGCCCAATACCCACTATAGTTTCGTGCATCCCGCGGTGGTACGTGTAGGAAAAGTAGTGGATACCCTTCACATCAGGATCAAAAGGACAGCAGATATGTCCTCCAAACAATACCGGCTCAGCCTGGCACTGGAACAGAATGATATGTTCAATACCAAGTTGAATGGTAACCTGAGCAGCTACACTACTTATGACCTTTTATTGGATGACATGGTAGGGGTGTCTTATCTCTGGACTACTTATTCACGGCGGACAACTATCCTGTCTTATTTCGGTGCGTATTCACGTCAAAAAGTGAATTTGATGATGGAAGTATTAAAAATCCCGCCTGAGTTTTTCTATGATCCTGCAGCTAAAGCGCCTACCTCAACACAGATTGTATCCTACTCCAGGTATATGTTTTACTGGCTGAACAAGGAAGCCGCTGAGGGGCGTGTATATAAAGATGAAAACGGAATGGAAATACAAATGGGCCAGTTAAGTATTTAACGATAAGATTGAATTAATGCGATTGAAGATGAGAAAAAGCTATATTAAAACACTCTTGATACTATTCATTGCTATCCAGGCAGCAAACATATTGTCCGGCTGTCGCAAGGATATTGGTAATTATGAATACAAGCCCCTGGACTCCCTGGGTATTGATCATGTCAGCGGGACCTACCGCTATACCGTAGGAACAAAAGCAAATATAACTCCTGTCCTGAGCCTGAATACAGGCAAAAGTTTCAATGAAAATGATTACACCTATGAGTGGATTGCCTATTTAGGTACCACTGTCGGGAAGAAAATCATCCATACAGGAAAAAATCTGGATGTTGTCTTGCCACTTGCTATTGGTAGGTATAATGGCTACTATGTAATTACGGAGAAGGCGACAGGTGTCAGCTGGCAGAAAAGCTTCGATATTGAGGTAACAGGCTCTTTCCTGCAAGGAGGATGGTTTGTCTTGAATGATATCGCCGGAAAAGCCAGGGTGGACTATTATCAGGAAGACCGCAACAACTGGAACACTTTTCCGGTGATTTACCGTGACTTTACCAGTGCGATCAAAGATATCAATACCGGGACTTCCCTTGAGCTTAAAGGCAAACCCCAATCGCTGGCGGCATTTACCAACAGGGATGCAATCAATACCAGCGCAGATTACCGGCTGTATCTGACTACTGGTAAAGAAACCAAGTGGTTGAATATCACTACAGGTTTTAGCTGGGATAAATCGCGGAATTCATTTCAGAATGAAACCGTTTCAGGTGAGCCCGATCACGTTGATGCCATCTATCCAGGAACATCAGGAGGTGCCTATGCCTATAAAGACCATCAGCTTTATTTGTACCATTACCTCTATTCCTTGTACGGCACACCGATCAACCGTATTGCAGGAACGATGCGTACATTTCCGATCTCAGAATTTGTAGCGGCTCCCTACAATAATTTTATGCATGCCGTTTTTTTTGATACCCAAGGCAAGCGTTTTCTGCGCAGTAATTACTCCTCAAGCGCCGCCACAGTACTTAATGTTTCTGGTCAGGGCCTCAACCTGGCCTCAGTAGATAAAGACCTGGTATGGATGGGAGCAACCCGCGTATTTAACGGACAGGTAGCAGCCATCCTCAAAGATAAAAACCAACGTTATTTTCTGGCCCGTATCAGCTTTCCTTATCCTGCTTCAGTCTCCACTTCTATCACCATTAGTGTAAACTCATTTGAAGACGTCACTTCGCGTTTGACAGGTATTGCTGAGGCTGATAAATTCATGCTAGACCAGCAGTATGGCTATCTGTTTTATGTCAGCGGGAACAAATTATATCAGTATGATATGGACAACAAAATCATTAAAGTGGCAAAAGATTATGGCAATCGCAAGATATCACTGTTAAAAGGAAATACGCTTACCGTATATACCTCAAGCTCAATTCCAGGATTTCTGGCCAGACTAGGTTGCCCCGGATTTGGGATTATCGTTGGCAGTAACGATGAACAGCACCCGGACACATCAGGGGCGGTAGATTTCTACCAGGCCCCGGCACTGATGGGCAACCTTTCTTTCTATACCAATTCTTTCACAGGTTTGGGAAAGGTAGTTGATATCGTGTACAGTGAACTGTAATTGTAATGAATGACGAAATAGGATTTAGGGTTTACTGAAATCTTCATAGACCCTATAAATCTCATCAGACTCCAGTTTTTCGAGATTCTCTTTACTGATGATGGTGCTGCTGTACTTTGCTCCATTTGTTTTCATGATCGATTTTAACTGGGGGCCGATCTCTGAAGCGTATGTTCTCGCGGATGTCAAGCTGTTGAAAATACCCACGTAAATGACCTGGGTATTTTCAAACTCCAGTAAACGATGGCGCAGGTTGCTCTCTGTATACCGGCTTCTGTTAAATTCGCCTATGCCAAATCTGGAGGGGCTCATATTCAGGCCCCCATCTTCCACTGCAATCATAAAATAGTAGGAGCCAAGCTCTGTCTCCCGGTCAAATTTTACCGCCGGGGCAGAAGTCGCGGGAGTCCGGATGTCTGCATGTACTGGTATAAGATTGTTTGCCGCCTGGAGGCCGGCAAATGGTGTTGCAAGGCTGACGGCAGCAGGTTTGAGCACAGCCAGGATGGGGGTGTTTTCCTCTTCCGTTTTCTCCATAGGGCTGCCGCTCTCGTCATAGTATCTGAGTTTGGGATCCAGGCCATGATTTCTGTAGCGGTTCAAAAACGCTGTTTCTGTTGTCGCCCGCATAAATTCACTTTGCGAATGTTTCTTCAGAAAGTCATTCTGCATCGCATAGGCCTGTCCGATTTTGCCCGGCTGCCCTGATTTTAACAGCTGAAGCGCGTAGTTTACAGCTGGTGACAGCTGGCTGTTTGGGAAACGCGTATTGATTTCAGTATAAACTTTTGCGGCCTGCAAGCTATCCTGCAAATCCTGGAAATACATTGTTGCAATATCATAATATGCTGATACGATCTGGGCGTTATATGGCGCTTGCTCCACAGCTTTCTTCAGGGTATCTACTTTTGCCAGATCCAGATAGCGTTCAGCGATTTCCCTGCCGTACTTCAGTTTGTAGCGCTGCTGACTATAATTGGAATATGATTTTGGCAAAATTTTCATTGCCTGCGTATAATTCTCACTTGCCAGATCATACTGCTTCCCAAGCCGTAACTGCAGGTCTGCAGCACGTGAAAAGGCATTACTTTTCAACACGGAGTTAGTGCCAGCAATGCTAGCTGCCTGTAAATAATGCGATAGCGCCGCCTCCTGATTTCCGGCTTTCTGTTCATATGTTCCGATCGTATAATAGAGCTGGTCACGAAAGTCCTGATATTGTTTTTGCTTCAGCAGTCGCGTCAACTGCAGTGGAACACCATTTTCATACTGCTGCTCCGAAGGGTTCAGGGCCAGTTCTTTAATGATAGCGTTTAATTTCATTTCTTCAAATACAGCAGTAGATTTAGCTTTCTGGTACTGCTCTGCGGCTAGTAATGGCTGGTGGTTTTTTTCCATTACCTGTGCACTAACGTAGTGCATTCTTGATTTTTCTTCAGGGACATGGCTATATTTTATTGCCTTATCCAGGTATTGAACGGCCTTTGTCCAGTTTTTCTCATAGATTGCGCCCTGGGCTGCCACCGCATAGGCATCCACCCTGATGTCCATTATGTTAGCGGCCTGCGCCCCGATTTGAGCGGCCAGCAGGCATCCCTGTTCCAGATCTTGGATGGCAAACAATGCCCTGGCTTTAACCACCATTGCTCCGGCTGTAATTGCTTTATCATTTCCATAATCCTGCAGCACATCGTCGCTATAGGCAATTGCCGTCATATAATCAGCCTTGTTAAAAGAAGCCCTGGCCATCAGCAGGTGCGCAAGGCCTACATATTTGCTGTTTCCCTTTTCCAGAATGATGGTCCTCGCCTTTGAAATCACCTTATTCATCAATTCAGGTTTATCTGCGTGGCTGATGAATACGGGAAGTACTTTTTCGTAATCCTCCTGTGGACTGGGGATCATATCCCTCTGGTATTCATCCAGCAATTCATTGGCATTAAATAAGAAATTATAGCGTACACTAAAATTCCCAGCTGTTCCGGTTTGAGCTGTACTGTGATAGCTCAGGTGGATCGCTAATAAAATACACAAGCTTATCCCTTTCCTCATCATAGATAT
>Ga0163161_10000849_pt1 | contig 23834 bp, 21 predicted proteins | sample S45metaG_FD_129847 | JGI IMG/M metagenome (GOLD analysis project Ga0163161, IMG submission 129847) | Switchgrass rhizosphere microbial communities from Kellogg Biological Station, Michigan, USA - S4-5 metaG | ecosystem: Host-associated > Plants > Roots > Rhizosphere > Soil | place: USA... | reverse complement strand
CGTTTCGCGGATCAGGGCTCGCCCTTGTTTGAGCGAAGCGAGTTTGGGCGAGACCCCGCGGAACGTGAGCACCGCAGGTTGCCCGCAGCGAAGCGGAGGGACGCAGACAGCAGGGTCGCCTTTTCTTTGCTTACGTTCTTTTGGCGAAGCAAAAGAAAGTAAGTCGCCCGCCGGGGCGAGGCCCGGCCTCGGAATCAAAAAAGAAACCTAGCTCTCAATCTTCCCAAGCCGAGACTCCCGCAACCGGCTAGGCGCCAACGCCCCAGCCGATTCCAGAATCGGATAAGCAATAGAGCAAATATGCGAATTGATCCGCTTCAAATCGCTGATCAAGTCGATATGCAGCGAACTCGTCTCGATGCTCAGCGTGGTCCGGTCCGACAACCGATCCAGGTGCGTCGTCGCATACGCACGCTCCAGATCCCGAAACCGAGCCTTCTCTTCCAAAAGCTTCTGCGCATCCCGGACATTCCCGTTCAAGAACACGCTCATGCTCAACCGCAGGTTGGCAACCAGCCGCCCATGCAGTTCGACGATTTCAGCCATCCCGGCCTCCGAGAAATTGCGCTGCGGTTTGATCTTCTTGTCTTCCACATCGATGATCACCCGCTCGATGATGTCGCCGATCTGCTCCATGTTGATCGTGAAGCTGATGATGTCCGTCCAGCGCCGGCTCTCCTCTTCGCCCAGCGCCTCGCGCGAGATGCGCGTCATGTAGTACTTGATGGCCGAGTACAGCTCGTCCACCGTGTCGTCCAGTTGCCGCAGCTCCTGCGACAACCGCGTGTCGTTGTTGCGGATCACGTCGAGCACGCCGATCAGCATGGTCTCCACGATGTCGGCCTGGTGCAGTGCCTCGCGGGCAGCGTTCGAGATCGCGAGCGAAGGCGTCGAGAGCGCCGAAGGGTCCAGGTGGTGCGGGCGGCTGGTGCCCGAGGCCTGCGGGGTCGGCAGCATGCGCGTGACGAGCTTGGCGATCCATTGCGTGAGGCCGATGAAACCCACGCTGATCACGACGTTGAAGGCCAGGTGGAACAGCACCACGCCGTGCGTCTGGTTCGGCAGCTCGGGCTGCACGTAGCGGATCCACAAGCCCACGAAAGGCGCAACGATTGCTACGCCCAGCGCTTTGAAGACAAGGTTGCCGACGGTCACCTGCCGTACCGACACCGCCGACTTCGCCGTGGTCAGCACTGCCAGCAAACCGCTGCCGAGGTTGGCGCCGAGCACGAGGCCGAGCGCCACATCCAGCGGCACCACGTTCGATGTCGCCATGGCCGCGACCAGCAGCACCACCGCGAGGCTCGAATAGGCCACGATGGCCAGAACCGCGCCGATGGTGATCTCGAGCAGCACGTCGCTGTTGATCGATGCAAGCAACGCACGCACCGCGGGCGATGAGAACAGGGGCTCGGTCGCTTCCACCACCAGCTGCAGCGCGAGCAGCATCAGCCCCAGCCCGATGAGCACGCGCCCCACGCGTCCCGCCACAGTGGCCGAGCGCGTGATGAACAGCACCACCCCCACGAAGATGAACATCGGCGAGAGCCATGAGAGGTCCGCCGAGAACAGCACCGAGATCAGCGCCGTGCCCACGTCGGCCCCCCGCATCACCGCCAGCGCCGCGGGCAGCGTGACCAGGCCCTGCCCGACGAAGGACGAGGTCATGAGCGAGGTGGCGGTGCTCGACTGCACCAGCGCGGTCACGCCGATGCCCGAGAGGGCGGCAGTGAACCGGTTGCGCATGCTCTGCACGAGGATCTTGCGCAGGTTGGCGCCGAACACGCGCAGGACGCCGGTGCGAACCAGATGGGTGCCCCACACCAGCAGTGCCACTGCCGCGAGCAGATTCAGGAGATGCTTCATGGGTGTCGGGTTCTGTCCTTTTCGTTTTGGTTCGTTTCGACCCCATTTTCCACAAGTGGCGGCTCAGTCGATCAGGGCTCCGTTGTCATGGAAGGGAAAGGGGCCTTCAAAGCGGCCGGAAGCCGCCAGATGGGTGACGAGGCGGCCGCTTCGCGCGGACCACGCATGCACGCGGAAAGCGGGCGGCTCCAGCGTCCAGGCGGAGGCCGCGCCGGGCGCCAGGTCGAGGCAAACCTGGTGCGCCGGTGCCGGCGAGGTCGATGCGATCGTGCCGCCGAAGCGCACGTCGATGGCGCGGTGCAGATGCCCGCAGATCACGCGTTCGACGTTGGGATAGCGCGCGATCAGCGCTTCGAGTGCGCCAGCGCCTTCGAGCAGGCCGATTTCATCCATGTGGCCGATCAGCGTCGTGAAGGGCGGGTGGTGCATCGCGACCACGACGGGCTCGCCGCGGCAGGCATCCAGCTGGGCTTCGAGCCAGCCCAGGCGCTTCTCGCACAGCGTGCCGTGGCTCGCGCCGGGCACGCAGGTATCGAGCGTGAGGAGCCGCAGTCCGCCCACGCGCACCGAATACTGGATGAACCCGGCCGTGTCGTCGCCCGTGCCGAGGTATGCATGCCCGGGAAAGCTCTTGCGCAACTGCTCGCGGTCGTCGTGGTTGCCGGGCATGAGGTAGACCGGCATGGTCAGCGGCGCGAGCAGGCGTGCGAGGTGCTCGTACTCGGCGGCGCGGCCGAAGTCGGTCAGGTCGCCCGTGATCACCACGGCATCGGCCTGTTGCGGCAGGGCGAGCACCGACTGCACCGCCTGCTGAAGGTAGGGCGCGGTGTCGATGCGGCCGTAGGCCAGCCGGCTCGGCTCGCGGATGTGAAGGTCGGTCAGCTGGACCAGGAAGGTGTCTGGGTTCGTTGTCGTCATGCGCTCGTTTCCTGCGACGTCATCAGGCGATCGGGCTGAATGCGAAGGCCCACCGGATCGCCCGGACCGAAGGGGTTGTCGCGCCCCACGTCGGCCACAAGCAGCGGCTGGTCGTGCACGCGCAACTGAAGCTGCACGCGGTCGCCGAGGAAGGTGCGGCGCTCGACGGTGGCAGTGCCCCAGTCGGGCCGGGGTGCGCTCACTTCGACGTCTTCGGGTCGCACCAGCAGCGTCGCATGGCCCTGCCAGGCGGGCGGGCAAGGCAGGGTGCCTCCACCGAGTCGGACAACGCCCTGCGCGATGGCCTCGGGCGCGCGTTCGAGCCGGTTCACCCGGCCGAGGAACTCCGCGACGAAGGGATGCGACGGTGCGCGGTACAGGTCTTCGCCGCGGCCCACCTGCACGATGCGGCCCGCGCGCATCACGGCCAGGCGGTCGGCGATTGCGAGCGCTTCCTGCTGGTCGTGCGTCACATGGATGGCGGTGATGTGCAGGCGGCGCAGCAGCTCGGCGAGTTCGTCGCGCAGCGACTCCTTGAGCTTGGCGTCGAGTGCGGCCAGCGGCTCGTCGAGCAGCAGCACGCGGGGGCGAACGGCGACCGCGCGCGCAAGGGCCACACGCTGGCGCTGGCCGCCGGAGAGTTCGGCGGGGCGCTTGCTTTCCAGGCCGTTGAGGCGCACGAGGTCGACCAGTTCACCGACGGCACGCTTTTCTTCAGCGAGCGACACGCCGCGGATGCGCAGGCCATAGCCGATGTTGGCCGCCACTGTCATCTGCGGAAAGAGCGCGTAGCTCTGGAACACCATGCCCACGCCGCGATGCTCGACGGGGCGCCCGGTCACGTCCTGGTCGCCGAAGACGATGCGGCTGCCCGCGTCGGGCGCTTCCAGCCCCGCGATGAGGCGCAGCAGCGTGGTCTTGCCGCAGCCCGAGGGGCCGAGCAGCGCCAGCACCTCGCCGGGCTCCACGTGCAGGTTCGTCGGCTGCAGGCCGCGCGTGCCGTCGGCGTAGGTCTTCGCGCAGTTCGCGATGTCGATGGGGATGCGTTCAAGTTCCATGGCGTTTCTGCATCAGGTTGGCAAGGTACTGCAGGCCCCACAGCACCGGGAGGATCACTGCGAAGAAGACCAGCGTGTAGGCCGATCCGATCTCGATGCGCATCGAGGCGTAGCTGTCGGCGAGCCCCACGGGCAGGGTGCGGGTGAGCGGCGTGTGCAGCATCCAGGTGAGGTTGAACTCGCCCACCGAGAGCGTGAACACCATCAGGCTGCCGGCCACGATGGCCGGAAACACGGCGGGCACGAGGATGCCCATGAAGCGCTGGCGGAAATTCGCGCCCAGCGAGCGCGCGGCTTCCTCAAGTGCGAGCAGGTCGTCGCGCTGGAAGGCCGAGCTCACGGTGCGAACCATGAAGGGCAGCGTGAAGACGATGTGGCCCACGAGAATGAAGGCGAAGCTCGTGCGAAAGGCTGTGAGCTGGCCGTAGGCGAGGATCAGCGCGAGCGCCGTCGCGAGGCCCGGCACTGCGACGGGCAATGTCAGCAGTTCCTCGAAGATGCGCGCGGCCCGCGAGCGGCTGCGCGCCAATGCATAGGCGCAAGGCACGCCGAGCAGCACGGTGCAGATCACGCAGGCGACGGCCAGCCCGATGGACCAGCCGACGGTGCCGCCGTAGTTCTCCCACACCTCACCGAGCCAGCGCAGCGTGAGGCCGCTTTTCAGGCCCGCGCTGTAGTTGTTGACCAGCCCCGCCATCACCGACAGCAGCATCGGCGCGATCATGAAGAGGCTCACGAGCACGGTGATGGCCAGCAGGAAGGGCGCCTTGGGTTGCGTGTTCTTGCGCATGCTTGCGTCTCCTTCAGCGAGCGACCGGGTTGGCCCCGAAGCGCCGCGCCACGAACAGCACCAGCCAGGTCACGAGGCCCAGCGAAATCGACAGCGATGCGGCGAGCGCGAAATTGGCGTAGTTGGTGAACTCGTTGTAGATGGTGATCGGGATCACCTCGAACTTGCTGGCCAGCGTGAAGGCCGTGCCGAAGGCGCCCATCGAGGTCGCGAACAGGATGGCGCCGCAGGCCAGCGTGGTGGGTGCGAGCTCGGGCATCCATACGTCGCGTGCCACGCGAAGGCGCGAGGCGCCGAGCGAGCGCGCGGCTTCCTCGAGCTGCACGTTCATCGCCTCGGCTGCCGCCGCGTAGGTCGCGATGGCGCGCGGCAGCGAGAAATACAGGTACGCGAGAAAGAGGCCGAGCAGGCCGTAGGCGAAGGTGATGCGCTCGCCGATCAGGGCATCGCTCACGTCGGCCACCAGTCCCTGTCGCCCGCCCAGCAGGATCACGAAGAAGCCGATGATCACGCCCGGAAACGACAGCGGCAGCGTGAGCAGCGACAGCAGCACGCGCTTGCCGACGAAGGCATGGCGCGCGAGATAGATACCCACCGCGGCGCCGAGCACCAGCGTCGCCAGCGTCACCGCCACCGACAGCACGACGGTGTTGACCATGCTCTGCAGGTAGCGCGAGTCGGTCAGCACCGCGAAGTAGGTGGCCCAGCCCTTGTCGGCGGGCAGCGCGAGCAGGCGCACCACCGGCAGCAGCCAGAAGGCGGCGAAGAAGGCGGCTGCGGGTGCCACGCAGGCTAGCAGCCGCCAGCGTGGGTTCCAGGCGTTGGCGGACTTCATTTCAAGGGCGGCTCAGCGCACCTCTTTGAGGTACCGGTCGGAGAACGCGCGCTGCGCTTCGGCCATGCGGCCGTAGTCCACGCTCTTGGCACGCGCGTATTCGCTCGCCGGCAGGAACTGCGCCTCGATCTCCTTGGGCATCGCGCTCGCGCGCACCGGGCGCAGGTACGCCTTGGCCCAGATCGCCTGGCCTTCGTCGGACAGCGTGAAGTCGAGCACCTTCTTCGCGTCGGCTGCATGCGGCGCCTTGGCGACCAGACTCATCACATAGGGCACGACCAGCGTGCCTTCGCTCGGGATGACGAAGGCGACGTTGGCCTTGTCCTTGTATTTGGCGCGGTAGGCGTTGAAGTCGTAGTCCAGCAGGATCGCGATTTCGCCCGAGAGCACGCGTGCGTACGAGGTCTGCTTCGGCACGATGGGCTCGTTCTTCTGCAGCGCCTTGAAGTAGTCGATGCCCGGCGTGAAGTTGTCCAGCGTGCCGCCGCGCGCCTGGTTGACCGCCACCGCGCCCACGTAGCCGACGAAGGCTGAGGCGGGATCGAGGTAGCCGATCAGGCCCTTGTATTCGGGCTTGAGCAGGTCGGCCCACGACTTCGGGATCGGCTTGCCCTTGAGCGCATCGACGTTGACCATGAAGCCGAGCGTGCCCGAGTGGATGGTGAACCAGTTGCCGGCCGGGTCCTTGAGGCCGTCGGGAATGTCTTTCCACGCAGCCGGCTTGTAAGGCTCGACCACGCCGTCCTTCGCGGCCTGCACCGCGAAGGTCACGCCCAGGTAGGTGACGTCGGCCACGGGGCTCGCCTTCTCGGCAACGAGCTGCGCGAGCGACTGGCCCGAGTTCTTGTTGTCGGCCGGCACGGTGACGCCCGTCTTGGCCTTGATGGCCTTGAGCTGCGTGCCCCAGTCGGCCCACTCGGTGGGGCAGTTGTAGCAAATGGCGGTCTGGGCCATGACGCTGCCTGCGGCAACGAAGGTGGCGGCGATCAGCCCGAGGCGGGCGATGCGGGAGATACGGAGGGACATGAAGAAGCTCCTTGGAAGGGACGAGGTGGGTGTAGCGGGGAGATCAATCGACGGCAACGTCGCACGCGGATGCGCACGACTCACCGTCGCGGAAGGTGTGGGGCAGCAGCAGGCTCGCGTCGGCCTGCAGCGTGGCGCCGCCGGCCATCGACTGGATCAGCAGCTCGACGCTGTGGCGGCCGATGTCGCTGTTGGGCTGGGCGATGGTGGTGAGGGCCGGCGTCAAGTCTTCGCCGAGCGCGATGCCGTCGAAGCCGATCACGCTGAGGTCGTCGGGCACCGAGAGCCCGCCCAGGTGCGCGGCGCGGATGCTGCGGATGGCGAGCAGGTCGTTCGAGCAGACGAGTGCGGTGGGGCGGTTGTCTGCCTGCAGCACGCTGGCGAGCGCATCGACGGCGCTTTCGACAAAAGGCACTTCGATCAGCGAAGGGGCCTTGAGCCCCGCATCGGCCATGCCTTTTTGGTAGCCGCGGTAACGCTGCTGTGCGCGATCCGACGCAGCGAGCGTGCCGCTGACCATCGCGATGCGGCGATGGCCCAGCAGCACGAGGCGCGCGACCGCATCGGCCACGGCGACTTCGCTGTCGACGGTGACGCAGGGGTGGTCCGCGTGCCGGTTGTACGCGAGCACATAAGGCGTGCCGGTGGTGCGCAGCCGTGCGAGCGCCTTCGAGGTGGAAGGGTTGGAAACCACGAGGATGAGGCCGTCGACGTTGCCGGCGAGCAGCAGTTGCACCGCGCGCTCTTCTTCGTCGAGCCGGTAGCCCGTGGTAACGGGAAGGATCGCGTAGCCACCGGCGAGCGCTGCGCGCGCGATGCCCTGCAGGCATTCGGCGAAGGTCGGATTCAGCAGCGTGGGCAGCACGACGCCCAGCGTGCGGCTGCGCTGGGTGCGCAAGGTGCGCGCGCTCGCGTTGGGTACGTAGTGCAGTTCGCGCGCGACGCGCTCCACCAGCTCGCGCGTGGCGGGCGTGACCTTGTCGGGGAAATTGAAGGCCCGCGACACGGTGGCCACGGAGACCTTGGCTTTGGCGGCTACGGCTTGGATGCTCATCGTGCGGTATTCATGTAATCGATTACATTGAACCGCGGCAGTATGACTTCGTCATGACATCGATTGAAAGCGGGGAGAAACCCTCGGCGTTTCGGCGACGGGAGAGCCGGCCCCAAAGAAAAAGGGCCCGAAGGCCCTTGAGTAATTTGCTTGACTGGCTCTACTTGCCCCGGCGAACCCGCCGGATCTCGTCCACGATCAGGCAGATGGCTCCGAGCGTGATCGCGCTGTCCGCCGCATTGAACGCCGGGAAGTACCAGTTGCCCGCGTGGAAGCTCAGGAAGTCGACGACGTAGCCGTGCATCATCCGGTCGACCACGTTGCCGATGGCGCCGCCCAGGATGCAGGCCATCGCGAACGAAAAGAGCTTTTGGCCCGCGTGCGACCTCAGCATCCAGACGATGAAAATCGCCGCCGCCACGCCGATCGCCGTGAAGAACCAGCGCTGCCAGCCCGAGTGGTCGGCCAGGAACGAGAAAGCCGCGCCCGTGTTGTGCGCCCGCACGACGTTGAAGAAGCTCGTCACGTAGGTCGCGTCGCCGAGCTTGTAGTAGCCCAGGATCAGCGTCTTGGTGAACTGGTCGATGATCACGATGATCACCGCCAGCCCGAGCCAGGGCCAGATGCCCAGGCTGCCACCGCGCGAACGCGATGCCGATGCGGAGCGTGCGGCGGCCATCAGGCAAAGCTCCGCGATTCGCCGGCGCCGAACAGGTTGCTCGTGCAACGGCCGCAGATCGTTGGGTGCGCCGCATCGTGACCCACATCTTCGCGGTAGTGCCAGCAGCGCTCGCATTTCTGCGCGGTGCTCGGCGCGACGGTGGTGGCGAGCGTTTCGCCCGCCGCCAGCGCGATGGCCGAGGTGATGAAGACGAACTTCAGGTCCTCGCCCAGCGTGCTCAGCAGCGCGAAGTCGTCGGCCTGCGCGGTGAGCTGCAGGTTGGCCTGCAGCGACGAGCCGACCTTGCCTTCGGCACGCACGGCTTCGATGTCCTTGTTCACCACGTCGCGGATCTCGCGGATGCGGCTCCACTTGGCGAGCAGTGCTTCGTCGGGCGCATCGAACTTGCAGTAGGTCTCGGCAAAGATCGATTCGCCCGGCTTGCCGGTACTCACGAACTTCCACGCTTCCTCGGCCGTGAAGCTCAGGAACGGCGCCATCCAGCGCAGCATGGCTTGCGAGATGTGCCAGAGCGCCGTCTGTGCGCTGCGGCGCGCGAGCGAGCCGGGCGCGCTCGTGTAGAGGCGGTCCTTCAGGATGTCGAGGTAGAAGCCGCCCAGGTCTTCCGAGCAGTAGATCTGCAGCTTGGACACCACCGGATGGAACTCGTACACCTTGTAGTGCGCAAGGATCTCGGCCTGGAACTGAGAGGCGCGCGCGAGCGCATAGCGGTCGATCTCGAACAGCTGGTCGAGCGGCACCGCATCCTTCTGGATGTCGAAGTCGCTGGTGTTGGCCAGCAGGAAACGCAGCGTGTTGCGGATGCGGCGGTACGAATCGACCACCCGCGCGAGGATCTTGTCGTCGCCCGCGATGTCGCCCGAATAGTCGCTTGCAGCCACCCAGAGGCGGATGATTTCCGCGCCCAGCTTGCCGCTGATTTCCTGCGGGTCGATGCCGTTCTTGAGCGACTTGCTCATCTTGATGCCCTTGGCATCGACCGTGAAACCGTGCGTGAGCAGGCCGCGGTAAGGCGCGCGGTCTTCCAGCGCGCAGGCGATCAGCAGCGACGAGTGGAACCAGCCGCGATGCTGGTCATGGCCTTCGAGGTACAGGTCGGCCTCGGGCCCCGTTTCGTGATGAACGTTCGGGTGCGTGCCGCGCAGCACGTGATAGAAGGTCGAGCCCGAGTCGAACCACACCTCCAGGATGTCGGTGCTCTTGGTGTAGCTCGGCGCGTCTTCGGCGCCCAGGATCTCTTCGGTCGTCACGCGGCTCCAGGCCTCGATGCCGCCCTTCTCGACGATGTCGGCGGCCTGGTCGAGGATTTCCATGGTGCGCGGATGCAGCTCGCCCGAATCCTTGTGCAGGAAGAACGGGATCGGTACCCCCCAGCTGCGCTGACGGCTGATGCACCAGTCGGGCCGGCCGGCGATCATGTCGTGCAGGCGCGCCTTGCCGTTCTCGGGATAGAAGCTGGTTTGCTCGATCGCGTCGAGCGCGGTCTGGCGCAGCGTCTTGGGCGCCTTGTCCTTGGTGAACACGCCTTCGCCCTCGTCCATCCGCACGAACCACTGCGCGGCCGCGCGGTAGATCACCGGCGTCTTGTGGCGCCAGCAATGCGGGTAGCTGTGGGTGATGGTCTCGGTCGTCAGCAGGCGGTTGGCATCGCGCAGCGCGGCGATGATCACCGGCACGGCCTTCCAGATGTTCTGGCCGCCGAAGAGCGGGAAGTCGGGCGCGTAGCTGCCGTTGCCCTGCACCGGGTTCAGGATGTCGTCGTACGCCACACCGTGGGCGACGCAGGAGTTGAAGTCGTCCACGCCGTAAGCGGGCGAAGAATGCACGAGACCGGTGCCGTCGGTGGCGGTGGCGTAGTCGGCCAGGTACACGGGCGACAGGCGCTTGTAGCCAGCATCGACGTCGTACAGCGGATGCTCGAACTCCAGGCCGCCGAGCGCCTCGCCCTTGACCGTGGCCAGCACCTTGCCGTCGAGCGCGTAGCGCGTCATGCACATCTCGACCAGCGAGTTGGCCAGGATCAGCAAGCCGCGCTCGGTGTCGACCAGCGAGTACTCGATCTCGGGGTTGAGGTTGATCGCCTGGTTGGCGGGGATCGTCCACGCGGTGGTGGTCCAGATCACCGCGAAGATGTCGCCGAGGATCGTGTAGTCGGTGCCGAAGGCCTTGAGCACCTTCTCGCGCTCGTGCGCCTTGAAGGCCACGTCGATGGTCTGGCTCTTCTTGTCGGCGTATTCGATTTCGAATTCGGCCAGCGACGAGCCGCAGTCGAAGCACCAGTACACGGGCTTGAGGCCCCGGTAGACGAAGCCGCGCTCGATCACGCGCTTGAACGCGCGCAGCTCGCCGGCTTCGTTGGCGAAGTCCATGGTCTTGTAGGGATGGTCCCATTCGCCCAGCACGCCCAGGCGCTGGAAGTCGAGCATCTGCTGCGCGATCTGCTCGGTGGCGTAGGCGCGGCTCTTGGCCTGCATCTCGTCGCGGCTCAGGTTGCGGCCGAACTGCTTTTCGATGGCGTTCTCGATCGGCAGGCCGTGGCAGTCCCAGCCGGGCACGTAGAGCGCGTCGAAGCCTTCGAGCTGGCGCGCCTTGGTGATCATGTCCTTCAGGATCTTGTTCACCGCGTGGCCCATGTGGATCTGGCCGTTGGCGTACGGCGGGCCGTCGTGCAGGATGAACTTGGGCGCGCCGTGGCGGGCGTCGCGCAGGCGGTGGTAGCGGCCTTCGTCGTTCCATTCCTTCACCCAGCCCGGCTCGCGCTTGGGCAGGTCGCCGCGCATCGGGAAGGGGGTGTCGGGCAGGTTCAGCGTGGAACGGTAATCGGTGGGGGAAGCAGCGTCAGACATGTTGGGAGTGCGAAACAGAGGGGCTTCGACAGGCTCAGCCCGAACTGCATTGAGCGGTCGGTGCGGAAGATATAGCCGTTCGCCCTGAGCTTGTCGAAGGGCGGCAGCACGGGGCGTGCAGGGCTAAATTCGGTCGCGCGTGGTCTGGCGGTGGGTTTCGGCGTGGGTCGATGCAAAGAACGCACGTGCGTCGCGCCCATCCTTGGCGATGCCCGCAGTGAGGGCCTCGAGGCTGGTGTAGCGCAATTCGTCGTGCAGTTTGTGCAGGAGTTCCACGCGGACGATTTTACCGTAGGCCCCTTCGGACCCCAGATGCGAGGGCCACTCCAGGCAGTGCGTCTCCAGCAGCACCCGGCCGCCGTTGACGTCGTTGGCGTCCAGCGAGGGGCGCACGCCGAGGTTGGCCACACCAGGCAGCGGCTTGTCGGCCAGGCCGTGCACCAGCACCGCGAAGATGCCGCTCGCAGCCGGCTTCCAGTGCTTGAAGCGCAGGTTGAGGGTGCGAAAGCCGTCGTCCTGGCCCGGCGCCGAGGCGCCCAGCGCACGGCCGAGCTTGCGGCCGTGGACCACGTGGCCCGAGATTGTGTAGGGCCGGCCGAGCAGCGTCTGGGCATCGGCCATGCGGCCTTCGGCCAGCGCCTCGCGCACCGCGGAGCTCGAAACCCGCAGGCCGTGCACCTCGTAGCTGTTCATGCGCGCCACGTCGAAGCCGCGCGCATCGCCGGCCGAATCCAGCATCGCGTAGTCGCCGGCCCGCTTGGCGCCGAAGCGGAAGTCGTCGCCCACCAGCACATAGCGCGCGCGCAGGCCGTCGACCAGCACGTTCTGGATGAATTCCTCGGGCGATTGGGAGGCGAGCCGGCCGTCGAAGGGCAGCACGATGGTCTGTGCGACACCGCAGGCCGCGAGTTCGCTCAACTTGTCGCGCAGGGTGCCGATGCGGGCGGGCGCGAGGTCGGGTTTCTTGGTCAGGGCGGCGAAATAGTCGCGCGGGTGCGGCTCGAAGGTCAGCACGCAGCTGGGCAAGCCGCGCTGGCGGGATTCGGTCTGCAACAGCGCGAGCATGGCCTGGTGGCCACGGTGCACGCCATCGAAATTTCCAATGGTGAGGGCGCAGGCAGGGGCTACGCCTGGGTGCCGGAAGCCGCGAAAAACCTGCATCGGTGAGTATCTTTTTGATAGCGCCTTTCGCCCGCCAATTGGGCGAATCAGGCCGATTTGTCACAAAGCCGGTATATTGTGACGCAGTGCGTTGCCTGGCGTGGGTCTCCGATGCGCTCCGTGTCCCTGGTCTTTCCGTGTTCTCTCACTTTCTTGAGGAGGCGTGTGTGAAGGTCTTGAAGCTGTCGGCCCAAGGGCTGCCCCAGTCATGGATATCGCTCGAACAGGCGGTGATTCACTACGCGGCGGACGAAGTTCGCTGGGAAGTGGGCGCGCAGGTGGCGGTGTTTCGCGGCGGGCACAACGCTGTCACGGGCGAGCAGTCGCAGATTGCGATCAACAGCATCATCGGCACCAAGGGCGTGCCGCGCATCAATCCCTTCACCCAGCGTCCGGGGCTCACCAACAGCAAGCTGTTCTCGCGGGACCGCAATGTCTGCGCTTATTGCGGCGGCCATTTCCACGAAGACGAGCTCACGCGCGAGCACATCATTCCGTTTGCCCAGAAGGGCATCGACACCTGGATGAACGTGGTCACGGCCTGCAAGCCGTGCAACCACCGCAAGAGCAGCCGCACGCCCGAGCAGGCGAACATGCCATTGCTGTATGCGCCCTACGTGCCCAGCCTCTGGGAGGATTTCATTCTGCGAAACCGTCGCATCCTGGCGGACCAGATGGAATTCCTGATGGCGCACCTGCCGCAAAGCTCTCGGCTGCACGACACCTAGCTTCTTTTCAGCGCTTCCAATCCGGCGGGCGCTTTTCGATGAAGGCCTGAACGCCTTCGAGCGCGCTCTCGTCCATCATGTTGCAGGCCATGGTCTGGCTGGCATCGGCCAGCGCGGCTTCGATGCCGGTCTCCAACTGGCGGTAGAACAGGGCCTTGCCGAGCGCCAGCGCCTTGCGGGGCTTGGCGACGATGCTGGCCACCAGTGCTTCGACCGCGCCATCGAGTTCGGTCGGCGCAGCCACCCGATTGACCAACCCCTTCTCCCGTGCTTCCTGCGCACTGATGAATTCGCCCGTCACCAGCATCTCGAACGCTTCCTTGCGGCCTAGATTGCGCGACAGCGTGACGCTCGGCGTGGCGCAGAACAGCCCCACGTTCACCCCGCTGACCGCAAAGCGCGCATCGCTCGACGCCACGGCCAGGTCGCACACAGCAACCAGCTGGCACCCGGCGGCCGTCGCGATGCCGTGCACCCGCGCGATCACCGGCACGGGCAGCCGCTGGATCGCCAGCATCATCGCGCCGCAGCGCTCGAAGAGCTGCTGGTAATAACCGAGCGAAGGTTCGGCACGCATTTCCTTCAGGTCATGCCCCGCACAGAAGGCCTTGCCCTCGGCGGCAATGACGACGGCGCGCACGGCCTCGTCGACCGCGATGTCGCCCAGCGCTTTTTCGAGCGCGCCGAGCATGCCTTCCGACAGGGCGTTGAAGGAGGCCGGGCGGTTCAGTGTCAGCGTGACCACGCCGCGCGCGTCGCGCGCTGTGAGCACGAAAGGGGAGGCCGTGTCGTTCATGGCGTGATCCTCAATAGGTCAGTTCGAGCACGGTCACATGCTCCTTCACCGCCGGCCACGTCAGGCCGGTGATGCGTTCGCCGTTGAACTCACCTGTGACCGCGCGCTGCTGCTCGCTCGCGGAGATGCGCAGCCTGGAGCTCGACACGCCCGAGCCCTTGGGCGGCACGCCGGCCGGCAGGCTTTGTCCGTCGAAACGCATCGTGTCGCGCTCCGCATCGAAGTACCCCCGCGGCCGCGTGAAGACCACGACCACATTGGCGCTGCCGTCACTGGGCGTGATGCGCTCGGGCCGCAGGTTCACGACCCCGCTGCTGCGCGGAAACGGGCTGCGGTAGATGTGCGTGGTGCCGTAGCCGGGCGCGCTCAAGACGAACTCGTAAGCCGTGCCGCCGCGCGCATTGAACGGACCCCAGCGGCCGTCGGCACCGATGTTCTTGCTGTGCACCGCATCGCCCTGCCGCACGCCTGTGGCGGGGTCAACGGCGTAGACGCGGAGTTGCCCGCCGTTCAGCGAGAGGTTCTCCGCACCGATCGCGCGGCCGTCGAGCACGACGTTCGTCTCGGCCGCCACTGCCGTGCTGCGCGGCGCCTGGCCGGTCAGGAACTGCCACGCCGCGGCAAATGCAGCGGGCGAGAACGAGGTCTCGCGGTGATCCACGCGCGGCAGCACGACATTGGTCGCGCCCTTGAGCGCCGGCCCGTCGAAGCCGATGTTGGTCGGTTTGCCGGGTGCGCCGATCCACATGCCGTCGGGCTGCGCGTACTTGTCGTTGTTGTCCGAGCGCAGGGTGAGCCATTTCACGCCGGGCGTGACCTCCTCGCCGTTCGCGCCCTTGGGCGCATTGAGCTGCTGCATGAAGCCCGAGAGCCCAGAGAACTCGTTGTTCTCACGGAAGCCCTTCACCGCCCAGATGCCATGCGCCGGATTGCCGCCCAGCACCACATGGCTCACCACGGCCGCGCCGCCGCCGTTCTGCACGTAGTTGCGGATCGTGTTGCCGCCGCGCGAGTTGCCGATCAGCACGACCTTGCTGGCGCCCGTGGCCTTCAGTACCTTGTCGACCTCGGCCTTCAGGAAGACGGCCGAATCCTTGGTCGAACTGCGGCCGGGCTGGGCGATCGCGTCGTCATCGCGAGCCAGCGGGTTCGGCTGGTCGACTGCGAAGAGCCGGTCGCGCGGCCAGCCGTTCGACTCGAAGCGCCAGATGGTGGTCTGCCACAGCGCCGCCGAATCGCCGTTGCCGTGCATGAAGACGATCGGCGGGCGCTCGGTGTACGAAGGCGTCGGGGCGGTGGCGCAGGCGGTCAGCATGGCGGTCGATGCGAGCCCCAAGGTGAGGGGCAGTGCGAGGATGGTGCGGCGTGATTGCATGTTTCGTTCCTGGCTGGGTCCAAGTGAAAACGCCCGCCGGCGCAAGGCGGGCGGGCGTTGGATGCTATGGGGAAAACGGCTGTCAGGCGAAGACGCCGGCCGTGTCCTGCATGCGGGCGGAGACCTCGCCCAGGTGGTGCAGCGTGTCTCCGAAGGTCATCTCCAGCTGGGTGAGTTTGCGGAAGTAATGGCTGCCGATGTATTCGTCGGTCACCCCGATGCCGCCGTGCAACTGCACCGAGTTGGCGGCCACGTAGCGCATCGACGTGCCCAGCTGGTACTTGGCGCGCGCCAGCGCCTGGCGCCGTTCCTCGGCCGGGGCGTTGAGCTTGAGCGTCGCGTAGTAGCTCATCGATCGCGCGAGTTCCAGCTGCATCTTCATGTCGGCGACGCGGTGGCGCAGCGCCTGGAAGGTGGAGATGGTCACGCCGAACTGCTTGCGCTGGTTCATGTAGTCGACGGTGAGGGCGACGGTCTTGTCCATCACGCCGACCGCTTCGGCGCAGGTGGCGGCGATGCCGACATCGACCGCGTATTCCAGCGCAGCCAGGCCATCGGCCGTGATCAGCGTGGCGTCGGCCTTGTCGAACACCACCTCGGCCGCGCGGCCACCGTCCTGTGTGCCGTAGCCGCGGGCCTCGACGCCACTCGCGCTGCGCTCGACCAGGAAGAGGGCGATCTTGCCGTCCACCTTCGCCGGAACGATGTACGCATCGGCTTCGTCGCCCACGGGTACCACGCTCTTGGCGCCGGTCAGCGAGTAGCCGCTGCCCGACTTGGCGGCCGTGGCCTCGCACACGTCGAGGCGGTAGCGGGCTTTGCGCTCCTGGTAGGCCAGCACCACGATGGCCTGGCCGCCGGCGATGCGCGGCAGCCAGCTGTCCTTGGTGCCTGCGTCGGCATAGCCGCTGAGTACGGCTCCGGCGATCAGCGTTTGCGCGAAGGGCTCCAGCACGATCCCTCGGCCCAGTTCTTCCATCACGACCATTCCTGCCACCGGGCCCATGCCCAGGCCGCCATCGTCTTCGGCGATGTAGAGGCCGCCCAGGCCCAGTTCGGCCAGTTCGTCCCACGCTTCGCGCGAGAAGCCGCCCTTGGCTTCGATGCCACGGCGGCGCTCGAAGTCATAGCCCTTGTCGACCCATTTGCGGACGGCGTCGCGCAGCTGTTCCTGGTCGTCGGTGAAATTGAAATCCATGTTCTTGTCTCCTCAGCCCAGAACCGTCTGCGCGACGATGTTGCGTTGCACTTCGTTCGATCCGCCGTAGATGGTGGTCTTGCGCATGTTGAAGAAGGTCGATGCGAGCGGCGCGAGGGCCGGGTTGCCGCCGGGGAAGTTGCCCTGCCAGCCGGCTTCCATCGCTTCACGGATGAGGGGCAGCGAATAGGCGCCGCCGGCCAGCATCATCAGTTCGCTGTAGCGCTGCTGGATTTCGCTGCCGCGGATCTTGAGCAGGCCCGCGACGTCCAGCGAGTTCTTGCCGGAGGTGGCGGCCGAGAGCACGCGCAGCACCATCATCTCGAGCGCGACGATGTCGACTTCGAGCTTGGCGATCTCGTCGCGGAAGCGCGTGTCGTCGTAGACGCCTTCGCTCTTGGCGATGCGCTTGAGGCGCTCGAGTTCGCGCTTGGCGCGGTTCACGTCGGCGATGTTGGTGCGCTCGTGCGAGAGCAGGTGCTTGGCGTAGGTCCAGCCCTTGTTCTCTTCGCCGATGAGGTTCTCGGCGGGCACTTCGACGTTGTCGAAGAACACTTCGTTGACTTCATGGCCGCCGTCCAGCAGCTTGATCGGGCGCACGGTGACGCCGGGCGACTTCATGTCGAGCAAGAGGAAGCTGATGCCGGTCTGCGGCTTGCCTTCGTTGCTGGTGCGCACGAGGTTGAACATCCAGTCGCCGTACTGGCCGAGCGTGGTCCAGGTCTTCTGGCCGTTGACGATGAACTTGTCGCCCTTGCGCTCGGCCTTGGTCTTGACCGAGGCGAGGTCGGAACCCGAGCCCGGTTCGCTGTAGCCCTGGCTCCACCAGACTTCGCCGCTCGCGATGCCCGGGAGAAAGCGCTTTTGCTGCTCGGCGTTGCCAAAGGCCATGATCACCGGGGCGACCATCACAGGGCCGAAAGGCACGATGCGCGGCGCGCCGGCGAGGGCGGTTTCTTCCTCGAAGAGGTGGCGCTGGATGGCGGTCCAGCCGGGACCGCCGAATTCGGTGGGCCATCCGTAGCCCAGCCAGCCCTTCTTGCCGAGGATCTTGGCCCAGTTCTGCAGATCGTCGCGCGTGAGTTCGAGCGCGTTGTGCACCTTGTGCGAAATCTCTTTGGGGAGGTTGTCCTTGACCCATGCGCGAATCTCTTCGCGGAACTTCTGTTCTTCGGGTGTGAAGCTCAAATCCATGCGTGCCTCGCTGTGTTGATCGGTCACCGCCGACGCGGTGTGTCTCCGGAGCTGCGAGTTTTAGCACGGTCGTGCTGCGATCCGGTGTCCGCGTTGCGACAAGCCGGACATGTGCCCCCCCGGCTTTTTCACTTTGCTTCGCTACGTGTAGTTCGCCACCCCCCGAGGGGGAGACGCGGCTCGCCTTGGGACGGCCCGGCGGCGGCCGCCGTACACGGATAATCCCGCCCTCCCATGAAGAACATCGTGATCCTGATTTCCGGCGGCGGCTCCAACATGGCGGCCATCGTGCGCGCCGCCGAGCGCGACCGCTGGGCCGAGCGCTTCGGCGCGCGCATTGCTGCCGTTGTCAGCAACAAAGCCGACGCCGGAGGGTTGGCGCTCGCCAGGTCGCACGGCATTGCCGCCGAAGTCGTCCCGCACAAGGAATTTCCGACGCGTGAGGCTTTCGACGAGGCACTGGCAAAGGTTGTCGACGCGTATTCGCCGGCGCTGGTCGTGCTGGCGGGGTTCATGCGCATCCTGACGCCGGGCTTCGTCGGGCGCTATGCGGGGCGGCTGGTGAACATCCATCCCTCGCTGCTGCCGGCTTTTCCGGGGCTCCATACCCATCAGCGCGCCATCGATGCGGGATGCAAGGTGGCCGGCGTGACCGTGCACCAGGTCACCACCGAACTCGACCACGGGCCGATCCTCGCGCAGGCCGTGGTGCCCGTGCTGCCCGACGACACCGCTGCCACGCTGGCGGGCAGGGTGCTGGCTCAGGAGCATCAGTTGTATCCACGCGCCATTGCCGGATGGCTTGCGGATACATCGAGTCACATTCGTTAATTTTGTTTATATTGGCGGGTTTTCGGGGAGTTCGAAGTGAGGAATAGATACCCAAACCTGCTGGCGACTGTCGCTGGCGCCGCTCTCGTGGCGGGGTGTGCAGCGTCGACACCGGCGCCCGCACCTGCCCCCGTTCCGGCGCCTGCCGCACGGACGGAGCCGGTCTATCAATGCAATGCCGATAGCGCCAAGTTCGCCGTCGGGCAGCCTCTGACGCCGCAGCTGGAAGCCGCGGCCCGGGCCCGGGCCGGCGCCGGGATCGTCCGCACGCTGAAGCCGGGCGAGGCCGTCACCATGGAATTCAACGGCGGGCGGCTCAACCTCCACGTCGATGCGCGCAACCGCGTGACCGCGGTTGGCTGCGGCTGACCCGTGTCCCGCGAGCCCGGCTAGATCGGCGCGAACCTGCGCTGCACCACGCCTTCGATCTCGATCGTTTCGCCGAACATTGCCGCGGGGCGGACCCAGAGGCCTTGAGCCCCGTAAAGCGCGCGATACAGCGTCATGGGCTCGAGGGTCTCGCTGTGGCGCACGGTGCCCAGGACTTCGTATTCACCGCCCTTGTAGTGGCGGTAGCGGCCTGGAGGCGTTTCGATCAGAGGTGGCAGGTTGTCGTCGTTCAACGGGAGCTTCTTTCTTTTTTAAAAACGGTCGGTGCTTGATTTGACGGGAGTCGAATGGATCGCGCGGATTTTGTTCACCTGGTTCGACTGAGCGAGCATGCCAGTGCCGACAACAGCGCGCGCTACCGGCGCGGCGTGGCGGCGTTTGCCGCACTCGGCTATCTCTGGGTGCTGGGCTGCCTCGGGCTCTCGGTGGGCATCATCGCCTGGGTGGTTTCGTCGCTCGGGCGCGAGCGATTCAGCGTGTCACGCGGCTGGCTGCTGGTCTTTGCGCTGGGGCTGCTCTGGGCCACGGTGCGCGCGCTCTGGGTACGTTTCGACGAGCCGGAGGGCAAGGAGCTCTTGCGGGAGGATGCCCCGGCGCTCTTCGAGGCGCTGGACCGCATCCGCAGCAAGATCAAGGGGCCGCCGGTTCATCGCGTCTTCCTCGACGACGATTTCAACGCCAGCATTCGCCAGGTGCCGCGCTTCGGGCTGTTCGGCGGCGCGGTCAACTCGCTCAGCATCGGCCTGCCTCTTTTGATGATGCTGAACCGGCAGCGGCTGCTGTCGGTGCTGGCGCATGAGTACGGCCACTTGCGTGGCAACCACGGCAAGCTGAGTGCCTGGATCTACCGCACGCGGCTTTCCTGGCTCAAGCTGGACGCGAGCCTGCAGAGCGACGAAGGCGTGATGGCGCTGGTGTCGCACGCCTTTTTTCGCTGGTACTTCCCGCGCTTCGCGGCGAAGACTTTCGCGCTGGCGCGGCAGGACGAGTACGAGGCCGACCGCATCTCGGGCCGGCTGCTGGGCACCGCGGTGGCGGCCGCCGCGTTGACCGAGATCGCGATCAAGGGCAACTGGTACGCCAACGAGTTCTGGCCCTCGCACTGGGCTCGCGCCGAACTGGAACCGCAGGCCCAGGGGCCCTTTGCCGCCTTGCGCAAGTTCGCCCACGTGCCGCCGAGCGACGATTTCTCCCGCCAGGCGTTGCGCGATGCGATGCGCCGGGTCAGCGACCTGGACGATACGCATCCGGTGCTGCGCGACCGGCTGGAAGCGCTGGGCCAGAAAGCGGTCCTGCCGCCGTGGTCGGAGCGGCCGGCGCTCGATCTGCTGGCAGACAGCGCGAAATGGATCGGGCATTTCGACAACCAGTGGCGCCGCGCCCATGCCAGCGACTGGAAGCAGCACCACGCGCACCGCGCGCGCATCCGCGAGCGCATCACGGTGCTGGCGGCACGGGGCGAGCGCAACACGCCCGATGAGATGGTCGAGTGGGCCGATTCCGAGCGCCGACTCGATCCGGCGGCGCCGGTGCGCGTGCGCTACGAGAGCGCGCTGCGCATTGCGCCGGAGCACCCGGGTGCGCTGCGCGGTCTGGTCCAGATGCTGCCCGTGAGCGATCGCGCCGGCCGGCTCGCGGTGCTCGAGCGGCTGCACCAGTCGGGCGCCGCCAGCCGCTGGTGGGCGGCCAAGAGCGCCGTCGCTTCGCTGGAAGACCCCGATGCCGGGCCTCATGACGAGGAAGCGCTGAAGCTGTGGCGCGGCCGGCTCAAGGAGGCGGAGGAAGCTGAGGCGCGCGCCTGGGAGGAAATCACCGAGACGCCGTTCTTCAGCCAGATCGGACGGCACGATCTGAACGACCATGAGCTCGGTGAGTTGAAGGCGGATTTCGTTCGCTGCCTGCCCGTGTCGCGGGCCTGGCTGGTGCGCAAGATTCTGCGCGAATTTCCGTGGCGCCGCGCCTACATCGTGTTCGTCGAACTGCCGGGGCTTGACGACGACGATCGCTGGCAGTTGTGCCGTCAGCTCGAGCAGACGCTGACGTTGCCGGGCGCCGCGCTGGTGCTCTGGGCTGGAGATTCGCCCACGCTGTCGGACATCGAGCAACACGCTTTCGGGGTGCTCTGGACGCGCGAGGCGTAGCACCGCGACCGCCTGAGACAATCGGGGGATGCACCCCAAAGCCCTGTTGGAGGCCACCGCCGATCTGGTGGGCCTTGTCCTGAAATTCGATCACCCGGCCGATCAGGTCGTTTCCCGCTTCTTTCGTGACCACCGCGAGTTCGGCCCGCGCGAGCGCGCCACGCTGGCAGAGACCGTCTACACCGTGCTTCGCAAGAAGCTGCTGTTCGACCACCTCTCGCCTTCTGGCAGTGGCTCGAAAGAACGCCGCATGGCGATCCTCGGCTTCCACGGGTCACGCGATTTTCTGAAGAGCGCGCTCAACGACACGGAGAAGCGCTGGCTCGACAACTGCGATGCGGTCAAGCCGGAAGACCTGCTGGAGCGCCATCGCCACAACCTGCCGGAATGGCTGGTGGCGCCGCTCAAGGCCCAGCTCGGCGACGGATTCTGGCCGCTGGTCGAGAGCCTGCAGCAGCCAGCACCGCTCGATCTGCGCGTCAATGCACTGACCGACAAACGGGCGGAGGTGAAGGCAGAGCTTGCGAAGACTGCTATCAAATCTGAAGTGACTCCGTTCTCGCCTTGGGGCTTGCGCATCGAAGGCAAGCCGGCGCTGACCAAGCTGGACGCGTTCGCGCGCGGCGCCGTCGAGGTGCAGGACGAGGGCTCGCAACTGCTCGCGTTGCTGCTGGACGCCAAGCGCGGCGAGATGGTGGTCGATTTCTGTGCCGGCGCTGGCGGCAAGACCCTGGCCATTGGTGCCACGATGCGAAATACCGGGCGTCTCTACGCCTTCGATACCTCGGCGCACCGGCTCGATGCGCTCAAGCCGCGGCTGGCGCGCAGCAAACTGTCGAACGTGCACCCGGCTGCCATTGCTCATGAGCGGGACGATCGTATCAAGCGGCTGGCGGGCAAGATCGACCGGGTGCTGGTCGACGCGCCGTGCTCGGGGCTCGGCACGCTGCGGCGCAATCCGGACCTGAAATGGCGCCAATCGCCCAAATCGGTAGAGGAATTGACGGTCAAGCAGACGGCCATCCTGCAAAGTGCGGCGCGGCTTGTGAAGTCGGGCGGCCGGCTGGTTTATGCCACCTGCAGCGTGCTGCCGGAAGAAAACGAGGCCATCGCCGAGGCTTTTGGCGTCGCCAACCCCGATTTCGAGCCCGTGGACGCCGCGGAACTGCTGCAGGGGCTCAAAGTGGAGGGTTTCGAGGCACTTTGCGCTGGTGGGGCGGACGGCAGGCGCTATCTGCGCCTGTGGCCGCATCGCCATTCGACCGACGGTTTCTTCGCGGCCGCGTGGAACCGTAAATAGGGACGGGACTCCAAACTAGGGTTAATCAGCGATTTTCTTGAAGGGTAAACGGCCGCGTTTTGGTCCGGCCCCTTTAAAATCGTGGGTTAGCTTAAGGCTGCACCTTCGTGTGGCTATGGAGTACCTGACTCAATGTTGCTTCCTGACTCTGCCGTTCTCAATGCGGCCATCCAATGGCTCGGACACGGCTTGTGGGACCTCACATGGTGGCAAGTCGTGCTGTACACGCTCGTCACCACGCACATCACGATCGCTGCGGTCACGATTTTCCTGCACCGCACGCAAACGCACCGGGCCATGGATCTGGGGCCGATCCCCTCGCATTTCTTCCGCTTGTGGCTGTGGCTCGGCACCGGCATGGTGACCAAGGAATGGGTTGCCATTCACCGCAAGCACCACGCCAAGTGCGAAACCCAGGAAGATCCGCACAGCCCGCAGGTCAAGGGCATCGACGAAGTGTTCTGGCGCGGCGCAGAGCTGTACCGCAAGGAATCGAAGAACAAGGACACGATCGATCGCTACGGTCACGGCACGCCCGATGACTGGATCGAACGCAACCTGTATTCGCGCTATAGCTGGCAAGGCGTGGGCCTAATGCTGGTGATCAACCTGGCGCTGTTCGGTACGCTCGGCATGGCCGTGTGGGCGGTCCAGATGCTCTGGATTCCAATCACCGCCGCCGGCATCATCAACGGCATCGGTCACTACTGGGGTTACCGCAATTTCGAGGCACCCGATGCCAGCCGCAACATCATGCCCTGGGGCTTGATCATCGGTGGCGAAGAGCTGCACAACAACCACCACACCTACCCGACGTCGGCCAAGTTTTCGGTCAAGAAGTACGAATTCGACATTGGCTGGATCTACATCCAGGCGATGCAGGCCATCGGCTGGGCCAAAGTCAAGAAGGTGCCGCCGAAGATGCAGATGGGCGATATCCAGCCCGTCGCCAACGAGAAGACGCTCGAAGCCGTCATTGCCAATCGCTACGAAGTCATGGCTGGCTATGCGCGAGAAATGCGTCGTGCTACCAGTGAAGAACTGGCTCAGTTGAAGACCAAGGGTGCCGACCTGTCGGTGCTCAAGGCAGCCAAGCGTTGGCTGCACCGTGACGACGACAAGGTGCCCGCGTCGGCCCGCACGCATATCGTGCAGGCGCGCGCAGCCCATCCGGTGCTCGACAAGATGGTGACGATGCGCGAAGAGTTGCGCCAGCTCTGGCTGAACACCTCGCAGTCGCGCGAGCAACTGGCGGCCGACCTGGCGGCTTGGTGCCACCGTGCGGAAGCGAGTGGTATTGCTGGCCTGCGCGAGTTCTCTACGCGCCTGCGTTCTGCTCGCGCTTGAATTAACTAGCGGCTCCCGCGCCCCAATAAGAACCGGCCTGAGTGCCGGTTTTTTTATGCCTACCTTTAAAGCCAGCGTCAGAACGACAGGCAACAAAAAACCCACTGGGTAAGCAGCGGGTTTTTTGTTTGGAAAACCAGGACTGAATTACTTCAGTTTGATTTCCTTGTATTCAACGTGCTTGCGCGCCTTCGGGTCGAACTTCATGATCGACATCTTTTCAGGCATCGTCTTCTTGTTCTTGCTGGTCGTGTAGAAGTGGCCGGTACCCGCGGTGGATTCCAGCTTGATCTTTTCG
>Ga0163161_10000847_pt1 | contig 23837 bp, 21 predicted proteins | sample S45metaG_FD_129847 | JGI IMG/M metagenome (GOLD analysis project Ga0163161, IMG submission 129847) | Switchgrass rhizosphere microbial communities from Kellogg Biological Station, Michigan, USA - S4-5 metaG | ecosystem: Host-associated > Plants > Roots > Rhizosphere > Soil | place: USA... | reverse complement strand
TCGCGCGACGTCGTGATCCCGACGCTGGGCAGCGGCATGGCGCCGTGGCGCGAGAAGCTGTTCGCGCAGATGCACCACAACGCGAGCGGGGCGGCGGCGTTCCTCGGGCTGCCGAACAATGCGGTGGTGGAGCTGGGGTCGAAGATCGAGATCTGAGGCAGGGTGAAGGAGCGGTCGCTCCTCAGCCAAAGTCCCCGGGCCGTTCCGCCGCAAGCTGCGTCATGTGCCCTGTGATCGCCCCCGGCGTCGTGAACCAGATCTCCCCACGATCCCGCGCACGCGCCAGATGCGCGAGCGCCGTGCGCAGGTGCCGCAGCCGGTACGGCTGGCCCACGATGTACGGATGCAGCGCCAGCCCCATCACCAGCGGCTGGGCGCGCGACTGGTCCAGCATCTCGTCGAAGTTGTCGACCACCATCGCGCTGAAATCCTTCGCATCCATCAAGCGACCCACGATCATCGGGATGTCGTTGAGCTCCTGCGGATAGGGCACCGACCAGATCGAGCCGCCGCCGCGCGTGCGCATGCGCACCGGCTGGTCGTCGTGGCACCAGTTGAGCGTGTAGCCATAGCCGGTTTCGCCGAGCAGGTCGGGCGTGACGGCGCTCTCGGAAATCCACGGCGACAGCCAGCCCGTGGGCGCCTGCCCGCTTTCGCGCAGCATGCGTTCGCGGCAGCGCAGCAGCAGCGCGCGTTCGTGTTCTTCGTCGAGCGCACCCTGGCGCTCCGCGTTGCTGTGGCCATGGCCGATGAGTTCGTCGCCGCGCGCCACGCAGGCCGCAACCAGTTCCGGGCAGTGGTCGTACAGCGCGGTGTTGATGAGCGCGCCGGTCGGCAGCGCGAGCGCATCGAACAGTTCGAGGCAGCGCCACGCACCCACGCGATTGCCGTATTCGCGCCAGCCATGGTTCAGCACATCGGGCTGCGGTGAGGCCGGGCCGATGCAGGCGCCCAGCCCGTCACCGAAAGCAAAGTGCTCGATGTTGAAGCCGAGGTACACGGCCAGCCGCGCGCCGTTCGGCCACACGTAGTCGGGGCGCCGCGTGATCGGCCGGTAGTCGAAGCGATCGTGCGAGGGCAGGAGGTCGGGCCAGCGTGTCGTCATGCGTTGCGCCTCACAGCACCGCGAGGCCGGCGCGCACCAGCAGCCATTCGGCGCTGTCGTTCCACACGTCCATCTGCACGATGAGCCCGTGGCTCACCACGTAGCGGTCGACGTACCGGTTGCCCTCGAAGGCCGTGCCGTCGGGCCAGGCGCCGTAGAGCGTGCCGAGGCTGTAGACCACGGTGGCCTCGGGCGTGCCGCCGGCCACCGTTTCGGTGCGTTCGATCTTCTTCTTGACCCAGGCGTAGCGCTTGGCGTTGAAGGCCGAGGTGTCGCTCGGCGCGTGCATCTCGCGGTTGCCGGTGAAGCGGATGCGGATGTCGGGCGCGGTGAAACGCGAGGCCGACTGCGGGTCGGGGATCATCACGAGCCGGAGGAATTCGTCGACGATCGCGGCGGGGTCGAGTGGGGCGGGCGTGTTCATGAGGAGTCTCCGTCGAGTGAGCCACGCCGGTGCATGGCATCGTATGGTGAAAGAAATAAGTCCGGAAAGCCCGCAAGTCCTGTGCCGATCGGGCGTCGGGCGGCGACTCTTCGGCTCCCGGCACAATCGCGCGATGTCGTTTTCCAGAGACCCGTGCCTTCGGGTGCCCGCGGGCCGACAGAGTGGCCGCCGCCGCTTCGCAAAGGCCTCCGCCGGCAAGGGCATGGCAGCCTCCGGCAACATCGCGCCACAAACCAACGCGGCCGCCGCATCCGGGGCCGGAAAGAACGCCAGATGAAAAACATCCTCTTCGTCGCCGACCCGCTCGATCACTTCAAGATCTACAAGGACACCACCTTCTCGATGATGCGCGAGGCCCAGCGCCGCGGCCACCGCATCGCGGCGTGCCTGCCGCAGGACATCCAGTGGAAGTCGGGCGGCCTGGTCACGGCAACGGTGCAGCAGATCACGCTGACAGGTGATGCCAAGGATTGGTACACCGTCGACATCACCGAATCGAAGGCGCTGAAGGACTTCGACGCGGTGCTGATGCGCAAGGACCCGCCCTTCGACGCCGAGTACATCTATTCGACGCACCTCCTGCAGCAGGCCGAGCGCGAGGGCGCGCAGGTGGTCAACTCGCCGCGCGCGTTGCGCGACCACCCCGAGAAGCTCGCGATCATGGAGTTTCCGCAGTTCGTGACGCCCACGCTGGTCACCCGCAGCGCGCAGGCCGTGCGCGACTTCCATGCGGAGCACGGCGACATCATCCTGAAGCCGCTCGACGGCATGGGCGGCATGGGCATCTTCCGCGTGAAGCAGGACGCGCTGAACCTCGGCTCCATCGTCGAGACACTCAACAAGGACGGCGCCGAGACGATCATGGTGCAGCGCTTCGTGCCTGAAGTCGTTCAGGGCGACAAGCGCATCCTGATCATCGCGGGCGAGCCGGCGCCCTTCGTGCTGGCGCGCATTCCGCAGGGCACCGAGGTGCGCGGCAACCTGGCGGCGGGCGGCAAGGGCGTGGCGCAGCCGCTGACCGCGCGCAACCGCGAGATCGCCGAGGCCATCGGCAAGGTGCTCGCGCCGCGCGGGCTGCTCCTGATAGGGCTCGACGTGATCGGCGATTCGGTCACCGAGATCAACGTGACCAGCCCGACCTGCTTTCAGGAAATCACGGAACAGACCGGCTTCGACGTGCCGAAGATGTTCATCGATGCGCTGGAGAAAACCCTGCGTCCTGCCTGAACCCGGGAGCCGCGGTGCGGGCCTGTTCGCGCTCGCGCCGGGCCTGCAGGCGCCGTGAGCGCAGCTTGCGCGCCCAGATGACGATGCCGGTGATCGACAGCATCGCCACCACCAGCCCCAGCGCCGACATCATGATGCGGCCCGGCAGGCCCAGGATGCGCCCGCCGTGCAGCGGCAATTGCAGCTGCGCGAACACGTCGGCCGCGGTGCCGTGCCACGGCTGGTTGCTGCCGATGAGGTGGCCATCGCGTCCATCCAGGTAGAGGTTCGACAGGCCCATGCCGTCGCTGTCGTCGTGCGTCGCGTGGTCGAAAAAAGAGATGTTGTAGAAGCCGCCGCGCGCGTTGTAGAACGCGCCGCCCAGTGGCGTCGTCCAGCCGCGGCGCCGGGCTTCGGCATCGGCTTGGGCCACGATCTCGCGGAAGCCGATGGTGGGTTCGATGCGCGTGCCCAGCGGCGCAAGCGGCACCAGCGCGGATGGTCCCGGCGTGGTCTTGGAGACCAGCGAAAGCATCGGGTGGAACACCTCCTTGTAGAGGTTCAGCGAGAACGAGGTGAAGGCCACGACGATGATCAGCCCCCAGATCCACAGCCCGCCCGCGCGGTGCAGGTCGAAGTTGAGCTTGTAGCCGCCGGCCGCCCAGCGCACGGTCCACGCCGGCTTCCAGCGCTGCCACCATGCGCCCGCGGGACGATGCGTCGGCGGTACGGCCTTGCGCAAGCGCCGAGGCATCGTGAGGTAGAGCGCGACGAAGCTGTCGAGCAGCCACACCAGCGCTACGGTGCCCATGATCCACCAGCCGATGCGGTCGGTGCCCCACATCGCCGGCACGTGCAGCATGTAGTGCAGCTTGCGGAGAAACGGCATCAGCGTCTCGGGCTTGAGCGAGATCGCCGTGGAGTCGCGGCGGCCGCGCACTTCGGCAGTGACCGGGTCGACGAACACCTGGTTGTAGCCGAGCCTGAAGGGCTTGCCGGTGGCCGGATCGGTGCGCGGCTGCACGAAGTAGCCGGCCGCATGACCCTCTTCGAAACCGAGCGGCAGGTACGCGACCCGCGCGCGCGCATCGTGCGCCTCGACCGCGGTGGCCAGCTCGAACGGGTCCTTGAAGGGGCCGCGGCTCTGCGTGTCGTAGAGCTTGCGGTTGAGCCAGCCGTCGATCTCGTGGTCCCACGAGATGACGGCGCCGGTCAGGCCCGAGACAATGAGGAACAGCGCGACCGCCAGGCCCGCCCAGCGGTGGATGGCGGTCGCGAAGGCGCGCATCAGAAGTCGATGGTGCCGCTCACCGCGAAGGTGCGCGGCGCGCCCATCACCAGATAGTTGGAGCCCTGCGTGCCACCCACCGAACCCCAGTACGACTTGTTGAAGAGGTTGTCGATGCGCGCACGCAGCGTGAGCGCGCGGCCGTTGCCCAGGTCGACCAGGTAGCGCGCGCCGACGTCGACGCGCGTCCAGCCCGGAATCTGCTGCGTGTTGGTGGCGTTGGCGTACTGCTTGGAGGTGTAGAGCAGGCGCGCATTCAGCGACAGGTTGCGCACGCCGGTCATGTCCCATTCGGCGCCGAGGTTGAGCTGCTGCTTGGCCACGCCGATGGCGGTGAGGCCGTCGGTGGCGCCGCCTTGTGTGTTCTTCTGCTTGGCATCGAGCAGCGTCAGGCCGCCGAGGAGGCGCAGGCCCTTCGTGGGTTCGCCGAACACCGAGAACTCGAGGCCCTGGTTGCGCTGCTTGCCGTACAGGCCGTAGACCTGGCCCGCGGCCTCGTCCGCGTATTGGTAGACGGGCTGGTCGATCGTGAAGAAGGCTGCGCTCGCGCCCAGGGAGCCGCCGTCGTACTTGACGCCGATTTCCTTTTGCTTGGCCTGGTAGGGCGCGAAGACTTCGCCGCCATTGGCGACCGGGCGATTGTTCGCCGTGGCGGGCGCCACCTTGCCCTGGACCAGCGCTTCGATGTAGTTGGCATAGGCCGACACGGTCGGCGTGATCTTGAACACGACGCCCGCCACCGGCGTGGTCTTGCTCTTGTCGTAGGCGCTGGTTTCCTTGATCGTGTTGTAGGCGAAGCTGGTCTGCTTGATGGTCTGGCGGCGCGCGCCGAGGGTGACCAGGAGGCGATCTTCCATGAAGGACATGGTGTCGGCGACGGCGACGCTCGAGGTGTCGATCTTGTCGGTCAGGCGCGGGTCTTCCAGCCGGTTGCCCACGAAGCCGCCGGTGCCGTTGGCGACGGGGTAGGGCGAGAAGAAGGGCGCATAGATGTTGTTGCGCACGCTGCCCGAAGAGATCGCATAGGCGTTGTCGCGGTCGTTGCTGTACGTGGTGGCCGAGGCCACCACCGTGTGCTTCACCGGGCCGGTGGTGAAGTTGCCGCGCACGCCGATCTCGGCGGTGCCGATGCGGTCCTCGCGGGTGTTGCTGAAGCGCGTGTTGCTGGTGTTGCCGAAGGAGTTGACGAGGGCCGGGTTCGACAGCACGTTGTCTTCGTCGCTGCGGCGCACGCCGCCGGCGGCCCAGGCCGTGATGTTGTCGGTGATGTCGACTTCGCCGCGGAAGGTGGCGAACTTGTCCTTTTCCTTCGAGTAGGTCCAGGGCTGGGCGAAGTTGCTCTTCGCGTCGGGCACGCGCGGGATCGGCAGCGTCGAGGAAGGCGTGAGGCTCGGGCGGCCGTCCTTCAGGTCGTAGTCCTGGTAGCCGAAGTCGGCCGAGAGGCGCACGTTGCGGTTGTGCCAGTCGAGGCCGACGCCGAAGGCGCTCAGTTGCTGGCTTTCCTTGAACACGCCCGTGCCGCCTTCGCGGCGCACGGCGTTCACGCGAACGCCCAGGCTGTCGTCGGGGCCGAAGCGGCGTGCCAGGTCGAGGTTCACGAAGCCCTGACCACCGCTCTGCACGCCGAAGCCGACACGGGTGAGCGGCTCGTTGGGCGCGCGCTTGGGAAGCAGGTTGATCGCGCCGCCGATGCCGCTGCCGCCGGGCGCGGCACCGTTCAGGAAGGAGTTGGCGCCGCGGAACACTTCCACGCGCTCGAAGAATTCGGAGGCGATGTACTGGCGCGGCAGCATGCCGTAGAGGCCGTTGTACGCCACGTCGTCGGAGAACACGGGGAAGCCGCGCACCACGTAGAGCTCCTGGAAGTTGCCGAAGCCGCGCGCCTGGCGCACCGACGGATCGTTGAGCAGCACGTCGGCGACGCTCTTGGCCTGCTGGTCCTGGATCAGTTCGTTGGTGTAGTTGGTGCTCGAGAACGGCGTGCTCATCATGTCCTGGTTGCCCAGGATCCCGACCCGCCCACCGCGCGCCACCTGGCCGCCGGCATAGGGCTTGGTCAGCCCTTCGGCAGAGGCGTCGGCGCTGGCTTCGACGTTGACGGTGGCCAGGGTGCCGCTCGATGCAGCAGGTTCCGCAGCCGTCTGCGCCATGGCGCCTAGAGCGTGGAGGGCAAGGAGCGAGGCCGCCACGGTCGGGCGAAGGCGAAGAGGGGAAACTGCGGGCATGAACGGTCCGATACGGTGCAAATGAGAACCGTTATTATTCGCTCAAGCATCCCTGCCATCGATACTTTCTTGCACTGTTGCAAAAAAGTGTCAGTCAAAAGGTTTCGTTGAAACCTCAGCCGGCCGATCTCTGTCCGTCCACGAACACATGCAGTTCGCCCGGCGCGAACTGCGTCCAGGTTTCGTTCGTGGTGAGCGGCGTGGTCACGACCACGGCCACGCGATCGGTCGGCGTGGTGTGCTGGGCGAAGTCGATTTCCAGGTCTTCATCGGACAGCTGCGCCGTCACGAACGGATGCCGCCGTTCCACGTACCAGAGGTTGGTCGACGCATGCGCCCACAGCGCCTGCCCGTTCGACAGCATGAAGTTGAAGGTGCCGTGGCTCGCAAGCTGCGGCGCCAGTTCGCGCAGGGTGAGCGTCAGCTCCTCGATGCTCGGCACGCCCGCATGCGACTTCGCCAGTTCCTGCATCAGCCAGCAGAAGGCATGCTCGCTGTCGGTGTTGCCCACGGGATGGAAGTTGCCATGCAGGCGCGGGCGAAAGTCCTTCAGGTCGCCGTTGTGCGCGAACACCCAGTAGCGCCCCCACAACTCGCGCACGAATGGGTGGCAGTTCTGCAGGTTGACCTCGCCCTGCGTCGCCTTGCGGATGTGCGCGATGACGTTGCGGCTCTGGATCGGGTAGCGCCGGATCAGCTCCGCCACCGGCGATTCGCAGGCCGGCTGGTGATCGACGAAATGGCGCAGGCCCCGGTCCTCGAAGAACGCGATGCCCCAGCCATCGGCGTGGTGGTCGGTGCGGCCACCGCGCTGCGCGAACCCCGTGAAGCTGAAGGTCACGTCGGTCGGCGTGTTGCAGTTCATCCCTAGCAATTGACACATGTTGCCGATTAGACCGCGATTCCCGCCGGCCTCCGCCTGCCGCGCCGCTTATCCGACCGTGCGACTGTTGTTGCTGCTAGCGGATGAACTTGCCTTCCTTGGTCACGCGCACCATCTCGATGAAGCGCGAGCCCGTGTTGCTGGCGCCGGTGAAGTCGATTTCCATGCCGCCGATGCGCAGCTTCATCGCCTTCATCGCAGCGTGCAGCCTGGCGCGCGTGAGGTCGCGGCCGGTGCGGCGCAGGCCCTCGATCATCACGAGCGCGTTCACATAGCCCTCATAGGCCAGGTAGCCCAGGTCGACCTTGGCGCGGTCGGCCAGCTGGCGGAATTCGCGCGCGGTGGCGTCGACCTCGCTCCACAGATACGGCACGATCTGCGAGATCGCCAGGCCGCTGGTCTTGTCGCCCACGAGCTTGGCGGTGACGTCGCCCGGCACGATCGACATGCCGTAGTACATCTGGCGCCCGCCCGCGGCCCAGGCCGCCTTCATCACCTCGCCGCCGATGCCGCCGCCCAGGTACATGATCACGGCCTGCGCTTTGCTCTCGGCGAGGGCCTTGCCGGCCGACTCGTTGGTGGTGCCGTCGCCCTTGACGGCCACCGCGGCCTCGGGCTTCAGCTTGAGCGTGTCCAGCGCGGCCTCGACCAGCTTGGCGACTTCCGCGCCGCCGGGGTTGTCCAGATAGGCCACCGCGATGCGCGAGACGCCGATGGTCGTCAGGTGCTGCACCAGCGCCTGGGCCTCGCGCGCGAAGGTGGCGCGCACGAAGTAACCGGCGCTGCCCATCTTCTCGCGGGCCGAATCCGACACCGCATAGCCGCCCACCGTCGGCGCGCCGCTCTGGTTCACGACCTTGGCGCCCGCGGCGGTGGTGGCCGAGCCCACGCAGCCGAAGAAGGCGAAGACGCGGTGCTCCGCGAGGAGCTTTTCGTAATTGGCCGCGGCCTTCTCGGGCTTGAGTTCGTCGTCGAGCGAAACCATCCGGATCTTGCGGCCCGATAGCCCGCCTTGCGCGTTGACCGCATCGAAGGCCAGCCCGGCCCCGGCCATCACCACCTTGACCGGCACGCCGAGCGGGCCGCTCAGGATGCCGGTGTGGCCGAGGACGATCTCACCGTCGGTGACGCCGTTTTCAGCCGCATGGGCCGGATGTGAAAACTGGCCAAGTCCGGCCGCTGCCGCAGCCGAGGCCGCAATGAAATTTCTGCGATGCATGGAATCGTTTCGTATCAGATACAACTGATAACAATTGAAAGCGAAACTGCCTCGCTGGCCCGCCGGGGTTTACCCCGTGTTGCGTGTTGGCCCTTCGCGCAATTGCCATGCCGCGATGATGGCCAGCGCGCACAGCGCGGCCAGCATCGCGAAAACTTCGTCGAAGGCGGCCAGCCGCGCCGGGCTGCTCACCGGATTGGCCAGCGAATCGCCATGCGCGGCAAGACGCCACTCGAGCACGATGGCGCACAGGCTCACACCGGCCGCGCCGCCCAGCATGCGCACGAAGTTGATCGCGCTCGCGCCCTGCGGAATCAGCGGCTTGGCCAGCGGCCGCATCGAACCCAGGTTGAGCGACGGCAGGATGAACCCCAGCCCGATGCGCCCGATGATCGCGAAGGCCACCAGCAGCCACAGCGCACTGTCGAGCCTGAGCACCATCATCAGCGCGAACGAAGCCGCCAGCAGTGCGAGGCCGATGGTCACCAGCACCCAGGTCGGCTGCCGGTCGGCGAGCCGGCCCACGCCCGCGATGGTCACGGCCAGCACGATGCCGGCCGGCAGAAGAATGGTGCCGACGTGCGACGCCGACAGGCTCAGCCCCACCTGCATGTACACCGGCAGCAGGTAGGTCGAACCGAACAGCGCCGTGCCGTAGATGAACGCCACCACGCTGCCCATCGCGAACTGCCGGTACTTGAAGAGCGCGAGGTTCATCAGCGGCGTGCCGCCCGAGGCCGCGAGCCGGCGCTGCCACCACACGAATGCGACGAAGGACACCAGCGCACCGGCCAGCAGCAGCGCGGCCTGCAGCGGCGAATCGCCGCGCAGTTCGACCAGCCCGTTCAGCAGGCACAGCGTCCCGACCGTACCCAGCGCGAGGCCGCGCGCATCGAGCCCGCCGCCGCGCACCGCGGCCACGCCGCCCGGTGCAGTCCTGGGCACGAACTTGTAGGCCAGCCAGATCGAGGCCAGGCAGAACGGCACCACCATGAAGAAGATCGAGCGCCAGCCGAACAGGTCGACCAGCACCCCGCCGATGCTCGGCCCGATGGCCGGCGCCAGCACCACGCCCATGCCGAAGATGCCGCTCGCGCGCCCCTGCTCGTGCGGCTCGAAGGCGCGCAGGATGATGATGGCCGGAATGGGTTGCACCACGCCCGCCGCGAGCCCTTCGGCCACGCGCGCGAACAGCACCAGCGAGAAGTTGTTGGCCAGCCCGCCGGCGATGCCGCCCACGAGCAGCAGCAGCATCGTGCCGACGTAGGTGCGGCGGTAGCCGTAGCGCGACAGCAGCCACGGCGTGGTGAGCATCGAGACCGTCATCGCCACCATGAAGCCCGAGCTCACCCACTGCGCGCGTTCCTGCCCGAGCGAGAAGTGATGGCTCATGCCGGGGATCGCGACGTTGACGATGGTCGACGACATGATCGATGCCATCGTCCCCACCATCACCGACAGCAGCAGATACCAGCGGTAGCGCTCGCCGTAGCGTTCGCGCAGGGTGCCCATGGAGGGCGGCGCCGGCGTGGCGGCGGCTTCGGGCTTTGGTGGGGAGGTCATGGGGCGGCGGAATGTCTCGGGGTCCGTCGTCCTACAAGCATATCGGTGTTTGCGTGGCGAACGGCGCGGGGGCGCGCCCCACAATGCAGCGGCTGTCCCCTCCGCGTCAAGCCCAGCAAGAAGAGAACAACATGGATTCCCCGATCAACGATCCCATCAACGAACAGGCCGGCGAGGCCGGGCCGGATGTCGCGCCCACGCTCGCCACCGAGCTCGCCGCGCCCACCATGAGCCGCGCCTACCGCTGCCAGTGCGGCCGCCCCGTGTTCCTTCGCAACAGCGAGTGCCTGGCCTGCCACACGCCGCTCGGCTACGTGATCGACCGCCTCGGCGTGATGCCGCTGGCGCCGGCCGAAGGCGAGGGCGCGCTGCCCGACACCTTCACCGTCTTCGGCGATCCGCACGGCAAGACCTATCGCCGCTGCGCCAACCTCATGACCCCGGCCGCCTGCAGCTGGATGGTGCCGGCCGCGCGCGAGGGCGAGGAGGCCCCGGCCGACGTGCACGGCCTGGCGCCCGGCTACTGCCTGGCCTGCAGCGTCACGCGGACCATTCCCGATCTCTCGGTCGAGGCCCACGGCGTCTTCTGGGGCAAGCTCGAACAGGCCAAGCGCCGCCTGATCTCGCAACTGCTCGCACTCGGCTTGCCGGTGGTGAGCCGGCATGCGGACCCCGTGCACGGCCTGGCCTTCGACTTCCTCAGCAACATGCCGGGCGGACCGCACGTGATGACCGGCCATGAAGACGGCGTGATCACCCTCAACGCCGAGGAGGCCGAAGACGCGGTGCGCGAACGCATCCGTGCCGAAATGCGCGAGCCCTACCGAACGCTGCTGGGCCACTTTCGCCACGAGATCGGCCACTACTACTGGGACCTGCTGGTGCACCCCACGCACTGGCTCGACGACTATCGCGCGCTCTTCGGCGACGAGCGTGCCGATTACGCGGCCTCGCTGCAGACGCATTACGAGCAAGGCCCGCCCCCCGACTGGGCCGACCGCTTCGTGAGCAGCTACGCGAGCACGCACCCATGGGAGGACTGGGCCGAGACCTGGGCCCACTACCTGCACATGGCCGACACCGCGGACACTGCCATGAGCTTCGGTGTCGATGCGACCAATGTGGAACTCGCGAGCGACCTCTTCACCGCCGACGACCTGTGGCAGCCTGACCATCCCGATGCCGCGAAATTCCTGGATTTCGTCAACGGCTGGGTGCTGCTCACCAACGTGCTCAACGAACTGTCGCGCAGCATGGGACAGCCGGACTACTACCCTTTCGTGATGCCGCGCACGGCCGTGGGCAAGCTGCAGTTCATCCACCTCGTGATCACGGAGCAGAGGGCCGGGTCGGCGCCGACGATGGTGGTGGCCAGCGATGTGGCGGCGTCCGAGCCGGTCGAGGCTGCGTCCGAGCAGGTGCAGTCGCAATCGCAGACACAGACGCAGTCGCAGTCGCAGGGCAACGTTCAGTCCTGAGGCGGTGTCCCCGCGGCGCAGCGCGCGCAGATGCAGGCGAGGCCGCGCATCGACTCCGGCAGTCTGGCGAGCGGCGCATTGCTGAAGTCGACCTGCATGCACCAGCAGGGCGGCTGCGCCTCGCCCGTCTCGCGTTCGACTTCCATCGCGCAGCGGTTCGAGTTGCCGCACAGCGGGCAGCGTGTGGCGTCGATGACCGCAGCGCTGGTCGTCATGCGAGCTCGAAGACCGGCAGCTTTTTCGCCACTGCGACGTTCTGCAGCGTCACATACACCGGCAAACCGTTGCGGTAGGCGGGGTAGTCCTCGCCTTCGATCAACGGCAGCAGGTAGCGCCGGCATTTCTCGGTGATGCCGTAGCCGTCGTCCGAAATGAAATCGCGCGGCATCGGCTTCTCGACATTGGCCACCGATTCGAGCGGCGCGCTGCCGAGGGTGTACGCATAGGGCACGTCGGATGTGCGTTCGATCGTCGGCATCACTGCGTTGCGGCCTTCGAGTGCGAGTTCGACCGCGCGCTGCCCCAGTTCATAGGCCTGCTTCACGTCGGTGGCCGAGGCGATGTGCCGCGCCGCGCGCTGCAGGTAGTCGGCCACGGCCCAGTGGAACTTATGGCCGTATGCGTCCTTGATCATCTGCGCCACCACCGGCGCGGCGCCGCCGAGCTGCGCGTGGCCGAACGCATCGCGCGTGCCCTGTTCCGCGAGGAAGGTGCCGTCGGGGTAATGGCAGCCCTCGGACACCACGACAGAGCAGTAGCCGTGCTGCTTCACCAATTCATCGACGCGCGCGAGAAAGCGCGGCTTGTTGAACTCGATCTCGGGGAACAGCACCACCACCGGAATGCCCTGGTCCGCGGCAAGCCCGCCGGCCGCGGCGATCCATCCCGCATGCCGCCCCATCACCTCGAGCACGAACACCTTGGTCGAGGTGGCGGCCATCGAGCGCACGTCGAACGAGGCTTCGAGCGTGGACACCGCCACGTACTTCGCGACCGAGCCGAAGCCCGGGCAGCAGTCGGTCAGCGGCAGGTCGTTGTCGATGGTCTTGGGCACATGAATGGCCTGCAGCGGATAGCCGAGCGACTGCGACAGCTGGCTCACCTTGAAGCAGGTGTCGGCCGAATCGCCGCCGCCGTTGTAGAAGAAATAGCCGATGCCGTGCGCCTTGAACACCTCGATCAGCCGCTCGTACTCGCGCCGGTTCTTCTCGAGCGACTTGAGCTTGTAGCGGCACGAACCGAAGGCGCCCGACGGCGTGGTGCGCAGCGCCGCGATGGCCTCGGCCGATTCGGCGCCCGTGTCGATCAACTCCTCCGTCAGCGCGCCGATGATGCCGTTGCGTCCGGCGTAGAGCTTGCCGATGCGGTCCGGGTGTTTTCGAGCCGTCTCGATCACGCCGCAGGCCGACGCATTGATGACCGAGGTGACGCCGCCCGACTGGGCGTAGAAGGCGTTGAGGATGGGCATGCGGGCATTCTCCCGCAGCCCCATGACAGGCGCCAGTGCCCGCGTGTCGGGATGTCAGCGGCTCTCGAACGTGGGCGGCCGCTTCTGCAGGAACGCGCTCACGCCTTCGCGGAAGGTCGGGCGATCGATCAGTTCGCGCTGGCGTTCGCTTTCGTAGTGCAGCTGTTCCTTCAACGTGTGGCGCTCGGAGGCCTCGAAGGCTTCGCGTGCCTCGATCACCGCATGCGCGGGCAGGCGCGCGAGGCGCTGCGCGATGGCGCGGGCATCGTCCATCAGTTGCTCGTCGTCGGCACAGGCCCAGATCAGCCCCCACTGCACCGCGCGTCCGGCGCTCAGGCGCTCGTCGAGCAGCGCCATGCCCATCGCACGCGCCTTGCCGGCACGCCGCGGAATGGCCCAGGTGCAGCCCAGGTCCGGCACGATGCCGAGCTTCGGCAGGAACGGAAGGTAGAAGTACGCGCTGCGTGCGGCGATCGTCACGTCCGCCGCGAGAGCCAGCCCGACGCCCGCACCGGCCGCGGCACCGTTCACTGCGGCGACCACAGGAACAGGCAGCGTGCGCAGCGTCTCGATCAGCGGGTTGCTCAGCGACTGCATCCACTCGGCGGTCTGCGTGCCGAGCGACTTGCCTTCTTCGCCCGGCGTCATCGCGCTCAGGTCGGCGCCAACGCAGAACGCCTTGCCGGCGCCCGTGAGGATCACGGCGCGCACTGCGCGGTCGTCGCGAATGCGCTCCAGCGCGTCGCGCAGTTCGATCTGCAGATCGCGCGCAATCGGATTCAGCTTGGCCGGCAGGTTCAGCGTGAGCGTCGCGATGCCGTCGGCCAGTTCATAGAGGATCGGTGCTTGGGAGTCCATGGCATCGAGGGTCGATGCCGATGGCACGCCGGTCAAGCCGGGGACAACCCGTGGGGCCGAAGTCGCCAAGGCGACCAGGCGCGGGCCGGCTGTGCAAGGGGCATCGCGGCGGGCTGCGCGTCCGACACGGTGATGCACGACGAGGTCAAGGCCGACACCAGGATGCGCCGGTGCTCGGTGCCGTCGAAGCGCTCGCCGGCTTCCAGCACGATGTCGCGCGGATCGCGGTCCAGCGTGATCCAGACAGTGCCGCTGCGGCATTCGATGCCCACGCCCGCGCCGTCGGGCACGGCAAAGACGGTGCGTGTCGGCAGCGTGATGTGAAAGCGGGAAGAGGTGGTCGGTTGGGTGCTCATGGCAAGCTCCATTGCATTCGGGATACGAATGAATATAGTGAGCCGTCCCTCTCTTTACACGCGGTCATTCGGAACTCGTTGCATGCCTCCAGGGAATGCGAAACCCCAAAAATTGCCGAGCAGCGAGCTCCCGCCGCTGGATTTGCTGCGCAGTTTCGAGGCCGCCGCGCGACAGCTCAGCTTCACGCTGGCGGCCGGCGAGCTGCATCTCACGCAGTCGGCCGTCAGCCGGCAGATCCAGCAGCTCGAAGCCAGCCTGGGCGTGTTGCTGTTCGAGCGCCGCCACCGCGCGCTCGCGCTCACCGAGGCCGGCGGCGTGCTGCAGCGCGCGGTCACCGACAGCCTGGAGCGGCTGCGCGACGCCACGGCCCGCGTGCGCGCGAGCGCCGCGCCTCGGCAGGTGGCGATCACCTGCACGCCGGGTTTTGCATCGCTCTGGCTCATTCCGAAACTGGCGCGCTTTACCGGCACGCATCCGCAGGTCGACGTGCGTCTGTCGGCCACGCTCGACGTGCTCGACCTGGACGTGAGCCGCCTCGACCTCGCGGTGCGCTTCGCGCCCATCGCCCGCGGTGTCGGGCCGGCGCTGTTCGAGGAATCGGTGATCCCGCTGTGTGCGCCGCAGGTCGCCGCGTCGCTGCGGGAGCTGTCGGACTTTTCCGGGCTCACGCTGCTCACCATCGAATACCCGGACCACAGCGAAGCCCCGACCGCCGACTGGGAGCCGTGGCTCAAGGTGATGGGGCTGGAAGACCTGCGCGTGAAGAGCACGCTGCGCTTCACCCAGTACGCCGATGCAGTCGCTGCCGCGGTGGCGGGGCAGGGCGTGGTGATCGGGCGCTTGCCGTTGCTGCGCGAACTGGTGCGCGACGGCCGGCTCGTCGCGCCGCTCGGGGAGGGCGCGGCATCGCACCGCGGCTATTTCATCGAGATGTCCAGGCGCGCCGCGAGCAACCGCGACGCGCAGGACTTCGCGCAGTGGCTGCGCGATGAAGCGGAGGCGGCGCAGCGGACCTGACGAAGGCCCGCCGCGTTCATGCTCCGGGGAACGATCAACCCGGCAGCAGCACCTTGTTCACGACGTGGATCACGCCGTTCGACTGGTACACGTTGGCGATGGTCACCATCGCGGTGCCGCCCTTGGCATCGGTCACCATCACGTTGCTGCCGCTCATCGTGGCCGTGAGCGTGCCGCCGCTCGCGGTCTTCAGCACGGCCTTGCCGCCGCCTGCGTTGATCGCGCTCATGAGCGCCGGGCCGTCCATCTTGCCGGGCACCACGTGGTAGGTCAGCACCTTGACCAGCGTGGGCTTGTTCTCGGGCTTGAGCAGCGTGTCGACCGTGCCGGCCGGCAGCGCGGCGAAGGCGGCGTTGGTCGGCGCGAACACGGTGAACGGACCCGGGCTCTTGAGCGTGCCGACCAGGTCCGCAGCCTTGACGGCGGCGACCAGCGTCGTGTGGTCCTTCGAATTCACGGCGTTGTCGACGATGTCCTTGGTCGGGTACATCGCGGCACCGCCCACCATCGGGTTCGACGACATGCCGGAGCTGCCGCTGCCGCTCATGCCCATGCCGCCCGCGCAAGCGCCGAGCAGGACAGAAACGCCGAGTGCGATCACGAGTTTTTTCATGGAAGTCTCCTGGAAAGAAATGGTTGTCGAGGTTCTCTGTGGAAACCGCCAACAGCTCGGAGGCGCGATGCGCTTGAGACCAATACGGAGGTCGGATGCAACTGGATTCGTAGGACGGCATCTCGTCGACATCGTGTGGACATCGCGTCGGCTTTGCGCCACAGCGTTGCAAGTGGCGCTTGCACATCGCGCGCGTGCTCGACAGAATCCGCCCTTCATTTTTCAGCAACAGTTTTTCCCAACGCGCCTGGCGACTTGCAACCTCCCGGGCGACAAACCAATTCAATGAACCGTTTCCTGAACACCTGACCCGCACACCGACCGCCCCGGCCGGATGTGCATCCATGCATCCGCCGAGGCCCTGTCGACAAAGGCCCCGCGCAGCCATTCGCCGGGGCCTTTTTGTTTCTGGAGTGTGCGCACATGAGTGCTCAACGAAAGGCCCGCGACGACGAGAAGCGTCTGGGCCGGTTTTACTTTTCGGTGCCGGCCACGGCACCTCGCAATCCCGTCGTGGCTGCGATGGTGCGCCGCGAATCGAGCCAGGGCGCAGGGCGGCACCTGCGCACGCACCGCGCGGAGCGGCGTGCGCAGAAGGTCGCGTTGCAGAAGGCTGCACGCAGCCTTGGACGAGGGGGCGACGATGCGTGACGACATGGACAAGCTCATCGTCGAACGTCCGCGTCGCGGCGGCGGTGTGCAGGGCGACGGGCGTGGCTTTCGCAACAGCCGCGATCGCGGTTCGCACCTGGGCATGAAGCGCGGCTACGACCATCCGAAGGGGTTCAACGAAAACCTCGCGCCGCTCAAGCGCTGGCTGCACAAGCAGGTGCACCGGCCCTGGGACAAGGTGTACGCCGAACTCAACGGCGGCATCGATCGCCGCAGCACGGTGCAGGCGCACATCTTCCTGCACATCGACGACTTCGTGGAGCGTCGTGCCGAGCTGCGCGACGGCGAGGTCTGCGTTCCGCCGCATCGCTGGGGCACGCACCGCAGCGTGCCCTTGCGAGAGGCGCCGGATGTCGAGCTGTTCGTGCATCCGGTCACCGGGATCCTGCTGCCCAACCGGCGACTGCACGAAGCGCGCGCGGAGCAGAAGACGCGCTACGGCAACTGGGCCGAACGAAGTGGTGACAAGCCCTGCGCGGTCTATCACGTGATCGACGAGACCACGCAATGGCACCGCGTCGACGGTTGCTGGTTCGAAGTCACGCTCGCGAGGTTTCCCGAGAGAGCGTGTGCAACGCAGGCGGAAGAGAAGCGCTACGACGTGCTGCGTCGTTGCCTCGTTACCCGGAGCGGCGCCGCCCGGCGTCCTGCGCCCGACCTGCCCACCCACCGTGCCATGTACGGTCGCAGCGATCTCTACGCCGCAGCCAAGCGCCAATTGAGCCGCCGCGAAGTGCGCGCGCGTCTTGGCGATGCCACCTGAGGCTGCGCGCTACCGCTACGGGCTGTCGAGCTCGCGCTTGATCGATGCGTTGCCGATCTTCTTGCGGCACAGCAGTCGGCGCGGCCCCGGCCCCACGGCCATGCCGAGGTCCAGCAGGAGCGCATCGCGCAGCCGGGCGTCGCCTGCGCGCAGCGACTTGTCGAGCGCATCGACCCTGGCGAACAGTTCATCGAACGCGTCCTCGCCGTTGTCGGTGCGCGGCCCCTTGGCGTAGGCGCGCACCAGCAACTCTTCTTCCAACCCGGGCGTCGCTGCGAACAGCGCTGGGTGCGCGTCGATCCACGCGCGCATCGCCTGCACGCTGGCCGCGTCCGCATAGCTGCGCATCGCCGTCGCGCGATAGCTGTCGCCGAAGCCCTTGGCCTCGTCGCACAGGCGCAGCGCGGCATCGATGCCCTGTTGCGCGGCCACCTGTTCGACCAGCAGGTTGCGTGCATCGACCAGCGTGTGCCGCTCCTGGCGCTGACTGGCCTTCTTGTGTTTGCGGAGGAAAGCGTCGGCATCGCCGCGACGTGCGTATTCCATCAGCAGCACGCGGTCGGCGCGGTACGCCATGTCGGGCCTCAGGCGCGGCGTGATCTCCTGTTCGACGCGCCCCATCTCGCCTTCCAGCGCGAGGTCGGCGGCGATGTGCAGCAAGAGGTGGTCGCGGAGGATCTCGTCCTCCACCTGCAGCGTCCAGGCCAGCATTTCCGTTGCGTCGAGGCCGGCTGTGTCGAACAGCACCTCGATGCGATCTTTCCAGTTCAGCCCGTGGCTGCCGCGGTTGCTTCGCAGGCGATACATCATGTCGGCCCACGGCGTGCGATAGCCGCGGTGGCCGAGGTAGCCGCAGCCCAGGCCCTTGCCGGTGTAGGGCTGCGCGGCCAGCGCCTCGATCAGCGGCTGGATCTCGACGGCCAGTGCGTCGAGCTGTGCCTTCTGTTCGTCGCTCGGGTAGTAGCCGAAGGCGTTGTCGAGGTTGATGGCGTGGATGCAGCGCGTGAGCGCGTCGTGGATGCGTGGGTCCATCGGCGGGATGATAGAGGCGCGTCATTGCAAGTGAAGCCGGTGCGCGTCGCCCCGATGTTTCTCAGGTGGAGGCCTTCCGGGCGTGACGGCGCGCTAGCCAGGACGTGCCGGCGCCACGGCCCGCGGCAGCATGAGAAACGCCACGGTCCCCACCGCCAGCATCCCCGCCACCGTGAGGAACACCGCACGGAACGGCTCGACGCCGTTCGCCACGCCCCACGATGCGGCCACGCCGGTCGTCCATTGCATCAGCGACACGCCGAGAAACATCGCCATGTTCATCAGCGCCAGCGCGCGGCCCGTCATGGCGGCCGGGTAGGCGTTCTTGGTGTAGGCGTACTGCAGCACGCTGTAGCCGGAGAGAAGGCCATAGACGATCGGCAGGCCGATGTCGATCGCGCGCGAATGCGTGAACGCCATGGCCGCGAACATCAGCGCGCCGGCGGTTGCGCAGCCAATCATCCACCGCGCACGCCGCGCGGCGCCAGGGTCCAGGCGGCCGAACAGCGCGGGGCTGATCATGCCGGTGATGGTCATCACCAGCGCCACGTTGCCGCTCGCCACGAGCGAGAGGCCGTGCCGCTCGTGCAGCACGGGCCCGAGCCACAGGCCGCGCAGCGTGATGAAGGCCGCATACGACACGCAGGCGAAGCACAGGAGGCCCAGTGTGTGCGGCATCGCGAACAGCGGCAGCAGTTCGCGCACGGCCTTGCGCAGCGACTGGCGCTCGGTCGGCTCCAGCGGGTCCACCACCGCACGCGCAGGCTCACGCACGCGCCAGAAGATCACGAGCCACGACAGCACCGCGGCCGCGGCCAGCACCGCATAACCGGCGCGCCACGAAGCGGCCTCGATCAGCAACGCCAGCGGCGTGCCGGTGAACACGATGCCCAGGCCCGCCATGCTCATCACCAGCCCCGACATCGCGGTGAAGCGCGAGGCATCGAAGTGCCGCGCGATGAACACCGTGCACGCGAGAAACGCCGGCGCGCAGCCGACGCCGATCAGCGCCTGCCCGAGCAGCAGCATGTGAAAGCTCGATGCCACCGCGCAGAGCGCAGCGCCCGCGATGGCCAGCGGAAAGGCGGTGAGCACCGTGCGCCGCACGCCGAACATGTCGATCGATACGCCCATCGCGAGCTGCATGATCCCGAACATGAAATGGAAGGTGCCCGCCCAGGTGCCGAGCTGCTGCGGCGAGAGGCCGAAGTGGCTGCCGAGCGGCGTGGCCATCATGGCGCCGACGGTGCGGAAGGCCTGGCTCAGCGCGAAGGCCGAGGCAAGGGCCACGAGCATGGCGGCCGCCGAGGTCGACCAGCGCGGCGGAGGCGGCGATGCCGCGTTCGTGTTCATCGAGAAGGGAGAGGCTGAAAGAAGAAGGGAGCGGCACGAATGCTAATGGCATGCCGCCCCAGATGCAGAACGGCGCCCTCAGGCGCCGCTCGTTCCTCAAGCCCGGCAGCGTGCCGGGCAGGTGCGCATCAGGCCTCGCCCTTGACCTTCAAACGCCATGCATGCAGCAGCGGCTCGGTGTAGCCGCTCGGCTGCTCGATGCCCTTGAACACCAGGTCCTGCGCCGCCTTGTAGGCGGCCGAGGTCGCGAAGTTGCCGGCCATCGGCTGGTAGAGCGCGTCGCCCGCGTTCTGCTCGTCGACCACCTTGGCCATGCGCTGGAAGGTCTCGTCGACCTGCGCCTTGGTCACCACGCCGTGCAGCAGCCAGTTGGCGATGTGCTGGCTCGAGATGCGCAGCGTCGCGCGGTCTTCCATGAGGCCGACGTTGTGGATGTCGGGCACCTTGGAGCAGCCCACGCCCTGGTCGATCCAGCGCACCACGTAGCCGAGGATGCCCTGCACGTTGTTGTCGATTTCCTGCTGGCGCTCTTCGGCCGTCCACTTGGCTTCGGCCGCGATCGGCACCTGCAGCAGCGCATTGAGGATGTTGTCGCGCTCGCCGTCGGCGTCGATCTTTTCCAGTTCCTGCTGCACTGCGGTCACGCTCACCTGGTGGTAGTGCAGCGCATGCAGCGTGGCGGCGGTGGGCGAGGGCACCCAGGCGGTGTTGGCGCCGGCCTTGGGGTGGCCGATCTTCTGCTCGAGCATCGCCGCCATGAGGTCGGGCATGGCCCACATGCCCTTGCCGATCTGCGCCTTGCCGCGCAGGCCGCACGAGAGGCCGACCAGCACGTTGTTCTTTTCGTAAGCGCCGATCCATGCGCTGGACTTCATGTCGCCCTTGCGGATCATCGGGCCGCCTTGCATGGCGGTGTGCATCTCGTCGCCGGTGCGGTCGAGGAAACCGGTGTTGATGAAGGCCACGCGCGCGGCCGCTTCGGCGATGCAGGCCTTCAGGTTCACGCTGGTGCGGCGCTCCTCGTCCATGATGCCGAGCTTCACCGTGTTGGCAGGCAGGCCGAGCAGTTGCTCGACGCGGCCGAACAGCTCGCTCGCGAAGGCCACTTCGGCCGGGCCGTGCATCTTGGGCTTCACGATGTAGATGCTGCCGGTGCGCGAGTTGCCCTTGCGCTTGAGGTCGATGGTGGCGATGGTGGTGGTGACCACGGCATCGAGGATGCCTTCCGGGATCTCCTTGCCGCCGGCATACAGGATGGCCGGGTTGGTCATCAGGTGGCCCACGTTGCGCAGGAACATGAGCGAGCGACCGTGCAGCTTCACGGGCTTGCCGTCCGCACCGGTGTATTCGCGGTCGGCGTTCAGGCCGCGCGTGAAGGTCTTGCCGCCCTTGGCGACTTCTTCGGTCAGCGTGCCTTCGACGATGCCGAGCCAGTTCGCGTACGCGACCACCTTGTCGGCCGCGTCGACCACTGCCACCGAGTCCTCCAGGTCGAGGATGGTCGAGAGCGCGGCTTCGAGCACCAGGTCGCTCACGCCCGCCGCGTCGCTCTTGCCGATGGCGGTGCTGCGGTCGATGCGGATATCGAGGTGGATGCCGTTGTGCTTGAGCAGCACCGAAGACGGCGCCGCGGCATCGCCCTGGTAGCCGATGAACTGCGCGGGGTCGGCCAGGCCGGTGCTGCTGCTCTGCAGCGCGACGACCAGCTTGCCGTCTTTCACGCTGTAGCCGGTCGCCATCTTGTGCGAGCCGTTGGCCAGCGGTGCGGCCTGGTCAAGCACATTGCGCGCGAATTCGATGACCTTGGCGCCGCGCACGGGGTTGTAGCCCTTGCCCTTTTCAGCGCCGTCGGCTTCGGAGATGGCATCGGTGCCGTACAGCGCGTCGTACAGCGAGCCCCAGCGCGCGTTGGCGGCGTTGAGCGCGTAGCGCGCATTCAGGATCGGCACCACGAGTTGCGGGCCGGCCTGCAGCGCGAGTTCGGAGTCGACGTTCGCGGTCGTGGCCTTCGCGCCCTTGGGCTGCGGCAGCAGGTAGCCGATTTTTTCGAGGAAGGCGCGGTAGGCCGGCATGTCGGCGATCGGGCCGGGGTTCTTCTTGTGCCAGGCGTCGAGTTCGCTCTGCAGGCGGTCGCGCTCGGCGAGCAGCGCGATGTTCTTGGGCGCGAGGTCGCTCACGATAGCGTCGAAGCCCTTCCAGAAGACATCGCTGGCCACGCCGGTGGCGGGCAGGACTTTGTCTTCGATGAAGCGGTGGAGCTCGGTCGCGACCTGAAGTCCGTGGGCGGTGGTGCGGGCGGTCATTTTTCTCTCCTGGAAATCGAAATACGGCGGAATACGGAAGCTAAAGGCGTGGGTGTCGCAATGACGTAGGTCAACTTTATTCGATACCTTACGAAGGAGTAAGAGCCGAAAGCGGGATTTATCAGTGACAAAAATGAGGGTAATTGCTGTTCGGTGCCGCTTTTTACGCAAAGGGTAGGCACTGATAGAGGCGCCGCGGGCACGGGATATATTTAAGTTCTTAAATAAATCCAGCACGCGCCGAAATGATCCTCCTGGCCTCCAACGAAAACCCGCTCGGCATGCCCGAGTCGGCCCGCCGCGCCGCAGCCGCCGCCCTCGAAGGCGCCGGCAACTACCCCGACAGCAACGGCACCGCGCTCAAGAATGCACTGGCCGCCCGGCTCGACGTGTCGCCCGAGTGGCTCACGCTCGGCAGCGGATCGAGCGAAATCCTCGAACTCGCTGCGCAGGTGAGCCTGAAACCAGGTGAGAACGTCGTCTATTCGCAGTACGGCTTCATCGTCTACGCGCAGGCCACGGCGCATGCCCATGCGCGCGCCACCGTCGTGCCCTCGCAAGATTTCGGCCACGACCTCGACGCGATGCGCGCCGCGATCGCCGACGACACGAAGCTGGTTTTTGTCGCCAACCCGAACAACCCCACCGGCACCTTCATCGATGCTGCGCCGCTCGCGGCCTTTCTGCAATCGGTGCCCGCGCACGTGACGGTGTTGCTCGACGAGGCCTACACCGAATACCTCTCGCCCGCGCAGCGCTACGACAGCATCGAGTGGGTGCGGCGCCTGCCGAACCTGATCGTCGCGCGCACTTTCTCCAAGGCCTTCGGCCTCGCGGGGATGCGCATCGGCTACGGCGTGTCGCAGCCGCCGCTGACTTCGCGCATGAACGCGCAACGGCCGCGCTTCAACGTGACGACGCCCGCCCAGGCGGCCGCGGTGGCCGCGCTCGGCGACGCGGAGTTCCTCGCGCGCACCTACGAACTCAACACCACCGGACGCGAGCAACTCGCCGCGGGTTTCACCGAGCTGGGCCTCGCGCACATCCCCTCGTCGGGCAACTTTCTGATGGTGCAGGCGGGCGATGCGCAGGCCGTGCATGCGCGCCTCCTGGCCGCCGGCATCGAGGTCTCGCTGCTCGGCCCCTATGGCCTGCCGCAGTGGCTGCGCGTGAGCGTCGGCCTGCCCGAACAGAACAAGGCCCTGCTCGCCGCGCTGCGCTGATCAGCCGCCTCTCAAGACAACCCCCCGAGGAGACAGAAGCATGAAACGCCGCCAGTTCGCAGCGCAGGCCGCTGCCGTCATTGCCACCTCGGCCACCGCGCCGATGGGCTTCGCGCAGGAGCGCACGACGCGCATCCTGATCGGGTTTCCGCCGGGGGGCTCGGCGGACGTGGTGGCGCGGCTCCTGGCCGACAAGATGCGTGTCTCGCTAGGCCAGAACGTCATCATCGACAACAAGCCCGGCGCGGCGGGGCGCCTCGCGCTGGCCGAGCTCAAGCGCTCGCCGGCCGACGGCAGCGTGCTGATCTTCTCGCCGAGCGGCGCGATGGTGATTCACCCGTGGCTCTATGCGAACCTAGGCTACGACCCGGCGAAAGACTTCACGCCCATCGCGCTTGGCAGCACTTTCGACTTCGCGATAACCGCCGGCCCGGGCGCGCCGCCCGGCGACCTGAAGACGGTGCTGGCCTGGATGAAGGCCAACCCCGGCAAGGCCAACTACGCGACCTCGGGCGCGGGCACGGTGCCGCACTTCGCGGGCCAGTTGCTGGCGCAGGCGGCGGGCGTGCCGATGACGCATGTCGCCTACCGCGGCGGCGCGCCGGCCGCGCAGGACCTGATCGGCGGACAGGTGCCGCTGATGGTCGACACCGCCTCCGAAACCATCGAGCACCACCGCGCCGGCAAGGTACGCATCCTCGCGGTGACGGGCGAGCAGCGCAGCCGCGCGCTGCCCGACGTGCCGACGCTGAAGGAGGCGGGCATC
>Ga0163161_10000845_pt1 | contig 23886 bp, 20 predicted proteins | sample S45metaG_FD_129847 | JGI IMG/M metagenome (GOLD analysis project Ga0163161, IMG submission 129847) | Switchgrass rhizosphere microbial communities from Kellogg Biological Station, Michigan, USA - S4-5 metaG | ecosystem: Host-associated > Plants > Roots > Rhizosphere > Soil | place: USA... | reverse complement strand
ATAAATGAGTGAAGAATTAGATCAAAACGTAAACGAAGAGCACAAACATACCATAACCCCAATCAACGGTTTATACGAAAACTGGTTTCTCGATTATGCGTCTTATGTAATTCTCGATAGGGCCGTTCCGCACATCCATGATGGTTTAAAACCCGTTCAGCGACGCATTATGCACTCTTTAAAGGAGATGGATGACGGGCGTTTCAATAAGGCAGCCAACGTAATCGGCAACACAATGAAGTATCACCCACATGGTGATGCCTCTATTGGTGATGCAATGGTACAGATCGGGCAAAAAGACCTGTTGATCGATATGCAGGGCAACTGGGGCGATCCGGTTACGGGCGATAGTGCTGCGGCACCGCGTTATATTGAGGCTCGTTTATCAAAATTTGCCAACGAGGTGGTGTTCAATCCGGATACTACGGAGTGGCAGCTGAGTTATGATGGCCGTAATAACGAGCCGATTACCCTGCCTGTTAAATTCCCCTTATTACTTGCGCAAGGCGCCGAAGGTATTGCGGTAGGTTTGGCCACTAAGGTAATGCCGCACAATTTTATCGAACTGCTTGATGCCTCAATTGAAGCATTACAGGGTGTCCGTCCAAATATATTGCCCGACTTTTTTACGGGTGGTATGGCCGATTTTTCAAACTACAATGAAGGACAGCGTGGTGGTAAAATCCGCGTTCGTGCAAAAATTACGGAGAAGGATAAAAAAACTTTGGTGATTACCGAAGTACCCTTTAGTACGACTACGGGTTCGGTAATTGATAGTATTTTATCGGCCAACGACAAGGGTAAAATCAAGATTAAAAAGATCGAGGATAACACTGCAGCCAATGTGGAAATTGTGGTGCACCTGGCGCCGGGTATTTCGCCCGATGTAACCATTGATGCGCTTTACGCTTTTACGGCCTGTGAGGTGTCTATCTCGCCAAATACCTGTATTATCCAGGGAGATAAGCCGCACTTTTTAAGTGTGAACGATATCCTGATCGAAAATACAAAACACACTAAAAGTTTACTTAAAAAAGAGCTCGAAATCCGCTTGCACGAGCTGCAGGAAAAGATTTTCTTTAGTTCTTTGTTAAAAATATTTATTCAGGAGGGGATGTACAAAAATCCTGAATACGAGAATTCGAGTAATTTCGAGACGGTAGTAGAGGTTTTACACATTTTGTTCGACCCTTTTAAACCCTCACTTTACCGCGAAATTTTGCCTGAGGATTTCAAAAAGCTGATCGATAAGCCCATGAGTAGCATCACCCGTTTTGATGTGAAAAAAGCCGATGAGCAGATGAAAAACCTGGAAGATGAAATTAAAGTGGTTAAAAATCACTTAAAACATCTTACCGACTATGCGATTGCCTGGTACCAGCGCCTGAAGGATAAATATGGAAAGGGCAGGGAACGTAAAACTGAAATCCGTTTATTCGATAGGGTAGAGGCTTCAAAAGTAGCGCTGGCTAACGTGAAGTTGTACATGAACAAGGAAGATGGCTTTATCGGAACGGGATTAAAAAAAGACGTACATGTTGCCGATTGTTCGGATATTGATGAGGTAATTGTTTTCCGCGAAGATGGTAAATGTATCATCACCAAAGTGGCCGATAAAACCTTTGTGGGTAAAAATATTATCCACGCACAGGTATTTAAGAAAAACGATGAGCGTACCATTTACAACATGGTTTATAAGGATGGTGCAAGTGGTACATCATACATTAAAAGATTTGCTGTAGTAGGGGTAACACGCGATAAGGAATATGATTTAACCAAGGGATCTAAAGGATCGAAGGTACTGTATTTTACAGCTAACCCGAACGGAGAAGCGGAGATTATAAATGTTGCGTTGAAACCGCATTCTAAGCTTCGTAAACTTCAGTTCGATCAGGATTTTGCAGAAGTGGCCATTAAAGGGCGTGGTTCGCAGGGAAATATCATTTCGAAATATCCGGTTAAAAAGATCATCTTGAAGAGTAAGGGCGTTTCTACCTTATCAGGACTTAAAATCTGGTATGATGATTTATTGAAACGTTTAAATGTGGATGGCCGCGGGAAATACCTGGGCGAATTTGACGGTGATGACCGCATTTTACAGGTACATAAAGATGGTTTCTATGAGTTGAGCTCTTTCGAACTGAGTAACCATTTTGATGATGGATTGATTTTGATCCAGAAGTTTGACCCGGAACGGATTTTTGCTGCTGTACATTTTGAAGGTAAGGCACAGAACTATTTTATTAAACGTTTTGCATTCGAATTGCAGGCTAACGGGAGGAAAACCATTTTCATCAGTGAAGAGCAGAAGTCGAAGTTACTGTATCTGACCTCAAATCCGGGCGCGAAGATTATTGTCGATGTTTTAAAAGGCAAGACCCAGATTCCGGAAACATTGGATCTAATCCTGTCAGAACTGATTGATGTTAAAGGACTGAAGGCAAACGGAAACCGCCTATCGCCTCACGATGTACAGAAAGTAGCATTGGAAGAACCGGAGATAGAAGAGGTAGAGGAAGCAGCTGTTGAAGAAATTGAAGATGGAGGGGAAACAGCAGATGTAGTGGTTACGGATGAAGAAATAGCGACCAATGAAGAAATAATAGGGGAAACAGAGATGCCTGAAAAAGTTGCTGATAAACCTGCTGTGGAGCAGCCAAAGCCAAAATTCGAACGTGCACCAGAATCAGCGGTTAAAGCCGACAAGCCAACAGCAGAGGAAAAACCCACTGAGGTAGAAAAGCCGGTGGCTGATAAGCCAAAGACTGAGTCTGTTAAAAAGGAAAAACCTAATGCAGAAGATAAACCAGAAGCTGAAGAAAAGCCAGCTAAAAAAGTAGATTTCGAAATCACCAATCCGGATGATATCGATATTGATGATAAAGGGCAATTGGGACTGTTTTAAATTCCAGATATCGGATTAGCATCACGAAAGCCCAAAACACAAAAGGCACCTCAAATCTGAGGTGCCTTTTTGCTTAAAAAAGAAAAAGAGTTTTATTTAATGCTGACCAATACTTTAATTTTTGCTACGGTTGGCTGGTCAAAATCTTGTAGGGCTTTGCCTAAAACCTGTCCAACTTTAACCTTATTCAAATCCGCTTTCATGGCTACGCCACTTTGCGATGAGGTTACCAGCATATCGCCTCTTTTAATGGCGCCACCTTCTAAACAAACTTTGGTCGGGATCACACCGATTACACCCATTGGTACTTTATCCAGTAGTTCCGAATCGATATTTTCTTCTGTTAATAAAACCCCTGGTTTGGTGGCATAAACACCGGCTACCAAATTAGAATATGCCCCATTCGATTTTTCAACAGCCCTGTCTTTATCTACTGAGATGATTAATATATCGCCTGGCTCAAAATCTTTTACTTCTCCGCTTACATCAAATGCTTCGGCCACATCGGCACCACTGTTTTGTGTCCCGCCATTAAAGAAACCACGACCTGCTTTGTTGATCCTGGCCACATTAACGCCTCCACTTTGACCGAGAAAAATATTTCCTGATGCTCCCGTATGGTTGGTTAACAATGCTGTTCCAGTACCAGTAGTAGAAATGTGGACGGTAGGTTGGCCGTTAGCGTTATTAAAATTAGCGAAGCGACCAGCTTTTCCTGTTCCAAAGTTAGGAGTCCAGCCATAAACAGCGTTTCCTGTTCCATCAACGGAAGCCTCAATACCATCGCCGTTTTTACCAGCATTGGCCGTAATTCCGTTTCCGTTACCTTCGGTAAGTGCAAGCAGTGCCGGCCCATTTCCACCTGCATTTGAGGCGTAAAACAATCCTGCATAACCGCCAGTACCAGATGACAGACCATAAATCCCAGCTGTTCCGAAATTGGCAAAAATAGAGTTTACCTCACCTTTTACCGCTGGAGAGGTACCTGTAGTACGGTCTACCTTAAAGTTACCCGCTGTACCATTTCCTACAGTCGTTACTGTTAAAGCTTCTGTTTCATTATCTTCGTTAAAATTTTCGAAATGACCCGCACGGCCTAATCCAAATGATGGTACCCAGCCATATACCGCATCTCCTTTACCATCAACGTTACCTTCTACAGCATTACCATCTTTACCTGCATTAGCTGTTATTGCGTTACCATTGCCATCGGTTACAGCAATCAATGCTGCGCCATTACCTGCTGGGTTAGAGGCGTAAAATAAGCCTGCTCTACCTCCTGTGCCTGATGATACCCCAAAAACACCTGCTGCACCAAAATTGCCGAATATGGTATTTACCTCTCCACGAACCGCAGAACCAACACTATTGGTGTTGTCCAGTTTAAATGAAGCGGCATTTCCAAGTGTATTGTCTGGAATATTTCCATTGGTATTTGAGTTTACCTCGAAAGTGTTTACATCTGTATTTGCTGCATTTGTGTTGTTGAAACGACCTGCCAATCCTTTACTGCCATTACTTCCAACTTCACCCTGAACTCCCACACCTGTGCCAGTAGTACTTGTGGAAATGAAACCACGCACACCGAAGCCGCCGCCATCATTGCGCCCAACAACTGCTCCTGCAATATCACTTGTGGTACGGCCAACAATCGCCTCACCTCCACCATTATTATCGCCAAAAATACCTGCAGAAGTTTGACTAGATGTAATTCCATGTATTGCGAAGCCGTTACCACTCGTACTTCTTATACCCTCACCATTCCCTGATGTCGAAGCATTGATTACAATTCCATTTCCTAATGTATTCGCATTTAGTACATTATTGTTATTTGAATTATTGGAAATAGCAATGTTGGCAGCAATTCCATTTGTGGATGTAGCATTTAAGCCTGTGCCTGAATTACTATTGGCATATACACCGTAACCATTACCACTCGAATTTCCGTATACGCCCAAACCACTTGGGGTTACACCATAAACGCCCCAGCCACTTCCCGCTTGGCTACCCCATATGCCTATACCCAGACCGCCTGTACCATTATTAATGCCTCGCAGCGCTGAAGAAAAACCTCCGGGAGCAGTTGAATTAACAATTCCCCTTATTGCTGCGATACTTGATGAAGTAGTGTTATTTATACCTTCAAGCGATGTTCCGTCGCCATCGTTGGTGATGGAAAATAAAGTGGAAGCATTGTTTTCAGTAGTAAAATACGGAAGAGCAAAACCGCCACCCGAAGCGTTGGCCGGAGCCCAGTTTGTTCCGTTATATTTTAAAACCTGGCCATTGGTAGGTGCGGTAGCCGCAACAGCAACATTCTGCAAGCCTTGAACCACCGGGTTAGGATAGTTTCCGCTTAAATCGCCACCTGCAGCTCCTGTTAATGATCCTGCGGGACCAACAGGGCCTATGGGGCCAGCGGGACCAGTTGCACCCACAGGTCCTTGAGTACCTTGGACACCTGCGGGACCTACCGGACCAATGGCACCAGTTGCCCCAGTTGCTCCAGTTGCTCCTATGGGACCTATCGGGCCAACAGGGCCGGCAGGACCTTGAGCACCGGTAGCCCCAGTTGCACCGGTTACTCCAATAGGACCTATCGGGCCTGTTGCACCTGCGGGACCTACCGGACCAATAGCACCTGTTGCACCAGTTGCTCCTATGGGACCTTTCGGGCCAACAGGGCCAGCAGGACCTTGAGCGCCGATAGCTCCAGTTGCACCAGTTACTCCAATAGGACCTATCGGGCCTGTTGGACCCACTGGACCAGTTGCCCCGGCAGGCCCAACCAAACCTTGGGGCCCGATTGGGCCTGCAGCTCCTGTTAATCCAATCGGGCCTGTTGCACCTGCAGGACCAACTGGTCCGATAGCACCAGTAGCACCCGTTGCGCCAATTGGTCCCGCTGGTCCGGTAGCACCAGCAGGCCCTATGGGACCGATGGCACCAGTAGCACCAGTTGGTCCGGCTGCACCCGTTGGTCCGGCCGGACCTGTTGCACCTGCAGGACCAGGGTTACCCGAGGCCGCATATAAGGCAAAAGGTACACTCATTAATTGAGTTGCTCCCAAGTCGGTAAAAGCTCCGCCGCCGATAGCCAGTTCTACTTTTAAATACTGATTTGCATTTTGCCAGGGCACACCTGTTAAAGTTCCTGTTGATGGGCTTCCTTTTCCAATCTGTAAGGTAAAGAGACCTAATGTGTTTGTAGTAAGATCGTGGCTTTCCTGATATTGTACAGGGCCACTTGCACTTGCTCCAAGTATCGAGATCCTAACCTTTACATTTTGTTTGGCAAGTACAGTTCCATCGTTATTGCGGGCAACTGCCTGATAGTTAATTCCTGTTAATCCGCTTTGGGCAAATATTTTCCCAAAAAAGATAAGGGTAACCGCAATGATGAGCGTAAACTTTTTCATGTTAAATAATTTAAGTAAAGAGGTATTAGATGTATATTTTACTGTTTTGTGCTGGTTTCCTGCTGCATGGGAGGTTGTTTAACCTCAGCTTTTGGCTCATTTTTATCAACTTTGATTTCTGCTTCTGAAGCTGTTTTAGTATTGCTTACTGCTGCTTTACTTTTTACTACAGAAAAAGAAGACCGTTGTGCACTCTGGGTATAATTCTGAAATAACCTTTGTTTTGTAGGGGTAGAAACATCCTTTTTTGAGGATTCCTCTTTACGTTTTAGTTTTTCAATTTCTGCAGCTTTATTGGGAAACAAAGTGTTAATGGTAGATTTTTGGGCTTTTGCATTCGCGATGCCAATAACGGTCAGCATCAACAGGAAAAAGAACTTTTTCATTTTTTATAGATTTTTTATGAGGTTTAATATTTAATCAATGGCATAGCTTAAGGTAAATTTGATTCCATTTCTAAGCACGTAACGCCTGGCGGTTGGGGCAACATAACTCATATCAAACTGAAAAGGTTTTAATTTTAAACCAAGGCCAACCGAAACATGTTGCCTGTTACCTTTTTCAGGATCTTCATAAAAATATCCGCTACGGAGGAAAAACTGGTTCATATAGGCAAACTCTACGCCTCCAGCAATTGTAAATTCTGATATTTCTTCCCGAAATCCTCCTGGGGCATCAAAAAGGGACGTAAATAAAGCACTTGGAACGCTTCGGGTGGGATCCTTCCCTTTTTCAATTTCATTTGTTGTTATGCCGTTTGCATCCACTTTATATCTTGGGGGAGAGGGAACCATTAATTTGTTTATATCTACTAGAAAGGTGAGACTGTTTGACTTGCTTTTCAATATAGTATAACCACCGCCGATCCGAAGGTTCATCGGTAGGAATGATTCTCCACCTGGTGATGAGGAATATTTGAGTTTAGTGCCGATATTGGTTAAACTCACGCCCCATGCATATCTGGAGGTGTTTAATGTTTTTTCAGAATATACACTGATATCGGCTGAATAGGCATTAACCGGATTTACCTGCAAACCGTTAAAAGTTCCGTTGCCCAAATCGCTTCTAATGAAACGGCCAGTTAATGCAATGGCCAGGTTCTCTCCGAATTTTCTGGAATATGTACCATCGATCGCAAATTCGTTGGCATTGTACTGCTGTAATAACCCACCGTTTTCATCACGGAAATTAATATTGCCCTGATCAAAATATCTTAATGAAACGCCGATTACTTCTTTGTCATTTAACTGATGATAAGCATTTAAATTACCGAGATGAAGATTTTTGTCAATCTCCATCATCCAGGGTACATAAGAAACGCTTATACCTGTTTTATTTGCGAAAGAAAGTTTTGCGCCGTTAATAAAATTAGAATTTGCATCGCTGGTTAATCCGGTGCCTGCCTCGCCAACGCCCGAGTTCCGTGCATCAGGACTAATTAATAAAAATGCAGCACCGGTTGTTACCGTACTATATTGATTTTGAAGCTGAGCCTTTGCGTAATTGACCGAACAAAGCAAAATCAGTACAGCAGATGCAGTTTTGATAAGCGTTTTCATGGAGGTATTTTAGATGGTTAGCAATAAGTTTATTGGATAATGAGTTTTTCAGAGAATGTCCGGTAATTGACATAAAGCACTACATGGTACATTCCTGAAGCAAGTCCGTTTAATGGCATCACATATTCGATTTTCCCCGCCAAACTTGTAACTGAACTCGAGTGTACAATCTGGCCAGCGTTGTTAACCAGGTTGATGATCACCTTGCCATCGGTTAATAAATCGAAATCTATTTTGGTTTTTCCGACAGCAGGATTGGGATAAACACGCATATTGCCCACCGCATTGGGAACAAAGTTTGATGCGATCGTTTCTGGCTGTTGAAAACCTTGTGTAAGCATAACGCCGGCGCTTTGCAGTGTAAGGGTGGCCACTTCGCCAACGGTAAACTGGATCAAGGTATTGCCTACCTGAGCACTTCCACCGGTACTGGCAACTACATTACGGGCAATTGCGGCCTGACCGTAAGACTTAAATAAGCACAGAAAACAAAATAAAGAGAGTAAAAGTACCTTTTTCATAGAGCGCAGGAAAGTTTGTTTAGTTATTGTTTATAGAATTAGCATTCTATAATTCAGCCACAAATTTTCATCGCCTGGTAGATTTAAAAGATGAGTGTTAATGGATGATCAGTACAAATTGACAGAAAGCAATCAATAATTTCAATACGCTTTTTACGGTATTTTTTTAATGAACAGAATTATTGTAACCCAAGAAATGCCTTATTCTCTAAAGCATATTTAACCAGCAAAGCGGTGTTATTTAAGTTAAGCTTATAAAAAATATTTTTACGGTGCGTATCTACTGTTCTGGTGCTTAAAAAAAGCAGATCGGCAATTTCTGCATTGGTATTGCCATCAATAATAAGGCTAACAATTTCAAGTTCGCGGGAGGAAAGAATGTGTTTGCTCTTTTTATCAGGATATTTATGGCTGCATAAAAATTCTTCCAGGATATTTTCCAGACCATCTGAAACATAATATCCGCCCTGATAAACCTGATCGATAGCCTTGAATAGGTTTTTATCATCGGTATCTTTAAAAAGGTAAGCTTTTGCACCGGCTTCGAGCATATTCAGCACATTTCTTTTGTCATTAAGCATCGTGAGTACAATCACCTTAACTTCTGGGTAGTCCGATTTAATAATCTCAAGCGTTTGATAACCGTTTAAGATCGGCATGTTGATGTCCAACAGCAGTACATCCGGCCTTTCAATTTTAATGAGATCAATCACTTCAGCGCCATTATTGGCCACCGCAATTACCTTAAAATCGCTTCTTACGCCTAAAATAAGCTTTAACCCATTAATGAGTACATTATGGTCATCTGCAATTAGTAGCTTAATCATTGATTTTTGATTTTAGAATCCGTTTTAAATTAATGGTAATGGTAACGGCAACACCTCTCCCGGTAGCGGTATCAATAACCAGTTCTCCTTTTATGGCCTTGGTGTGTGCCTCAATATTAAACAGTCCGTAACCTCTTTTTACGGTATTAAAATCATATCCCTTTCCATCATCTTCATAAAGGAAAATCAACCTTTCATTGCGGTTGATGATGACGATATAAATATTCTTCGCCGAGGCATGTTTAATGGTATTGTTAATCAGTTCCTGACAGATCCTGTAAATGGCATATTCAGGCGTGCTTTTGAGTGCAACGGTAAAACCCGAATGATCGAAATGGATGTTGATGATGCCTAATTTGTTAATGCTATCGATGAGATCTTCCATTGCGGTAACCAGGCCATTCTCTTCGAGCGTTTTAGGACTTAAATTGATCAAAGTTGTTCTGAGCACATTTACCGATGAATCGATGTATGCTGTTGATAATTTCCGCAGCTCGCCACCATCTATCATTTTATTGATGTCGCCCGCTAAAAGATAGTGTTTTAAGGAAGATAACTTCAATCCCAGTTCATCATGCAGATCGTCAGCTATTCTTTTCCGGTCTGCTTTTTGGAAATTGATCATCTGGCGCAATTGCACTATTTGAAGATGTTTAACCCATCTCAGATAAATAAAGAGTGCTAGCAAAGAAATCATGATCAGGCTAATGATACAGAGCGCGATAAACCAGCCCTTTTGCCAAAAGGGAGCATTAATAGCGATCAAAAGGATGGTTTTCTCGTTGCTGTACACATCGGTAAGCACAAGTTTAAACTTTCCGGAGGGCATATTGGGAAACCGGATACGATTACTGCCGAAAACACTCACCTTTTTGTTGTCATAGCCGATCATTTGATAAACTATTTTTCTTTGCATAGGGTTAATGAAATCCATTGTACTGAAAGCAATGGTTATGGTATTTTCATCGTGCTGGAGTTTTAAATTTATGGTGGTAATTGGATTGCCGATGCTTTGATAAATCTGATCGTTAACCAGGATTTCTGTAATCTGAGGTTTTGAATGACTGATATAAACATTCGGTTTTGTGGGGTCTATTACATTAATTCCGTTAGTACCTCCGAAAGCCAATAATCCATTTTTGAATGAAGCAGCAGCATCAGGATTAAAAACCATACTCTGCAGGCCATCACTAACGGTATAACGGGTTTGATTATTGCTTTTTGTGTTGTAGTAATATAAACCGTTGTTGGTTGCTATCCATAAATTATTATTTTGATCAGATAAAACACTACTACAGTTTAGATCGATCATGGCTGATTTTTCTATAGTGTTGGTAATGGAATTGAATTTTACCAGCCCCGAAGTCGTAGCCAGGTAAATGGTTTTGCCAACCGTTATACTGCCGTTTATACCATACGGCGATTTGGTAATTTCTTTGCTGAAAATAAATTTTCCAGCGGTTAATTGAGCAAGGTAAATGGATGTATAATAGGTTTGGATAATCGCCTGATTTATGCCAGTAGGGATTATCCGTTGTATATTGGGCCAGGATACTGCATGGTTGATGCCCTGATCCATTTCGAAATAAAGTTCGTTTTTAGGTTTGATCATAACCTTGGCAATGCCATATTCGGTAGCGGCAAATAAACCGGCTCCGATTTTTAAGATTTGATTAATCTGAACTTTCCCGTTCAACCTTTCAGAAAACTTTATTTTTAATGGGTTAAATATTTGCTTTTGCCTATTGTATATAAAAAAAAGGCCATTATAAAGTCCGGTTAAGATATCGCCATTGTCTAATTCTACAAGTTGGGCAATCCCAAGGTTTAAAAATTCGTGTTTTACTGGTTTTGTTAAATCCGAATGATAGATAAGTAACCCACCATTTTTTGTTCCACACCAAAATTGGCCATTTTTAAGCTTTAAGATCGTACTGACATCATTTTCAAAATTTGAAGAAACATCATCCTGATCAAGATACCTGGAGAAAATTACTTTATTTAAGTTCGTGTAATCAAGCCCATGGCCGTTAATACCTAAAAACAGGTTTTGTTTTTGATCGATGTAAATTTTTCTAATATAATTTCCTGATAGGCTAAATAGATTATCAGATAGATGTTTGTATCCGGCAAAAAACTTTTTTGTTTCTAAATCGAACAAAAGTAAACCATTACTTCTGGTGCCTATGATAAGCCAGGGTTTGTTGGGGTATTTTGCAATGGCCGTTACAGAAAGGTTTCTGCTTGTTTTACAGCTGTTAAAGCATTTATACTGTTTGGTCTTTATATTTAGTTTTATCAAGCCCATATCACTGGCAAGCCAAAGCAAACTGTCTGATGCAAAGTATACATCTTCTATATGATTGTTCAATTTTTCATTAGCACTGTTCATGAAAAACTCCTGAACGTGCTGTTCTTCCACATCATCAGCCTTGTTAATATAAATACCTTTTACACCCCTGCTGATAAACCAATCTAATTTATTGTAAAATGGAACCGGACTAAAATGATAACCGTTGGAATAGGTGGTTACGTACCTTGTGGTACTATCTGTATTGCTGTATTTATAAACATTGCCAGCCAGATACACCCAAAGATTTTGCTGTCGATCTATATAAAAAGGGAAGGAGTAATAATTATCGCTGAGCTTGGTCCCTTTTCTGAAATTGTAGCGTGTAAAATTGTCCTTTGTGCGGTTGTATTTTACCAGGTTACTTTGCGAACCGATAATTAAATCCCCATTTCTGTCTTCGATAATGTTGGTGATGTAATTGCCTGGAAAATCAGTTGCGTCGCTTTTCCTTTTGTAGGTGATACAGGTTTTGCCATCGAAGCGGTTTAATCCATTTTCGGTGCCAATCCATAAAAAACCATCTTTACCTGTATGTAATGCCCGTATTGTTGGGTCACTTAGGCCATCTTCAAGGGTAAGGTGTTTGAATAACAGGGAGGGGGCACTTTGAGCGGAAACCGCTTGACATAGAAAAATAAAACAAAAAATACCACATAGCCTTTTTAGCAAACTAAACCCGAAAAAGCAGTTATCAGGGAACATGGGATATTAAATGGGATGATTTGAGAATTTAAATATATAAAAATATAATATTTTGCCAGTTTTATATTTGTTGATTATAAGCGGATTGTGAAAATTGATCGCATAAACAGACTTTAAAATAGGGTTAAAATAAAAAAGTATATATTTGTCTTGCTCAAAGGGGTGCTTTTTGATTCTGCAATTTCTGTTGCTTTCAATTTGCTGAGATTATACCCATTTAGAGGCTTAAACCAAAAGGTTTGAGGTGTAGGGTTTAACCTTATGTCCTTTACCTCGAACCTTATGCCTGCTAATGAACCTGATGCGGGTAATGCCGACGTAGGAAGAGGTTAGAATTATCATACTGTTTCGCCCTGAAAACAGTCTTTAATTATTTTTTATCGGCTGTAAGGCAAATTATTGTAAATGAATTTTCAAGATTGGTTTAAGCTTTTCCAGGAGCAGATTTTACACACCTCTTTAATTGAATGGTTGGCTGTAGGTTTTGGTGTATCGGAGGTTTTGTTGGCAAAAAAGAACAATATATGGCTTTATCCAACTGGGATAATTTCTATTCTGTTGTCGATGTTTTTACTATTAAACGTAAAATTATATGCCGAAACACTTTTAAGTATTTATTATCTGGTAATGAGTGTTTATGGTTGGATCATTTGGAAAAAAAGAAAACTGGATGGTGAAAACCAGGTGTCGTGGTCGAGTAATAAGGAATTAACCATTGCGGTTTTAATTTCCTTTGTAGGTTTTGGTGTGCTATACCTTATATTGAGGCATTATACCGACTCGGATGTGCCTTTGTTCGATGCCTTTGTATCTGCTACCGCCTGGGCAGGAATGTGGCTCTTGGCCAAGCGTAAAATAGAAAACTGGATTTTCCTTAACATTTCTAATATAGTAGCTATTCCGCTACTATTTCATAAAAAACTCCCCTTGATGGCCTGTTTAACCACATTTTTGTTTACTGTAGCCATTTTTGGGTTTTTAGACTGGAAAAAAATCATCAGTAAAAGCAAGCTTAAACTGGCTTAACTTAAACATCAGTAATTTAATTATCCACAGGCTCACAACAGAAAAAACGATGACATGCAAGATACATTAACCGTTAGTTGGCAGGAAAAAGTTAAAGCCTATGCTGCACTTTCAGAAGAAATGGGAAAACTTCATCCCGAAATTTTGGAATTGGCTTATCAGGAAAACTGGTTCAAACTTTTTGTGCCTGAAATTTACGGCGGACCAAATAAAAAACTTCCTGAAATTTTAAGGTTAGAAGAAGAGCTGGCTGAGGCTGATGGCAGTTTAGGCTGGACCATTACCCTATGCGCCGGTGCAGCCTGGTTTGCGGGATTTTTAAATCCTGAATTGGCCGCTGAAATTTTTGCTGATCGTAAAGTTTGTTTTGCCGGAAGCGGGGCTATAGGTGGCGTGGCGGTTAAAACAGAAACAGGCTATCTGTTAAATGGAACGTGGAATTATGCCAGTGGTGCCCTACATGCTACCATATTTACAGCCAATTGCACAGTTAAAAATCAATATGGCGAAGATATTTTGGATGAAAAAGGAGCGCCAGAAATCAAATCGTTTATCCTAAAAAAACAGGAAGTAAATATTCTGCCAGGCTGGTCTTATTTTGGTTTAATTGCAACCGGAAGTCATGCTTTTGAAGTAAGCGATTTACATGTGCCCCAAAACAGGACTTTTAAGATTAACCAGCATATCGAAGTAGCAGATTCAGGCTTTGATTATCCCTTTTTACAGCTTGCAGAAACCACGCTAACAGTAAACAGCTTAGGGATGACGAAGCACTTTATTCAACTGGCAGAAGATGCATTTTATTTTCGTACAGGATTGAAAAGATATACCGATCAACAGGTTGTATTCTTTGATAGTGAGCTCAACCGCTGCAAAGGGGAAGTCCAAAATCTCCGTGCAAAATTTTACAGCGCATTCGATGAATCCTGGAATCAATTAATGGAGAACAGTAAGATTGCCGATGATAAATTAGCAGAGGTAAGTGCTGTTAGCCGCAAATTGGCACACGCCTGTTGGAAAACTGCCGCTACGTTATTTCCTTACTGCGGTTTAGAAGCAGCCAAAAAAGAATCAGAAATTAATCGTGTTTGGCGGGATATACATACTGCAAGTCAGCACGCACTGTTAACTTTCGAAAGCTGATTATTCGAGTAGCTCTGGTTTGATTTTATCCCTAAAATCCTTGGCAAACTTATTCAGTTTTGGCTGGATTACAAATGCACAATAAGGTTTGCCCTGGTTTTCACTGAAATAGTTTTGATGATAATCTTCTGCCTCGTAAAACTCCCTAACGGGCAAAATTTCGGTAACGATTGCTTCGTCAAAAACGTTTTCACGCGTAAGATCATCAATCATCTTCATGGCCTGTTTTTTCTGATCTTCGTTCTCGTAAAAAATTACCGAGCGGTATTGGGTACCCACATCATTGCCTTGCATATTTAGAGTTGTTGGGTTATGTGTTTTGAAGAATATCAGTAAGAGCTCAGTGAAAGAAATGATATCCTCATCGAAAATAATCCGAACAACTTCCGCATGTCCGGTATTGCCATTACAGATTTCCATATAGGTAGGATGTTTTAACGTTCCCCCCATATAACCCGATGTTACCTGGCTTACCCCATTTAACGTCTGAAATACGGCTTCAGTGCACCAAAAGCAGCCTCCGCCAAATATTGCTGTTTGCATATTCTACTTATCTAAAATCTATTCCAATTTTTTTAAAACAATCAAAAAAAGACATTTTATTGATATTAAAGCGGAAATTAAGGTTGATTATTCCCATAAGTTTTATCCGGTAACATTACGAGTGATCAATATAGTATTTATACGCAATAAGACAAACGACAACTTTTTCTGTTAAAAAACATTTTATAAATAAAAAACCCGTGATTTATGGTCACGGGTTTTGATATTATTGATATTGAATATATATCGGTTTAGGAGTAAGCTTTAACAGCTCTTCCGGAGTCATTAAACGTTTAGGGTCCTTCTTGAGATCGTTTTTGTAAAACAATTTAAAGCCTGTAAATTGTACGGGTTCTCCCTGTATGAAGTGGCGGTAAGTACCTTTTTTCAATTCGGGTTCGCCCCATCCATCCATGTGCACTACTACCTGAACTTCCGGGCGCAGTTTAATGCTCGGCGAATTGGTGACCATTTTTTTGGTGAAACGGTGCAATACAAATACTTTTGGAGGCAAATTGTATTTTTTAACAATATCCGCCAGATAACCTGTTACATAATTTACATCAGCAGCATCATAAGTTCCGATTTTTTTACCAGGTAATGTTCCGTCTTTCATCGAAAATTCCGGATCGATACCTAAGTGAACATATGGCAATTGTAAATACTTTTCGATATGTGGCAACTCCGCTTTAATGGTGCTTAAAGCCACTTGAAGATCTAAAAATACGATGGTATTGGGTTGCATTTTGGCGATTTTCAAAACAGAATCAATCTGCTTATTACCCATTCTGTTGATGTATTTTCCATCTTTACCTGGCGTTCCGCTGGCTACCGCAGCGATATAGTGTAAACCTGGTTGTACTGGTGTTGATGGATCTGCCTTCTCCCAATGTTTTACTTCTGCATTAAGGCGTTGCCACATTTCTTTAGGTGCATATTCGCCCAATGCCCCCATCTTTTTAGAGTGCAGGTTGCCATAATAGACAACAATACGTTTAAATGGCAAGATCGCCCCAGCCAAAGGATAAGGTTGTTTTTTTACCGGCCACTTTCCGGTTGTATCTCCGTTGGCCAGTTTTTTTACCAGAGAATCGTAAAGTTTCGGATCAACAGGTTTCATTACATTTGCTGTTGAGTCGGTTTTCTTTTTAGTCGAATCAGAAGAGAAGATTTTACCAATGCTGTTGCTGCCCTTACCGTCTGAATTACAGTTGGCGAACAAGCTGATCGCGGCAAAACCAAGTATAAGTGTGCCTGCTAATTGAGGGAATTTCATAGATATATTATAGATAATTAAAGTTTAGAATTTTCCGGATCTGTTTTTGATGAAAGTAGGTCGGAAATCTGGTAGTTTAAAATAAAGTAATCAACATTTACACATTGCAGAATTTGCCAAAAACACCCAATGGCAATTTAATACCAGAGGTAGCTTGAAGATACAATTCTCCGGTTTCTAAGTTTTTAACGGCTGGGAAAGACGTACGGATTAAATTCTCTACGATTACCGAAGAAAAGCCCAGCGAGTAGGTGTTAAGAATTAAGAAATGTTCTTTTTCATCCAATAACTGCACAACATCCTGCATCATTTCCTGGATATGGTCTTCCAGTTTCCACTTTTCCCCATTAGGGCCATGGCCATAAGCTGGCGGGTCTAAAATGATCCCATTGTATTTTTTGCCTCTTTTTAACTCTTTCTTTACGAACTTTAGTGCATCTTCCACCATCCAACGGGTATCTTTCAAGCCAGAAAGCTCCTGGTTTTCATTGGCCCAGGTAACCACTTGTTTAATCGAATCAACATGGGTGGTTTCTGCACCGGCGGCGTTGGCAATTAGCGATGCAGCGCCAGTGTAAGCGAAAAGGTTTAAAACTTTAGGCTGTGGTGTTTTAAATTTTTTAATCGATGAAGAGATAAAATCCCAGTTTACGGCCTGCTCCGGGAACACCCCTACGTGTTTAAAAGAAGTTAAGCCTAAACGGAGCTTAATCGCTACTTCATCGTTTTTATATTCTACATGCCAGCGATCAGGGATAGATTGATTTTTCTTTACCCATTCGCCAGAAGTAGCCGAACGACCCCTGAAAGTAATGTTAGCAGTTTTTTTCCAATCCTGTTCCGAATATGTTTTTTTCCATACCGCCTGCGGCTCCGGACGGATAAGGGTAACATTTCCAAAGCGTTCTAGTTTTTCAAAATCCCCGCAATCAATCAGTTCGTAATCTTTCCAGTGGGTGGGGGCGAGTAATTGTATCATTTGTTATAATAACTTTAAATTTGGATAACTTTTAATGTGTTGATCATCCGTTATCAGCGTTAAACCATTTGTTACAGCTTGTGAAATAATCAGCCTGTCAAATGGGTCTTTATGTATTAATGGTAATTTGGAGTAAGTAATAAAGTCTTCTTTAGATGGCAGAAGAATTTTTACTTGATACTTCTTAAGCAAATGATATAATGAGTTTATATCATCTTTTAATTTTAATTTTCCAATGTTTAGTTTTATTGTGATTTCCCAAATGCTAACGATACTGATATGTTTTTCTGTACGAGGGCCGTTTATAATATCTATAACTTTTTTTAAAATAGCACTATCTCCATTAATAAAGAATAGAAATATATGAGTATCGAGCAAAAAACGCATTACATATAATCTTTTAACTCATCCAGAGGTTCGTTAAAATCATCAGAAATATAAAGAATTGTACCTTTTGCAGCGCCATATAAGCTTTTTGGTTCTTCAACAATGTTTGGCTCTTCAATTTTCGACTTTGAAAAGCTCTTCGCATGCTTGGCTTTTAAAAAATCAATAAAATCTTCCACCTCGTTTACCATGTTTTCTGGTAAGGTTTCCAATTTGTGAATGATATTCTTTGTGGCCGTAGTCATATACAAATATAAGCATTTTCTTAAAACTTATCTTTTGCAGCTTTCATGAAACGGCTGGCAAATACGAAGTCGTTCAGTTCCTGAATATCGGTATGCGCAATTTCTTTGTTGCTGCCTTCCCAGAATTTTTTTCCTTCGTGTAAGAACAAAATATAATCGCCAATACCCATCACTGAGTTCATATCATGTGTTACCACAATGGTGGTGGTTTTATATTCTTCCGTAATTTCCTGGATGAGCTCATCAATTACGATCGATGTTTTTGGATCTAAACCTGAGTTGGGTTCATCACAGAACAAATATTTAGGGTTCATGGAAATGGCACGTGCAATACCTACACGTTTTTTCATCCCGCCCGATAATTCTGCCGGAAACAATTTGTTTTTGCCTGCAAGGTTAACCCTTTCTAAACAAAAATTTACGCGCTCGATTTTTTCTTTTCTGCTTTGATCGGTAAACATATTTAAAGGAAACATGATGTTTTCCTCAACAGTCATACTATCGAATAATGCCGAGCCCTGAAACAGCATACCAATTTCTTTACGTACTTCGATCCGTTGCTCGTATGACATTGGTGTGAAATCGCGGCCATCGTACAATACCGAACCCGAATCTGGCTGGTGCAAACCTACCATACATTTCAGTAAGGTCGTTTTTCCTGATCCGGAACCACCGATAATTAAATTGGTTACACCTTCTTCAAACTTTCCGGAAATGCCTTTTAGTACATCGTTCCCGGAGAACGATTTATAAATATCTTTAATTTCGATCATTACAATAAAAGTTGAGTAACTAAATAATCGCAAACAAGAATAGAGATACAGCTAATTACAACTGCTCTTGTACTGGCCTGCGAAACTTCTAAAGCACCACCTCGAACATAAAAACCTTCGTAAGCAGGAACTGATGTAATAATAAAACCAAATACAAATGCTTTTACCAAAGCAACGGTAATGGTATAAGGATTAAAATCAGTAGTAATACCCTGAATATATTCTGCCGGGGTAACAGCGCCTGAAATAGAACCACCAATATAACCACCAGTAATACTTAAGAACATAGAGATGATCACCAACATGGGTACCATGGTGATGCCCGAAATAATTTTTGGAAGAATTAAGTAGCCTGGTGCATTTATCCCCATAATTTCTAAGGCATCAATCTGCTCGGTAACGCGCATAGAGCCAATTTCTGATGAAATGGCCGATCCGATTTTTCCAGCCAGTACAATGGCACTAATGGTTGGGCTTAACTCTAAAATACTTGAATCCCTATTTACCGAACCGATAATTGTTTTTGGAATAAAATCGCTAACCAGCTGGAAAGCAATTTGCAAAGTCATTACTGCTCCAATAAAGGTAGATATAATGGCAATCAAACCTAAAGAGCCTACACCAACATAATCCATTTGTTTGGCGATTTCTTTCAGGTATATTTTCAGTTTTTCCGGCTTTCTGAATACAGACTTGAGTAGCAGGATGTATCTGCCGAAATTGGTAAAATTCATTCCGTATGTATTTGCTTAATTTAAATGATCATTCTTATACTACTACAAAGAAACGATAAAAAAGTTGTCGCTCTTCGCTAATTACAAAAATATTCGTGGTTTTGAATATAAATATGGTTTTTTGTCAACAAAAATTAAACCACAAAAGATGAAAGCTGTAATAACCGGAGCAACTAAAGGAATTGGCAGAGCGATAGCGATTAAACTGGCGCAAAATGGATATGATTTAATTTTGGTAGCGAGAGGCGCACAAGATCTCGAAGCACTTAAACAGGAACTCACATCTTATGGCAATGCTATTTTTACCCATGCTGCAGATTGTTCGGTCAAAGATGAAGTTTATGCATTTCTAAATTCGGCTGCAATAGGTTTTGATGATGTTGCCGTATTGGTAAACAATGTTGGCATCTTTTTGCCCGGAAGTATGCTCGATGAAGATGACGAAACTTTCGAAAAACAACAACATCTAAACCTAAATGCCGGCTATTATATCAGTAAGTTTTTTGGAAAAAAAATGCGCTCAATACAGCACGGACATATATTTAACATCTGTTCGGTAGCCAGTAAGGCACCTGTAAAAAATGGTGGCAGTTATAGTGTAACAAAATCAGCGATGTTAAGTCTTAATCATGTATTGCGGCAAGAGTTAGCCCCTCACAACGTTAAAGTAACTGCGTTTTTGCCAGGTTCTACAAAAACTTCATCTTGGGAAGGAACAACAATCCCCGACGATAAATTTGTACAGCCTGAAGATATTGCAGAAACCTTATTTACCATTTTAAACTTAAGTAAAGGGGTGAACGTAGATGAGGTTTTGATTACCCCGCTAGATTTTTAACACAAAATGAACAACGTTATGGAAAAGAAGCTTTTTAGAAACGAACACGATAAGATGATTGCCGGTGTAGCTTCGGGACTTGCAGATTACATGCAGGTGGAGGTTACCATAATCAGATTATTGTTTGCATTATCAGCTATATTTATGGCTGGAGGTGGCTTAATAGCCTATATAGTGATGTGGATTATAGTTCCGGTAAACAACGATCCGGCAGCACGATTCTCAAAATTTAACGATTACTTCGGTAACAAAACACCCAACACTCCACCATTTGGATCTGCTGATCCTTTTGCTGGCCCGGCTAATCCGGGAAATGCAAACTGGACACAACCTGTTGATGCTACAACAAAAACACCCTTTGAAACACAGGCCGATTTCAGTAAGCTCAATAAGTCGAATGATACCGGCCGTACCATCGGCGGATTGGTTCTGCTTGTAATTGGATGTTTTTTCCTGATGCGCGAAATGGATTTTATCCCTGATTGGTTTAGTATCCGTAACCTATTTAGGTACATGTGGCCATTAATATTTATCGCTTTAGGGGTAAGTATTATTGCTAAATCAAAAAGGAAGAACGATTGGGCGGCTTTTCAGCACCAACAGGAAACAGAAAAGCAAAAAACTGCCGATTTTTCGGAAACAGCTGTAGAAAATGAACCTGCAACACCCGTTAACAAAGACGACAACTCAACAACCGCTAACCCTCAATTATAAACAAAATGAAATTAGATAGATTAATTTGGGGTATCATCCTGCTTTTTATCGGCGGTGTACTTCTACTCGAAAACTTTGGCGTAATCGAATTTTATTGGCGCAATGTGTGGAGCTTTTGGCCTGTATTCTTAATCATAGCAGGCTTAAATATCCTGTTCAATAAAAACAATTCACAAACAGGCAGCATGATTTCGATCGGTGTGCTGGTGGTGGCCTTATCGTTCCTCTTTTATAAAGGGCAGCAGGTGCCAGAATACGGTAACTGGTGGGGACGCCATTTTAAAAAGGACATCGATGTCAATATCGATAGGAATGATGACGACAACGATAATGATAACGACAATGACCAGGATACAGTATCCTATCATTCAAGCTTGTCAGAACCATTTGTAGCTGCTGATAATGCCAAGAAAACAGTTTTGAATATTTCAGGAGGCGGTATATCATTTAACCTTGATGGCGAAACTTCAGAATTGATTAGTGCCGATATAAAGAAAAAACATGGTAATTTCTCTTTAAAGAAAGTACTTACCGATAGTGCCACAGTGCTTACTTTCCAAATGGACGATAAAAAGAACAAATGGAATTTTGGCGATGGTGGTAACGATGTTGATTTTAAATTAAATAAGGGAGCCAACTGGGATATTTTGATGAAACTTGGTGCGGGCGAAGCAAATTTTGATTTTGCTGATTACAAAGTACGTACTTTCCGTTTTGATGGCGGGGCAGCTGCCCTTGATATTAAGTTCGGAGATCTGTTGCCGATAACCGATGTGATCGTAAAGTCGGGTGTAGCTGATGTTAAAATTAAGGTACCTGCCAACTCAGGTTGCAGGATTAAAACGAAAACAGGTTTATCTGCAAAAGATTTCGACGGATTTGAGAAATTAAGCGAGGGTGTTTACGAAACTTCAAATTACAAAACGTCCACTAAAAAAATCTTTATCAATTTAGATGGTGGATTGAGTAACTTTGAGGTGAGCAGATATTAGGAGATGGAAGATGTTAGATGGGAAATGGAAGAAAATTCCTGAGCATTGATCTTGAAATCCTAACATCTAAACCATCCTGATATAAACGAATGAATCCTGATCAATACACAGTCGTAATTAATGGTAAGCCACAAGGGCCGTATAGTTTAGCCGAGCTGAAAGATTTAAACATCAGTGCGAATACTTTTATCCGCAAACCCGGAATGGACGATTATAAAGAAGCTCATGCAATTCCCGAATTGCGTGAGCTTTTGGGTTTTAGCTATCAAAAAACCGCACCTCAATATTTTGCCGCTTTCGATCAGCGTTTACTGGCAACGGTAATTGATCATTTTATTATTTTTGGTTTCTATATCCTGGCCGTTTTAACGAGTTTTATCTTTATAGAAGGCAAAGACCAGCGGATGATGGCTTTTCTGATTCCATTTCCATCCATATTTATCATTAAACTGATTTATGGCAGCATTGCTGAGGCAACCAAAAATCAGGCAACAATAGGTAAAAAATTGCTCAGCATTAAAGTAACTGATTTAGAAGGGAGCCGGATTTCTTTTGGCGTTTCTATAATCAGAAATTTTTCTAAAATCTTGTCCGTAATTCCTGTTTTCTTTGGTTACCTCTACAGTTTTCTTAATAAGAAAAACCAGTGCTGGCATGATATCGCTGCCAATACTTTGGTGATAAAAGACAGGTTGATTTAATCGGAAAAGCAGGACTGGCCTATCTGTTTTTGCTGGTCGGGCTGTATGCTATATCTCCGATAAAACCTGTGAAACAAGCAAGCATACCACAAAATAATAAACAATAATGCTTAAATCGGAGGATGCCGCTTTCATCCCGTTTATACACCTGGGTTGGTGCAACGGTGCCAAACCCACCCACCGCTAAAAAATAAACCCGATCAAAGCAGGATGCCGATATTTCCATCGGCAGAAGCGGGAGCGGGGCTACAATTGCCAGACAATACTGAAGTTTCGTTTCCGAAAAAATCAAATTATTCCTGATAAATCAACTGATTTAATTACAACATTACAACATCAAAAATTCCAACAATCCTTATCTTTGCAAACAGATGGAAAATATATTGGCAAAACATGATCTGGCTGGTGGATATTGCAACAGTTTAACAACTTACTCAAGGTACTTAACCCGGGAAGTAAATATTGGCGACATTGCATTGGGCGGGCATAATCCGATCCGGATCCAATCGATGACGACAACCGATACTATGGATACTTTGGGTACGGTAGAGCAGACCATCCGTATGGTAGAATCGGGCTGTGAATATGTGCGTATTACCGCCCCTAGCATTAAAGAAGCCGAAAATCTTGCCAATATTAAAAAAGAACTGCGTTTCCGTGGTTATCATGTTCCATTAATTGCCGATATCCATTTTACACCTAATGCTGCCGAAATGGCCGCCAGGATTGTAGAAAAAGTGCGTGTTAACCCAGGAAACTACGCAGATAAAAAGAAATTCGAAAATATAGAATATACCCAGGATGCTTATAACGCAGAGTTAGCCAGGATTTATAAAAAGTTTATTCCCCTAGTCAAAATCTGTAAAGAGTATGGTACGGCCATGCGCATCGGAACGAATCATGGTTCACTTTCCGACAGGATCATGAGCCATTACGGCGATACTCCCCGTGGAATGGTAGAATCTGCCATGGAATTTATCCGCATGTGCGAAGACCAGAACTATTATAACCTGGTGATCTCAATGAAAGCCAGTAATACCCAGGTGATGGTTCAGGCTTACCGTTTATTGGTAGAAACCATGGCGAAAGAAGGGATGAATTATCCGCTGCATTTAGGCGTAACTGAAGCAGGCGATGGAGAAGATGGAAGAATTAAATCGGCGGTTGGTATTGGTACTTTATTGGCTGATGGATTGGGTGATACGATTCGAGTTTCTTTAACAGAAGACCCAGAATTTGAAGCACCTGT
>Ga0163161_10000844_pt1 | contig 23904 bp, 28 predicted proteins | sample S45metaG_FD_129847 | JGI IMG/M metagenome (GOLD analysis project Ga0163161, IMG submission 129847) | Switchgrass rhizosphere microbial communities from Kellogg Biological Station, Michigan, USA - S4-5 metaG | ecosystem: Host-associated > Plants > Roots > Rhizosphere > Soil | place: USA... | reverse complement strand
CTCCAGATTCGATATATGCTTTTAAATTTTCCACGCTCAATTAAAATTCCTTCTCAATTCAATAATAGCCAACCGGATCCGGGTTTTCACCGTACCTAATGGCAGATCTAACTTTTCTGCGGCCTCCACATGTGTGAAACCCTTGTAATAAACTAAATCAAGAACTGCTTGTAAATCCGGTTTAAGGTTTTCTACAAGTTGCTTAACTCCAAGAACATCGGGATTAAACGTAACCTTGTTTTGTTCATCAACGAAACTTACGTTATTTTCTATATCTTGGTTTTTGAGTGAATTCTTAAAATCTTTAGAACGTAGTTTGTCGATCGATAAATTGCGGGCAATGTTCATCATCCACGTAAACAAACGTCCTTTGGTATTATCATAGTGTGTAGCAGACTGCCAGATTTTTACAAAAGTTTCTTGTAATACATCTTCAGCAAGCTCAGTATGGGTAATAATGCGTGAAATAACGCCATAAAGTGCCGAAGAATACATGCTGTACAATGTTTTTAGTACCGCCGGATCTTTCGATTGCAGTGCTTGAACAAGTTCAGGTTCAGTTAGAGTTAATTTTTTTAATGCAGTCACTATTGGTCACTAAGATACAATACAGAACAGTAAAAGCAAAAAAATGTTTTACAAATACATTCCGCTAGGGAGTGCGATTTATAAAACATTCTAAATCAGTAGTAAATAAATGACTTATGCGATTCCCTCGATCGGAAAAAGATGCTTTTCTGCATGGTATGATGAACGTACCAGCGGACCGCTTTCTACATATTTTAAACCTTTTGCCAAACCCGCTTCCTTGTACATCGCAAAGGTATCTGGGTGGATCCAGTCAACAACAGGGTGGTGGTTACGGGTAGGTTGTAGGTATTGGCCTAAAGTTAAGATGTGAACACCATTGGCAACCAGATCGTCCATAGCTTCGAAAATATCTTCTTCAGTTTCACCCAAACCAAGCATAATACCTGTTTTTGTTCTTAGGCCAAATTCTGAAATTCTTTTTAAAGCCTCTAAACTTCTGTCGTATTTGGCCTGGATACGCACTTGTTTGGTTAAGCGCTTCACGGTTTCCATGTTGTGTGAAACCACTTCAGGTCTTTCTTCCAAAACACGGTATAAATTATCCCACTGACCTTTAAAATCGGGGATTAAAGTTTCTAAAGTTGTGATAGGGCTTTCTCTGCGGATGGCCTGTAAGGTTTCTGCCCAGATAATCGAGCCCCCATCTTTTAAATCATCACGGTCTACTGAAGTAATTACGCAATGTTTAACCCCCATTAATCTTACCGAATCGGCAATACGGTTGGGTTCGTCAACATCAACTGCCAAAGGCCTGCCGGTTGCAACTGCACAGAAAGAACAGCTACGGGTACAGATGTTGCCTAAAATCATGAAAGTTGCCGTACCTGCTCCCCAACATTCGCCCATATTGGGGCAATTGCCGCTTTCGCAGATGGTGTGGAGCTTATGCGTGTCTACTAAACTGCGAACTTGTGCATATTCCTTGCCAACAGGTAATTTTACACGTAACCAATCTGGTTTACGTTTAACTTCAGTTACAGCAGGTACTACCGGTAAATCAATCATGCCACAAAGTTAACGAATAGGATTGAAATGTTGCAATATGGAAATGTTTGAGGGTTGTAATAATGTAGGAATCGTTGGTTAATCGGTTAATTGTTTAAATCGGTTAACTGTAGGGAGCAAATTGCAAAGTCGGCTATGAGCGGGGCGCTATGCCGGCTTCGCAAGTCTAGATGGGGCTAAAACAGATCCATTTCAAATGCAACCTGCCGCTTATTCTCCTTAAAGCCAAGCCGCTCGTAAAATTTATGGCTTTCGGTACGTTTTATATTACACCTTACCTTTAGTTTTTTTACCTGATGTTTTTTTGCCCAAAGCTTTACGTTTTCAATTAACTGTTTCCCGATATTTAAATTGCGGTAAGTTTCGTCTACAATCAAACCTCCAATTTCGACAAAAGGGTCGGATTCTATCCTCAGGGTATAAAAACCATGGATCCAGCCTGCTATATGATGATCAACTACGGCAACAAATGCGCAGTTTTCGTTATTGTTGTTGATCTGCTGAATTCTAAGTAATGTTTGCGCCATGTGGCTATCATAACCCAGTTGGGTAGCCAGTTTGGCTACGCCCTCGGCATCTTTTGCTGAAATTTCTCTAATCTGAACCATTGTTTACGGATGTTTTGATAGGGGAAGCTAAAATTAGAGATTAAAATTTGTTTTAAGGTCAGATGATAACAGTTGAGGGTATGGAAACTGTTTTTAAATGTTACTTAAAAATCATAAGCTTAACATTGCAACTTTAAAGGTTTTAACTTTCTAACTAAATCTTACATTTGCAGTATGAATACTGGCTTACAGCTTTATAATACGCTTTCACGTAAAAAAGAACTTTTTCAACCGCTAAATGCGCCCAACGTTGGGATGTATGTTTGTGGTCCTACGGTTTATAGCGATGTGCACCTGGGCAATTGCCGCACTTTTATATCATTCGATTTAATTTTCAGATACCTTAAATATGCCGGTTATAAGGTGCGTTATGTGCGCAATATTACTGATGCAGGCCATTTAGAGGGCGATAGGGATGAGGGTGACGATAAATTCGCTAAACGTGCAAAGTTAGAACAGCTGGAGCCGATGGAAATTGTACAGAAGTATACCTTAGGTTTCCATGATGTACTGCGCATGTTTAATACCTTGCCACCAAGTATCGAACCTACCGCAACCGGGCACATTATCGAACAGATCGAAATGATTAAGGTAATTATGGCCAATGGTTATGGTTATGAAGTGGATGGCAATGTATATTTCGATGTAGAAAAATATAGTAAGGAATATAATTATACAATCTTAACCAACCGCAACCTCGAAGATATGCTGAACAATACCCGCGAATTGGGTGGGCAGGACGAAAAACGCGGAAGATTGGATTTTGCCCTTTGGATAAAAGCGAAGCCAGAAACCTTGATGCAGTGGCAATCGCCATGGGGAATGGGTTTCCCGGGCTGGCATATCGAATGTTCGGCCATGAGTGCCAAATATTTGGGTGCCGAATTTGACATTCATGGCGGTGGAATGGACTTAGCGGCTACGCACCATACCAACGAAATTGCTCAATCTGAAGCTTGCAGCCATAAACAGCCTGCGCGTTACTGGATGCATACCAATATGCTTACAGTAAACGGTACGCGGATGTCTAAATCAGCAGGGAACGGTTTCCTTCCTTTAGAATTATTTACCGGAGCACACCCGCTATTGAAGAAAGGCTATAGCCCGATGACGGTGAAGTTTTTTATGTTGCAGGCACACTACCGCAGTACATTGGATTTCTCGAATGATGCCCTGGATGCTTCAGAGAAAGGCTTTCGCCGCTTAATGGCCGCCATTGGTTTGTTGGATAAGCTAACGGTTTCAGAGCAGAACGATTTTGATGTTGATGTATTGAAAGAGAATTGTATCAATGCAATGAACGATGATTTTAACAGCCCGATTTTAGTTGCTGAGCTGTTTGAAGCGGTAAGGATTATTAATACCGTTTATGATGGTAAAGGAAAAATTTCTGCCGAAGCTTTAGAAAAGTTAAAACAGCTGATTAACGATTTCGTATTCGATATATTGGGACTAAAAGATGAGGATGCAGGTGGAAACGACTTAAATGGCGTTTTAGATATGGTCATCAATTTAAGGACCGAGGCCAAAGCAAATAAAGATTATGCCACTTCTGACCGGATCCGAATTGGCTTACAGGAATTGGGTATTCAGCTTAAAGATGGTAAAGAAGGTACAACCTGGAGTAAAGCGTAATTAGTTCTAGGGTAAAGTAATTACAAGCACCTTTAAAGGGCCCGGAATAATTGCTAGGAAAATACATATTTGAATTTTATTTTTAAGTACAGATCCATTCTCCCTTCAAAGGGGGAATGGGGATGAAAAATAAATAAGATACACTTATGAACAACAACTATAATACTAAACTAAAAGCTTTTGCCAGAGGCCATCGAAATGATAGCACAAAAGCTGAGATAAGAATGTGGTGTGAATTGTTGAGGAATAAGAAAATGCTAGGATATCCCTTTTTAAGACAGCGACCTATTGCAAGTTATATTGCAGATTTTTTCTCAAAGGATTTAAAATTGATCATAGAGGTTGATGGCTTAGCCATGAGTGGGAGGGGCAGTACGAAAAAGATCAAGCGCGTGAAAACGTCTTAAAAGCTTTTGGTTTTCAAGTTTTAAGATTTAGTGATGCTGAAGTCATGCACGATATCGAAAATGAGGATAGGACAATTCAAGGTTTTATTGAGGAGTGGGAGAAGGACCATCCTAGGCTCACCTAAGTAATTGATTTTTTACCAGGTCATCCCCCTGCCCCCTTCAAAGGGGGACGAGTTAAGCCCGAGAAATAAATCCTATACATTTTAAGTCCATCACAAAATCCATTCCCTTCAAAGAGGGACGAGTTAAGCGCGGGAAAACAAATCCTATACATTTTAAGCTCACCACAAAATACGTCCCCCTTTGAAGGGGGCAGGGGGATGGTTTAGGAAGTGCCTTACACATTTAACCCGTAAAGAAATATGTTCCCTGTTAACAGGGGCAGGGGGATGAGAAATAAAATACACTACTTTCACGAATTTTCCGTTACATTAAACAATGAACAAAAAACTACTAATCCTGCCTTTATTAGCTTTAATCGGATTTGAGGCCTGCCAGAATAAAACAAACCAAAGTACAGATGACAGCGGAGAACAAACGGTACGTTTATCTTCTCCGGATTTTAATGCGGATAGTGCTTATGCCTACACCAAGGCACAGGTGGATTTTGGTCCGCGGATTCCGGGCACAACTGCGCATCAAAAATGTGCAGACTATTTGGTGTCTAAACTTAAATCTTTTGGTGCGGCGGTTAGCATCCAGGGTGGGCAAACGCAAACTTATGATGGTAAAACCTTTCAGTTGAAAAATATTGTGGCCGCTTTTAATCCTGATCAAAAGAACAGGGTTTTAGTTACCGCACATTGGGATGCGCGTCCGTTTTCTGACAAGGATACCGATCCTGCAAACCAATTAAAACCTTTCGATGCGGCAAACGATGGGGCTAGCGGTGTGGCCGTCATTTTAGAAATGGCACGTCAGATTCAAGAGAAACAGCCAAATGTTGGGGTTGATTTTGTATTGTGGGATTTAGAAGATTATGGCAAAGCCGATGATGAAACACCTGATGACGCCACCTGGTGCCTGGGTTCTCAGTATTGGGCCAAAAGAGCAATTGCTACAGGTTATAAAGCCTTGTACGGTATCAACCTGGATATGGTTGGTGGCGGCAATGCCCAGTTTTCACAAGATGAGATTTCCCGGCAGAACGCGCCCAATGTGGTAAATAAAGTTTGGGAAATTGGTAATGAGATTGGTTATGCTTCTTATTTTACGGCCATACCAAGTGGGAAACTGGTAGACGATCACTTTTGGGTGAATAAAGCGGGCATCCCTGCTATCGATATTATCCATTATAATGATAATGGTGGCTTTTACATTAACTGGCATACCCAGTTGGATAATTTGGCCAATATTGACAAGAATACGTTAAAAGCAACCGGACAAACGGTCTTAGAAACCATTTATAGAGAAAAATAGGTTTTTAATGTGTAATTGTTAATTACTTTTGGATTCATACATCAAAGAAAATTTTATATTCGCCAAACATATTATCCTAATTAATAATGAAACAATTATTTTCAACCGCAATAGCTTCGCTTTTAGCCCTAGGCGCTTTTGCCCAAAAAAGTGACGGAACAACCAAATCTTTAGTAAATGCAGAAAAAGATTTCGCCAAGTCAATTGCCAAAAATGGAGATAAAGAAGCTTATATAGACTACTCATCTACCAGTACCTTAGTATTTAGGCCAAACCCGGTGAATGCTAAAACTTTTTATGCGGGCAAGGCAAATGCGGAAAATGATGTAACATGGACACCAAATTTGGCAAAGGTATCGCGCAGTGGTGATTTAGGTTTTACCACCGGCCCTTATGAAATTGGAACTTCAGAAAAAAAATACGGTCAATATCTATCTATCTGGAAATCGGAAAATGGCAAATGGAAATTGGCGATCGATCTAGGTACGGAAAGTAACAAACCTCTGGCTAAAGTTACACCACTGTTTGTTGAACCAAAAGATCACGTTGCCCCTAAGTTCTTAAATGAAAAAGAAATTAAGGCTGGAAAGGAAATTATCATCACCACCGAGAAAACATTAAATACCTTATTGAAAACGCATGGTATTGCTGCTTTTGGCGGTTTTTTAACCAACGATGCACGTTTGCTTTTCCCGGGTAATGAAGCCATTGATGGAAAAGGTAAAATTGTTGCTTTTTATAACAGCATGATCAGCAAAATCAATTTGAAAACAACTGGCGTAGATAAAGCCATCGGTAGTGATTTCGCTTATACCTATGGTGTTGCTACTATCGATTATAAAGCCGATCTACGCGAAAGCTTTAACTATGTTTTCGTTTACGAGAAAGCTGCAGATGCAAGCTGGAACTTAATTGTACAGGCATTTGTACCAGCAGAAAGATAAATAACCAATGTGAATTAAAGAGGGCTATCCATAAAAAGAGGCCCTTTTTTTATTTTGGAAATTACTGTTCCTTGCAACTACGTTGGGTTTAGCCCCGATTGAAGCGGCATCCTTGTAGCGCAGCGAAAAGATATAGCGGAAAGCGGGAACAGGCCTTCATAGAAGCAGGGTTTTTGCGCTTCAAAAAATCATTTTCACCAATAAAAACACCTATTTTACGTTTAAAATTCATGCATAAAAAATTACTTCTGTTATCTACTCTCATTTTATTGGTTTTTAACGTTTCCGCTCAAAAGAAAAAGTTTGATGTCCAGGGAAAAGCGGGCGCACGCGGCATTATGCCCGAAAATACCATCGAAGGTATGTTAAAAGCCCTGGATTTAGGCGTTACCACTTTAGAAATGGATGCGGTGATTTCGAAAGATAAACAAGCAGTACTTTCTCAGGAACCTTACTTTAACAACGAAATTTCCCTGCAGCCCAATGGGAAAGGGATTACTTTAAAAGATCAGAAAAATTTCAACATCTATAAAATGGACTATGATGAAATTAAAAAGTTCGATGTGGGTAGTAAAGTACACAGCCGCTTTCCGGGGCAAATGAAGTTTAAAGCCTATAAACCCTTGCTATCTGAAACAATAGATGCGGTGGAGGCCTATGTTAAGGCACATAAACTGGCTAAACCCGTGTATAGCATCGAAACAAAAACGATTAAAAATGGGGATAACGAATTTCATCCTGAGCCTGCAGAATTTGTAGATCTGATTATGGATGTCATTAATGAAAAAAAACTTGCTAAAAGGGTAATTATCGAATCATTTGATATGCGTACACTTCAATACCTGCATGAGAAATATCCAAAAATACAAACCTCACTATTGATCGATGAAAAAGAACCCTTTGAGGATTATATCGAAAAATTAGGGTTTAAACCGACCGTTTACAGCCCTTATTCGGTGCTGGTGGGTAAAGGCTTGGTTGATCGTTGCCACGCCATGGGGATCAAAATTATCCCTTGGACCGTGAATACGGTGAAGGATGTAAAGTATTTTATGAGTTTGGGCGTAGATGGTATCATTACCGATTATCCCAACATTATGGGGCAACTCAAATAACGGATTTAAGCCATAAAAAAAAAGCGTCGCGATATAAAATCGGGACGCTTTTTTATTTATTCTCTTGAGCTATGCCTAGTGATGCGATTCAGGAGCTTCAGTATGGTTTACCTCTGTTTTCTCGTGAGAAGAAGTTTCTTCTCCATGGTGGAAAATTGGTCTTGTGAAAGCCACAAGAAGGATTAATACAATAATCCAAGCCGTTAATGGTAATGCCCAAATGCCTTTAGTTTGCTGAACCGGCGCGTGTGAATCGTGAGCTGACATATCGAATATTTTTGATTTAAAGATTTATGCTTTGTAATTGTGTGGTAAAGATAGCAACAAAATTAAAATAAAAAGATTTAAACTGGCGATTTGTATCTGAAAGTAATGGTGGGCAAATGGCACTGCCTCTTATCCCTGCAAATCATAAATCATTGCTTTTGTACTGTTCATTTTGCTTTTGATGCGGTTCTGGTGTTCGAGCAAGGTGTTTTGTTCATCCTGGATAGCATTAAACAGTTCAGCTTTTTTAAAGTAGTTTGCTGCTTCCACAAAATTTTGTTGTTGCTCGGCATGCAAACCTAAACTTTCGTAAATGTGTGCTTCGCAAACGCCCGGCACAAGCAGGGCTTTATCTGCAACCTGTTTTACCAGTTTATGCATCTTCAGTGTGATCACAAGCTTTAAATATGGCCCGTAAACTTCAGGGAAATCAGCGTCTAACTCAATGCAGCGTTTGTAATAATAACCAGCAGTTTTATAATCTTTAAAGTGGGTTTGATAAATATCGCCCAACTGAAAATAAGCCCTTGCGTAATCAGCGTCGAAAACGATAATCTCGTTAAAATATTGAAGCGCTTTAGGCAATTCGCCCCAATGCAATTCTTCAATGGCCTGTAGATATTTCTCTTCTACAGTGGTGTAAATGTCCATAATGGATATAATTAATTTTGATAAGCGGTAAATGGCTCAGCAAATGTGTAATAAAATGATTTTAATTTGGATTTATATGCCCTGGAGCTTAAAACCGATTAAGGGTTTGGGAGGGAATTTAATTCCATACCCAAGCCCTTTATGCCACAAGACTGGCTAAAGTTTAATTGCTGGGTATGTAGTTGACGTAGCATTTCTATAAATTTTGATGCAAAGATATTTATTTTCAGTGAATTACAAATTTTAATATGAAATTATTATCGGGTAACATGAGCAAGATATACGATAACATAACTTAATATACAAACTACACGATTGTAATTGACGGATTGGAAGAAGTTTTTGAAATGTTGTTTGGTATCGATTATTTTTGCTGCTATCAACCAAAAAAGCAGTGAAATGCCAATGTCTAAGAGATCAAAATATCCGTTAGTAAGATGAAATAGCTGCAACAATTCTAATCCAACAGCGAATATTAGCGGAATAAAAACACAATTAAAACGCTTTTTATAAAATTCAAAATAAAACTCTTTCGAGGTTAGGGTGACGCAGAAAATCCATAAGCCTTCTGGCAACGAATAAATAATGTATCTGTTTAGAGGTAAGTTCTCTGTGATGGTTAGTTTCAGACTTTCGTAGGTTTTAAAAGAAATCAGCTGAATAATCATCTGATTCACCAATGTCTTGTCAGTACGGTAAAAGACATAAATAAACAGGCTAACAATTAGGGCAAAAAAAATATACCAATAATGCTTTTTCAAGATTTAGTGAAGATTAGAATTTTAAAATAAGCAAGCGGTTTCAGAGCAATTTCTTTTTCAAGTGTAAATTGATCTATCGCCTTGATATCTTCCATGTAAAATAAAGATTTTAAATGGAATAACTTAGAGCCTGTATTAAATATCCGATCGAGATATTTTAGCCAGTTATTCGGGGTAAAATGGTTTAGAATCAGTAGTTTTCCATTGGTTTTTAAAACATTATGGCACTGTTTCAATAGTTTTTCAGGGCGATCCACAACGGCAATAACATGTGATAATACAACATAATCAAAACTATTATCTGCAAATTCGAGCTGTTCGCCATTCATTTCATACAAGTGTATGGCGTCCTTCGAATTCTTTTTGGCCATATTCAACATCGAAGAAGAAATTTCTATCCCAGTAATTTCGTGATTACGATATAAATTGAAATGTGAGCCATTGCCTACGCCGATTTCAAGTAAGTTTCCGTAGGGCAGCTGATTAATCTCATTAAAGAATTTTTTCTTTTGAGGTTTGAGAAAAATATCGACCAGTGGATATAGAAATGAAAACCGGTTATAAAAATTCGTTTGAGCGCTCAATGTTAAGTTTTAAGAATTAAATTGAATTAAAGCATTTTTAATCTGTCGCCTATGCCTTAAAACATGAACTATAGCATGTTCGAGCATTTGTTCTACATCATATTGCTGGCCCCACCTGGTGTTTATTTTTTTAGATTGATCCAGCTCTTCCATGGTAATATTAGGGTTTTTTGTAAAAAAATCCTCATTGTATTTAAGCGCCTTCCGGAGTCTGGAAATATAAAGTGCTACCTCATCAAATTGAATTCTTTCTGGTCTAAGGATTTCCAATCCAAGGGAATTTTCGATATACACGGCATAACTGAACATCGAAGCCGTTACATGCGTTAAAATGGTCTGAATGGAAATGCAGTCTGTATTTGAACTTACTGGCTCAATGGTTTTTAGCAGTTGCTGCTGACTGATCGGTTCAATCACCATAATCAGTTCATCAACTGCTTTTTTATATTCGTCCATTAATGCGGCTATTGCACCGGTGAGGTTGTTGGTACCCATCTTAAGACAAATATAATAATTTTAGTTGTCGGGATTTGCAATCAGGCCTGTTGTATTGTGGATTGTAATCCACTAGCGGACGGATTAAAAATCCTTAGTTCATAAGAAGGGATTACAAATTCCGACTAAAAAAAATTAAAGTTTTATCATTACACTGCCAGATGCAAGATCATGGATGGCCCTTCTCTGTAGATTTGAATTGATTGTTATAAAGGAGATCCAACCCAAAGACAGTTTTATTGGGTAACGGAGAATAGCTTGACCGATATTGATTTTTTGGTGAATATCCTCATTTTTTCTTACTCTTATTCCTTTGACATAATTGACAATAGTGCAGCCAAATGTCATGAAGAGTGGTTCGTAAATCACAAATAGAAATGCAAACAATAAAATCCGTACCCATTCCGGTACATTGTTAAAGCGGTCTAATACATTTGAAAAACACACCATAAGAATGATCATAACTATAGTGTCGATAAATGTAGATTGTAACCTTTCTACTAGGCTTGGATATTTTTCTTCCATTTTGAGTGCGCTGATTAATTTTAAAATGTAAGTTATTAAAAATAATAATATTTTAAATACTTAATCATGCATTACGATCGACGGGATTTGCAATTACAGGCTGAGTTTGGATTGTAATCCACTAGCGGAAGGATTAAAAATCCTTAGTTCGCAAGACGGGACTACATATCCCGACTAACAATACTACAATAAATCTTTAATGATTTTTTCGATCGATAAACCTTCGGCTTCTGCGCGGTAGTTACGCACAATGCGGTGGCGTAATATAGGTTCGGCAACGGCTTTAACATCTTCGATATCAGGAGAGTATTTTCCGGTAACTGCGGCATGGCATTTTGCGCCCAGGACTAAAAACTGAGAAGCACGTGGCCCAGCACCCCAGCTGATATATTTATTCACCGCATCAGTAGCGAATTCGCTGTTCGGGCGGGTTTTGGAAGCTAATTTAACGGCATATTCCAAAACATTATCTGTAATAGGAATATCGCGGATCAGTTTCTGGAAATATTGGATATCCTCTGCATGGATAATTTTCTGCAGCTGAACAGTTTTATTGCTGGTGGTATTTTTAACGATGTTCAGTTCATCTGCAAAGGCAGGATAGTTTAATTGAATGTTGAACATGAAACGGTCCAGTTGCGCTTCGGGTAGAGGGTAAGTTCCTTCCTGCTCAATCGGATTTTGCGTAGCCAGAACGAAAAAAGGTTTTGGTAAAATATGTGTCTGGCCTGCTGCGGTAACCGATTTTTCCTGCATGGCTTCCAGTAAAGCTGCCTGGGTTTTTGGGGGGGTACGGTTAATCTCATCAGCCAGGATAATATTAGAAAAAACAGGCCCTTTTATAAATTTAAAGTGCCTGTCTTCTCCTAAAATCTCTGCGCCAATAATATCGCTTGGCATTAAATCCGGTGTAAACTGAATGCGGTTGAAGTCGAGATCTAAAACAGACGCCACAGTTTGTACAAGTAAAGTTTTGGCTAATCCGGGTACACCAACCAACAGACAGTGTCCGTTGCTAAAAATGGCGATTAAAACAGATTTTATGATGTCATCTTGTCCAACTACTATTTTGCTTATTTCGGCTTTAATGTTGTTGAAAGATTGATGAAGTGCATCAACAGCTTCTACTTCGTTCTTATACTGCATTGGTGTTATTTTGCGGCTGTGGTTTTAGTCCAGATTTTTAATTCATCACAGGTGTTAAATTCGTCATCGATTTTAATATAGGTGCTTTCGCGACGTTTCTCAAACCATTCGCTTAAAGTACGATTAATTTTATCACTTTGAGCGGCATCTCTGATTTTTGGGAAATCCTGAACAAGATTTGCTTTGTGTGGTGGTATTTTTGATTTTAAGTATAAAATGCGGTAGCCTTGTTTTCCATCGGCAGCAGTAAACAAATCTGGTTTGGAAATACCACCTATTTTCATGCTGTCAATCACTAAAAATACTGAAGGATCCAACTTATCAACCGGAATAAAGGTACTTCTTGCCTGAACGTTTTCGGCATTCAGCATCATACCACCATTGTATTTACTTTCTTTATTATCCGAATACAGGTTTGCAGCAGCGGCAAAGCTTAATTTTTTACCGATAATATTATTGTAAATACTATCTGCGTGAAGTTTTAAACGGGTTAAACTTTCTGGTGTGGTTTTAGGCATAATTAAGATATGTCTAACGTGTACCTGCTCGCCTCTGCGTTCCAATACCTGTAAAAAGTGAAAACCATAATCCGTTTCGAATACAGGCGAAATTTCACCGGCTTTAAGTTTAAATGCCCAAGCCGTAAATTCTTTAACCATTGTGGTTCTGTCGATAAAGCCATAATCACCACCATCAGCAGCCGAACCCGGATCTTCAGAATAGGTTTTAGCCAAAACGCCCATATCCTCGCCACTTTTAACCCTTAAGCGAAGTGCTTCAATTTTATCGCGGAATTTTTGCTTTTCTGCTCGAGTTAACTGAGGGTTTAAAACCACTTCACCAACTTCAACTTCGGTATTAAATTCAGGAATGCTATCACCAAGAGATTTGAAATATTTTTCAACTTCCATTGGCGTAACATTGATGTTCTCGGTAATTTTTTGTTGCATTTTCTGCGCGATCAATTCGTCTTTTACCGATGGTCTGATCTCGTCTTTGTACTGTAAAACGGATTTGTTCAAAAATTGCTCCAAACGCTCCTGTCCACCCGCACGTTGCATACTATAGCGCATGCGTTTGTTTACCTCATCATCAACCGCACCATCCTCAACCATTACCGAATCGATCTCGGCCTGTTGTTTAAGGAGTTTTTGAGTTAAGGTTTGTTGTAAGATTTTACATTTGATATCATTATTGGGCTGGTTTCCCTGGTAAAGATATTGTGTGTATTGTTGGTTTAAATCTGATAGCAGGATAATGTTATTTCCTACAACAGCAGCAACTTTATCAACGGTATGCTTTTGCGCGAAACTGTTTAAAAACAGGCAAATTAAAGCGGTTGCTACTAAAAAAACTTTCTTCATTCTATTTGTTATATTTTGCAAATTTAATATTTATGGTCTTAAAATGTCAGTTCGGTTATAGCTTAGCGAGTTTTTTAAGCTCATTTTCATTAACCTTGACCTGATATTTCTGTTTAAGGCTTTTCAGCCATTTATCTTCTAAACTCAGTTGGTAATCGGCAATTACCTCTCCTCTAACTTCGTTTAGGGGTTTATTGTATTTTTGTTGGTTTTTACTATAAAAATCATCTATCGCCTGTTCATCTTCCTGTGCTTTATTCCAGATCTTTTGTTCTGAAACATTGAACATTAAAACACCCTCGCGATATTCGTTCAATAAAAAATCGCGGTCTTTATTGCTTACCCCAATTTTTTTATGTGTTGTTAATGCATCTTCGTAGGTTTTGATTTCCTCCTGATAACTCGCATTTTTATCCAGCCCCATATCACGGGCATCCAAAACCTTCAGTTTAAAATTTATGTACAAATTTAAATACGTTTGTAAAGTGTCGTACGCAGCACTAATGTTTCCATTATGGCTTTTTTTGTATGCCCACATAAACTCCTTGGCACTAATTGATTTACCGTTAATTACAGCAACGTTTTGCGCAAACGAAACACTATAAATAAAGCTGAAAACAAATAGACAATAAGCTTTCCTCACACAGAGCACTCTATAAATTTTAAGGGATAAAAGTAACAATTAGCGACGCTATTATAAGATATTTAACTAATTTTAACAGAAATTATTATTCAGCAAAAATACGAATGGAAAACCAGGTTACCAACAATGCGAATGCTTTACGCTTATTTTTTACCGAAGAGGTTTTTTTGGTGAAGGACGAAAGTGTGGAAATTCTGCCTTTGCGTAGCGCTGAGCAAGCTTTTGTTGCTGAAAATGTTTCAGTTACCGAAGCAAAAGAATCTAATGTTAAGCCTGAAATAGCACAAATTCCTGAGATTAATGCTACAAATATTCCGAAAGTTTATCCACAAGGGCCTGAAATTCCGCATATTGTGGCGGAACCTCTGCCTGAAAAAACGTTTAAATTTTTAGGTGGAAATAAAAAATCGGTACTGATTTTAGTGAATGATAAACAGTATGATGTAAGTACCGAACAGGGTAGGGAACTGTTGCGTAAAATTGTGAAAGCCGTAGATCTGGGAACGCCTGATTTTGCCATTTTAAACTATGCAAATTACAGCGGAACTGATTATGCCGAACTGCACCGTTTTTTTAAACCTGTTATCATGTTATCCTTTGGGGTGGAAATCGCCGAATTAAAACTGAACCTCAGCTGGCAAAATGAAATTATTGTCCACGAAAACACGAAGATAATTTTTGCGCCTAATCTTCATCATTTGGATAGTGATTTAACTGCGAAAAAACTTTTATGGGGACATCTGCAGAAAATTAAATAGTGGTTAGTATTCTAGTATCAAGTATGGAGAATCAAGTATCGGGAATCAAGATCAGGTATTGTAATCTTTGCACGGAACTTAACCTTTTAACATTCCAAATTTTAACCATGTACTTTTCCAAATGAAAAAACTTGTTTTTGCCACCAATAACCAACATAAAACTGAAGAAATACGTGCCGCACTTGAGGGTAAATATGAAGTGCTGAACCTGGAAGATATAGGTTGTTTTGTTGACATTCCTGAAACGGCTGATACTTTCGAAGGAAATGCAACTTTAAAAAGCAGTTATGTAACAGATCATTTTAAATTAGATTGTTTTGCCGATGATAGTGGCTTAGAGATTGAGGCTTTAAATAACGAGCCCGGGGTTTACTCCGCCCGGTATTCGGGAAGTCGTGATAGCTTAGAAAATATTCAGCTGGTTTTGAAGAAACTTGAAGGAAATACCAATAGAAAGGCCAGGTTTAAAACCGTGATATCTTTAATGCAGAATGGCCAAAACCATATTTTTGAAGGCATAATTGAAGGAACAATCAGAACAGAATTATCTGGTTCAAAAGGCTTTGGTTACGATCCCATTTTCCAACCTGATGGGTATAAAATCACTTTTGCCGAGATGGATATGGCAGAAAAGAATAAAATCAGCCACAGGGCACTAGCACTTGGGAAAATGATGGTTTTTTTGAAGGAGGAATTATAATTTTAATACCAACCTAAACATAGCGTCACCCTGATTTAGTTCAGGTCTTTGAGTGTCTAAAAAGATAATGGCCACCGAGTAGCTATCAGGCCTTTGAAAAAAATAGAGACGACCAATAACACAAGTTCAGCACAACGTTAAAGCAAATTACATTTTACCAACCACCTTTTTTACCTGAATAGTATCCTTTTTCACTTGAGTAGAATCTTTTTTGGGTAAAATGGGTTTAATGCCAAAATTGCCAGTATCTGCGGGTTTGGTTTGGGGGGCTTTTTTGTCCAGATTCAAACTGTCTTTTCCAGATGTAATTTTGGGTTTAAGAACAGGAGTTGTAGCGGTCTTACCAGTTGGGGTTGTTGTTTTTGTCCCAGCTTGGGTCTTACCAGCAGCAGTTTTGGCCTTTGCTTTGGGCTTGGGCTTTCCTGAAGAGCCAATGGCATCTTTTTTCGATTTTGGGCGTTCTGTTGGTTTCCATGAAAATCCTTTTAACACATGGTCTTTGGCAATGGTATTTTCCGGATTTAAGGCACCCTCAACTCCCTTGATATAAACAATATCTTCAATCGCATTTTCTTTGTCCTTGAAAATAAATTTTATCCTGCTGCTTAACGTTTGGTTCATTTCTTTGTAAACCTTGGTGCTGTCATCCTGAGTGTAATAAATGCTTTCGGCGTTGCCATCAACATACAGGTTTTTAAGTTTTCCATTATAGAAGAAACCCGTCATTAACCTGCCCTTTATCTGGTTAAACCTTAATGAATCTGCTGGTGTATTTACCAAAAAAGCATTTCTAAAGGCCTGTAAATTATTGAGTTTCTTATTCTTGAACTGAACAAAAATGGTATCACCAACCTGTTGCGAGCCTTCCGACCAGATAATCGGATTACTATAGCAACGTAAAGTAGAATCGGCACTGGTATAGAAAAGACTGTCGGTTTTGGCCTGGATATTCGTTTTAAAAATTTTAACACCGTGATAAGCTTTAATAATACGGGTTTGAACGGTATCAGCCGGATTAAACTTAGCGGTATCATTTGGTTTGCCAGGTTTTAAATTTCCCAAGCCCTTTGTTAAAGTATCTTTAAGACCCGGCTTGATTGCCTTTTTTTGTAAGCTATCGATTTTTGTTTTGGAAAGTTCTTTAATTATGGGTGTTGCCTTGTCTGCTATCTTCTTTTGCAGGCTATCAACCTTCGATTTTGAAATGTCTTTTGTTATAGCACCCGCTTTATCCGTTATCTTCTTTTGCAAACTATCTGTTTTAAGTTTAGGCAGATTTTTGATGATGGAGTCGGCTTTGCTTTTTAAAACATTATTTTTTTGCAAACTATCGGTGTTAAGTTTAGGCAGTCCTTTACCAAGAGAATCTATTTTCGAGTTTAAGCTATCAATGTTTTTATCCTTCAGATGGAGTGGGTCTTCTGTTTCGGCCTCATCTTTGTTCTTTTTCTTTTTATCAGCCTTGTTGTTTTTGCGCTTATTCCTGTCTTCTTTTTGAATAGATTCAGTTTCTGGTTTAAATTTTGGCTCAGCTTTTCCTTTCTTTTCGCCAGCATTTTCATCATCTTCACCAACCTGATTATCGGCTTTGATCGAAATTTTAGGAATTAACTTTAGCGTTTTCTGTAATACCATTTGTGTTTCCAGCGTATCCGCACCCATCCATAAACTATCAGGCCTCTTTTTATTTTTCACTAGGATAGAATCTTCAGTACCGATGCCCAGATAAGCATTTCGGGTGACCAAGGTACGTTGATCTACTTTATAATAGTAACCCAGATCGCCGAACATTTTCATTTTATCTTTGGTGTCAGAAAAAACAATATTTTTTACGGCTTTACCAATGCCTTTTTTGCCATAATAATATAAACTATCTCCTTTTAATGATCTGGTACCCTGGGTATACAGGTTTTTCTTTCCGAAAAAGGCATCTTCACTAAGGGTGTTGTATTGGCCATTTTCGGTATACAGGTTATCGTCTTTTCCCTTGATATTGGTTGGCCCATAAAAAAAAGTCCATTTACTTTGCGTATTGTAACTCATGGTGTCCGATTTGATAGTTGATTGGGGTGTAACTACCAATACATCATATCTAAAATAGGCATCGTTCGAATTACTAAAATAATAGCCGTTTTTACTCGTTACCGTTACTTCCTTATTTACAATTTTGCCGCCACTGGTGTAGGTTCCTATTTTGCTGAGGGTATTGTAATCTAAAATATTGGTGGTTAAGGTAGAGGTTGGATCTTTCATCACCACATTTCCGGTTAAATGCGCATGTTTTTTATTCCCATCATATTCCAGTTGATCGGAATAAATATCTGTAGTAGGCTGGTTGATATGTACATTTTTAAAGGCCTCAAAATAGTTCCGCTCACTATAGAAAACGGCACTATCGCAGGTTAAAGTGGCATTGTCCTGTTGGAAAACAGGGTTACGCAGGTAACTGATTTTTTTCTTGGTGTCTCCGGTAATCTTGGAAAATGAAACGATTTTTATCTTCGAAGCGGGTTGCTGACCGAATAAAAATACTGGACTAATGAGAAGAAATAAAAAGACAAATAGTTTTTGCACATTACAAAGTTAGTTTTTTGTTCCGAACGTTCGGAATACCAGTTAAAATTAAATATTTTTGATGGATGTTACCCTTACAGCAATTTCGCGATTTTATTGAACAACAGAAGTTGTTTGTTCAAGGTAACCGCATTCTTTTGGCCGTAAGCGGGGGCAAAGATTCAGTATTAATGTTGCATTTGTTTAAAGCAATAGGCGTTGATGTTGGTGTGGCACATTGTAATTTTAACTTAAGGGCCGATGAGGCACAACGGGATGAAAGTTTTGTTGCGCTACTGGCTAAAAATTTAGGCTTGCCTTTTTATGTAACGCATTTTGATACCAAAAAATATGCAGCCGAAAATAAAATTTCTACCCAGATGGCTGCCCGCGATCTGCGCTATAACTGGTTTGAAGAAATTAGGGCAAAACAGGGGTATGATTATATTGCATTGGCCCAGCACCAAAACGATGCAGTTGAAACCGTACTCATTAACCTTACCCGTGGTACGGGAATAAGCGGCTTACATGGCATTTTACCTAAACGCGAACAGCTGATCAGGCCATTGTTATTTTTAACCCGGAAGCAAATTGAGGAAATCGTAACCACCAACAACATTGACTTTGTTGAAGACAGTTCGAATGCCAGCACCAATTATACCCGCAATAAAATCAGACTGCAGATTGTTCCACACCTCCAGGAAATTAATCCAAACCTGGAAAAGACCTTTGCTGAAAATATTTCCCGTTTTACGGAGTTAGAGACTTTTTTGAATATACAGGTTCAAAAACTGGAAAATAAACTTTTAAATAAGCGGACTGATGGGATTTATATCCCTTTAGAAGAGATTGCCAAATTAAACCCGCAAAAGCTACTGCTTTACGAATTGCTTAAAACTTTTGGATTTGGCGAAAACGTGGTTCAGGAAATTTTAGACAGTTTAAAGGCTTTAAGTGGTACACATTTTTTTAGTTCAACTCACCAGGCCATTATTAACAGGCGCGATCTGGTCATTGTTGAAAAAAATAGCTCAGTTACCTCAAATCAGTTTATCCATCCAGCCACAGAAAAAATCGTTTTTGGAAATGATGAAATTTCTTTGAGCTTTACAGCTGAGATAAAATTTGAAGCTAATTTGAACAGAGCCTACGTAAGCGCCGATAAATTAATTTTTCCCCTGGTGTTGAGAAACTGGCAAAATGGAGACAAGTTTATTCCGTTGGGGATGCGCAATCCCAAGAAAGTGAGTGATTATTTTATCGACGAGAAAGTTCCCTTGCATTTGAAAAGCACCACGCCGATTTTAGTCAACGGAAATGGTGAAATTGTTTGGATTGCAGGGATGCGTCAGGATAACCGATATAAATTAACTACTGCAACAAAAAAAGTTGCTATATTCGAACTCAAAATTAAATAAGTGGAAAGCAGATACGCCTATATCGAAAAACAGTACATCGGCCGCGATTATGTCCGCATTTTCATTCGGTTGATTATGGCTGCATTCTGTTTTGCTGCGTATGTTTATGAGCGCGACCGCGACAATACGCAGGATTTATTTCTTGTTGTGGGGTTCGGGATTATCGGTGTTTCCATGCTATTGCTTTTTCTGATCCAGTACAAAATTATTGTGGATAATGGCAGTATGGTGCTGGATGGCCTTTGGACAACCAAACGTGTTAAAATTGATTTGAACAGTATTGTTGATGTACGTAAGGCAACCTATAGCCGTTATTTTTTCAATAATCCGGTTTATAATTTACATACCAAAGGAACAATCCGTTTCTATTCATCAGGTAAGGATGCGGTTGTATTAACCGATCGGGATGGTTTAGAATATTTTATTGGCACCCAGCGGCCAAATGAGCTCTTCCTGGTGATAAAAGAAGAAATGAGAAACCTCAAGTCATAATTGTATTTTTCATAAATAAAATCTCTACTCAATTTCTCGTCTTTTTTATTGCAATAGGCCGACACGCATTATAGATTAAAATCGGGTACATTTGCGGTAACAACAATACATTTATAATGAAAATAGGAATTGTTTGCTACCCCACTTTTGGTGGTAGTGGAGTAGTTGCAACAGAGCTTGGTAAGGCACTTGCTAACGAGGGTCATCAGGTTCACTTTATCACTTATAGCCAGCCTGCAAGGCTCGACTTCTTTTCTGAAAATCTTTTTTATCACGAGGTTTCGGTAAGGAACTATCCACTTTTCGATTATGCACCATACGAATCGGCACTGGCTAGTAAACTGGTAGATGTAGTCCGTTTTGAGCAATTGGATGTATTGCACGTTCATTATGCCATTCCACATGCTTCTGCTGCTTTTATGGCAAAGCAGATTTTAGCAAGCTACGGCATTCATATCCCGGTGGTGACTACTTTACACGGCACCGATATTACTTTGGTAGGAAAAGACCCAACATATAAACCGGTGGTTACTTTCTCGATCAACCAAAGCGATGGCGTAACTACGGTTTCGGAAGATTTAAAAGAAGATACCTACCGTCATTTCGAGATTACAAAGGAAATTAAGGTAATCCCTAATTTTATAGATTTTAGCCGTTTTAGTTTACAGGCAAAAGATCATTTCAAAAAAGCAATTGCGCCAAATAATGAACGGATTTTAATCCATACCAGTAACTTCAGAAAAGTAAAACGTACTGAAGATGTCATCAGGATCTTCGAGAAGGTGCAGGCGGTAATCCCATCAAAACTTTTAATGGTTGGCGACGGACCGGAGCGTGTGTATAACGAGCAGCTTTGCCGTTCGCTGAATATCTGTGAAAATGTACGGTTTTTAGGCAAACAGGATGCGGTAGAAGAAATTCTTTCTGTTTCGGATCTTTTCCTGATGCCTTCCGAATCTGAAAGCTTTGGTTTAGCCGCCTTAGAAGCCATGGCTTGCAAAGTACCGGTCATTACCACGAACGCTGGCGGTTTGCCGGAGCTTAATGTAGATGGTTTTTGTGGTTACATGAGTAATGTAGGCGATATAGATGCCATGGCGGGCCATGCAATCGAAATTTTAAAGGATGATGAAACGCTTAACCGTTTTAAAGAAAATGCCTTTACCAGGGCGCAAGATTTTGACCTGAAAAAGATTTTGCCAGAATATATCAATTATTATAAAGAAGTGATCGAAAACTCTTTACAGGTTAAATATTAATTGCTGGTTCACTCATATTGATTCCTAAGGAAAAAAGTTTTGGTGTGCATGCACAACAAAACTTTTTTTACGTTAAACAGAATTTGATTGTATCTTGATATGCTGAAATCCGCTATTTGATCATTCGCATCAACAATATTCAATAAAAGTAAACTTTCTCAAAATCAAATGATTATAAATCGTATCTTTGCGGCTTGAAACGGTTTAGTGAGTAGGAATTTCAAAAAACGTTTCAACAAAAATAAAAAAGAGGTTAGTCCCAATGAAGAAAATAGTTGATTACAGAAAGCTTTTGAGCGTAGACAAAAATGCTGAGTTAAAAGAGCTTAAATCGGTGTACCGCACATTGATGAAAGATTGTCACCCTGATAAATTTCAGCAGGAAGAAGAGAAATTAGATGCAGAAGCAAGAAGTAAAGAAATTATCGAAGCTTACCATTTCCTGGTAAGTATTGCGCCAGAAACACGCGAACAAAATATCGAAACCTATACGCAAACCACTACATTGTCGAATATTCAGGATTTCGAATACAAACAACAGGTTTTAAATATCCAGTTTTTTGATGGAAGTGCTTACGAATATTTCGATGTACCAAGAGCAATCTATGTGAAATTGGTAAATGCCGATTCTCCGGGACGTTTTGCCCGCAGGCATATCTTTAATGAATTTCCTTACCGTAACGTTGCCAGGGTTGCAGAACCTGCATAATACGGTTAATTATAATATTTAAAATGGTCCCGATGAAAATCGGGACCATTTTTTATTCCTTGATATCAAATAAAGATAGTTTTTCAACCTCCTCTGTTTCTGGTAGCTCTACTCTTATCTCCATATGGTTTTCTCTTTTATTAGATTGGGGAATCGGAACGCCCCCTCCAAGACCCACAGAAGCCAGAAGGATCAGCAATACCAATCCTGTTAGCCTCATTGTTTTTTTGAAACTTTTCATGTTGTAAAGAATGCTGATTTGCAGTGGAATTAACCCGCAAATCTCTATTGAAAAAATAATGGAAGCCCTAATTAAAAGGCATAGATTAAAAGCCTGATTAACTTAGGCAAGCTGTTTCGGCGGGATATTGAACAGTTGCTTCTTGAATGAAAAAGCGTTCCGTGGTTGATATAGAAAAGAATATTTCGATGATTTTTGTTAATTTGACCCTTACCAACTGATTAAAAGCAGAAACTTGCAGGCTGTATTTTTTTAGTAAAATACCTGTTTTTCTTCGGGTCTTTCGAAATCGGGTGGGATTGGCAAAATTCCTTTGTATTTCATAAACCCATTCCGTTTGAAAAACCGGGTTTGTTTGGAGGGCAGTTGAATTGTTGTAGTTGTTCGAAACTGTGAACAAACTCAGAAAGAGGGCAAATAGTATCGTCCACTTTAAAGTGGCTCTTTCTAAGTATGATGATTTGCAGTTCATTTTCTTTTTTTAAAGATAGTATTTTCCGCTTAATTCGTCATACTGAACTTGTTTCAGTACCCATCATGCTAATTTTTTAATATACCCTGAAATAATTCAGGATGATGATAAGTGTCGTTCTGCTTACTCGATGGTGTCGAACAAATCATCCCAATTAGGATTGTTTTCGTTAATAAGGTTTATCTTCCAAGCTCTCTTCCAGTTTTAAGTTGCTTCTCCTTTGCAATTGCTTCCTCAATTGATTCAAATTGCTCATAATAAACAAGTTTATTACAGTTGTATTTGGCAGTAAATGAATTCGGATATTCCTTTTCTTTATGTTCAATGATTCTAAAATACAATTCAGAAGTAACGCCAATGTATAAGACGGTGTGGGTATGGTTAGTTAATATGTAAACACAGCCACCTCTTTCCATAGTTTTTGTTATGTTATGTTTTTCTGAATAGGCCCTGAAACAAGTTCAGGGTGACAACCAAGAAGAGAGTTTTTATATAAATCCCTCAGTTCACAATTCTTTATTTAGTTATTCAGCATGGGTTTAAAACGGCTGTCTTTGTTTCTTAAGTCCAGACCGCCTTCGTAAACCGATTTTAAATTTAGAAGATAAAAACTCCAGCCATTGTGGCAACCCAAACGGATATTTCTCCTGGAGTGATCATCCAGCGGAATATCCCTTTGCGTAAGTTCAACCACCGTATATTCAAACTCTTCCCTGAGACTAATATCTACTAAACAATCTCCGGCAAAAGTAAACTGAAAATAATCTTTGCCGTTCGCTTCGGTTATGGTTCCATTTTCAATATCATCATAGAGATACCAGATCCACTTGTACCGATCACCCTTAAGCGCATTTTGCATTTTGCTCAGCAACACATTGTTTTCATCGGAAAATTCTGCGTCACTTAAAAACCATTTCTCAATTTCACTGGCTTTTGTCCAGGCATTGTAGATATCTTCAAGCTTTGCTTTAACTGCTATCCTGATCGTGAATTTCGTCCAATCGAAGTTTTCCATTGGCTTGATTTTAGGGATTAATTAAATACTAAACAAACAGGGGCGCCAACGTCAATTCTTTTGCCACTATCGGTTAATCTGCCTGTAGTTTTATTCCGGTTGAAAATAACAACATTGTTGGTGT